>WNFG01001250.1_pt1 | contig 21412 bp, 19 predicted proteins | sample 5400431 | NCBI WGS metagenome assembly WNFG01 (sample SAMN13153346, study PRJNA577476) | soil metagenome | isolation source: 120 cm saprolite under Douglas fir tree site 2 hole 3 replicate 2 | place: USA:California | collected 2015-04-18 | reverse complement strand
TATACGTCCAAGTGGAGCGCAATCCGTAAACACTGGCGCGTTACGGGGGAGTTATCCAGCATTTCCGGTGACAGGCGGTATTCGCCATCAGCCAAGGCGCGGAAACGGCTCGGCGAGCTCCTGTGCTGCTAACTCGCATGCCGTTGACTCGCAGGTTGACCGGGCTTTCTAGCTGAAGTATTCTTCGTTTCCAGCGCAGAAGACTCTTGGAGCGGAGCGCCATGAGCAGCTGCGCCGCAAGTCGACCTAAGACTGGGGGAAGCCATTGGGCACGCAAGAAATCGTTACAAACAAAGTCGTCGCCGACGTGGCTCGCCGTCGGGGGTTTCGTCTTAGGGCGGCCAGGACCAGTTTTATCCAGGTCAGCCTAATTAAGAGTTAGGCCTTGGGAGGAAGTCGGTGGCCTTGGTCGTGTTCTTGAGAGGCGTCAATGTGGGAGGACACAAAACGTTCCAGCCTAGCGTCCTGGCCAGAGAGCTGTCGGACTTCGATGTGGTCAACGTGGGCGCGGCGGGAACCTTTGTGATCCGCAAGACGATCAGCCAAGCGATGGTGCGCGCCGAATTGCTCCGCAGACTGCCTTTCACAGCGGAGTTCATGATCTGTCAGTCGCGCGATGTCATCGACCTCGCGTCCGGAGAACCATTTGCGAATGAGCCTTCCGGCAAGGACGTGAGCCGGTTCGTAAGCGTTTTGGCGAAACGCCCTCGGACACTGCCTCCCCTTCCCATCCGCCAACCTGCTGGCGAGACGTGGCAGGTGAAGGTCATAGGGGTCACCGGCAGATTCGCCTTGAGTGTCCACCGGCGGCTGGGACGAACGTTGGTGTATCCCAATGAAGTCGTCGAGAAGAATCTCGGTGTGTCCGCCACCACGCGCAATTGGAACACTATCTCCGCCATTTGCGACATCCTGAAACGCCGCTAGCATGAGCGGAAGATTTGCGGCCACGTCGCGGATGATCTCCTGGCGGCCGCCCGTTGGATTACCGCTTCGCGCGGGCCCAACAAGCGCTTGCAGCCGGGCTCGGTGCGATCGCGAAGCGCTGCGGCTGAAGCGCATGGCGTTGGGTGCCTGCGACGGATGGGTCAGCCTGTTCTTTCCTTCAATCAGGGGCGAAGTTGCCCGATCCGCAGAAGCTCTTGAAAGGCAGCGGCAAGAGGGTGGCCCATCCTTTGCCGGGTTTGCAAAGGGTGGGGATTCTGGTTCTGGCATTCTTTCCGAAGAATCTCAATACCTACAAGGCAAGCGGCGGGATCGAAACTAAGAAGTCAAAAGCCCCACCCTTTGTCCGCCGCGGACAAAGGATGGGGCACCCAAAACATTCCTGGTGCGTCATCTGTGGGCCACCCCGCCAATTACCTGATTCTTGTCTCGGCAAATAGCCTTTTCCTCGCAGCGACAGGACAAGGCCAGAAGCAGCGTCCGCGACGCCCCGCCTAACAAAACGGGCCGCCGCCCAAGGCCACCGTAATACCCGACGCAATCCATCGCATACCGCAATCCCCAACCATTCGCTTATACTCGACCTGTAAGCTGATAGGCGCCCCTTCCGATGCGCACCAGTCAAGCCGCGCGCTATGCTCGCTGGGCCGCTGCTGCAGCCCTGCTGCTGACAATGACCGTAGCGGGGGTGTATGCGCGCCGCGCCTGGCAGGCCGCGCAGGTAAAGAAGAAGGCGCCTCCCGTAGTGCCACCGACGGTGCAACAACGCTCGGCGGAGTTTTCCTTCTCCAAGGTGGAGAAAGACCGCACGCTGTTTACGGTGCGCGCCTCCCGCGCCACGGAGTTCAAAGAAGGCAGCCGGAACCTGCTCGAAGATGTCTGGATCACCATCTACGGCCGCACCGGAGAGCGGCTCGACAACATTCACACCAGCGCCTGCGAATACACTTCCAACCCCGAGCGGATCCTCTGTGCCGGCGAAGTGCATATGGATCTTGAGAGCGCCGAAGACGCGCGGCAGCATCCATCGCAGGCGCCGGGCGAGAATCCACTGGCGCGCGTGATCCACCTCCGTACCAGCAATGTCTCTTTCGACCGCGAAAGCGGTGAGGCGCGCACGGACCAGCCGGTTGTCTTCCGGTTTCCTTATGGCGAGGGCCGCTGCACCGGCCTCAGCTACAGCTCTCTGCAAGGCGTGGTGAGGCTGCTGCGCGATGTGGACCTCACGCTGGCGCCGCCGGCAGGGCCGGAGCCTGCCTCCGCTGTGAGAGCGGCCAATCCCAGTCGCTCGCCGGCCAAAAGTTTTCCCGGCACGCCGGTGAACTTCACTGCCGGCAGCCTGGAGTATCGCCGCGATACGCGGATCGTGCGCCTGCTGGCGCCCGTGCACGCTCGGCAAGGACACCGCGAGCTCCTCGCCGGCGAACTGGCGCTCGAACTCGATGCCGACCTGCGCGCGCGGCGCATGGTGGCGCGCAGGGGCGCAAAAGGCGCCGGCCAGCGGCCGGAATTGCGTTCGGCTGAGCGGCGCGGCCAGGCGGTGCTCAGCGCCGACGAGTGCGTGGCCTACTTTCATCGCGAGGGCTGGGCCGAGCGAATTTTGGCGACGGGCAGCGTGCGCGGCAACGTGCATGGGCCTGGCGGAGAGGATCGCCTGGAAGCGCAGCAACTGGAAGTGGAAATGCTCCCGGAGTTCATGGCGCCCAAGGTGCTGACTGCGACGGGCGATGTGAAAGCGCAATCCAGCCATCGCGGGGAGTCGCGAAGTCTCGCCACTTCTGCGTTGCGGTTCTATTTCGTTGACCCAACGAAGCCGCGCGAACAACGGCTCGGCCACGCGGAGACCCTCGCTCCGGCCACGATTGAATGGCAACGCCCGAACGCTCCCGGTGGGAACGGGGAGCCGCAAGCGATCCGCCTGCGCGGCCGGCAAATCGCCGCGGAATTCGGCGAGCACAATGACTTTCGGAACCTTACCGGGCGAGGTGATGTGGAGATCGAGCGGCATCTGCCCGGTCGCCCGCCGCAGATGTCCATGTCGCAAGAGTTCGCCTTGAAGTTCGCCCCGGGCAGCAAATGGGCTGAACTGCAACAGAGCGGCAACGTGCGCTTGCGCGAAGCCGAGCGCAGCGCGCAGGCCGACCACGCGCGCCTGGACCGCGCCACCGATAACCTGACGCTGACCGGCTCGGTGGTGCTGAGTGATCAAGGCACGCGGACCACCGCGGAGTCGCTCACGTTCAACCAGCACAGCGGGGAGCTCCGCGCCGATGGCGAGGTGCGCTCAACTGACACTTCTGCCGCGCGAAACGGGGTCGTGAACTTGGCCCCGCTGCCAGCAATCATTTCTTCGGACCACCTCGTGGCAAACACCTCCAACGGCCGCGCCGTCTATTCCGGCCACGTACGGCTCTGGCAGGGGGATGCAGTGATCGAGGCCGATTCGATCGAGCTGCTGCGCGGCGCCCGGCAGCTCATCGCTCGCGGCAACGTGGCTGCCGTGTTCCCCCAGGCTGAGGCTTCCGCCGGCAGCCCACCCAGCGCACCAGCAGTCACAAAGCGACCGGAGGGAGCGGCGCCCGCTGTTTGGCGCGTGCGAGCGGGCACGCTGACCTACTGGAGTGCCGAGGGGCGCGCACATCTGGAACAGAACGTGCTGATGCAGGCCCGCCAAGGGCAAATCAGCTCGCGCGTGCTCGACCTATTTTTTACTTCCGCCGGGTCTCCCGCGGGGTCGCCGACCTCCGGGGCCTCAGGAGGTGCGCAGCGGTTGAGCCGAGCAGTGGCTTCGGGTGGCGTGACGGTGCGTCAAGGCGATCGCCGCGGCGTAGCGGAGCAGGCCGAATACATTGCCGCGGAGGGGAAGTTTGTTCTATCCGGCGGACATCCCACGCTTTACGATGCCTTTCGCGGCACAACCACCGGGCGTCAATTGACCTTCTTTTTTGCGGATGATACGATTGTTGTGGATTCGGAGGAAGGATCACGCACGCTGACCAGACACCGGGTCGAGAAATGAAGCAGTATGCTCAAACTCCATGCCGTCGAGCTGAGCAAGGCGTATCGAGGGCGGAAGGTGGTCGATGATATCGACCTGGAGATCCGGCAGGGTGAGGTGGTTGGTCTTCTGGGGCCCAACGGCGCGGGTAAGACGACGACGTTCTACATTTTGGTCGGCTTGGCCCGCCCGGACTCCGGGCGTGTGCTCCTGGACGGAGACGACATTACCGACCTTCCCATGTATCTCCGGGCCCGCAGCGGCCTTAGCTACCTTCCCCAAGAGCCCTCGGTTTTTCGCCAACTGACGGTCGAAGAGAATTTGCAGGCGGTCCTGGAGACGCTTCCGCTCACCCCGGAGCAGCAGCGCGACCGGCTGGAAGAGCTGCTCGCGAAGATGGGACTGGAAATGGTGCGCTACAACCGGGCGTACACGCTCTCCGGCGGCGAGCGACGCCGCCTGGAAATTGCGCGCTCACTCGTGTTGGAGCCGGCATTTATCCTTCTCGATGAGCCATTTTCCGGGATCGACCCTCTGACCGTGGTGGACATCCAGAGGATTATCGCGGAGCTGAGCGGCTCCGGCATCGGTGTGTTGGTCACGGATCACAACGTTCGTGAAACTTTGAAGGTGACCGATCGGGCCTATATCATCAATAACGGCAAGATTTTCCGCGCCGGAACGCCCGACGCCCTTAGCAGCGACCCCGAAGTGCGCCGCGTATATCTGGGCGACCACTTCCGGCTGAACTGACCGCCATGAGCTGGCTGCAGCCCAAACTGAGTCTGAAAGTCGCGCAGAAGCAGATCCTCACCCCCGGCTTGGTGCAGATGGTAAGCGTTCTCGCGCTCAACCGGCTCGAGCTGCGCGAGATGATCAACCAAGAGATGATCGCCAACCCGGTGCTGGAAGAGTTGAGCGAAGATGGGGTGGTCAGCGAGAACTATAGCGACGAGGCTTTCGTCAAAGCCGAAACCGAGAAGGTCCCCGAAACCGAGGCCGCCAATCCCTTCGACGAGTTCGACATCGCCTCCTTTTTTAACCAATACCTGGACAGCGGCAACGGCATCGAGCACCGTGAGTACGAACAGATCGAGCGGCCGTCTTTCGACAAGTTTCTCTCCTCGCCGCAGGGTTTGTCCGAACACCTGACCTGGCAGTTGAGCGTCACCATCTGCAGCGACACGGTACGCGAGATCGCCGAATCGATCATCGGCAATCTCGACGAAGACGGCTATCTGACCGCTTCGATCGAGGAACTCGCGCAGAACGGCCGGTACACCGCCGATGACCTCGAAGACGCCGTGGCCGTGGTGCAGGAGTTTGACCCGCTGGGTGTGGCCGCGCGAGACCTGCGCGAGTGCCTGCTGATCCAGCTCCGCACGCTGGATCCGCAGAACAGCGTTGCACAGCAGATCGTTTCCGACCACCTGAAGCAGTTGCAGACCAACCAGCTCAAGGAGATCGCGCGGGCCCTGAACCGGCCCGTGGAGCTAGTCAAACGCGCCGTAGACGTCATCAAAAAACTCGACCCGCGTCCGGGCCTTCGCTTCAACAAGACTGAAACGCGGCTGGTTGAGCCCGATGTCTACTTCCGCAAGGTGGACAACGAGTGGCAGGTGTTCATGAACGAAGACGACCTGCCACAACTCCGGCTGAGCCCGGTGTACCGCCGCCTGCTGGCGCGCGACGCCGCCGACCGCGAAGTGCGCAACTACGTCAAGGAGCGCTTTACCGCCGCCATCCAGTTGCTCAAGAACATCGAGCAGCGCAAGCACACCATCCTGCGCGTCTGCCAGGTGATCATCCGCCGCCAGGGAGACTTTCTCGATTTTGGCCCCGATCAGCTGAAACCGATGATGATCAAAGAAGTCGCGGAAGAGGTCGGCGTACATCCCTCCACGGTCAGCCGCGCGGTGGCCAGCAAGTACGCGCACACCCCGCAAGGGGTGCTCGAGCTGCGCGCGTTTTTCTCCGAGTCCGTGAACGGCCCCGAGGGCGGCAGCATGTCGCTGCAGACCCTGAAGCGGCTGGTCAAGAAGATGATCGAGGAAGAAGACTCTGCCCGCCCGCTAACCGACGACCACATCGCCAAGAAGCTGGACGAAGCCGGTATCCACGTGACGCGCCGCACGGTGGCCAAGTACCGCGAGGACCTGCGCATCCCCAGCACCCACCAGCGCCGGGTGAAGGCCTAGGCGCGGAGCCGTGAAGCTGCAAGCAACGCGTGGTACCGGACAACTGGTGATCCTAACGGGCCTGAGCGGTTCCGGCAAGAGCACGGTGCTGAAGACCTTCGAGGACCTGGGCTTCTATTGCGTCGATAACCTGCCGGTGGACCTGATCCCCACCTTCAGTGAGCTCCACGTGTATGGCAGCGGGGAAGTCGAGCGGGCGGCGCTGCTGGTGGACGCGCGCGAGGGCGAGCAACTGAAGCGGCTGCCGGCCATCTACCGCAAGTTGCGGCGCGAGCACCCAGCCAACCTGGTGTTCATCGAGGCTTGCGATGAAGCGCTGTTGCGCCGCTTCAGCGAAACGCGGCGGCCGCATCCGCTGGGACACGATCGTCCCGTGCGCGAAGGCCTGCGGCGCGAGCGCCAGATGATGGCCCCAATTCGCAAGCTTGCCAACGTGGTGATCGACACCAGCAACTTCAATGTGCACGAGCTGCGACAATTCATCACCGAACGGTTCAAGAACCCGGACCGGAGGCCGCTGCTGGTCTCGCTGGTGAGCTTTGGATATCGGTTCGGCATCCCGGGCGACGCCGACTTGGTGTTCGATGTGCGCTTTCTGCCCAACCCGCACTTCGTGCCCCAGTTGCGGCGGTACTCGGGGAAAGATGGCCGCGTGGCGCGCTACATGCGCTCGTTTCCGCAGACCGGCGAGTTCCTGCGGCGGATTGAAGGATTGCTGACCTATCTGATCCCGCACTACATCCGCGAAGGAAAGAGCTATCTGACCATCGCCTTTGGCTGCACCGGGGGCCGTCATCGCTCGGTCATGATGGCCGAAGTGATTCGCCGGGCGCTCGGTCGCCACGGCTACACCACGAAGGTGGTGCACCGCGATCTGAATCGGTAGGCGGCTTGACAATCTCACCGGTCGTTCGTAGCGTAAGAAGTTTGCGCGCGGCATGGGGGCCGCGCCGGGGCATCCAACTCGTGAAGCAACCCGCTGAACTAACTCGCTTGCTCAGCTATGTGCGGCCCTACGTGGGCCGGCTGGCAGGGGCGGTGGTGTTGCTGGCTGTGGTGGGTCTGGGCGACGGCCTCACTGCGCTGATGATCACGCCGGCTTTCGACCGTGTGCTCAACCCCGCCACCACTGACCCTACCCTGCCGCTGGTGAGGCTGCCTTTCAGCGGCCGCACAATCTACCTAAATGCCTTTTTCCCCCACTATATCCACCATGTCTGGACGGTCTTTGCGATTTCGCTGGTGGTTCTGATTGTGGGCAAGGCGGTGGCGGAGTTTTTCGGTATCATGCTGGTGCAATACGTGGGCCACGCGAGCATCACCGACCTGCGCAATCAGCTCTATAGTAAGCTGATCCGCCAGCCCATCGGATTCTTCCAGCACCAACCAATCGGGCGGTTGATGTCGTCGGCAATCAATGATGTCGAGCGCGTGCGCAGCGCGCTGTCCGATTGGCTGGCCGATTCTTTCCACCAGCTCTTCAGATTGGTGGCTTTCGCGGCCGTTCTGCTACTCGTCAACTGGAGAATGGCGCTGGCATCGATTGTGCTGCTGCCACTGGTGATTTGGCCCATCGGAAAGCTGGGGCGGAGGATCCGCCGTTCAGTGGAGAAGAGCCAGACACGACTGGCCGAGCTGAATCAGATCTTGCAGGAGACGGTGAGCGGCAACCGGGTGGTAAAGGCTTTCGGGATGGAGGACTTTGAAATCCAGAAATTCCGCACGACAGCGCGGAGGCTGCTGCGTGAGAACATGCGCTGGATCAGCGCCTACGTGCTCACCTCCCCGCTGATGGAGTTGCTGGGCGCCGTCGTTATCATCATGGTCCTGCTGTACGCCCGCGACCAGATTCGCTACCAACACATGACCACCGGGCAGTTCATGACTTTCATCTTTGCGCTGTTCAATGCCTACGCCCCGGTCAAGCGCGTGGGCGCCGTCTATCAGCAGTTCCAGCAAGCGCGCGGCGCCAGCGCGCAGGTGTTCGCCTTCCTCGTGCTCGAGGAGGAAGAGGCGGAGAAACCCGGCGCCGCAATCCTGCCATGCTTCTCCGGCCGTGTGGACTTTGACAACGTCAGCTTCGCGTACGACTCCGACGCGCCGGTCCTCCGTGGCGTCCAGCTCACGGCGCACGCCGGCGAAGTGGTGGCCATTGTGGGGTCCAGCGGCGCTGGGAAAACCACGCTGGTGAACTTGCTGCCGCGCTTTCACTCAGCGACCTCGGGCGCGGTGCGCATTGACGGCTACGATGTCCGAGAAGTCACGCTCCGGTCGCTGCGCGACCAAATTGCCATCGTCACGCAGGAGACCATCCTTTTCAACGACACGGTCTGGAACAATATTTGTTACGGCCGGCCCGGCATGCCCGAGGAGCGCGTCCACGCCGCCGCTAAGGCAGCGCTCGCCCACGACTTCATTCTTGAGCTGCCCCAGGGCTACAACACGCTGTTGGGTGACCGCGGGCAGCGGCTGAGCGGCGGGCAGCGCCAGCGCCTGGCCATCGCCCGGGCCCTGCTAAAGGATTGCCCGATCCTGATTCTGGACGAAGCGACCTCGGAGCTGGATTCGGAGTCCGAGATGCTCGTGCAGCGCGCGCTCGCCAATCTGATGGTGGGGCGCACCGTGTTCGTAATCGCGCATCGGCTCTCTACGGTTCGCCGCGCCGACAAGATTGTGGTCCTCGAGGACGGCACCATCCGGGAGACCGGCACGCACCAGGAACTGCTGGCCAGCGGCGGAGCCTATGCGCGTCTGTATGAGTTGCAATTCGCCGATGCGGATGATGCTTCCTACCAGGCCGGGAGGGGACAGCTATGAGCCCTGCATCCTCGCCCTCGGCCTCGCCTAAATCTGCTGCGCCGAAGTCGATGACTGGCTACGCGCAGGCCCACATCGAGCAGAACGGCTGGTCGCTGCGCGTCAGCGTGCGCAGCGTCAATCACCGCTTCTTGGATTTGCACCTGCACCTGCCCGAGGGCTTCGAGCCGTTCGAGCCGCGCATGCGCCAGCTCTTGCGCGAACGGGTGCGCCGCGGCCACATCGACGTCACCTTGCACTTCGAGCCCGCCGGCCCGGCAGCCGTGCAGGTGAACCGCGAGGTCGCCGAGGCCTACCTGAGGATCGCAGAGGATCTGCGCCGGCAGTTCGGGATGAAAACTGAACCGGATCTGATGGCCTTGCTTCGCCTGCCCGGTGTGATAGCGGCCTCCGGAACGCTTGGCGAAACGGGGAGCGAAGACGAGCAGGAACGACTGGCCACGGAGGTCGCCGCCTGCCTGGAAGAGGCCTTGACCCGCCTCGATGAAATGCGAAGGGCCGAAGGGCGTCTGTTGGCCGAGGAAATGTCTGGGCGACTGGTCCACATCGCCGAAAAGGGCGCGCAGATCCGGGCGCTTGCCGAGCAGTCCCGGCCGGCCTATGCCCGCCGCCTCGAGATGCGCTTGAAAGAATTGCTGGGGGACACTCAACTCGAGCCGGCACGCTTGCTCCAAGAAGCAGCGCTGCTGGCCGAGCGCAGCGACATCAGCGAAGAGATTGCGCGCCTCGCGAGCCACATCGACCAATTCCAAAAGCTGCTTTCCGTTGCCGGAGAAGCGGGCAAGAAACTCGATTTCCTGTTGCAGGAAATGCAGCGCGAGGCCAACACCATGCTGTCGAAGACGCCGGGAATCGAAGCCGAAGGGCTGGCCATCACGGACCTGGCGCTGGAGGTCAAGTCCGAGATCGAGAAACTCCGCGAACAGGCGCAGAACGTCGAATAGCGATGCCGGCTCCGAAACAACCGCTGGTGTTCATCGTCTCCGGGCCTTCGGGGTCTGGCAAGTCCACTTTAGTGCAGAAACTTCTGGAATTGCCCGGCACGATGCTATCCGTTTCGTGCACTACGCGTAAGCCCCGACCGACGGAGAACGCCGGCAAATGGTACAATTTCGTCACCGAGGCGGAATTCCAGCAGATGGTCGAGCGCGGTGAGTTTCTTGAGTCCGCGCAGGTATTCGGCAAGAGTTGGTATGGGACACCGCGAAAGTGGCTCGACGAGGCACGCCACAAAGGCTTGGATTTGGTGCTCGAGATCGACGTGCAGGGCGCGGCGCAGGTGAAACAGAAGCTGCCGGGAGCGGTGGCCATCTTCATCCTGCCGCCCTCGCGCCAGGAACTCGAACGCCGTTTGCGCGAGCGCGGGCAGGACTCAGAAGAGGAGATCGCGCGGCGGCTCGAGCAAGCGCGCAAGGAGATCCTGGCTTTCCGCGAGTTTTACGACTTCTGCGTGATCAACGAGGATCTAGAGCGCGCCGGCCGCGAGGTGCAGGCCATCGCCATCGCCACGCGGCGGCGCTGCGATCAGAATGTAGAGCAAGTCAGCAAGATTTTGGATTCCTTTGGAGGTTAGTATCGGCATGACGGTCTTGAACCAGGCGCCCGAGAACAAGTTCGCATATGTGGTGGTGGCCGCGCGCCGCGCCCGCCAGTTGATGGCCGGGGCGCCGCCGATGTTGGATCATCCCCGGTCGCACAAGCCCACTCGCGTCGCGATCGAAGAATTGAACGCGGGCATTCTTGAATACCAGCTCCCCAATGATCCCGCGGGGGAAGATGAAAAAGAAGGGAAGCGGCGCAAGTCCTAGCGCGCCGCGGCAGGCATGAAAATCGCGCTCGGTGTCTCCGGAGGCGTGGCGGCTTACAAGGCGGCCGAGCTGGTGCGCCGGCTGCAGCAGGAAAAGCTGGACGTGCAGGTGGTCATGACGCGCAGCGCCCAGGAGTTCGTTGCCCCGCTAACCTTTGCTGCGCTCACCGGGCAGAGGGTGATCACCGAAATGTTTAGCGCCGACGCTGGCGCGCCGGCCAACGTCGAGAGCGCCATTGAGCACATCGCCGTGGCGCAGCGCATCGACCTGTTGGTGATTGCGCCGGCCACAGCCAATGTGCTGGCCAAGCTCGCGCGCGGCATCGCCGAAGACTTCCTGACCACGCTACATCTGGCCACCACAGCTCCGGTGGTGGTCGCGCCGGCGATGAACGTAAACATGTGGGAGCACCCCGCCACGCAGGAAAATGTGGAAGCGCTTCGCGCGCGGGGTGTGCGCATCGTCGAGCCCGACGAGGGTTATCTGGCCTGCGGGATGACTGGAGCGGGGCGGTTGGCGGGCGTCGAAGCCATCGCGCGGGCCGTTTGCGAGGTGCTGGGCATCCGGCATGACTTCGACGGCGAGACCGCTCTAGTCACCGCCGGACCGACCTGCGAGGACCTGGACCCGGTGCGGTTCCTCACGAATCGCTCATCGGGCAAAATGGGCTATGCCCTGGCGGATGCCGCTGGGCGCCGCGGCGCTCGAGTAATCCTGATCAGCGGCCCGACAGCGCTGGAGCCGCCCGCGGGCGTCGAGCTGGTTTCGGTGCGAACCACTGAGGAGATGTATCGCGCCGTGCTGGAACGCGCAACCGAATGCACGGTGGTCATCAAGGCCGCCGCCGTCGCTGATTATCGGCCGGTGTCACCGCATTCCAAAAAACTGAAACGCGGCGCGGGCCGCCTGACGCTTGAGCTCGAGCCGACGCCGGATATCCTGTCCGAGCTTGCGCGCGAGAAGGGCGATCGCATCCTGGTGGGCTTTGCCGCGGAGACCGATCACGTCTCCGAGCACGCGCGCGAGAAGCTGCGGGCCAAGCGCGCCGACTTGATTGTGGCCAACGACGTCACACAAGAGGGCGCAGGGTTCGACCGCGAAACCAATATCGTCTCCCTCTTCGCTCGGGATGGACGAGAGCTTTCGCTGCCGCGGATGAGCAAGTTCGACGTCGCCAACCGCATTCTCGACGAAGTCCTCCGGCTGCGGCACGCCTCGCGGCAGGTGCCCACGGTCGAAGGCGCCCCCGGACCCGGCACTTAATTTAAGACAATCGATGAGCCCGCCGCTTGCAAAAGAGACGCGCGAAAAACTGGAATCCCGGTTGCGTTACTATGAAGACCTGGGAATTCGGTCCTTCTACCGCGAACGACTCGCCCGCACGGGCGCCGGCGAAACCACTGTGGCAAGCAGCTTAGACACCGCGCGGAGTGAAGGAGAGAAAGAACCGGTTGTACGAGCGGGGGCTGCTGCTTTACGCGCGCCGGTGACGCCCGTCACGAAAATTCCGACGCTGCCCATCGTACAGGGTCCTTCATTGTTTGAAGCGGCCGAGCGAGTTGAGGGCGATACGCTTGAACGCATTCGCGAGGACATCGGCGATTGCACTCGCTGCCGACTCCACAAGCATCGCACTAATATTGTCTTTGGAGTAGGCAATCCGAAAGCCGAACTGGTCTTCATCGGCGAGGGTCCAGGGCACGACGAAGATATCCAGAGCATCCCGTTCGTAGGCCGCGCGGGACAGTTGCTCACGCAGATGATCGAGGCCATGGGCCTGCGCCGCGACGACGTCTATATCTGCAATGTGATTAAGTGCCGGCCTCCCGAGAATCGAACTCCGGAGAAAGACGAAATTGCCACCTGCTCACCCTTTCTGCTCCGCCAGCTCGCTGTCATCGCGCCTCGGGTAGTCGTCTGCTTGGGCAACGTGGCCGCGCAGACGCTGCTCGGCACCCATAAGTCCATTTCGAGCTTTCGCGGCCAGTGGTTCGATTTTCGTGGCTCGCGCCTGCTCGCTACCTATCACCCGGCCTACTTGCTGCGGAACCCCGCCGCCAAGGGCGAGGTTTGGAAGGACCTGCAGAAGGTCATGACTGCCCTCGGCCTCCGACCGAAGAAGCGCTAGTGCCGTTCCAACTTTCCTGAACTAGTTTCTTTTCACAAACCAGCATCTGATGCAGAATTTTGTTCCCAACTGTCATTCGGCTCAAATAGGTGGAACGGCATTAGCAGGTGCTGAAGAAAGGTTTCAATCTGTCATTCCGAGCGAAGCGAGGAATCTCTCTGCTCACGAAATCAAGCACTTAGAGAGATTCCTCGTCGCCTTCAGCTCCTCGGAATGACGACATGATGAGTTTTTCAGCAGCCTGCTAGACTAGAAGCCGTCGTCGCAGACCACGTGGAGAAAAGAGCCGCCTCGGAAGAGGCCACAGGTCGCATCTCCCGCCTTCGCTCGGGACAAGTGCCGCGCCCCCTACAGGCCGCGGCGTTTGCCTGTCATTCCGGCGCAACTGATACACTACTCCTCGCCGATGGTTCCCCGCTTCTGCGAAGTCGCGCTCGCGGTCCCCCTGCGCACAACTTTTACCTACGCAGTACCCGATTCGCTCGCTGAAGTTGTCGTGGCTGGCAGCCGTGTGGTGGTTCCGTTTCGCAATCGCGCGCTGGTCGGCGTAGCGCTCGGGCTCACTGACCGACAGCCGGAGGTCGAGCAGATCAAGGAAATCGTCGAGGTGCTCGACCCCATTCCTGCGCTGCCGCCGCGCTTGATCGAACTGGGTTGCTGGGTCGCCAGCTACTACCTGGCGCCTCCCGGCGAAGTCTTCCGCGCGATGCTGCCCCCGCTGGTTGAGCTGCAACACGAGCGCGAATTGCGCCTCACCGTATCCGGCCGGGAGTCTCTAGAAGAACTCGCCGCGCTCGCCAACCGCAGCGAGGCGGAGGTTGCCGAACATGCCCTGCTCCAACTGAGCGAGGTTGAGGGGAAGCCGATTCGCAGCGACCGCCTCGGGAAACTTCCCGGTGGTCCAGCGGCTGCAGCGCGGCTTTTGCGCCGCGGTCAACTCGAGGCGCGTGGGGTGACGCGGCATCGCCGGACGCGCACGCAGAAGATCGTAGCGTGGAACATCGAGGCCCCAATGGAAGTGCAGTCGATGTTGAAGTCCGAGGCCAAGCCCCAGACGGCCCGCGAAGCCGAAGAGCGCATCCGCCATGTGCTCACGGACGAGCGAGGGCCGCTGCCCATGCGGCTCCTGCTCGGCGAGGCCGGAGTGACGCCCGCGACCGTCGAGCGCCTGGCCAAGCTTGGCAAGCTCCGTGTGTGGGAGGAACCCCTCGCCGTAGAAGAAGATCTCTTCGAGGCGGGCTTCACCCTTCCAACGAACGTCTTGAATGAGGAGCAGAAGCGCGCGCTGGCTGAGATCCAGGCCTGGGTGGACGCCGGCGCGTTCACCGTCGGGTTGCTGTACGGGGTCACCGGGAGCGGCAAGACGGAAGTGTACCTGCGCGCGGTGGAGATGGCGCTGGCCCGCGGCCGCACGGCGCTCATCCTGGTGCCGGAGATCGCGCTGACGCTCTGGGTGGGCCGGCTGTGCCGGGCCTGGTTCGGAGCCCGGCTGAACGACGGTGTTGCAGTGCTGCACAGCGCCCTGCCGGACGCGGAGCGAGCGCGCGAGTGGTGGCGCGTGCGCCGCGGTGAGGCGCGCGTAGTGGTCGGCACGCGCTCGGCGGTATTCGCGCCGCTGGAAAACCTGGGTCTGGTGATCGTGGACGAGGAGCAGGAGTCAAGCTACAAGCAGGAAGAGACGCCGCGCTATCACGGTCGCGATACCGCGATCGTGCGCGCCAAGCTGGAGAGCGCTGTCGCAGTGCTCGGCTCGGCCACGCCATCGCTTGAAAGCTTTCACCACGCGCGCGAGGGCAAGTATCGCCTGTTGCAACTGGAAACAAGAGTGGAGAACCGCCCGCTGGCGCGGGTCGAGGTGGTGGACCTGCGCGAAGAGTTTCGGCGGACGCACCGCTTCGGGTCGGCGTCGGAGGCGCTGCGCACGGCCATGTCCGAGCGGTTGGAAAGCGGCACGCAGTCCCTTGTATTGATCAACCGCCGCGGTTATTCCTGGTTTGTGCTGTGCCGGGGCTGCGGTGCTGCCGTGCAGTGCGAGAACTGCAGCATCTCGCTAACCTATCACAAGCGGCGCGAGCGGTTGGTCTGCCACTACTGCGGCTACTCCCGCCGCGTGCCCAAGACTTGCCCAAAGTGCGAGTCAGAGCACGTCTACTTCTTCGGGGAGGGCGCTGAACAACTCGAAGAGCGCTTGCGCGAGGAATTTCCCGGAGCGCGGATTGCGCGGCTGGACCGCGACACGGCCCGCACCAAGCGCGAATACCAGCGAGTGCTGGGCGCGTTCGCTGCTGGCAAGCTCGATATCCTGGTGGGCACGCAGATGGTGGCGAAGGGACACGACTTCCAGCGCGTCACTCTGGTGGGCGTGGTCGCGGCCGATACCTCTCTGGCCCTGCCGGATTTCCGTGCCGCCGAACGCACCTTCCAGTTGCTCACGCAGGTGGCCGGACGGGCCGGACGCGGCGAGCTCGCCGGCGTCGTTTTCGTGGAGACTTACTATCCTGAGCATTACGCCATCCAGCTAGCGGCGAGACAAGACTACCGCGCGTTTTTCGAGAAGGAGCTGCACTTTCGCCGCCTGATGCACTACCCGCCGTTCACAGCGCTGGCAAACGTGATCGTGCGGGACCGCAAGGTGGAGAACGCCATCCGCTGGTCGCGCCAGTTGGCCGGATTCTTCGCGCCGCAGGAGTCGCACGGCATCAAGGTGCTTGGCCCGGCGGCGGCGCCGCTGGCGCGTTTGAGGCGCGAATACCGCTTCCAGTTTCTCCTCAAGGCGCCCCGGCGCGCGCAGCTCACCCGCGCGCTTGCGGCGGGCCTGGATTTCTGCGCGCGAAAGCAGATCCCCGAAAGCGCCGTGATTGTAGATGTGGACCCGGTTAGCCTGTTCTGAGCTCAAGCGCTGCGAGCGCGGGGGCGCCAGATCAGATACGCTGGCAGGCCAAGCAGCACGATTCCGATACCTACGGCCGCACCGCGAGGCGCCGCGGCAATTGTGTTGATAACCAGTGCAGCGGACGCCGCAACGAACAGTAATGGTGTCCACGGGTAACCTGGGACGCGATAGGGTCGCACCGCATCCGGACTCCGACGCCGATAGACGAAAATGCTTGCCGCGGCCAGTCCGTAAAAAATCCAGCCGGCGAAGATGACGTATGTGAACAGTTGCTGGAAGGTGCCCGTCCAGGCCAACAGCGCTGACCAGACTCCTCCGGCCAGAACCGCAATCGCAGGCGTCCGAAAGCGCGGATGCACCTCGGCGAGGCGGCGAAAAAAGAGACCATCGGCGGCCATGGCATAGAAGACGCGCGGAGCGGTCAGTTGGATGCTGTTCGCGGCGCTGAAGACCGAGATGAGGATGGCCAGTGCGACCCCTTTGGCCGCGGCGGGGCTCAAGACTCTTGCCACCGAGGTGGCCGCGATTGCGTTCGATTGAGCGGTATCTGTGGGGCCCAAGGCGACCAAATAGGCGGCGTTCACGAGCAGGTAGATCGCAATCAGAAACACAGCACCGGCCAGAAAGGCGCGTGGGAAGTCGCGCTGTGGATCGAGCGCTTCGCCAGCGCTGTAAGAGGCAAATTGCCAGCCCTCGTAGGCCCAGAGCACCGCAATCATCGCCACACCAAAGTTGGAGAGAAGAGAGCGGTCTGCATGTGCCGGCCAGAGCGCGGGGGCTATGCCCGAGTAGTTCCGCCCCAGCGAGAACAGAACCGCGCTCATCGCCAAAATGGCGCCGACTTTGATGAGCGTCGTCCAGTTTTGCAGGTCCGCGCTCTGCCGCGTACCCAGCGCGTTCACCGCCGTAACCACAGTAATCATCGCAACGGAAACGATCTTTGCGACTAGCGGCGGCATCCGCACCACTTCGCCCAGATAGGTGCTGAACGCGACTGCGAGCGTCGCCACCGAGCCGCTCGCGATCACCAGAAACAGCGTCCAACCGTAGAGAAATGCCGGTAGCCGACCGAAACAATCACGGATGTAAACGTAAAGACCGCCCGCCGCCGGGTTCATGGCGGCGAGTTCGCCATAGGTCAGGGCGCCCAGCAGCGACAGGACTCCGCCACCCAACCACACCAGCAGCGCCAGGCCCACTGAGCCCTCCACCTGGCGGAGGATCGCGCCGGGCACGAGAAAGATTCCCGAGCCGATTACCGACCCAATGATGAGCAGGATCAGGTCGCGGAGACCGAGCGTGCGCGCCAAGGTGGTCATTGGGTGCCGCGGAGCGCGGAAAGTCCGCTCAATGCCGCGCGGATCTTACTTTGTTTGTGGTGTTGTGCAAAGCGTGGCTGCACCCGAGCGTCTTGCAATGCCGCTTGATAGCACCGCTACCCGACGGGGGCAGGGGTTTCACCTGCGATACAAGAAGGGAGGCAATCGGAAGGTTTCAGCAACTGGGGCCCTGTTTGGTTCAGTCCGGCCTCTGGGCTTTTCATTCGCGAGATAACCGATGGACCTACTTCTCGATAAGCGTGATGGGCGCGGGCATAAAGCATAGGACGAAAATGACTATAGCGATCACGGCCCAGACCAGCCGCTTGCTGTCGAGCGGTTCCCAACGGTTGAGCAGCGGTGGGTGGCGAAAGCCCAGCAGCAGAATCAACGCCGCCCAGACCAACCAACCGCTCCACCACTTCGCCATTGGCAGCAACAGGAGCGCTACGCCAAACGAGATAAGGCGGTGCCGCTCGCTTGCCACCGAGTACAGGATGTGCCCCCCGTCGAACTGGCCGGCGGGAAGCAAATTCAGCGCCGTGGCGAACAGACCCACCCAAGCAGCACGGCCCACCGGATGAAGCAGGAGATCCCTAGGCAAAACGCCGGGGCGCAACCACGTGATCAGCAGCCGCGCCAGCAGCGGATCGCCGAAGATTACCGGCGAGCCAGCCTGCGCCGCCGGCACAACCTTGGAATAAGCGATGGCGATTGCCAGCGCCGGCATGGCGAGCAGAAAGCCCACCACGGGTCCGGCTAAGCCGACATCGAACAGCGCCTTACGGTTTATGATTGGTGAGCGGATGCGGATGAAGGCGCCTAGGGTTCCGAACAGCGTCGGCGCAGGAAGGAAATAGGGATAGCTGGCCGAGATCGAATAGTAGCGGCAGGCGAAGTAGTGGCCCAACTCGTGCGCCAGCAGGATACTGATCAAGGTGAATGAGAACGGGATGCCGGCCAGCAAGACTCGCGGCTCGGTGAAGATCGCGAGGTAAGGGCTGAGGAAGTCCTCAAACGACGGCGGTTGGCCGTTTGCGTAATCGGCGGCAAACTGCACTCCGGCCGCAAGGGTGGAGAGCAGTGTGAGCATGAACAGCGCTACAGCGATCGCCAGCGAGCGCCGCCCTCGCGCTACGGGCGGTTGAGAGCTGCCACCCAGTGAAACGCGAGGCGGCAGCGGCAGCATCTCGCTCCGGGAGATCTGGCTGGGAATGCGGCCGTATCCGTTGTCGCTGCTCATTTGTGGTTCGATGCGCCTGTGGCTCCGCGGGGCATTCTGCAGTCACTGGGGAAGGGCAGCCCGTCGCAAGTGGAGTTGGTGCAACCGTGGGCCTAGAGCGATTGCAGTTCCTTGCCGGGCTTAAAGCGCACCGCCTTGCCCGGGGGAATACTGACCTCCTCGCCGGTGCGGGGGTTCCGGCCGATGCCGGTTTTTCGGGGCTTGACGTTGAAGACGCCGAACTTGCGCAGCTCGATGCGTTCGCCACGCCCGAGCGCATTCTTCATAGCTTCAAAGACGGTTTCCACCGCCTGTTCGGCCTTGGTTCGGGTCACGCCGGTTCGGCTGACCACTGCGTTAACTATATCCAGCTTAATCACAAGCGCCTCCCGGGCAAAGGGCAGCCTATGCTAGACAGGCAGGTGTGGGTTGTCAAGCTGCGCCCACTGTACTAAGATGCGCTGCTTTCCTCTCCCGCAACTATCCCGCTGTTCTTCCTGGAGGCACGGATGACGGTAAAGCCGGACCGCTGGATCCGCAAGATGGCGCTCGAGCACCGGATGATCGAGCCGTTTGCGGACCGCCAGGTGCGCGATGGCGTTATCAGCTTCGGCTTGTCGTCGTACGGTTACGATATTCGCGTGGCCGATGAGTTCCGCATCTTCACCAATGTCAACTCGACCATTGTGGACCCCAAGCATTTCGATGCGCGCTCCTTTGTTGAGTTCAAGGGCGAAGTGTGTATCATCCCGCCGAACTCGTTCGCGCTCGGGCGGTCGGTCGAGTACTTCCGCATCCCGCGGGACGTCCTGACGATCTGCGTTGGCAAATCCACCTACGCGCGGTGCGGCATCATCGTCAATGTCACACCGTTCGAGCCCGAATGGGAAGGCCATGTAACTCTTGAAATCAGCAACACGACCCCCCTGCCCGCCAAAATCTACGCGAACGAAGGCCTCTGCCAGGTGGTCTTCTTCGTCTCCGACGAAGCCTGCGAAGTCTCCTACAAAGACAAAAAGGGGAAATATCAGGCGCAGCAGGGAATTGTGCTGCCCCGGCTTTAGATTGCCGCGCATCCTTGCTGGTCTTCCGCAATCGGAGGCCAAGGCAGGCTTGCTGGCTCCAAGCCGATTCGACTGTGGCGTCTCCAAACAAGCTCATTAACGCTCCTTGCCCAAAATCAACGGCAGCAGGAATTCCTGCAACCTTTTCTTCCCGGACACGTCGGCGTCTGCAAGTTGCAGGCCCATGCAATCATCCCCAATCAGGCGAACGACGCGAGCAGCCACGCAAACCTGTGGCGCCTTCGGCGCAAGTTCGAGACAGGCTTGAACCGAAGACCCTACGGGAAACGTGCGATGAGCCTGCACCAGCATGCCGTTCAGACTCAGGTCGAGGGTGCTGCCGATCACTTTCGCTTTGTTCGACTCGATCGACACCTTGCAGCTGACCTTCACGCGCTGAAACCGGCGCTTTTCTTGCTGCATAAAACCCTCGGTCGCCCGGATGAGGCGCATCAAGCGGGGCCGGTCAACCGGCTTGGACAGGAAAAATGTGGCACCGGCCTGGAACGCGCGCATCATCGCGTTCCGGTCTTCATCGCCGGTGATCATCACGATCGGCGTGGTCTGGTTTAACTTGGAGGAGCGGATGTGACGCGCTAGTTCGATGCCATCCGGGTGCGGCATGCGAACATCGAGGAAAACAGCGTCAAATTTCTCTTCTCTGATGCGCGCCGAAGCTTGGGCACTATCGGTCATGACGTGTGCTTCCAGCTCAGTCGATAATACTTCCCGAAGCAGCTCGCAGAGGACGGGGTCATCATCTACAACAAGAACTTTACTCGGCATGCCTATCTCCCATTGGTCTATTACAGGACCCACTGGTTCGACTTCTCGATGAATTGGAAACCGTAGCGCTGCCAGGAAGTGTCCCGCCACTCGATGCGCGCCACACGCGCACGTCCCGAGTAACGTTCGCCAGCGCCCCTCATGAACACCTCCACCAGGGCCTCCTTCGCCAGCGGGACCATACAACTGGCCGAGAATCCGCTCGCGCTCACGTCATCGGTGGCGGTCAGCACCTCAAACTTCTTGCCGGTGACGTCCAGCCCGCTTAGCTTCAGGACCACGCTTAGCCGAACCCGCGTTTCACTCCGGCGTTCCGGCGGTTTGCGGTCTACGGCGGAGTCCACGCGTCTCCGAAGCCCGGTAAGATCTACCGGCTTTTGAAAGTAGTCAGTCGCGCCGAGATTCAGGCAGAAGTCTTTGTAGTCTTCCGCTGGTTGGCCTGTGATCACGAGAATCGGGATCAGCTGGGTCACAGTGAGGGAAGAGAAAATCTGGCAGAGTTCGAATCCAGAAGACTCCGGCAGCATCAAGTCCAGCAGGATGCAGTCGGGCTTGTGTTGTAGCGCCAAGGCAATGGCCTCGCTCGCATCGCTGGTCTCGATGATTTCATACGCATCCTGGAGGTGCTCACGCAGAAGCTCGCGCATCGTTTGGTCGTCTTCCACACACAAGATTCGCGGCATGTTTTCCACCAGTCTAGCTATTGGAATGCGGCATCCTGGCGCAGGTCAGCCAGCGCTGTAATTGTTCACGGAGCAACTTGAAATCGACCGGCTTCGAAACGCAGGCGTTGCAGCCGGCCTGCAGAATGCGCTCCCGTTCGGTCATCATGGCGTGGGCCGTCACGGCGATTACCGGGATATCGCGCAGCGCCGGCTGCTGGCGCAGCCAGTCGGCCAGGCTCAGACCATCATCGGCGCCGAGCTGAACATCCAGCAACACCACATGGGGATGCTCTTTCTCCACCGCCTCGAATCCTGTCTTCAGGTCCGCAGCAGTCACGACTTCGTAGCCTTCGGCATCCAGCCACTCGCAGAGCAATTCGCGGTTCAACGGGTTATCTTCCACGACCAGGATGCGGGGCTTCATACGGTCTCCGGGGCGTTCTGGACCATAACTCGCCGGATTTGGTCAAGCAGGGTTTGCTGCCAGGGCTGCTCCTTGCGCAGAAGAAGCTCCGCATGCCCGCGGAGACGTATCTCTTCCTCTCGGGTCAGGTCTTTACTGGTCAGGA
>WNFG01001249.1_pt1 | contig 21432 bp, 21 predicted proteins | sample 5400431 | NCBI WGS metagenome assembly WNFG01 (sample SAMN13153346, study PRJNA577476) | soil metagenome | isolation source: 120 cm saprolite under Douglas fir tree site 2 hole 3 replicate 2 | place: USA:California | collected 2015-04-18 | reverse complement strand
TTTTTCCGATGGACGGTGAATACGACTCGACGACTACGGTCGAGATCTTTGGTCAGACGTATAACGTTCGTGGAGAGGGAGACCCGAACTATTTAACGGAGCTTGCGCGGTTCGTCGATTCCAGGATGCGCGAGGTCGCGGCGCAGGTCGCCACGGTCGACCCAATGAAGATCGCCATCCTGGCGGCTCTCAATATCGCCGATGAGTTTTCCCGCTACAGAAAAGAGCGCATGAACGCGGTCGGAATCTGGATCGAGAAAACAGAGGAAATGTCGGAGCGGCTCGGGAAGATCATCACCTGAGCCAAATGGTTTTCAGACAGGCAGTTTCGGAAGTCCCTGCAGAGTTCGTGATGAACGATCTAACTCTTGAACCGATGCTTTTCTTACTTCGGGTGCTCGCGTCTTCGGGCCGCGTGCAGACCGTCGTCCCGAACGGCTTGTCCGTGCGGGATATGGAGACGGTAGCCTAAACGGCACGGGTAGAGCGCCCACCTGTTTCGGCAGGTTCAAGTAAGAATCCAACACACGGCTCAGGCGGGGTCCTCCGAATTTCCTCGCGACTGTTGCAAGCCTCCCGACTGGGGAGGTGCAGTTTTGAATATCAACAGTGTTGTCATTGCAGTGCTCATCGGCGTCGCGGGGGCAATCGTCCTCGCTGCTCTCTGGGCAGCCGTTTCCCGTAAACGCGGCGCCGCGCTGCTCGACGAAGCACGCCGCAGCGCCGACCGAATCCTCGAGGACGCCCGTAAGTCCGCCGAGTCGAAGAGCAAGGAATCCGATCTCGAGGTCAAGGAAAAACTTCTGCAGATGCGGTCGGACTTCGACCGCAAGAGTCAGCAGCGCAATGACGAGCTGAAAACCAGCGAGCGCCGCCTGCAGCAGAAGGAAGAAAACCTCGACAAGAAAACGCAGCAGCTCGACTCCCGGATGGCCGAGGTCGAGAAGCGCGACCGCGCCATCGGCGAGCGCGAGAAAACGCTGGAGCAACGCGAAGGCGAGCTCGGTGATCTCATCGAAGCGCAGCGCCACAAGCTCGAACAGGTGGCCGGACTCACGGCCGACGAGGCCAAACGCGAGCTGATCCGCGGCATCGAGAACGACGCCAAGCTCGAGGCGGCCCATATCATCAAACGCATCGAGACCGAGGCCAACGAGTCCGGCCATCTCAAAGCGCGGAAGATCCTGGGCATGGCCATCCAGCGGATGGCATCGGATTACGTCGCCGAGAACACCGTTTCGGTCGTCGATCTCCCGAGCGAGGACATGAAGGGCCGCATCATCGGCCGCGAAGGCCGCAACATCCGCGCGCTCGAGCTGGCCACCGGCGTCGATCTCATCGTCGACGACACGCCGGAAGCGGTCATCCTCTCCGGTTTCGACCCGATCCGCCGTGAGATCGCACGCATTTCGCTCGAACGGCTCATGCAGGACGGCCGCATCCATCCCGCCCGCATCGAAGAGCTGGTGGAGAAGGTTCGCCAGGAGCTCGATCAGAAGCTGTTCGAGGAAGGGGAGGCCGCGGCGTTCTCGCTCGGCATCACCGATATCCATCCCGAGGTGCTGAGGCTGCTCGGCAGGCTCCGCTACCGTACGTCGTACGGCCAGAACGTTCTGATGCACTCGCTCGAAGTGGCGCAGTTGGCGGCGCTCATGGCCATCGAGCTCGGCGTCAACGATACCATCGCCAAACGTGGCGGACTGCTGCACGACATCGGCAAGGCCATCGACCGCGAGATGGAAGGGACGCACCTCGAGCTCGGCCGCCAAGTGCTCGAGAAGTACGACGAGAAGCGCGAGATCATCCACGCCATGGAGTGCCATCACGGCGACTACGACCCGACCACGGTCGAGGCTGTGCTGGTCAACGCCGCCGACGCGCTCTCCGCGGCGCGCCCCGGCGCAAGGCGCGAGATCCTTGAAAACTATGTGCATCGCCTCGAACGGCTCGAAGGAATCGCCAACTCGATGGAGGGCGTTTCGAAGAGCTTCGCCATCCAGGCCGGGCGCGAGCTTCGCATTATCGTCAACGCGGAAAAGATCACCGACGAGCAGTCGATCTGGCTGTCGAAAGACGTCGCCCGCAAGATTGAAGCAGAGCTGCAGTATCCCGGTCAGATCAAGGTGACGGTGATCCGGGAGATGAGGGCGGTCGACTACGCGAAATGAGGTTGCTCAAGGGGTTGCTGGGGTTTCTGGGTTGCTCAGTTGCTGAGTGTGACCGCAGCAACTCAGTAACCCAGCAACACTGAAACCCATGATCAACATCCTCTACATCGGTGACGTTGTCGGCCAGCCGGGCCGGAAGGCACTCCATCAGAAACTGAATCACGTCGTCGATCGGGAAAAGATCGACTTCACGATCGTCAACATCGAGAACGCTGCCGGCGGATTCGGCGTCACCGAGGCCATCATGGAGGAGCTGTCCGAGCTCCCCATCAACGCCTACACCTCGGGCAATCACATCTGGGACAAGAAGGACTTCGTCGACAACTACGACCACTACGAGCATGTGGTCCGTCCGGCGAACTATCCTCAGGCCAATGCCGGCAAGGGGCGCGTGATCCGGCAGACGGCGGCCGGCGTGAACGTGGCTGTCGTGCAGGTCATGGGCAATGTGTTCATGCCGCCGTGCGACAACCCCTTCTACGTGATGGAGCGTGAGCTGAAGGAGATCGGCGACGTGGCAAAAGTGATCATCGTCGATATCCATTGCGAGGCCACCTCGGAGAAGCAGGCCATGGGCCGGCATCTCGACGGGCGTGTCTCCGCCGTCGTCGGAACGCATACGCACGTGCCGACGGCCGATGAGCGGATCCTGCCGATGGGGACCGCGTTCCAGACCGATGTCGGGATGACCGGCGCCTACGACTCGATCATCGGATTCCGCCCGGACGAGGTGCTCTACCGCTTTCTGATGAATACGCCGAAGAAGCTGGAAGTGGCCAGGCGCGATATCCGGCTCACCGGCGCCATGATCGAGGTCGATGAGACGACCGGCCGTGCCTCGCGGATCGTCCGGATTCAAGAGAGAGTCGAGGAGTAGTGCGACTCGGCGTGATCACGCTCGGGCATGTTCATGCCGAGGAGCTCACCGCGCTGACGCCGCACCTTCAGCATCTCGAACAGCTCGTTCTCGATGTTCCGTTTGATGATCCGTTGTCGAGGCATCGCGCGGAATTGAATCGCGCCGTCGACGCGGCATCGGACGACTGGCTGCTCATCGTCCGCGAGCGCGAGATCGTCGATGACGCCATCGCGCGCGAGATCACCGAGGCCATGCGCGCACAGAAGGCCTGGGGATTCCGGATCCGCTCCGTGCCGATGTACGCCGGCAAGCCGCTGCGCATCGGTGCCACTGACGGCGAGCTGCGGCTATTTCATCGCCGGCATCTGCTTCGACGCGGCGAGTTGGGTGTGCAGGGAACCGTCATTCGGCTGAACAACGTCCTTCGCTCAATGAGTTTCGATTCTTCGGATGCGCATCGTGAATACCTGGCAAAGAACGGTGTGCCGCATTCGCTGTTGCGGCGGCTGCTGCTGTTCGCGCATCACGTGGCCGTCACCCGCGCGCACGATGCGAACACGCTACGGTATCTGTGGATTGAGGCGGGGTACGACCACGGCGCCCCGTGATTCATACGAAAGGCGTTCACCAGAGGGACACGGCGCGGGCGTAGCCGCAAACCAAACGTGGATGCCGGCAAGGGCATGGCAAGCACGGCCCCCTCATCCGCCTTCGGCACCTTCTCCCCCAGCTGAAAAGCGCTGGGGGAGAAGGGCTCTCGAGGTTAAAGCTTCTTGTCGCGCGCAGAAACCGAGTAGTAGAGAGATCACTGAGAAATCTCTGTGATCTCTGTACTACTAACCCTTGGTTTCTGCGCGTGACGCAAAGGTTTCTTCCATAACCGTGCGTGCGCCCCAAAGAGAACAAGAGCTTGCGCTTCCCAACATCGAGAGCCCTTCTCCCCCAGCGCTTTTCAGCTGGGGGAGAAGGTGCCGAAGGCGGATGAGGGGGCCGTGCTTGCCGCACCCTTGCCGGCATCCACGTTTGGTTGCGGCTTCGCCGCTCTGTGCCTCTGTGGTGAAAGCCTTTCGACTCACGCCATCTGCGCCTGCAGCAACGGTTTCCCTGTCGAGATCGCCCGCAATGTTCCGTTCGCGCGGAACTGGCGCGGTGACATGCCGAATCGTTCCCGGAACTGTTGGCGGAAGTAGTTCTCCGAGTCGAAGCCGCAGCGGCGTGCGATCTGGGAGATGCGCATGTTGCCGCTCTTGAGGAGGCGGGCCGCTTTTTCCAGGCGCTTCTCTTTCAGGAAGTGGCTGAGCAATCGGCCGGTAATCCGGTGAAAGCGCCCGGAGACGTACTGTCGCGTGTAACCGAGCTCTTTGGTCACGGCTTCGACCGTCAATTCTTCGTCCGCGCGCATGCGGCGGCGCACCGTCTTGATGAGAGCGCGTAAGAGGCCATCCATCGCGGTCCTCCTCATGGAAGCGCCAGGCCAGCCGCTGTACTCTTCGGGTTCAGCGTGCGCACCCAGCCATTAATCGATTTAAGTGTGGCGACATCATAGTCCAAAAGCGGCAAAAGAGGGCAGATTGGAAGATTCGGGCTTTCCGGAAGTTCCGGCCGGCCATCAGCCATGCCGGCAAACCGGTGACCGTGGCGTTCAGCGTTACCGCCAAGGCCGACTGACGCGGCTACACTCATGTCATGAGCTTTGCGCCGATCCAGAAGGAAGTCGACGACTACATCTCCCAGTTCAAGGAAGGCTACTTTCCGCCGCTGTCGATGCTGGCGCGTTTGACCGAGGAGCTGGGCGAGCTGGCTCGCACGCTGAGTCATGAGGCCGGCTTCAAGAAACCGAAGAGCGAGGAGGCGAAAGGCGATGTGGCCGAAGAGTTGTCTGATCTGATCTTCGTCGCCGTATGCCTCGCCAACTCTCTCGGCATCGATCTGGACGACGCCTTCGGCGCCGCGATGACGAAGTACCGGGTGCGAGATGCCGATCGCTGGACGAGGAAGTAGCGCGGTTGCGGAGTCTCGGTGTCTCGGGGTTGCGCCCGCGCGGTCCTCATCTTTGGAATCCTCCTCGGATCATGAGAGTGACGCGCGGGCGATTTTCCCTACTCGAGACCCAGCTACCCGGAATGACAGATCCTCCCGCGTGTTACGATTTATCCCAATGCGGCCCGTTTCCATTTTCCTGGCGCTCGCGCTCTTCGGCGCCTCTCTGCAGGCGCAAGTGCACCTGATCGTCAAGCGCGACGGCAGGAAAGTCATCTCGAACTTCGGCGCGGCGTCGTCGGCGCATGGGAACGATTGGAGCTGGTGGGCCAAACAGCGCGACCGGCGCTCCAGTTACGACAGCTTCATCGACCGCTATGCGGCGCAGTATCGCGTCGATCCGGTCTTCGTCCGGGCGGTCATCCAGGTCGAGTCCGACTTCAATCCCCGCTGCGCCTCCAACAAAGGCGCCCGAGGGCTGATGCAGCTCATGCCCGAGACCGCGCGGCAATACGGGGTGCGCAACGTTTTCGATCCCGAGGACAACATTCGTGGCGGCGTGCACAACCTCGCCGACCTGCTGGCGCGTCATCGCGGCGATCTCCGCCGTGTGCTGGCCGCGTACAACGCCGGAGACGGCGCCGTGGCCAGGTATCGCGGGATCCCGCCATACGAGGAGACGATGACGTACGTGAAGCGGGCGCTGACGGTCTATTACGGTTCGCCCTACCAATCCAGCCAGGTGGCCAGCTTCGCGGCCGCCTACCGCGGCCGCAAACTGACCGGTGGATTCGGCGCAAGCGTGCAACCGATCGCGGCCATGCTTCCCGGCATGCGCTACCTCGGCACCCGTTGAACGGTACGGGCCGCTGATACAATCCGCCGCGGTATGCCCGAACGTGACCCTCTCGTAGCGCCGCCGTTCGACCAAGGCGTCTTCCTCCTCCACTACAACCGGGGCCGTGAAGCGTTTCAGGAGGCGAGGTACGCCGAGGCCAGGCGGGAGCTGGAAAATGCGCAGCGGCTTCGCCCTGACGATGCCGACGTACTCAACCTCCTCGGTCTGGTCTATTTCAAGACGAACGCCTTCCCCGAGGCCGAGGTCATCTATCGGAGGCTGGCGCAGGAGAATCCGAACGTTTTCATTCTCCACTCCAACCTGGGGCTCATCCTCTTCAAGCAAGGGAAGCTCGATGAGTCGGAGCAATACCTGCTTCGCGCCATCGAGCTGCGCCCGAACTACGCCAAGTCGCATCTCTATCTCGGTCTGCTCTATCGCCAGCGCCGGAAATTCAGTGCCGCGCTCGAGCACCTTCGCTTCGCCGGCGCCGAAAAGATCGTCCGCGAGGTGGAAGCCGAGATGAAGCCGCAAGGCTCTGTCCCCGCTGCCGGCCCCATCCAGCCGGTCCGCCGTGATCCCAAAGTCACCACGCAGAAGATCGTTCCGCTCGCCGCCGCGCGCACGGGCGAGGTGAAGCCGCTCATGACGCAGCCCGGCAGAGTGCCGATGCCGGTCACGATGCCTGACACCGCCCTCACCGCCGCGCGTAAGCTGCAGGACGCCGTCGATGAGACGCAGCTCGCCGAGGAAAAACGGCTCGACCTCGCCCACAAGATCGAAGGGGCATCGAAAACCTTCACGCTCCACGAGAACGGTTTCCTGGAGATCAACTTCGGCCGCAGCGTCCACGTCAAGCGCGGCACGGTCTCGAGCTACTCGGGCAATCTCAAGTTCGTCGCGGAGTCGGGGCTCCTCGGTACGACCGCACAGACATTGGTCAAAGCAGTCGGGCAGGGGAAGATTTTCGTTTACGAGAAGGGGCGCAAGACCTTCCTGCTCGATCTCAACGAGGAATTCATCTACGTCGAGGGGAGCAACCTTCTGGCGCTCGAAGACACGCTCACGTATCGAGTCGAGCCGATCTACGACAGCACCTACCAGCGCAAGATCGATACTGTGAAGATCTTCGGCAAGGGCTCGCTGGCCATCTCCACGCATATCGAGCCGCTCACGCTCCGGGTCACGCGCGAGTACCCGCTGTCGATCTCGTCGAACGCGCTCGTGGCCTGGACAGGAAACGTGATCCCCGCCGTAATGGATGACAAGTCACTTGAGAACGTAATGATCGAGAACGCCGACGAGGCCGGATTCAAGATCCGCTTCGAGGGCGATGGCGTCGTCGTCAGCGAACAGTAAGAGCAAGTAACGGATGTTACTATTAGGGCAGTACAATCCTGCCCTATGGCGAAAATCGATAAACCACGCCCCCCCGTTATACAGGCTGACTCGTGGGCCAAGATCACTGTTGTACTTCTGGACAGGCATGTGGCCTATCTCGACCGGATCGCGGTCGATATCCGTCTCGAGCACGGCTTTGCGATCTCCCGCGCCGAGCTCATTCGATCCCTGATCGAGGCCGCGAGCCAGAGTGGGCTGGTTCTTTCTGATGCCGCCGACATGAAGCAGATGATCGAGATGCTGCGCGGCGTCTGGAGCGGCAGCAGACCGCGGCGCAAGCGGTAGCAGTACCGGTATCGTAGACTTCTTCGATCCATGCCGGAGTTGCCGGAGGTCGAGCTGTACTGCCGCTTCGTTGCGCGTCATGCGCTGCAGCAGCGTATGACGTCGGTGCGCGTGCTCGACGAGCGCATCCTCGGCGTCCGGAAGGCGGTGCTGCTGCGAGCCCTGACCGGCCGGCAGCTCACGCGCGTGCGGCGCCACGGCAAGCACCTGTTTGCCGACGCCGGCTCGACGTGGCTGCACATTCACTTTGGAATGAGCGGCGACCTGTACTGGTACCAGGGCGACGCCGGGCAGCCTCGGTTCGCACGCGTCATTTTCGATTTTGAGAACGGGGCCCGGCTCGCCTACGACGACATGCGCCTCTTCGGAGTGGTCGACGTCACGCCCGATCCCGACGCCTTCATCGCCGAGCATCGCCTCGGTCCCGATCCGCTCAATTCCGCCTTCCGGCTGCCTCTTTTCCGGCGCATCGTGGCCGGGCGGCGCGGTGCCGTGAAGTCGCTCCTGCTGTCGCAGGAGATCATCGCCGGAATGGGAAATCTCTACGCCGACGAGGCGCTGTACCGCGCATCGATCCATCCGCGCCGGGCGGTGGACACACTCTCCGCGGCCGAGGTCAAAGCGATCTTCCATTCCATGCGTGCCATTCTGAAGGAAGCCATCGCCTTCAAATCCCGCGGCGGCGATTACCCGGGACGCTACCTCGTGCAGCACCGCGAGGAAGGCGATCGCTGCCCGCTCTGCGGCGGCACGATCCAGCGAACGGTGGTGTTCGGCAGAACGACGTATTTTTGCGGAAGGCACCAGAAGTAACGCGGTCACGCGGTCTCGGGGTTGCGGGGTCTCGCGGTTTGAAGCGATGAAAAAACTGCGAGACCGCGAGACAGCGCAACCGCGAGACCTTGTCCGGGCATCGCTCTTGCCCTCGATTCGTCGGAGGGCGGCCAAATGACGACGACGGACGGCGACGCGATCAGGGAACTGATGGATGCGTCATCGAATGCGGTTCGCACCAGAGACGTCGACGCGCTGATGTCCCACTTCGCGCCGGACGTGCTCTCGTTCGACATCGTCGGTCCACTGCAATACGAGGGACTGCAGGATGCCAGGAACGTGCCGAGGCCTGGTTCGCGTCGTTCGACGGCCCGATCGGCTATCAGGTCCGCGACCTGAACATCGTCACTAGTGATGACGTCGCCTTCTGCCACAGTCTCAACCAGGTACGTGCTCGAAGACCGATGGACAGAAACTCGAGATGTGGTGGCGCGCCACGGTCTGTTTCCGCCGAATCGGCGGCAAGTGGAAGATCACCCATCAGCACAACTCGGTGCCGTTCGACGGGGAGAGCGGGAAGGCATCGATCGATCTGCAGCCCTAGGAGCGCCTGCGCGGTGAAACGTTCTTGCGCCACTGCTGGCGGAGCCTTGGGCAACCAACGCTGCCGGCCGTGCCGGCTAGTGGGGGAGTATGTCAGGATTACATCCTCATGCGCATTCGTGTCGGCACCAGCGGCTACAGCTATAAAGAGTGGAAGGGGACGTTCTACCCCGAGGACCTTCCGGCGGCGAAGATGTTGCCGTATTACGGCGAACGCTTCGATTCCGTCGAGATCAACAATACTTTCTACCGGATGCCGGACGCGAAGATGGTGGGCAAGTGGGGCGAGCAGGTGCCGGACGAATTCACGTTCGTGCTCAAGGCTCCGCAGCGGATCACCCATCAGAAGAAGCTGGCCGGTACGGCGGACGACGTCCGCTTCCTCTTCGATGCCGCCGAGACTCTGGGGCCGAAGCTCGGTCCGGTTCTGTTTCAACTCCCTCCGTATTCGCGGAAGGATCCGGTGCGCCTTCGGGAGTTCGTCTCCTCGCTGCCGGCCGCGCGCAAGGTTGCCTTCGAGTTCCGCCACGACTCGTGGTTCGACGACGAGATCTACGACATCCTCCGCGGGCGGGATATCGCTCTCTGCGCGGCAGATACCGATGAAGTGACCGATGTCGAGAAGCTCCTGGTGCCGACGGCATCGTGGGGATACATGCGCCTGCGAAGGACGGAGTACGCCGAGCGGGAGATCGAGGCGTGGGCGGAACGGGTGCGGCGGCAGGCCTGGAACGAGGCGTATGTGTTTTTCAAGCATGAGGACGAGGGGAAGGGTCCGCGCTTCGCGGTCGACTTCCGCGCCCGCCTTCGTTGACGGCGCGGCGCGCCCTCGCTAACCTTCGCCAGGTGTCACTACTGCGGAGTCTGATGGTCTGCTCGATGTTGCTCACGCTGAAGTACGTGAGCAGGATCTTCTATCGCTACGACGTCGACTGGGTCGGCGACGTTCTGCCGAAGCCATGGCATCAGATCCGGCTGGTGGCCTTCCTCAATCACACCAGCCTCTTCGAGCCCGTATTCCTCGGCGGCGTTCCGAATCACTTCATCTGGCGGCTTGCCGCGCACGGCGTCGTCCCGGCGGCGGACAAGACCACGGGCCGGCCGCTCGTCGGCATGATCTTCAAGTTCGTCGCCCATCACGTCGTGGCCATCACCCGCGAGCGCGACCACACCTGGTTCCAGCTACTGAACAGAATCGACCCGCAGTCGATGGTCATCATCCTGCCTGAGGGGCGGATGAAACGCGCCAACGGCCTCGACCTCCACGGCAATCCGATGAGCGTTCGCGGCGGCATTGCCGACATCCTCCTGGCCATGAAACAGGGGAGGATGCTGATCGCTTACAGCGGCGGATTGCATCACGTCCAGCACCCGGGCGGCTTTCCGCGCATCTTCAAGACGGTCCGTCTGCGCCTGGAGATCCTCGACATCGCCGGCTACATCGAAGAGATGATGCACAACGGCGGCGCCGATCAGTTCAAGAAGAACGTGATGCGCGACCTGGATCGCCGCCGCGATTTCTATTGCCCCGATGAGGGGCTTCGGAAGACGGCGTAGGCCGGCACGGCCGGCTGCGCTGGTTGCCCAAGGCTCGGCCACCATCTTCGCTCTATCGTTCTGTTGCTGCGCAGGGAAAGCAGCTACGAGCATTTACCTGCGCCGCAGTACCTGCCACGCGGCAATGGCGATTCCGACGAGCGCGAGCGCTATCAGCAACTTGTTTCGGGCCAGCGTCGACCAGACCGATTCCTGAGGCTTGGCCTTGGAAGGCGGCATGGCGCTCATCCGCATTCTCTCCGCGCTGCCGCGCATCGATTCGGAAACGGCGCTCTTGAATCCAGCGAGCGTCTTCGGCTCGTCCGCGGGCGCGACGGCCATGCCGCGCTGCGTATCGATGTGCACGACGTTCGACGGCATCGGTACGATCAGCTTCTCTCCGTGATCGCCGGTGGCGACGTTGTAGGTTCCCTGGTCGAAGTAGAGCGGGGTCAGTCCGACGCGCGTGTTGCGGAGGAAGACCACATGCTCGTCGCCGACATTGAACACCGGGACGCCGATGGTCTCCTGGTGGATTCCATTTACGCTGCCGCCGGGGGTGACGATGGTGACCTGACCCGCGGCGTCTCCCTTCATCGACTGCTCGACATCAAAGGTCGCATACGTCACGATCCAGCGTCCGGTGGGATCGTAGCGAGCCTCCGTCTTGACGCACTTTCCGAGGATGATGGCGGCGGCGTGGTCGACCTTCTCGTCGAAGCTCGCCGCCTGCGCGACGGCGGCCTGAGCGGCGGGCGCGGCTATGGCAAGCGCGACGAGCGCCATGAGAGGCAGTAGACGGTTATTTGCGATCATCCTGAGCTCACAATAAGCAAGCGATACGCCACATTATTGCAGACGGTTGGGGTCTCGCGGTCTCGAAGTTGCGCGGTCTCGCGGTGTGTGGAATCGAGGGCGCTGCTTGTTGCGAAGAAGTTGTCGGTTGTCGGTTGTCAGGTATGCAGAGTCATTTGACAACTGATCACCGACAACGTCCCCAGCAACCCAGCAACCCAGCAACCCCGACACCGCGCAACCGCGTCTTACGCCGCGCGAGGCCTCCGTCTCCGATCCGCGATCGTCTCGCGAAGAAACTTCAGCAGGGCTCGTTCCTCAATCGACAACCCCACCCGAACCACCGGCGAGCCTTTGTGCTGCTTGCGCAGCATCTCGAAAGGCTTTCCGTCCATGTACTCTTCGAGCAGGCGCGGGCAGATGTACGACGAGCGGCAGACGGCGGGGGTGTTTCCGAGCTGTTCGGCGGTGGCGACGACGGCCATCTTGATCTCGCGTTTGCGTTCCGTCTTGCTCGGGCCCTGGCCGGTCATGCCGAGGGCGATGGAACAGAGGAGAGTGCCGGCCCAGGTGCGGAAGTCTTTCGCCGTGAAGTTTTTGCTGATGATCGACTGGATGTAGTCGTTCACATGGCGGTCCTTCACATCGTGGACTTTGCCGTTGTCGATGAACGCAAAAAGCTCCGGCTCACGGAGCGTCTTTAACCGCTGCACGATTGCGGCGACCTCCGCGTCGTCGATGGCCCGTGTCTGCGCTTTGCGCCACTTGCCGACGTAATCGAACTGCAGCACCGATCCTTCGACGTTCACATGCTTGCTGAGGATGGTAGTCAGCCCGTACGTCGCCTCCGACTGCGCGCTCTTGTCATTGCCGACGCGGAAGAACCCCTGATCGATGAGGCGCACGATGGCGGCGAGCACATGCTCGCGCTCGAGGTCCGAGCGCTTCAGATCGGCGCGGACGCGGCGCCGAAGAGCGGGGAGCGACTCGCCGAACTCGACCACCCGCCGGAACTTCTCTTCCTCCCGCTGCGCTCGGAATCGCGAATGGTAGAGATACTGCGTGCGCCCTTTGCTGTCGACGCCGACGGCCTGGAGTGGCGCCGCGTCGCCGCGGGCGATCCGGACATCCTGCCAGGCCGGCGGGATGCGCAGCTTGCGGATGCGCGCCAGCGTTTTGTCGTCGCCGACCGGTGCGCCGAGGGCGCTGCGATAGGTGAAGCCGGATTCCCTGGTTCCCTGGCGACGGATACCGTGAAGATCGAGGTACCACCGTCGTCGGATCCCCTTTATCGGCATGTTGCGCGCGATTTTTGCGAGAATGGTGCCGCTTGACGGACGCTGGTAGCGGGCAGGATGCAGTCAACGGCGGCGCGGTCGAGCCGCTGACCTCCCGCCAGCGAATGATCGTCATGGCCCTGGCGCTCGTGGTTGCACTGACGCGGCTGCTGGCGGTCTCCCATTCGATGTGGGATTGGGACGAGGCGCTTTTCGCCGCTGCCCTGAATCATTACGACGTCGCGCAGCATCATCCGCACCCTCCCGGGTTCCCGCTGTTCTTCGGATTGGCGAAGGTTGCGCGGGCCGTGGTGCACGACGACTTTCATGCATTGCGCGGGATCAGCATCCTGGCCTCGCTCTTCATCTTCCCCGCGCTCTTCGCACTGGCGCGGTCGCTGCGATACCGATTCCGGACGTGCATCGTCGCCGCGCTGCTCTTCTGTTTTCTGCCCAACGTCTGGTACTGGGGCGGGACCGGCTTCACCGACGAGCTCGCGCTCGTGACCGCGCTGGCGGGAGCGGCGCTGCTGCTGCGCGATGACCGCCGGCGCGGCACGTACATCGCCGGATGCATCTTTTTCGCCGCGACGATGCTGGTGCGCGCGCAGAACGTGTTGATGGCCTGGCCGTGGATCGTCGCTTCGTGGCGGCGTTTGCGTGCGCGGCGCGGCGGCGAGGTGATCGCCGGAACGGCGCTGATCATCGTCCTCGTCGTTGTCGGCTACGGCGTCGCCGCGAAGCTGACCGGGATCGACGAATACATCTTGGCCACGAAGTGGCATCAGCACTATGTGGCCACCGTCGACGGCGCGCTGAATCCGACGCGGACGCCGATGCGGTTCCTCTTGCAGGATTTTCTCTTCGATCCGTTCGAATCGCGGGCGGCGTCGACGCTGATGTTCTTCTTCACGCTGTTGGCCTTTCTGCGTCCGAGGCGTTCACAACTCGATATCGTCCTGACCTTCGAGCCGGGCTTTCTGCTGGCCTGGTTTCTACTGAGTCCGACCGGCATCAGCCGTCTCTCGCTCGCGTATATCGCCGCGAACGTTCTGCTCGCGGCGGACGGGTTGGACGTCGCGGCGACGTTCATCGCCGCGCGCGTGCGGGCGATTCCCAGGGAGCGGCTCGCGGCAGCGTTGCAGGCGATCCTCGCCGCCATCATCATTGGCCGCTACGTCGTCTGGGTCTGGCCCGGCCTGCGCGCGGTGCGAAAGACCGACTCGCCGCCGGTGCAGGCGATGCGGTGGATCCGGCAGAACGTCCCTCGGGAGGCGAAGGTCTACGCGGCCGGAGGCCTGGAACCGTTCGTGGCCTACTTCCTCACCGATTACAAGATCATCCCCGCCGAGGATGGCTTCGATCCCTCAAAGGCACCGCCCGACAGGAGCGCCGTGTACGTGGCCGACTACGCCAGCACGTCCGCGCAGGCGGTCAGTTTCCGCCGCCGGCGCGAGCATCTGTGGGCTCTTTTCAATCGCCGCTATTTCGAGGCCTCGGTGGTCCCGATCGCCGGCTGGATCAAGTTCGGCGCCGGCTGGTACGGCGACGAGGAGGGAGACAACGGAGATCGCTGGCGATGGATGGCGGGACAGAGCCACATGCTGCTCGCACCGCTCGGCCATCGCGCGCAGCTCGGCCTGACCCTTCAATTTCCTCTCGATGCCGAGCCGCCGCCTACCGTGACGGTCACTCTCGACGGTATCGTCGTCGACCGTTTCGTTTCGAAGAAGGCCGATGTCGAACGAACGTACGTCGTCGTGTCTCGGAATGGAGTGCCGGACGACCTGATGCTCTCGGTCGACCACGCCGTCAATTTCTCGCGCCTCCACCGCAGCAACGACCCCCGCGACCTCGGCCTTGCGTTGCATCGGATTCTCTGGAAGGAGATTGGCGACTAGGAAAAGTCTTTCAACCACAGAGGCACAGAGATCACAGAGAAGATCTCTGTGTTCTCTGCGCCTCTGTGGTGAAAGCCTTTTGAATCACCGCTTGAACGAAATCGACTGCGGGCGCCACGTCTTGACGCGCTTTCCGTCCTTGATCGCTGGCGTAAACCGCACCGCTTTCATCGCTCGCGTCGCGGCGTCGTTGAATCCGAAGCGGGGATCGCCGCGGAGAACCTTCACGTCGACGACGTCGCCGTTTTCCGAGATCAGCGCAGACAGGATGACGATCGCCTCCGCCCGCTGCTGCGCGGCAAGAGGCGGATAGTAGGGCCGGATCTCCGAGAGAGGCTGCGGAAGCTTATCCAGCTCCGTCACGTCGACGACGTCCCCCTCGTGGATCGTGGCCACGGCAGCTGTAAGAGCCGGTGCGGATACGGCAGGCTGGGGCTGTGGCGGGACGATCGGCGCCTGCTGTGCCACGGTCTGCGTCGGCGTCGGATTCTCCTGCCGCGAGCTCGCGCGCCGCTGGTCGAGCGCGGCGGCCGCGCCGCGCTCGTCGACCTGTTTCTGCGGCGGCTGCGACGGCGTGATCAGGCTGGCCGTCTGCACAGGGGAATTCTTCGGCTGCTCCTGCTTGAGCTTCTTGTTCATGTCCGCCTGCAGCTTCATCATTTCTTCCTGCATCTTCTGCTGCACCGCGGCCTCAAAGGCTTTCTTCTGCGCGGCGGGGTCGAGGGAGGCCGTGCCGGTTTGCGGCCCGGAGGCGATGACCGGCTGCGAGATGACGACTTTCGGTTTCGGCGGCGGAACAACGGCGTGCAGCACGGGTGCGGCCGGTTTCGGCTTCAGCATGAAGAACAGGCCGGCGCCGACGGCGATCACGACAACTGCGGCAGCGGCGAGCTGCGGCATGCGGTTCTTCGCCGGTGCGTCGTCCGATGACGGCACCGCTTCGACCGCGGCGGCTGCCGCCACGGGCGCATACGCGGCGACGTTGACCTTCGATTCCCTCTCACGGTCCAGCGATTCCCCTTCCACCTCTTTCTTCAGAAGGTTGCTGAGGTAGAAGGCGAGATTGAACGTCGATGCCGAGTAGTTTCCTCCGTGCACGAGCGACGAGAGCACCTGCTTCATTTCGCCGATCGATGCATAGCGGGCATTGGGATCGATGGCCAGCGACTTCTCGAGGATGGTGCGAATGTCATCCGGGATCGGTTGCCCGGCGAATGTCTTCGCCGCGCGGATCGTCTGCGCGAACGCGCTGCCGGTCACCGCGTCCGGCGGCTCGTTGCCGGTGACGAGGAGGTAGAGAACCGCGCCGAGCGAGTAGACATCGGTCGTCTTCGAGACCTCGGCCGAGGCACGGTACTCCGCCGCGAAATACCTGCCCAGCTCCACGGCCACCTTCGAATCGGACATCGAGGCGATGAGACCTTTTCCGATCTGTTGGCCGGCCACGCGGATCTCGCCTTCATCGGTAATCCAGACGAACTGCGGGACCAGCGCGCCGTGTGCGAGACGATTGCCGAGGTAACGGAGATCGGCCGTCGTCGACAGGGAGAGCGCGATCTTTTCGGCGATGACGATGGCCTGATCGATCGGTACCGGATTCGCGGTGACGCCGGCGCCGCCGCGGGCGCGATCGACGATATGCCGCAGCGAGCGTCCGCCCGAATACTCGTGCGCGATGAAGGGGATGCCGTTGGCGACGTCGATGGTCTGATCTTTCGCGAAGGTCGTTCCGCTCAACAGCGGTGCGAGCTGATTGGCCTCGGCGGCGCTTTGAACGAGCGCCGCGCGATTGCCGCCCGACAGCCGCCGGACCGCCATGATCGGACCGAGCTGCCCGCCGTCGACGCGCCCCGCGCGCCAGAGATCACCGAGAGCATCGGTTTCGAGTTTCTTGAAAAGGATGAACGGACCGAACTGCTCGTACGGACGGTTTTTCGCAGACATACTCTCTCCGGACCCCCAGGTTTTGTATGCGGTGCGGGGAGGATAACACAAAAGGTTATTCGCAGTAGTTATTTGGTTTGTTTCTCTGGGCTACCGGTTAGTAGTTTCTGCGCGCGACACGAAACTTTAGCATCGAGAGTCCTTCTCCCCCAGCGCTTTTCAGCTGGGGGAGAAGGTGCAGGCGGATGAGGGGGCCGTGCTTGCCGTGCCCATGACCGTATCCATGGGGGGAACGGCTGCGCTGCGGTCAACGAGTGTTCTGTGCCGCACGCTGATCCCGGTACCACTGAATCTGCCAGATCTGCACGTTTCGGTCGTGGTCGGCGATGTTCGTGGCGAAGGCGTGCGTCCCGTCGTGTTTGGCGACGAAGTAGAGAAAGTCGCTCTTCGACGGCGCCGCCGCGGCCTGCAGCGAAGCCAGGCCCGGATTGGCGATGGGACCGGGCGGCAGGCCGTGGAAACGATAGGTGTTGTAGGGGGAGTCGATCTGCAGGTCGGCCTTGCGGATATTACCGTCCCAGCGCCCGGCCAGTTTCAGCGCGTAGATCACCGTCGGGTCGGCGCCGAGGAGCATCTTGCGGTTGATGCGATTCAGGTAGACCGACGCCACCAGCGGCCGCTCCCGCGGCATGCGCGCTTCGGTCTCGACGATCGAGGCCAGCGTCACGGTCTGATGGAAATTGAGGCCGGTAGTGATGTAGTTCATCTCACCGCCGAAGTGCTTGCGGAAGTTCGCCACCATCGCCTGAATGATGGCCCGCGGCGGTGTGCCGGGATTGAATTTGTACGTGTCGGGGAAGAGATACCCCTCGAGCGTCTTTGCCTCGGGGGCGATATCGCGGATCAATTCCGGATCGGCGGTGAGCTTGTCCCACGCCGCGTCTCGGCCGAATCCCTCCTGAACGAAGATGTGTGCGGCGGCGAAGCGGTCCAGCCCCTCGCGGATGGTGACGCTCTTGGCGATGACGTCCCCGCGGATCAACTTGTCGAGCACTTCCTCCGCCGTCATCGGTTTGGAGAATTCGTAGATCCCGGCCTTGATCTTGTCGTTGTAACGGACGACTTTCATGTAGATCAGCGGGAAGTATTCATCCCGGATGATCCCCTCGGCTTCGAGGTGCCTGAGGATCGCGGAGGTGCGAAGGCCGTGATGGACTTCGACGTCTTTGAATGGTTGCGTGTAGTTCTTGTACGGCGAGCGCATGGCCCGCAGGAAGAACCAGCCGCCGCCGATGCCGAGGATGACGGCAAAGATGCCGATCGTCGTCAGCGAATGCAGCAGCTTGCGGCAGCCCCCGCGGCCGCGCGCGCGCCGGGCTATGACGCCCTCCTGGCCAGGTTGTCGAGGTAGGATTGCAGAATGACGGCGGCAGCGTGCATGTCGATTTCGCGCTGGGCGTCCCTTCGCTTCGTTCCCCTCTCGCGCAATTGCCGGGAAGCCTCGGTGGTGCTGAGGGCCTCGTCCCAGAGGATGACCGGTTTGGACGTTTTCTGCCGCAGCCGCTCCGCGAAATCGCGGAACTTCTGCTGGCCGGTGTCGCTGTGCGCGCGCCGGGGAACGCCCACCACGATCGTTTCCGCGTCGAGCTCACGGGCGATGCCGGCCAGTGTGTCGACGATCTCCCCCTCGTTCTTCACCACCGAATGCGGTGTGGCAATGCTTCCGGACGCGCTCACCGCCACCCCGATGCGCCGGCCGCCGTAATCAATGGCGATGATGGACATGGGGAGGATTGTACTTGGTGGCTGGTTGTCGGTTATCGGTTGTCGGTTGTCGAGTTGACTCGGTGTCGGGTTGCGTACAATGGGGGATACCGGTCCGCGGGTTGCAAAGCTGCTCTTTTGCGCGGGCAACCCGACAACCGATAACCGACAACCGAGAACGCGCGATAGCGCAAGCAACCGACAACCGACAACGCGCGCCAGCGTCACCCATGAAGAACTTCAATCTCGACGCCATCCTCGAGGCGATGCTGAAACTATCGGAGCGGGTCTCCGATCTCAATTTCTCCGTCGGACGGCCGCCGCAGGTGGAGGTCGACGGACAGCTCGTTCCGGTCAACTTCCCCGGTCTGCCGCGTCTGACTCCCTACCAGACCGAGATGATCGCCATGCATATGCTGCGCGGCGACCGCGAGCTGACGCGCGCCTTGCTGAGCCTCGGATCGGTCGACCTGTCGTACTCGATTCCGCAGAAGACGCGCTTCCGCGTGAACATCTTCTCCCAGCGCGGCACCTACGCCATCGTCCTGCGCGTCATCCCCGAGGGTATTCCGACGCTGGAGTCGCTGAATTTGCCGCCGGAGCTGGCGAACATCTGCCGGCTCAAGAACGGCATCGTGCTCGTCACCGGGCCGACCGGCTCGGGAAAGTCGACCACGCTCGCCGCGCTGATCAACAAGATCAACCACGACTACGCCTACCACATCATCACCATCGAAGATCCGGTCGAGTACATGCACAAACACATCAAGGCGACCGTGAACCAGCGCGAGCTTGGATCGGACACGAAGACCTTCGCCCACGCGCTGCGCGCGGCGTTGCGGCAGGCGCCGAAGGTGATCCTGATCGGCGAGATGCGCGACGTCGAGACGATCGAGATCGCCATGGAGGCGGCGGAGACGGGACACCTTGTCCTCTCGACGCTGCACACCATCGATGCCGCTAAGACCATCGACCGGATCGTCGGTGTCTTCCCGAAGGATATGGAGTCGCAGGTGCGCACGCGTTTCGCGCAGTCGTTCCGCTACGTCCTCTCGCAACGTCTCCTGCCGAAGATTGGCGGCGGACGGATCGCGGCGCTGGAGATCCTGAAATCGACGATGCGCACGCGCGACTACGTGCTCAAAGGCGAGACCGAGGGACGATCGCTGATCGACGCCATGCACGATGGATCGGTCGACGGGATGCAGACCTTCGACGACGAGCTCGAAAAACTGTGGACTGCGCGCGTGATCACGCGCGAGATCGCGCTGGCCTACGCCACGAATCCGACCAACCTTGCCCTTCGCCTCGGCGAAGGCGCCGAGTCCGAGACCGTGGCCTCAGGCGACGAATCGATGTTGTCGATGCTGGAGTAAGGCGATGAAGATCACCTGTACCTCCTGCCAGAAAACGCTCTCCCTCGACGAGACGAAGCTTCCGATGAAGCCGGTCCTCGTTCCCTGTCCCGTCTGCGGGACGAAGCTGCCGGTCGACCGCCGCAACCTGGAGATGGCTGCGGCCGCCTCGGATACACACGCTCCCGTGCTCGAAGAGGATGACGGTTTCGGCGCGAAAGCGATGATCGTCGGCAACGATTCTCCCGCCTTGCGCCAGGCCGCGAAGCTGATCGGATTCATGCCGGTCGTCATCGCCGCTCCGCCCCAGGCCCGCGACTACTTCATGCAGGAGTACCCGCCGGTGGTGATGCTCAACCCCGCCCAGATCACCCCGCCGCCCCTGGCCGATTTCGCCCCGATCATCTCTCTCACTCCGACCGACCGGCGAAAGGCCTTCTTCATCCTCTTCTCCGAAAACCTCCGCACCCTCGACGGCAACGCCGCATTCCTCTACGGCGTGAACCTCGTCGTCTCCCCCAAAGACCTCGGCGCCTTCCAGCAGATCTACAAAGAAGCGTTCGGCTACCACGAGCGCTTGTACGCGCCTCTGACGGCTGCAGTGAAGGCGATGGCGGGATAGGGGGCGTTCTCGTTTGGGTTGCGGTCGAAGCCCGCGCTGTGTCTCCGTGGTGAATGCCTTTGGATGCAGGAAATATCCGCTTCGTCTCCCTCTCCCCGCTCGACGCGGGGAGAGGGACTGTCGACAGGTTGATGCCGGCAGGCGACGAAACGATCATCGCCCTCCCGACAGGAGCACTCCGTCGACGATCACGTCGACGACCGGCGTCACGCCGGGAGATCCGGCGATGATGAAGGTGTACGTGCCGAGCTGATCCTGATCGGCGGGAGTGGCGCTGCGCAGTCTCCCTCCGCTGCGGACGCGCGCCTGCACCAGCGGCGCGTAGCCCGGTCCGAAGAAGTTTCCGAAGCGGTCGCGCGGGGTGACCGTGAGCGTCCAGACGCCAAACGCGTCGCCGGTCAGGGTGATGGCGGTGGCGGCGAAATCGGCGCGCGGCTTCACGTCCTCCTCGAGGCGCTCTTCGCGCACCACGTGGCCGGTCAGCGGCGTGTCCCAGTCGAGCGACGCCTCGAAGACGTATGTGCCGGGAATGAAGGTGTCAGGGAACGTCGCGCCATAGATCCCACGTCCCTGATCCGTGAGCGGGATGACGGCGACGTCCTTCGGCGTGGTGCTGTCGATCAGCGGCTGTCCGAGCGCCGCGATCTTGTAGTCGTACGGCGTCAGAATGTCGCCGGTGGAAGTGACGGTATTGCCGCCCGGCGTCTTGATGTGTGACGCATGAAGGATGTTGCCCATGCCGTCGGGCTGCCGTTGCACACGGACCTTGATGGCGCCGGCCGGCAGACCTGCCAGCGGCTTGCCGTCCCAGTCGACCAGCACGCGGATGGCGAGCGGGTCTCCGGTGACGGCGTGGAGGTTGTCGAGCGAGAACTGATAGTCGAGGCCTTTCTCGAGAAAGATCACGTTGAGCAGGTACGGCACGTCGTCGGCGCTCTTGAGGTCGCGCTTCACGCGCACGCTCCACGCGCCCGGTTTGAATCCCTGGCTCATGTCAAAGGCCTGGATGGAGGCCTGCGCCGTCTTCTTTGACGACGTCGGAATCGCCGGCACGGAGGCGCCCGGCGGATAGACGTCGAGATCGAGCATCTGCCGCGCCGGCGGCGCCCACTGCACGGTGAAGACGACGCGCTGCGGTGAGCGATCGACGGTCACCGGAACGGCCGCGCTCGGACCCACGCCAGTCAGCGTGTCCAGCACCCTCGTCGCCATCGACGCCGTGTTGCCCTTGAGAATGGCCACCAGCGTCATTCCGAACACGTCGAACATCGTCGATGCGGTGACGGCCTGATACGACGCGCCGGAAGTCTCGAACGAGATGTTGCGAAGCAGCGTGTCGTCCACCTGCGCCGGCGTTCCGAAGGCGATGGTCTGGATGGGGATGAAGCGC
>WNFG01001248.1_pt1 | contig 21439 bp, 19 predicted proteins | sample 5400431 | NCBI WGS metagenome assembly WNFG01 (sample SAMN13153346, study PRJNA577476) | soil metagenome | isolation source: 120 cm saprolite under Douglas fir tree site 2 hole 3 replicate 2 | place: USA:California | collected 2015-04-18 | reverse complement strand
TGAGCTCCGAAGGTTGATCGACGAAGCCCGGGCAACCGTTGAACCTCTGGCTCAGGGCAAGGCGATATCGCTGAACGTTGACCCAGGGCCTGAACTGCACCTGATAGCTGACCCGGCCAAGTTGAAGCAGATGCTGTTGAACCTGCTCTCCAACGCCATCAAGTTCACTCCCGATGGAGGACGCATTCAGATCCGAGGGCGCCAGGTCGATTCGTGGGCGGAGATCGCCGTCAGTGACACGGGCATTGGGATTGCTGCCGAAGACCTGGGTCGCCTCTTCACTGAGTTCCAGCAGCTGGACGCTGGCCCAGCACGGCAACAGGAAGGAACCGGACTTGGCCTGGCCCTCACACGACGCTTTGCGGAATTGCATGGAGGCCAGGTCAGCGTGGAAAGCGCCCCTGGAAAAGGAAGTACCTTCACATTGCGTTTGCCGCTCGAGGCAAAAGCACTTCGAGCGCCTGCCAGGCACGAACCGCACTCAGTCACAGCGAGTGACCTGAGCCGGCCGTTGGTGCTCGTGGTAGATGACAATCCGCAAGCAGCCGAAATTCTGGCGCGCACGATGGGCGCCGGCGGATTCCGAATCAAGGTCGCGCACACGGGCACCGAGGCCTTGACCATGGCCCGCGACTTGAAACCGGTGGCGATCACCCTGGACATCCTTCTGCCCGAGGTCGACGGCTGGGAGGTCCTGAACCGGCTCAAAGCCGATGAGGCCACGCGGAACATCCCAGTGATCGTGGTCTCGGTCGTCGACAACCCGGCACTTGGCCAGGCACTAGGCGCGTTTGATTACTTCGTCAAGCCAGTGGACGGGAAGGCATTACTTTCGCGATTGAGTCAGTACACATTCACGAACAAGGTGAAGAGCGAACCAGTGCGCGTCCTGGTCGTCGATGACGAGCAGGCCAACCTTGATCTACTGGAAGCCCTTCTGAAGCCCGCCGGTTTTGCTGTAATCAGGGCCGGCGGCGGCCAGGAAGGCATCGACTTGGCCAGGTCCCAGATGCCCAACCTGATCTTGCTTGACCTGATCATGCCCGATCTGACTGGATTCGATGTCGTCGAGTCGCTTCGAGCCGAGGAAGCGACGCGGTCGATCCCAATCATGGTCTTGACCGCCAAGGCGCTCACCGAGGATGACAAGAGGGCACTGAACGGTCAGGTGGCTGCCATATTCCAGCGCAACTCGGTCGCCGGGACCGAGCTGATCGCTTGGCTTCGACGCATCGTCGCCCAAAGGCAGACCGTCTGAACCTGATCGCTGATCCGTGGTTCGGCCGTTTTCAGATTTGGCTCCCGTTAGTGGACGCTCGTCGAACTCGGCTGCACCCTCCACGACCTACTGATCCAGGAACATAAACCGGCTCCTCGGTTCAGTCCGGATTGTGGCATCCTTCCCGCAACCGTCCAAGCGACTACATGCCGGCGAGGGAGGGGCATGTCCACGTTGGGTCGAGGCGACCGGCGAGATAGTGGGGCTCGGCTGGCTGCCGGCCTGGAAGTTCGCCACACCCTCGGGGCCAGGGCTCGCCAGGTGAGCAATGGCAATCTGAAGGCGACTTACCGTTCTGGCTACAACACCAATCCGATTGCCCAGGCTTATGGATTGGCACCGGTCCCATACGCGCACGGCGTAATCGAACGGGTCGACAAGAACCGTGAAGTCTGGCAGTGCGGTCACAATCACGAGTCCCCCGAGAAAGCGATCGAGTGTGCCCGACGGGAGATAAGGAGGCGGCCGCGCAGATGGATCTGGGCAATGCTTTACGGCTTGGTCGCCCTCCTCTTCGCAGCCGGCGCCAATTACGACGTCACTACCGGCTACATTGCCAGCGCCTGGTTCTGGATCGTGCTGTCCGGATTCTTTGGGTTTGCCGGTCTCTACCAGGTTTGGGGAACGTTCGGGCGCCCAACCATTCAGAACCCTCTTGTCGGATGCGTCTTTGCATTTGCTCTGGTCGTCGCCGTTAGCTTCGTGGTCGTTTCGGCGGCGATGACGAACAGTCCGACCACGTTCGCGGTGGTAGCGGTCGCGGCTTTGGGCGCCGCGCCCTACGGCGCGCTCGCAGTCAAGATCGTTGTTTCACCGCCCCGGCGTCGGCTTGTCCGAGTCCCGGTGGCGGCGGGCTCATACCGGGCGCCCTCGCCAAGCGCCACCGGTCAGGCACCCAGGCCGGCTCCTGCGGCCCTGGCTCCGGCTCGCCCGTCGACCGTTTCTCTGGCCCCCCCACCAACTCTGCCCGCTAACTTGCAGCCCAGACCAGATGCGCTCCCCTCCGGGACACTCACATTCCTGATGACCGATGTGGAGGGTTCGAGCGAGCTTTTTGAGCGCCAGAGAGCCGCCATGGAGCAGGCGATGTCCCGCCATGACCGCCTTCTCGCGCGTTTGGTCGAGTCGAACGGAGGCGCGGTTGTAACGCAGCAGGGCGAAGGCGACAGCATGCTCGCCGTGTTTACGACTTCACGCGCGGCGCTCAGCGCCGCGCTCGACTGCCAGCGCGCATTCCGTGATCCGGATTGGCCCGTTCCGATGAAGGTCAGGATGGGAGTTCTCACCGGCGACGCCCGCGTCGTCAACGGCAACTACCGCGGCCCGGCCATCAATAGATGCGGACGCATACGAAGCGCAGCTCCAGCAGGTCAGGTCTTTGTTGCGCAATCCACTGCGACCATTCCCGACAACCTTCCAGACGGAGCGACTTTTGTGAAGCTGGGCGAACTCAACCTGAAAGGAGTGGAGAGACCTGAGCTCGTGTACCAACTCGTGCATCCGGACCTCGATGATCAATCGCCTCCCGAGGTGTAGCCGGCTGGGGGATGCGGCGTGTAAACGTGACGAGGTCGCGCACGACGGGTTCGTGGCGACCAACTCTCGCGGCTGATCGCCAGGAGGCGATGACCTCCGCAAGCCCTGCTTAGGTCTTATTTGGCTGACCGATCCACTTTCATCACCAGCAGCGTCTTCATGGTGTCCCAGCGACCGCGAAATGTCTTTTGGGAGAGAACCATGAACGCGACCATCCGAGTAACGAGAGAGGTCCGCAGATCGCGGACAGAAATCCGGCCTAATTCAAACGCTTCCTCGGGGCCCTTGTAGAGCCTGTTGAGGGCGTCGACCTGACCGCTGAAATTGCTCATAGACGTCGGTTCATCGAGATATGCATCGTCCGTCGGCGATTGATCCACACCGATGCTGAAGTTGCACCGGAGGGTGGTTGGCGAGGCCATCACTTCGCGCAGCTTATCGGCCCATTCAACCTTGGCCGATCAAGACTGGAAGGAATCGCGAGGCGGTGACTTATGCTTGCATAGTTCAGTGCGCCTTTACCAATTGCTTTACGTCATCCGCTATTAAGTCGGGCTGTCGATCGTGAACGACGGCATCGTCACGACGTCGCTCCCCGGATTCGACGATCTCCCCGGCGCGATGATCGCCTACGACAATCAGGGCCGAGTTACGCAGGCCAACCACGCTGCGGTCGAGATGCTCGGGCTTGCCTCTGAGCAAGACATCGTCGGTTCCCTGGCGGTCGACGCCGGATGGCATCGCACGGACTCGGCGGGCTGGCCGGATCTCGATAACCTCCATCCGGCTGTCGCAGCGATCCAGACAGGACAGCCTCAGCTCCGGATCGTAAACCGCTGCAACCGTCCCGACGGGTCGGAAGTATGGATCCAGGTTGACGCGATTCCTGTGATGGGCGGCCGCGCGGTCATAGGCGTGCTGGCTACCTTGACTGATATCAGCAAGATCGTGATGGACTCACGACTTCCACGCCCACGCTATGGGGACGACGCGCTCGCCGAGGTCACCGCCCAACTTGCCGCCGCCAGGCTCGATCCCGCAGCCATTCTCCTGGCGGTGACTGGCACCCTGAGCAGGCTTCGGTCAGGGACGTGGGTCGCCTCCCTGATCAACAAAGATCCGCGCACTTCGCGCGTGGTGGCGGCGAACGATGCAGATCCATTGGTCGCCCGCTATATCGAGGACATGCACCTTTCGCCGACCTCGCCGACGTTCACGATGGCCACGCAGGTCATCGAAACTGGCGAGCCGGTCCTCATACCAACCGTGCCGTACGACGAGTTTGTCGCGATGCTCAGGGACGACGTCCGCGAATACCTCAGCAAGAACCAGCCGCCGGTGAACAGCCCGGTGAGATATCTGGGCGTGCTGGTGGTGCCGATGAGGGCCAGGGGTGCAACCGTGGGGACGCTTGGCCTCTTCGAGCGGCGCTCGTCGAATCCATTGACGGAAGACGACGTCCGCTGGCTGCAGGTGATCGCGGACCGAGCTGGCCTGGCCGCCGAGAACGCGCAGCTTTACGTTGATGCCGTCAGTCGGCTCGAGCGGCTGTCCGCCCTGCGCAACGTGGGCCTGGCCATCACCGGGAGCCCCGATCTCCGACTGACGCTGCGCGTGATCCTCGACCAGGTTGCGGCCGGGCTGGGGGTGGATGCCGCGGACATTCTCATGCTCGATGAGAAGGACGCGACGCTAGAGCTGGTAGCGAGCACGGGATTCCAATCGACATCGATTCCGGACTACCGCCTGCCCGTCGACGAGGGCCTCCCCGGCCGTGCCATGCTCGGCCAACGCATCGAGACCGTCACAGCGCTAGGGGCCTTCACCCAGTTTCGCCGGCGCTCGCTCTTCGCGCGAGAGGGCTTCCGCTCCTACGGTGCGGTGCCTCTGATCGCCCGTGGAAAGCTGACGGGGGTGCTCGAGGTCTTTCATCGCAGTCAGCTTCAGCCCGACCAGGAGTGGCAGGAGTTCTTCGAGACGCTGGGCAGCGAGGCTGCCATTGCCATCGACAACGCCGGCATGCATGACCGGCTGCAGACGACCGGATCGCCGACGGCGGCGAAAGCCCCCGCCCCCGACCTGACGAAGCTGGAGAACGAGATCCTTACGCTCCTGGTCGAGGGTGACTCGAACCGGGAAATAGCAGTCAAGGTTCACCTGAGCCCGAACACGATCAAGTCCCACGTCCGTCAGTTGCTGCAAAAGCTGGACGTCGGCAATCGAACCGAGCTGGCGCGCAAGGCCACACGCGAAGGTTGGTTATAGGCCGATAAGCGATCCCTATACCCGATCGGGTGTGTAATTTCACCCGCTTGGGCTGTTAATTCATCCACCTTGATATTGGGCGGCGGGCAGGGCCAGACGTACGCTCGGCAGGTCGCACACAAGGAGTGGGTGCGACGACCATGGCTGCCCGCCCTGTTTTCAATACCGCGTCGCGGCGACCCTTGCCACCGGCGGCAGAGGAGAGCGCCGTAGCCGCGGGGCCCCGCCCCGAGGCCCTGCTGGCCTTGATCGCGGTCGCGCTCCTCTTGATGATCGGACCGGCGCTCATCGGGGTGCTCTCATTCCTGGATGCGAACCTCATGAGAGGCGACGGAGGGTGGGCCAAGGAGGTGCCCGCCTGGCTCCATCACCTCAGCGACGCACGAATGGTTCTCACTCTTGGCCTGACCGCAATGGTAGCGCGGGCGAAGCAGGACTCGTGACGCTGGCCGACGGATTCACTCTGGGCCAGTACCGAATCGTCGCCTGCATCGGCCGCGGCGGGATGGCGACCGTCTATAGGGCCCGCCAGGCCTCCCTCGATCGCGACGTCGCGATCAAAGTCCTGCCCGATTTCTTTGCCGAGGACGAGGGTTACCGCGAGCGCTTCCAGCAAGAGGCGAAGTCGATCGCGAGGCTCAAGCATCCGAACATCCTCAACGTCTTCGATTTCGGGCAGGAGCGCGGCATCACCTATCTGGTCCTCGAGCTCGTGGAGGGTGGAACTCTCTCGGAGCGCCTCGGCCGCCCGATGGATCTCCAAGAGGCCGTCCGGATCATCCGGCCAATCGCAAGCGCGCTCGATCATGCGCACGCCCAAGGCGTCCTGCATCGCGACATCAAGCCATCGAACATCCTCATCCACCGAGACGGGACTCCTGTGCTCGGCGACTTCGGCCTGGCGAAGATCGCCGGCTCGGTCCGCAGGCTGACGGCCAGCGGCACGGTCCTCGGCACGCCCGAGTACATGTCGCCGGAGTATGGCGCCGGCGAACCTATCGGTCCACCATCTGACCTGTACTCCCTCGCCGTCGTGGCGTACGAGATGCTCACGGGCCGGGTCCCTTTCGAGGCCGATACGCCGGCGGCTGTGCTCCTGTCGCACATCAACAAGGCCGTGCCGCCGACACGCGAGCTCGTCGGAGAGCTTTCGGGCCACGTCGAGGATGCCCTGCGAAAGGCGCTGGCCAAGAACCCGCTCGAGCGCTTCGACAGCGCTACTCAATTCGTCGCTGCCTTGACTCCCGCCGCATGGGTGCACGGGGAGCGGCCCGAGACAATCGCACCGACGCGCCCGCAACAAAACGCGAAAACGGCATCGCGGTCGCTGCCGACCGTGCTCGTGGTCGACGATAGCGCCGCCAACCGCGAGCTGATCGAGGCCTGCCTTGCCGGCATCGACTGCAGGGTCCGGCTCGCGGGCGATGGCCCAAGCGCGCTCGCGGCGATCGAGGCGGCCCCACCTGACCTTGTCCTCCTGGACGTTCAGATGCCCGGGATGGACGGCTATACGGTGTGCAGGCGGCTGAAGGCCAGTTCGACGCTCCGGCTTGTTCCGGTGGTCATGATCACAGCTCTCGACCGCTCAGACGATCGGGTCCAGGCCCTCGAGGCCGGGGCGGACGATTTCATGTCGAAGCCGGTCGAGCGCCTGGAGCTCGTCGCGCGGGTTCGGTCGGCACTGCGTCTGAAGGCGGTATACGACCGGCTGGACAGCGCTGAGCACGTGATCTATAGCCTCGCGGCCGCGGTGGAGGCCAAGGACTCGTACACGGAGCGCCACACCAATCGTGTCGCAGAGTCGGCGCGGTATCTCGGTGGACGCATGGGCCTCCCCGAAGAGGACCTCGACGCCCTGTATCGCGGCGGGATCATCCATGACATCGGCAAGATCGGCGTGCCGGACGCCGTCCTTCAGAAGCCTGGGCCCCTCGACGCGGACGAGCTCGTGCTGATGCGCGCGCATCCCGAGATTGGAGAAAACATCGTGCGCCCGTTGCGTACCGGCTCTGACCTGCTGCCAATCGTCCGCCATCACCACGAAGCATTCGACGGGCACGGTTACCCGGACGGCTTGCGAGGCACGGGCATCCCGCTCCTGGCGAGGATCGTCGCGGTCTGTGACGCTTTCGACGCGCTGACCAACGACCGCCCTTACAGGCCGCGCCTCTCGGAGCGCGAGGCGCTCGCGATCCTGACTGGTGGAGCCGGCCGGCAATGGGACCCCCAGCTCGTCAGCTTGCTTACGGGCGAGATCCCCGCCCTCCACCGGCTCGGGGCCGCTTAAGGCAGCGCAATGAAAGGCATCGTCGACTTCATGCAGAACGTCGACGCGCTTGCCTTCGTCGTTCTTGGTGTCGCGGTCGGAATCGGCTGGGCGAGGCGCCGGGACCGCTCCCTCGGCTTCCTCGCCCTTGCCATTGTTCTTCTCTCGGCAGTCTCCCTGCTCGGGCGCCTGCCGCAACTGCTGGGGTTCACGCCGCCCCTGATGTCGGAGATCAGCCTCATCGCCTTTGTCGGCTGCGGGTACGCCCTGCTTCGGTATCGCGCATCGCTCATTTCCCTTCCCAGCCGCTGGCATGCCGTTGCGGTCGTGGCCGTGGCGGCTGCCGGCGGCGCATTCATAGTGGCGCGCTACCTGGCGGCAGTGAAAGCGATTCCGGCGGGAGTCGAGGCGGCCGCCGCCGTCGCACTGATATTGGTCTGGTCGGCGATCGTGATCGAACCCATCGTCCGTTTCTGGCTCGTCGCGCGTGGGCTGCCTGCGGTCCAGGCTTGGCGCCTGCGATCGTTGAGCCTCGGCTTTGCGGGCATCGTCGCCATCCTTCTAATTGCGGTCGGAGCCGGGACTGCGGCGTCCAACCAGGCCGTGCAGTTCGCGATCCAGCTGATAGTGCTCGCCATCGTCCCCCTCCTGTACGTCAGTTTCGCGCCGCCCGCGTGGCTGCGCCGCGAGTGGCGGGCGTCTGAAGAGGAGGGCCTGAGAGTCTTCATGCAGGACCTGCTGCTCCTGCACGAGAGCCGGGCCAGCCTCGCCAACCGAGCGCTCGAATGGGCGATGAGGCTGGCCGGCGGTGCGTCGGCGGTGGCCCTGGAAGCGGACGGAGGCCTGCTGGCCTCTCGAGGTCTGGATCCTGACCAGGTGGCGCAGATCAAGCACGCGACGGCGTCGCTCCGTCCGGGCGTGAATCGCGTCGAGCTCGACGGCGCTGACACATCGCTCCTCTTGCTGCAAATCGGCGGCATGAAAGACGGCGGACGCCTCGCAGTGCTCGCGGGGCCTTTCACACCAGGCTTCGGCACAGACGAGATCAGGCGTGTTCAGCAGTTCATGACCGCCGTGGCCGCGGCGCTGGATCGGGCCCGATTGCTCGAGCAGTTGAAGGAAACAAACGTCGAGCTGCAGGCCGCGAACCGGCACAAGAGTGTCTTCCTTGCGAGCATGAGCCACGAGCTCCGGACCCCGTTGAACGCGATCCTGGGCTTCTCGGAGTTGCTCATCGACGCACCCGACGGGCAGCACACGCCTGCCACCCAGCTGAGATTCCTGCAGCAGATCCACTCGAGCGGGAAGCACCTGCTTGGCCTGATCAACGACATCCTCGACCTCTCCAAGATCGAGGCCGGCCAGATGGAGCTGCGGCTCCAGATGGTGTCGATCTCTGACGTGGCCGACCAGGTGCGTAACACCGTGGAACCGCTGGTATCGCAAAAACGGATCCGCCTCGAGACGGACGTCAACGGCGTGGGCGAAATTGAGGCCGACGCCAGCAAGCTCAAGCAGATGCTCTTGAACCTGGTCTCCAACGCAATCAAGTTCACGCCCGAGGGCGGTTCGGTGTTCATCTCCGGCAAGCGCTTGCCCAGCGCGGCCGAGATCTCGGTCAGGGACACCGGCATCGGCATCGCCCAGTCCGACCAGTCGCGTATCTTCCACGAGTTCCAGCAGGTCGACGCCGGGGTCGACCGCCAGCAACAGGGCACCGGTCTTGGTCTCACCCTGACGCGTCGCTTCGCCAGGCTCCATGGCGGGGACGTGCGTGTCGACAGCGAGCCCGGCAAGGGAAGCGTATTCACAATCCGCATGCCTTTGCGGGCGGTGCCCCTGGGGCGCGTAGTCGAGCCGTTGGACTCTCGGATGCCGACCTCTGGAGCCCATGTGTCCGGCCCGCTGGTATTGGTTGTGGAAGACGATCCGCCTGCCGCCGAACTGCTGGCTCGGCAGCTAGAACGTGCCGGCTTCCGGGCGGAGACCGTTCGCAGTGGCGCGGATGTGATCGACAAGGCCCGCAAGATGAAGCCGGCCGCCATCACCCTTGACATCCTTCTTCCCGACCTCGACGGTTGGGAAGTTCTCAATCGCCTCAAGCACGACGAGTCAACGAGCTCCATCCCGGTGATCGTGATCAGCGTCGTCGACAATCCCGACCTCGGGATTGCGCTCGGCGCCCTCGATTACTTCGTCAAGCCGGTGCCCGCGAACGAGCTCATCACGCGCCTGCGCCGGTTCCACTTCGGCCCCAACGGCGCCCGCGACAAAACGCAGGTTCTGGTCGTCGATGACGAGCGCACCAACCGGGACTGGCTCACGGAGGTGCTGGAGCCGGCCGGCTTCGGCGTGATCCCCGCCGTCGGCGGTCGTGAGGCTATCGAGCTGGCGCGATCCCGGCGCCCTGACCTGGTGTTGCTCGATCTGATGATGCCGGATGTATCGGGCTTCGACGTCGTCGAAGCAATCCGCTCGGACAAGGCGACGGCGAGTACGCCGATCATGGTCCTGACCGCCAAGGATCTCACCGAGGCGGACAAGCGGCAGCTGAACGGCCGTGTGTCGAACATCCTTCAACGAGGCTCGACCGGAGCATCAGACCTCGTGAGCCTGCTCCGCGAGGTGATCGCCCCGAAGGCTCGCGACGCGTGAGCTCGCCCACTCTCGTCCTTGTCGTCGAGGACAACGAGGTCAACCAGCTGCTGACCGCGTCGGTGCTCGAACGCGAAGGCTTCGCCGTCGACCTCGCCCGAACTTCCACCGAAGCGATAGAGCGGATTCGCGCCCACACGCCGGACGTCATCCTCATGGACATCCAGCTTCCCGGACTGGACGGGCTATCGTTCACCCGCAAGCTCAAGGCCGATCCCGCAACAGCGGGAATCACAATCGTCGCCGTGACAGCTCATGCCATGGCCGGCGACCGCGAGCAGACGCTGGCCGCCGGCTGCGCGGGATACATCTCCAAGCCGATCGACACTCGGACCTTCGGCCGCCAGGTCCGCGAGTTCCTTGGCCCCAGAGCAATCGCGTGAGAGCGAACTGACGCTGTGCCTAGTGGGCGACCGTGCTCCCACGAGGTGGCCAGATCAACTCACTATCGACTGGCAGGCGCTCGGCCATTGGGGGAGCCAGGTCTTCTACAGTCTTGAGGAGACTGGTCAAAGCCGACGACGTGTTGTCTCGGATATAGGCCACTCCATATTCGATAACAGGCGTGGGCGACAACGGACGGTAGTCAAGGCCATCGCTCCGAGCGCGGGCGGCGCGATGTTCCGTCATAAGGGCAACTGCATTGCCCGCCTGCGCAAGCGCAGCGCTCATTTGGTCCGGCGGCTCCTCCCGGACGACATTCGGCGGCTCCCCGATGTACTTGGTGAGCCAACCAAGGCTCGCGGCGGCAAGTGGCGCGTTCACTCCTGACGACGAAACAGCGATCATCGGCTCGCCCCGAAGACATTTGATCGGCACCCGCTCCATCTGCATCAGGGGGTGGGTCGCCGCCATCACCACCACAAGCTCGTGACGGTCCAAGGGACGCATTGCCACACCGCTGTGCTCTCCAATGGCCACGCCTACGAACGCAAAGTCCACTTCCCCGGCAATAAGCCGGTCGATATTTACCTGCGAGTAGCCCGACGTCATCTCGAGCTTGATCGCCGGATGGCGGCGGCGGAACTCTGCAATTATGTTCGCCGGCAGACCGGCATCCCATAAGGTCAGATAGGCGATGCGCAAGCGACCGAGAATGCCGGACGCGTAATCACTCAGTGCCAGCAACGCTCGATCCTCGGCTTGCACCAAACCCCTGGCGTGCTCGATGAAAGCCTCCCCTGCCGGCGTCAGGCGCACCTCGCGCGCGTTTCGCTTGAGAAGTTGAACCCCCACCTCACGTTCCAGCACCTGGATCCGCTGCGTTAGTGCCGGTTGGGTAAGTCTGAGACTCACAGCCGCGCGGCCGTAATGGCCATATTCGGCGATGGCCACAAATGCCCTCAGATGGCGCAGCTCCACGGTCCCGAGCCCTAGAAGGGATCCGACCTAACGCACGAGGGCCAATTCATGACTTGCACCATCGTAATGGGTGACCATCCGGCGCTCGTGGGAGGCGCATCGTCGACTTCAGGTCCGACGTGAGGATCACGGATTCGCATTGCAAGATCACCCTTGCTCATCGATGGCGACTGGGCAGATGGCAGCGGGTACTGTATGGCAAGACCTCATGCCTCAATTGCATGCCCGCGTCCTCAGCCCAGATATACAAACACGCGGCTACAGCTCGAGTCACAGGCCAAACGCGGGCTCGTTTACCCCAGGGGGCTGCCGAAGCGCTCCGCCGACACCACCTGATCGAACGGGTTGCGCTTTTTCTTGCCGATCACCTTTCGTTTTGGATAACCGAACGGGATGACTGCCAGAACGTCGTACGTGTCGGGCAACCCGAACTCCTGTCGCACGTTCTCCAGACCCGTGAAACCAGTCCAGTTTGAGCCGACGCCGTCGCCCCAAGCCACCAGCATCATCGACTGGATGGCGCGGCTCGCGTCGGAGACTCCCGACTTGCTGCCTTTCTCATAAGCGACGATGACCGCTGCGGCGGCGTTCGATGTGTACGGACCCGTCCTGACTAGCGACCCGAGCTTGCGGAGTGCCTCGCGCTTGCGGACCAGCACGAAGTGCCAGGGCTGGCGGTTCGCTGCGCTCGCCGTGAGGTGAGCAGCTTCGACGATCCGTCTGATCGCTTCCTCCGGCACCTCCTTGTCCTGATACTCACGTACCGCCATGATCGTGCGCGCCGCTTCGAAAACCTGGTTCGGCATGCGCCCATTGTCTTAGGTTTACGGCCCGAGGCGGAGCCCCTGCCCAAGGTACGAGTACGCCAGCGATCAGGCGCATACCATGTGGAAAGATGGGCGAGCGATACGAATTTACTGACGTGTGGACCATTTCAGCGGGGATCGACGTCGCGTGGAGGATGGTTGATGACGTCGCCAGTTGGCCCAAATGGTGGCCAGACTATCGCTTCACAGAGATCGTTTCCGATGTAAGACATGGGATAGGCACGCGATGGCATGTAAAGGTGAAGTCAGACCTTCCCTACACACTCGACTTCAACTTCACCGTCCTGTCTCACGAACCGCCCCGGTACGTTCGCACCCGCGTCGAAGGTTTTTTTGAAGGCGAAATCGACTGGCGCCTGGAGCAACTGCCTGGGGGCATGACCCGTATGACGCTGCATGAACAAACCGAAACCAGGTGGGCGCTGATCAACGCCACCGCAAAGCTTGGTGGTCGACGCCTTCTGGAGCGCAACCACAAGGCGGCGATGCGCCGCGGCGAATTGGGCATGGAAGCTGCCCTCGCGAGAGGCTATCTGCCACCAGACCTCGACGCAACTGGTGGACCGGATGGAATTCCGGCTGCTGAGTAGAGCGAGGTCGAACGCGGGTTGCGGTGTCGAATGCTCGGCGCGATCAGGTGAGAATGCCGGTCGATTGGCCGACCTCGATCAGGTGGCCGTCGGGGTCTCGGATATACGCGCGGATCTCGCGTCCATGGTCCTTCGGCTCAGTGAGGAACGCTGCGCCCTTCGCCGACCATTCCTTGTAGGCCTTGGCAATGTCGGCGACGCGAATGTTGAGGAACGCGCTTGTGCGGTTGGGGTCGGGTGGCGTAGTGAGAGTGACGGTGGGCTTGTCGTCAGTAGGACCGCCCCCGACATTCAGGATCAGCCACGTGTTCGCAACCTTCATGATGACCGGGTCGCGCTCGATGAGAACCTGACCGTCGAACAGCGATCGATAGAACTCACGGGACCGGTCCTGGTCGGAAACCACCAGAAAGTGCGTAATTACGAAACCGTCGCTCGGCGCGGGAAAGTCCTCTGGGTTCATCTAACAACCTCCACTTTTTCGTTCGTGAGCCGGCGTTCCGACCACGTTCATCTAGCGCGGGACATTGGGCGCCAAGCCGATTATGCCCCCACCTGTGTGGGTTACGAGTGGAAGGATTCCTGAGGAGTCTCGCCTACGGCGACGGATTACCGAGCGGCCGCCTAAGCCACCCACGTTTGGGGGAGGCCGACACCTCCTACGCAGCCGGCGGCGGTCCAAGGGGCGGCGTTGACGGCACCACGGTTCTCCCGGAGCGACCCTCCTTTTGACCGGGCCGCGCCAGGCTTCTGCCGAGGACGAGCAGCGCACCGCCAAACGCCGCCATGCCCACTCCCAAACCCAAATGCTGACTTGCGGCCAGGCTCCCCAACTCCGGCACGCGAAAAGTTTGAACCAGGAAGGCAGTCGCCGCTAGAACCCCGACGACTCCGGAAAGTGCCCGCCACAAGCCTAGGCGTGGAAGGAGGGTGCCAACGATCCCGATCAATCCGGCCGCAGCCACGACCAGACCCACACTCAGATAGCCATCCACCCTAAGCAGCCCGGCTGTGTCACCGGTAGCCAGAAAACCAAGCGCGATCTGAAGAGCGGTGGCGTGCACAGGTGTGCCGAAGAAGTCGAAGTGAACCCAATCGACTGCGGAGGAGGCTAGTAGCAAGAGCCCACCCAACACCGACACGAGCAGTTTCATTCAGGCGCGCACCTTACCTGGCACACGAGATGAGGCGACGGAACGCACGCACCTAGACCACCAGACGCCAGTACGCTCATCTTGGTAGAACAGCGTGTATCGAGATCCACAACTCTCCTCAAGGCATCTCGCTCGAGCCGGGGTGATTGCAAACACAGCTGTGGACAACGCCGAATGAGAATCCTCAGAGTACTTCTGGGTTTTGCCCTGGCCGTCGGGCTGGTATGGCTGCAGCCTCCATCGGTGGCACGGGCCAAAGACCTGACATGCGACCACAGCCTACCCGGTGGTTGGACCAATTCCACCGTTTATTCCGGTCGCTGGAATTTGGGCGTCGGCAATCCCTATTACAACGACAGGTGGGTCTGTAGCTACTTCGGCCCAAGCGATGCACTTGTTGAGGTCGACGCGATCTGGGATACCTCGGATGCGACGCAATCTGGCGCCGCTCTGTGCGCCCTTGCCGTGCACGGCGCCACTCCTGCTCCCGGACAGGCTTACCTCTTCAGCAAGACTCGAGCTGCGGCAGCCATCTATGGTCCAGTGAGTCCAGGTCCTGGAGTCTCGGATGCCACGGTGGCGGGCTTGCAGAAGGCGGCGGCAAACCTGCTCGGGCAGGCGGAGCCCTTGGCCATACCATGCCCGCGGACCGGCCCGGCACCGATCACGTGCACGGTACAGGGCACCGTAACCGACGCCTTCGCCGAACCGGTTGTGGGAGCTCTGGTTGAGCTGGACTGGGGGCAAAACCACAAGGCTGGTCAGGTCTTCACCGGGCCCGGCGGCACCTTCACGCTGCCGCCGCCCAACGACAAGGACTTCGACGCAGCCCGGGACGACCTATCGATCAAGTTGACGCTCCTCGAACAGCACGGCACTGTAATTCGGTTCCAGCTGCTGTACCACGGATCAGCGGCTAAGGTGCAGACGCTTCCATTCAAGCTCAAGGATGGATGCGCTCAACAGCTGCGGCTAAACTCCCAAGCCAAAGGTTTATTCCTCAGCAACCCGGCGAGAGCGGCGGATCTGGCCCAGGACGGACTGATTTTCGTGCGCACGCAGCAGGCTCTCGACTTTGCTCAGCGGATGGGGGTTGCCTTTACCAAGAACCTCCCTCTCCCGATCTTTACGTTCTGCACTGGCTCGGACGATCCGTTGCAGCTCTGCGCAACACAGTCGCAATCGTTTTACCTGGGCAACTATCCGAACCAGGCGCCCCATCATCCCTACCTGGCCCTGCTGCCCAAGGACAGCATAGTCACGGAATCCGATCCGAACGACAGCCTGTATCACGAACTAGGGCATGCGGTGATGGATCAGGCTTTCGGGTCGCTTCCACAAACACCCAATTCCATTCCACACGGCGGCTTCCTGAACCACACTTCGACCGATTCGTGGGTGGAGGGCTTCGCCGACTGGTTCGCCATCATGGTCAACAAGTACGTAGAGAAAGTTGGGGTAGCGGAGCGCCTCGTGCTGAGTTCGAGCACGATCGATGTCAAGAGCATCCACCAGGCGACTGATCCTTACATGGAGGAGTTCGCGGTGGCCGGCGTGCTCCTGGATCTCGAGGATGGACCACAGGACTACCCGCTCGGTCGGCCGTTGCCCATCTCTGACCTGGCTGTGGTGAGGATCGTACAGCCCGGCGGTAAGGCAGGTTACGTCGTTGGCACCATACCCACTATCGAGGGCGCCGTCGGTTCGATCGAGGTTAGGGTCAGGTTCCAAGATTCGCAGGGTCGGGATCTCGGGGCGGCGGGCGCTTGGGTTAGCTCAGCCGCGTCCGACGCCGGGCAGCGCTATTTTCTGCTGCCGATACCCGCCGGTCTGCACCCTGCCCGGGCTACCATCGAGGAGATCAGAGGACGCTCATCGCAGCGCGCTGACACCGACGGGCTCAACGTCGGCTTTGGTTCCCTGATGGCGGCCATCCTCGACTATCCCGCAACAGCGGCGGGCGGCCATCGGGCTCCAGGAGATCCGAGTTGGAGTGCTGCCGGTTATGTCCTCAATATGAGCGAGCTGTACAGCGCTCTCAAGCACGCCTTCGGCGGACGGGATGTCCGACCCGACGGCACCGACAGCGTTGATCGCGTCTTCATCGTGCACGGCTTCTTCGCCGATCTCGATGGGAATCAGGCCTGGCGCCCAGGCGAGGCAGTGGGTTCCACCGACTTCGTCACCGGGGGGAAAACCATAGCTCGGCCGAGCCCCGGCAATCCACCGATCTTGTTCGCGCAGGTGCCCGGCGCAGCCGACGCGCAGGCGATCGTTTTCGTGCACTACGTCGGCACCGCGGGCGGCGACGATTACAGCTATCAGGCTCAGCCCGATCAAGGCGGCTGGTTGGCCCTCGCAGTGCCCAAGGAAAAGGCGCAGGTGACCGTGATGCTGGTCCCGCCGATTGGATCTCCTCGGATCACGCAGACTGTCGACAGCGCCGCCTTCTGGGCCGTCGCCGAGCACGCCAAGGGGCCCTTTCTCAAGCTCCAGGCGGTCCCACAGAGCGGGCCGTCCGACCCCGCGTCGGTTCTCGTCGGGGTGCTTTCCCTCGCGCTCTGGGCTGGAGCCCTTGTCCTTCTGCTACGAGTTCCGCTGCTGAGGCTGGTGCCAGCCCGCCGGCCCCCGCACGTGCCCGCACCCTTGCCGCCCTCGCTCGGCAGCTGATTCGCCGCCCAGGTTAGGGCCGCGGCCGGAAATACGGCAGCCGGGGCTCGCCCGTGAGTTTGACCTCAACCGGCATCGCCACCCGAACCGCGGCAGGTTCCACGTCGACGAGCCGGGTGAGCATTCGCACACCCTCCTCGAGCTCCACAAGCGCGACCACGTACGGCGCCTCAGCCTGGAACTCGGCCGGTGCTCGGTGAACCACGGTGAACGAATAGACCGTGCCTCTACCGCTGACGGTTACCCATTTCAGGTCGACGCCCCCGCAATGGTGGCTAGCATTGCAGGGCCTCGATGAGCGCCCTTTACCCGGAGATCGAGCCTTACGAATATGGAATGCTCGACGTGGGCGACGGCAACCTCGTTTACTGGGAGGTCTGCGGCAGCCCGGCGGGAAAGCCCGCCGTCATGTTCCATGGCGGACCCGGCTCGGGTTGTGTCCCAGGCTGGCGGCGCTACTTCAACCCCGCCGCGTATCGTGTCGTGTTGTTCGACCAGCGTGGCTGCGGCCGAAGCACTCCCCACGCCAGCGATCCTGCAGTCGAACTCGGCGCGAATACCACCGAACACCTGATTTCGGACATCGAGCAGCTTCGAGAAAAGCTTGGGATCGCGCGCTGGCTGGTCGTCGGTGGGTCATGGGGCTCAACACTTGCGCTGGCCTACGCGGAGCGCTATCCCGAGCGCGTCTCCGAGATGGTCCTCTTCAGCGTCGTAACGACGTCACGTCGTGAGGTGCATTGGGTGACTCGAGATGTGGGTCGGTACTTCCCAGAGAATTGGGCGCAGTTCCAAAGCGGCGTGCCTGTCACGGATCGTGATGGCGATCTGGCCGGAGCTTACTACCGCCTGCTGCACGATCCCGATCCGGCCGTGCGCGAGAAGGCCGCTCGTGACTGGTGCCTCTGGGAAGACGCCCATGTGGCCGTGGGTTCCGATCATCGGCCCGACCTGCGGTACGAGGAGCCTAGCTTCCGAATGGCATTCGCCCGACTCGTCACACATTATTGGTTTCACGCGGCCTTCCTCGAGGACGGCGCCCTCCTGAGGAACGCCCGCCGGCTGGCCGGGATTCCAGGAGTCCTTGTCCACGGCCGGATGGATATCAGCTCGCCGCTTGACGTCCCGTGGCAGCTGAGCCAAGCGTGGCCCGGTAGCCGGCTGATCGTGATCGAGCATGCCGGGCACGGCGCCGGCCAGCCTGGCATGCAGGAGGCAGTGGTCGCCGCGATCGACAGCTTCGCCGGGCGCGTGTGACGCCGGCCAAAACAAAAAGGCTCTAAACCGGCACGGGTTGTCGGCGACTAGGCCTATGATCGCCTCCGAGCGGTGCGCCAAATGCCACCAACAGACCACTCCGAACAGCCAGGGAACGGGCGCGCGCAACTCGGTTTCGCGCTTGGTCGGCGAGCTGAGGAGGTCTACCAACGGACCATCGCCCTTTTGTATCGGAAGGGCCAGGCCGGCGCCGTCAGTGACGCGTACCTGGACTACCGCTGGGGCCGAAGCGTTATTGGCACACTGCTCATCGCGCGTTGGCTGGTTAGCGGCATTGCCGCCGACAAAGGTGAGATCGAATGGATCTCCAAGAGCGGCAGTGCTGCGGCACGCGAAGGCGTTCCCCTAGTCGAAACGACTCGCGGACACATGCACTGGCGCGACGTCCTGATCCAGGTCGTGCAGGAAGAGGCGGGGCGGTTAGGTACGCCATCCGATGTCATGGAAGGAGTTATCAACACCATTCAGGCCAATGCCGATGCAAGCCTGGTCCGCATCGCAAACGCCTATGACACGCAGCTGCGCGAAACGAACGCTGAGCTTTCAAGAGCAAGTCAATTCAAGTCTGAGTTCCTCGCCAAGATGAGCCATCAGCTCCGGACCCCATTGACCGCAATCATCGGCTTTTGCGAAGTGCTGTCACAAGGCATGGACGGCGAGCTCAGTCACGATCAAGCTCAGGACATCGGCGAGATCCTCAAAAGCGGACTTGTCCTCCTCGAGCTCGTCAACGAAATACTTGATCTATCCAAGATTGAGGCCGGCCAGGTCGAAATCGTCCTCCAGGAAGTCGACCTGCCCTCAGTTGTTGACCAGGTAATCAGCTCAATGCAACAGATTGCGGAACAGAAAGCATTGAGGCTGAGCTGCGAGCTGTCATCTGAAGCTCGAAGTGTGATGGGCGATCCGGTTCGCGTTCGTGAGATTTTGACAAACCTTGTTTCGAACGCGATCAAGTTCACGCCAGCCGGTTCAGTAGCGATTCGGAGCATGCCCGCAGGCGCAATGGCCGAAATCTCGGTGCTCGACACGGGTATAGGCATCGAGCCAGTCGCTCATAAGCGGATCTTCGAGGAGTTCCGACAGGCCAATGACAAAATCGCTCGAACTTACGGCGGCACTGGCCTTGGCCTGTCGATCGCGCGCAGGCTGGTCGAGCTCCAAGGTGGACAGATGGGCCTGGAGTCCGAGCCCGGTAAAGGCTCTCGCTTTTGGTTCAGGTTACCGATCCACCAGCGCACCGCTTCACTACCCGCGGCATGATCCGTACAGCGGCGGACCGCATGGCCCTGATGAAGGCAATCAAGGTTGCTTTGAAACAACAGCTCTGGGCCGAAACGCGTTCGAAGCCCACTTTCGGCCGTTATCTCTCACTCTTCGTTCTCAATCCAGAGCCCATGTGGGTTTACGACATTTCCACGCTCCAGATACTCGACGTAAACGCGGCAGCGATACAGCGGTATGGATACTCAGGGGCTGAATTCCTAGCTTTGACAATTAAGGACCTGAGACCGGTGGAGGACGTACCGAAATTCCTCGAATTGCTGCCCGACACGCCCAACTCGGACCGGACCGGACCCTGGCGTCACAAGTTGAAGGACGGGAGCATCATTCAGGTCCTGATCACGTCGCATAGTGTCAAGTTCGGCGATCGTTCGGCTCGTTTGGTTATGGCCGAGAGTCTTACGCATGATCCCGACCTCGAGATCGACTGACGACGCTCCTATCTGAACCCTGAACCTTGCGGTTAACAGATCGCTGCGCCCCGTTCAGAAATAGCGCCCGGAATTCGCTGGGTGTCGTTGAGTGCCGCCTTATGCCATGGTTTATCGCCGGCGCTGCTGTACGAGGGTTCAGATACCTTCTGGATTGAACACCGGCGAGTTCTCTGACCTACTCCGGATTTGGCGGAGCGCGGACACAGCGTCATGAGTGCTCGCAAGAAGCTCCAAATCGGCGGCCTGCCGGCGCAGTTCTGCTTGCGTTGTGGGATCGGCATCGACCCGCTCGCTGGCGCCAGGAACGTTGAGATCGATGTCGTACTGATTGACGACGTGGAAGAAGATTGCTTCGTTCGCTTGCCGGGCAGCCCACACCGCCTCTTGCACTTCGCCATTCAGGCGATGAGTTAGCGCGTAGACCACCGCGATAACGCTGTATTGCGCCAAGGACTGTGCGCGGCTTGCGCGGACATCTTCGTCTGGTGGCACCTGCTCCGTGCATTGCGCTATCAACCGCTTCAGGTGGCGGCTGCTCAGAGTGGTTCTGGCCAAGTCGCGCCACAGCAGGTCGAGGGAATGAGACACGACGTCCGCATGGACTTCGGAGAATCCCTCCTGGGAGAATCCCTCCTGATAGAACCGCCTGTACAGCGGAAGCAGCCGCTGTGCGCAGGCAGCGGCAAAAACGGATGCCTGCCACTTGTCCAGCTCACGCAGCCGATTGGCTAATTGGCCTTCATCAAAAGTCAGGGCTTCCATCGGCTTCAGGCGAGATTTTGCCACCAGACTGCGCCTTGTTGATCCTCACTCAGCTGTCCGCCGGCGGCCGCAATCCCAGCTCTGCAAGTATCGACGAACCTCGAGTCTTCGGTGCACACCGCCTTCGTGACACCAAGCACGAGAGGGCTCCGAATGCCAGCTTGATGAAGAACTGTAATTTCGGCGTGCCTATTCGGATAACGGGCAAGTTCCTCTCTACCTGGGACCAGAGCATTTTGCTGCTGGCGCTGCAAGTCGTTGCCTGATGCACCAATGATGTCGATACAGCTGCCGTCCCCCTGCCGAACGCGCAGATCGGCGACAACTTGGTTTCCATACTTGATCGGGTCTGCGAGCTTGTGCACTTGCTCCGCGCGCTGTTGCAGTTCGCCCAGGACGGTAGGCACTGATCCCGGGTCGATCGTGCACCTCGATTGCGGGCTTGGGGTGGGATTCGGTAGGTAGCAAGGAGGCGACCCCGGAAAGCAGAACGGCCCTGGATCGACACCCGGTGTGGGCTTGGGTCGCGGCTCAGTCTTAGGCGGTTGCGGTCTGATAATGACCCAAACTACCTGAGCCACCTGCTCGCGTTCAGCGACAGCGCCGATCGATAGTGCGAGAAGGAGAGCTTCGAGCTTGTATTTCAAAAGGAGCGCGAGAGTACGCGCGGCGAATGCTATCAACGCAGCTCTGAGGTTGAAAGCAAAGCCGGCGAGCTCATTTCCTGTCGGATCCACGAATGTCGTCGGATTGTTGGTGACATACGTATACAGGTCGTAGCCCTGCGTCCCCGGGGCGTTTGGTTGCACGCTGTCCGGTGACAGGAAGCTGCCCGTGGTCGGGTTGTAGTACCTGGCGCGCAGGTATGACAGGCCCGTCGCATCGGTCTGTTGGCCAGTGAAGCCGAAGATGCTTGACTGGCCCGTCTTCGAGCGAAAACGACCGGTCGCTGCCAGCTCAACTGACTCGCGTCGTTGTTGGAGGCTGCGAGGTCATTACCAGTGCTCTCGATAGTGAGCACTTATCGAGAGCAATCTGGCGAGCCCCGTTGGACACAAGATGGCCGCGGCCACCTTC
>WNFG01004576.1_pt1 | contig 21452 bp, 19 predicted proteins | sample 5400431 | NCBI WGS metagenome assembly WNFG01 (sample SAMN13153346, study PRJNA577476) | soil metagenome | isolation source: 120 cm saprolite under Douglas fir tree site 2 hole 3 replicate 2 | place: USA:California | collected 2015-04-18 | reverse complement strand
ACCGGCTCGCCGATGCCGAAGGATGAGCCGATGGCGCCGAATCCTCCGTTCGGTGCGTACGTCGACTACGTGGTTCGCAGCGCCGTGGCGCAGCCGGTCACCGTGGAGATTCTCGATGCGAACGACGCGCTCGTTCGCCGCTACAGCAGCGCCGACGTTCCGTCCGCGATGGACCTGAAGAGGCTGGGTACCGCGCCGGAGTGGTTCACTACGCCGTCGACCGTCTCCGCTGCTCCGGGTATGCACCGCTTCGTCTGGCCGCTGCACTATCCTGCACCGGCAGGAGTTGCAGGACGCCGCTCCGGCAGCGGTGCGTTTTCCGATGGCATCTGGGCGCCGCCGGGCAACTACAAAGTCGTGCTGACGGTGAACGGCCAGAAGTTCACGCAGCCGTTGACGGTGATTCCCGATCCTCGCGTCAATCTGCCGGCAAACGCGTACATGGAGCAATTCACACTCGCCCGCGAGGTCGAGCAAACGCGCGCCACACTCGCTACCGCACTCACCGACGCGGCGGCATTCGTGAAGCGAATGGACATCCCCGATGCGTTGCGCCGCAAAGCAACCGAGGTTTCCGGTACGATCGCCGGCGACGACTTCACCGCGCCGCCGCCGCCGGAGTCGTCACTTCGCTTCCTCGGTCAAGCGCTTTCCAAACTGGCCGGCGCTATCGACGGCGCCGATGGGGCTCCCACGCCGGATGCACGCGCAAGCTGGGCAACGCTGAAACCGGCTGCCGATGCTGCGCTGGCGGCGTGGACGGCTGTAAAGGGGGAGGCGCCGCCAGCGAAGTAGAACCGGTCAGATCGGCCCGGGCGAGGCTTTGCGGCGGGCCGGTCCTCCGTCGCGAAGGATCGGCCGTTCCGCGTGACCGGCGGACTTGCCGATGATCTCGAGCAGATCGGAGGTCGTCACGATCCCGGCGAGCTTTCCATTCTTCGTGACGATGATCGAATGAATGCGGTGGCCGCGCATGAGGTTCGCGGCGCGGCTGATCAATTCGTGTGATTCGATTGTGACTGGTTTCGTGGTCATGACGTCGCGTACCCTCATGTCGGGATTGACGCCGGCACAGTCAATTGCCGCCAACAGGCCGGCCACTGCTCCGCCGTCGAGGACGACGAGGTGCTCGATCCGGTACTGACTCATGAGCTCCGCGGCCTCTCCCACCGACTGATCCGGCGTGACCGTGCGAACGGGATGCTTCATCACTTCTGTGACGCGCATGGCTTGGCTCCTTCCGATACGAAAAGGATGCAAGCACTTGGCCGGAAACCGTTGATGGGTACGGTCCGGCGTTGGCGAGCGGGTCCGTCACGTCACGTCTTCGCCAGCGGCTCTCTGGATCGGGCTGGCATGCAAGCCCGGGCCGTTCTTCGCCCCCTCTACTGCATCGTCAGCCGAACGCTGGACGTTTGCGATTCTCCGCCGGGCTACCTCTTGAAGAACAGCGCGATCCCCATCGCCAGCCCGATCACCACTACCGCGCGGCGCACGAACGTGCTTCCGAGGCGTTTTGCCACGCGCGCGCCGAGGTAGCCGCCGGCGGTGGAGGCGACGGCCATGATGCCGCCGTCCGTCCAGAGAATGGCGCGCGAGACAGAGAAGTAGATCACGGCGATGCCGTTGATGCAGATCGCCAGCAGATTCTTGAGGCCATTCATCTCGTGCATGTCGGTCAGACCGATGAGGCCGAGCGCGGCCAGCATCAGGATGCCCATGCCGCCGCCGAAGTAGCCGCCGTAGATGCCGACCAGAAACTGGAAGACGAAGACGAACGTCACCCAGCCCGCCGTCGGCTTCTCGTGCGCCCGCGACACGAGGCCGAGGCGGCGTGTGATCACTTCCTGCGCCGCCAGCAGCAGTGTCGCGCCGAGGATCAGGAAGGGGACCAGCCGCGAGAACGTCTTCGTCGAAGTGTGCATCAGCATCACCGCGCCGGCCGCGCCGCCGGTGAAGGCGGGAATGGTCAGGAGCAGCAGCCAGCGCCGGATCTTCGCCAGGTCGCTCCGGTAGCCGATCATTGCCGAGAACGAGCCCGGCCACATCGCGAAACTGTTCGTGGCGTTGGCCATGACCGGATTCACGCCGATCCAGACCAGCGCCGGAAACGAGATCAGCGTGCCGCCGCCGGCGATGGAGTTGATCGCGCCGGCCACGAATGCGGCCAGGGCGATGACGGCGTAGTGCAGCAGCGGTTCCGTCACGATGTCGCGATCTCGCCGGCGAGCACGTCCCGCAGCGACTCGGCGATGCGCCTGATCAGGGCGTCATCCGGCCCCTCCACCATCACCCGCACTTTGTTCTCCGTCCCGGAGTAGCGGACCAGGATGCGGCCCTGCCCTTCGAGCTGCGACCGCGCGGCGGCGAGCGCGGCCTGATACTTCGGCAGCGATTCCAGCGGCGGCTTCGATCCCACCGGCTGGTTGATGAGGCGTTGCGGCATCGGTGTGAAGGTGCGTAGCCGCGAGAAGGGCTGGCCGGCCTGCGCCAGCAGTTCGCCGAAGACGAGCGCGCTGTGAGTGCCGTCGCCGGTTGTGTGGACGGTCAGATCGATGATGTGGCCCGATTGCTCCCCGCCGAGGCTTGCGCCGCAGGCGATCATCATCTCCAGGACGTACTTATCGCCGACGTTGGCGCGGCGAAGGTCGATGCCGTCCTCGCGGAGCTGTTGCTCGAAACCGAAGTTCGACATGACCGTGGTGACGACGCAGCCGGCCTTCAGCGCTCCGTCGCGTTTCAGACGCTGCGCCCAGAGGTAGATGATCTCGTCGCCGTCGCGGATCTTCCCGGCGTCGTCGACGAAGATGGCCCGGTCGGCGTCGCCGTCGAAAGCCACGCCGAAGTCCGCCTTCTCCGCCACCACCACCTTCGCCAGCCCTTCGGGGTGCATGGCCCCGCAATCATCGTTGATATTGCGTCCGTTCGGCCGGTCATTGATTACGACTACCTCGGCGCCGGCACGGCGGAAGACCTCCGGCGCGATGCGGAATGCCGCGCCGTTTCCGGTGTCGAGGACGACCTTGCGTCCGCGCAGCGCATCGGGAGCGACGCCGTCGTCGAGGAAGCGCTCGTAGCGCTCGATCAGATCGGGGGAATCATTCGGCGGCTCCCACGACGTCAGGACGCCGGACCCTTCCACGCGTCCAAGGTCCGTTTCGATCTCTTCCTCGACCGCGTCCGGAACTTTCATTCCGTCGTGGCCGAAGATCTTCACGCCGTTGTCCTCGAATGGATTGTGAGACGCCGAGATGGAGATTCCGGCCACGGCGTCCGTGACGCGGCAAAGGTAGGCGACGCCGGGTGTTGGAATCACGCCGATGAATTGAGGCACTCCCCCTTGGTGCTTGATTCCAGCGACCAGCGCGCTGGCGATCTCCGGACCCGATTCACGCGTGTCCATGCCGAGGAGGATTCGCGGCTTCGAGGTCTGGGCCTGGAAGCGGCGGGCGAGAACGAGACCGAGCTTGAACATCGTCCCCGTATCCAGCGGGTACTGGTGGGCCTTTCCCCGGATGCCGTCAGTGCCGAAGAGAGTTCTCATGCGCTCCTTTTGGTTTCTTCTTCTCCGGTACCGGTTTTTCTTCGGGAGGCGTCTCGGTGGCCGTGTCCGTGGTCGTGGTGGCCGGCGCGGCCGGGCCGATCTCGGGACTGACGGGTACCGTGGCCTGCGTCGTCAGCGGCTCGATGACGCGGATCAGGGATGAATCGGAAACGACTGCCACGGTTTGCAGGAACGTGTCGGTGCGGCCGGTCATGATAATCCGTTCGGTGGCCACCTCGGCGACGTTCCTGATCTGCGAGGCGGGGCCGGAGATGAGGGCGTGGTCGGGGACCAGCGCGGGGTCGCCGGCCGCGTACCCGGGCGGCAGCTGCCCGACCAGGAAGGGCCGGATGGGGACGACTTTCTGGCGCAGCGCCTCGACGTGAAAGCGCAGCTTGGTCGGCTCCATCGAGACGACGTCGATCTGCGGCGGGACACTCATCGCCTGCGGCGTGAGCGTGATAACAGCGTCCCCCGGAGTGAGCCAGCTCACATCGAGCGTGACTTCCAGGTTCTGGGAGGAGAGCGAGCGGAGGTTCGAAACCCGGCCGCGAAGGCGGACACTGACGGTGTCGGGGAGCGGGGTGGTGATGGTGAGATCGCGCGGCATCCGCACGATCGACACCGGTGCCGCAAAGGACCGTTCCGACACCGGCTCCCTCCGCGGCGCCGAGACCAGGAACCAGAGCGTGAACGCCAGAAACACGCTCAGGAGCTTGAGAGGGAGGTTGTTCAAAGTGCGCCTCCGGCGCGTTGTCGGTTGTCGGTTGTCGGTGGTCTGCGCCTCCGGCCCGCTGTCTGCGGTGCGGTCGCGTTGATCGCAGCGTCTTGTCTTCTGCGTGGCCCTTTTGTCCGTGAGGCGTCGCGGCGCATCACCTTTTGCGTCCACGCGCCGTTGGCGCAGATAATGCGCCGCAGGCATAGAAAACCGACAACCGATAACCGACAACGCGCCGAAGGCGCCGTTTCAACCATCACTTCCTCATCGCCCTCAACCTCTGGTGCATCAACTGCAGGAGCTGCTCGCGGTCGAGATTCTCGTGCAGCACACCCTCGGTCGCTACGGCGATCGAGCCATTCTCCTCCGAGATCACCAGCACGAGGGCATCGCTGTCTTCGGAGAGGCCGAGGGCGGCGCGGTGGCGTGTGCCGTGGGCGAGCTTCGGATCGGCGGACGTCGTCAGCGGCAGAAAGGCGCCGGCGGCGACGATGCGATTGCCGCGGATGATGACCGCGCCGTCGTGGAGCGGTCCGCCGGGGACGAAGATGCTGATCAGCAGCTCCTCCGAGACGATGGCATCGACCGGCTTGGCCGATTCCGCGTACATGCGCAGGCTCTGCGCGCGCTCGATGGCGATCAGCGCGCCGGTGCGATGTGCCGAAAGCACCGTCGTCGCGCCGGCGATCGCCTCGAATGGCACCGGTGTGGTGACGCTGGCCACGAGCGACAGCAACGGATTCGACGCCATCCGCGCCAGCGCGCGGCGGATCTCGGCCTGGAACAGCACGATCACCGCGAACGGCAGGTAGAAGAGGATCTCCCGCGAGATCGCCTCCAGCGCCGGCAGATCGAATGCGCGCGCCACGAAGAACGAGCTCCCGAGGACCACCAGCCCGATCGACACCTGCATCGCCCGCGTCCCGCGGATCAGAGCCAGGATGCTATAGATGACGAAGGCGACGATGGTGACGTCGATCGCATCGCGCCATGTGAACTGGAGGGAGAGAAGCCGGTCGTACCAGTTCATGATGCGGCTCCGGCGCGTTGTCTGCGGAGTCTCGCTGCCCTTTCATCGAGAGTCCTTCTCCCCCCGCGGTTTTTTGCGGGGGGAGAAGGTGCCGAAGGCGGATGAGGGGGGCGTATACGCGAGATGTGCAATCTATCGCCGCCGGTCCGCCGCCGCTTGAAACCACTCTGCTCCTGAGCAAATGACGTCCGCGTGAAACGCCCCCTCATCCGCCTATCGGCACCCTTCGACTCGCTTCGCTCGCTCAGGGCAGGCTCTTCTCCCCCGCAAGAAACCGCGGGGGAGAAGGACTCTCGACGAAAGGGCATGGCAAGAGGTTCGAAGAGACTTGACAACGCGGCGCAGCCGCAGACAACGCGGCGTAGCCGCAGACAACGCGCCGCAGGCGCAGTCATCGCTTCGCCTCAATCGCCAACAGCACCTTCAGAAAATCAACTGTGGCACGCACATCGTGTACCCGTACGATCGCCGCGCCGGCGCGTTGAGCGGCGGCGACGGCGGCCAGGGAGCCGAGGGCGCGATCGGGGCCGGAGGGGCGTCTGGTGAGGTGGCCGATGAAGGCCTTGCGCGAGGCGCCGATGACGAGCGGGCCGAGCGCCGTCAGCTCGTGCGCGCGCGCCAGCAACTCCAGGTTCTGATCGAACGTCTTGGCGAAGCCGATCCCGGGATCGATCAGGATCTTCCCGGGATCGACTCCGGCTTCAACGGCATCATCGATCATCGACGACAGCTCGCGGCCGACGTCGGTCACCACGTCATCGTACACGGCGAACTGCTGCATCGTGGCCGGCTCGCCGCGCATGTGCATCAGGATGACTGGTACGCCGCTCTTCGCGACCACCGCGGCCATCCCCGCCGAGTAACGCATCGCGCTCACATCATTGACGAGGTCCGCCCCCGCCCCGATGGCCTCCTCCGCCACGGCCGCTTTGCGCGTGTCGATGGAGATGGTGACCGCGCTCCGGCGGCGGATCTGTTCGATCACAGGCAGCACGCGGTCAATCTCGATTTGCGCCGCGAGAGGCTCCGCACCGGGCCGCGTCGACTCCCCGCCGATGTCGATGATCGCCGCCCCGTCCTCCTCCATCTGCAGCGCTGCATGCACGGCTTTCGATTGGTCGAAGTGGACACCGCCGTCGGAGAAGGAGTCGGGGGTGATGTTGAGGACGCCCATCACCGAGGGCGAGGCGTTCAAACCCAATGTTGAATGTTCAATGTTGAATGTTGAATGTTGAATGGCCATGGCATGCCGCCTCTTCATTCAACATTGAACAGTGAACATTGAACATTCAACATTTACGAATCCCTCTCTCTCCGTATCCGTGCCCCCAGCGGATGCAATCGTTCCTCGATCCGCTCGTACCCTCGGTCGATCTGATGAATGTTGTGAATCACGCTCTCGCCCTTGGCGCACAGCGCCGCCAGCAGCAACGCCATCCCCGCGCGGATGTCGGGGCTGGAGATCTCAGCGCCGCTGAGCCGGTTGCCGCCGACGATGATGGCCCGGTGCGGGTCGCAGAGGATGATGCGCGCTCCCATCTGGATCAGTTTGTCGGTGAAGAAGAGCCTCGATTCGAACATTTTCTCGAAGATCATCACCGTCCCATCGGCCTGCGTGGCGATGACGATCATGATCGACAGCAGATCGGCGGGGAAGAGCGGCCACGGTCCGTCGTCGATCTTCGGCACCGCCGCCCCGATGTCGTAGCGGACGCGCAGCACCTGGTCCTTCGGAACGCGGATGTCCTGCCCTTCCACCTTGATCTCGAGACCGAGCTTCTCGAGCATGTAACGCACCGCGTACATGTGATGCGGAACAGCGTCCTCGATCACCAGCTCGCTGCGCGTGACCGCGGCCAGGCCGATGTAGGAGCCGACTTCGATGTGGTCGCTGGGGATGTGAAACTCGCCGCCGTGCAGCGACTCCACACCGCTGATCCGCAGCGAGTTCGTGGCGATCCCTTCGATCTGCGCGCCGAGGAGGTTGAGGAAGCGGCAGAGATCCTGAACGTGCGGCTCGGCGGCGGCGTTGTAGATCACCGTCTCCCCCTCGGCGAGGACGGCGGCCATGATGGCGTTCTCGGTCGCCGTCACTGACGCTTCGTCGAGGAACATGTTCGTCCCGCGCAGCGCGCGTACCGACATCCGGTACTCCTGCGCCGAGACCTCGATCTGCGCGCCGAGCGCTTCCAGCGCCAGCAGGTGCGTGTCGACGCGCCGCCGGCCGATGGCGTCGCCGCCCGGCTTGGCGATGTTGGCCGCCCCGCAGCGGGCCAGCAGCGGCCCGGCCAGCAGGATCGATGCGCGGATCTTGCGCGAGAGATCGGGATCAGGATTGGAGTGGCAGTCGCCCTTCGCGTGAATACGCACGACGTTCGGCTCGAGCTTCTCGACCGACGCCCCGATCCCTTCCATGATCTGAAGCATGACCCGGACGTCCTGAATATCCGGCAGATTGCGCAGAACGATGGCCTCGTCGGTGAGCAGACAGGCCGCCAGGATCGGCAGCGCCGCGTTCTTGTTTCCCCCCGGCCGGATGCGCCCTTCCAGACGCCGTCCGCCCTCGACGATGAATCGTTCCATCATGTGGCGGGATTGTATCCGCGGTTGCACGGTCTCGCGGTTACGCGGTCACGCGGTGGGTTGCTGAGTTGCTGAGTTGCAAGGTTGCTGGGTTGCTGGATGGCAAAACAACCGGGAGCTAACCAAGGGCTCCAGCAACCGAGCAACCCAGCAACCCAGCAGCCCGTTCGAACAAACACCGCGAAACCGCGCGACCGCGAGACCCCGCGACCGCAATCCGCGCTACCATAACCTCCGTGATCGTCGCCCCTCTCTCCTCCGGCAGCGCGGGTAATTCCTACTACTTCGAGAGCGACGGTACCTCCATCCTGGTCGATGCCGGACTGGGGCCGCGCGAGACGCGCAAACGGCTGGAACAGGTCGGCAAGACCATCGAGACCGTGCAGGCCATCGTCATCACCCACGAGCACTACGACCACATCCGCGGCGCGAGCGCCATCGGACGCAAGTACGGCATCCCGATCTACCTGACCCAGGGAACGCTCGACAACAGCAGCATCGACCGCGAGGTGATCAAGATCATCGTCTTTCCGAACGATTCGACGTTCACCATCGGCGAGCTGAACGTCCACGCCCGCCGCACGCTGCACGATGCCGCCGATCCGGCCTGTTTCGTGATCGAGGCCCGCGACGGTACCCGCGTCGGCGTCGCCAGCGACCTCGGGCACGCCGACGCGCCGGTGATCCGCCACCTCTCCGACTGCGACGGCCTCTTCTTCGAAGCCAATCACGATCTGGACATGCTGCGGATGGGCAGCTACCCCTGGTCGCTCAAGCGCCGGATCATGTCCCGCTTCGGCCACCTCTCGAACGATGATTCGATGTCGGCCGTGCAGCGGATGATCGGCGCCGACCTGAAGAACCTCTGCCTCATCCACCTCTCCGAGCGCAACAACCACGAGTCGATCGTCCGCGATATGGCCGGCCGCCTCTTGTCGCGCCTCGGCGTGACGAACCAGCTCGAGCTCTCCATCGCCAAACAGTTCGAAGCCACCGGTGTCTACGAGATCTCCCGCCGCCGCCCCCCCCGCCCCCGCCTCCCGGCGTTGAACACGCAGATGGCGTTGTTTTAGACGAGGCCGCGTAGCGCGAAGCGGCGCAAGCCGCCCGAAGCGCTTGCGTCTCGCCGCCGGTGTGCAGCCGCGCCTCGAATCGGCGAGACGCGCGCGGATGCGCGCCGGACAAAACAGCCCCGCGCTCGGCGCGTGGTTTGAGTAGGGACGATGTTTGCGGCCGCGGAAGCGGTCGCCACAAGATGTGAGATCGAGCGGCGGTTTATCGCCGCCGCCTCCGCGGCGGCAATTCCTGGATCACGAACGTACCCCGCGCAAAGCGCGAGGCTGGATTGTCCGGCGCGCCTCCGCGCGCGGAACTACCGTTGGCGGTGCCCCGGAGGCAATTCGCTGCCGCCTTCTCGTTCTGATGAACGATGTTCACGCGAAGAGACGCGAAGACGAAGGATTCACGGGAGCCGACGTTATCTCCGGCTGCCGTCTACTCCACCAGGGCAGGCTTTAGGCCCCTCCAGGCAGGGCTCTCCGCCCACCTCAACAGGCTGCACGCCTCTAGGGGTAGGCTCTACGCCCACCCAAAGAGGCTGCCGGCCTCTGGCACCAGGCTCTGAACCCACCCAAAGAGGCTCCCGGCTATGGTGGGTAGGTCCTACGCCTACTCCCGCAGGCTGCAAGATCAGGACGAAGGGGTTCGACATCGATCACGTCGTCCTTGGGTCCAAGAATCAACTCGTACACTCCCATCTGCGTTTGGCGGACTCGCGGAGTGTTTTTCCGACTCGGTTCCGTGCCGCATTCTTCATGGGAGATCGGACTGGCAAGTCCGGCCTACGTGGCGGCGCACCCCCTGAGTCCACTAGTGGACTCGTGGAGTCGACTAGTGGACTCGTGGAGTCCACTAGTGAGGTCGTGGAGTCCACTAATGGACTCGTGGAGTCGACTAGTGGACTCCTGGGGTCCACTAGTGAGGTCGTGGAGTCGACTAGTGGACTCCTGGGGTCCACTAGTGAGGTCGTGGAGTCGACTAGTGGACTCCTGGGGTCCACTAGTGAGGTCGTGGAGTCGACTAATGGACTCGTGGAGTCCACTAGTGAGGTCGTGGAGTCCACTAGTGGACTCGTGGAGTCGACTAGTGGACTCGCGGAGTCGACCAGTGGACTCCTGGAGTCCACTCATCGACTCTACAAGTGTGTGAGCTCACCGTTTCTGGTGAGTTAGGTTGGCTCCGAGGCTTAAAGCCTGGTGGAGTAGGCTCCGAGACTTCAAGGCCATCGGCGTCCGTCGCAAGATTGTCGCGAATTCTTCGACACCGGATGGTTCCCGGTGTCTGGCCTGTCCCACCTGTCATTCCGAGAGACGCGAGGAACCCCCGGCCGGTCCGCGCGACACGTGCGGCAACGCGACCGTCGGCGGGCGGTGGTAGTCGCAGATTGCGTGCTGACCACCACCTCCTCCCGCCGGCGCAGTCCCGCAATCAACGGATTACCGCCAACTCCCGCAAGCCGAAGAGTGAAACAGCTTGTTTCACGATTACGATGGGGGACAACGTCGACTCGTGCCGCGGGTCAAGGAGCCTGGACGTCCGCGGAGTGGAATCCTGCGCGTCATTTTGTGGTGTTCAGAACACGCTGTGGCGGTAAGGTGAGAGTCTGGCAGCTCTGAGGTCTGGTTCGAAATAGCCGAGGAACTCATGACGGCATCTGACATCGTTCGAGAGAAGCGCCAGGAGATCCTCGCCATCGCCCGCAAACATGGAGCGTTCAACGTGCGCGTTTTGGCTCCGTCGCGCGCGGAGAGGCGGACGAGCAGAGCGACATCGATCTGCTGGTCGATCTCGATGCCGGCCGCAGCCTGTTCGACCTCGGCGCAATGGTGATGGAGCTCAATGAATCGATCGGGCGGCATGTGGACGTCGTTAGCGAGGGCGGTATCCGGAGCCGAATGCGCGACCATCGTCGCGGAAGCCGTTGCGCTGTGAGAGATCCCGTCGAACAATCTTGAGATCACAATTTGTGATGTCAAGATCAGCTCTCTTGGCCTCTGGCGGGGTTGTACCTCTGAGTACCGCCGGTGTTGGCCCCGATCCGTCGATTGTGCAAGAGGTGCTTGCACAACTAACCATGTACCCATGCGGTCCTTCGTCGCAGCATGGCCGATCGAGGAAATTGTGCAACGGGTCGTTGCACAATTTCCGTGGCGCCAGAACATCGCTCTTCTCGAGCGTCTCGATGATGAAAGGCACAACCGCTGCGGCTCGGGGGCGCCGAGCGATCCGCCATCTTGAGATCACAATTTGTGATTTCAAAATCTACTCGTCGCCGCCACCGACAACCGACAACCGACAACGCGCCGAAGGCGCCGTCAATACGGCCAGGCGAGCGCCGACGCAAATCCGGGGATGACCGACGCCAGACACTCCGACTGCGCCGACACCAGATCGCGCAGCTCCGCCGCCAGCACCGCATCGACCGACTTCCCATCCCGCGCCGCCAGCTTCTCCAGCGCCACGACTTCCCTCCGCGGAATGCGTACCTCCAGATCGCAGAGCCTGAGCAGCTCCGGGATCGCCTCCGCCACATCGGCGCCGAGGGCCTCTTCGATCGCCTCCTGATCCCAGAACCCCATCGCAAACGACACCAGCTCCGCCCACGAGAGTACGACGCCGTGGGGCGGGGCTAGAGGAAGAGGTCGCGGATTAGGGTGGTGGTGGCGGTCATCGCGTCTTCTTTGCGTGTCTTGCCGGAACAAGCGAATATCAACTATCGACGATGGAGTCTACATCAACGATCGTTGAAGCTCAACCCGTCATGGCTGTGGAGGCAGAGATCTTCGGAAAGCGCCTGCGCCAGCTCCGTCTCGCCGCCGGCTGGACGCAGGAGCAATTTGCCGAAGCCGCCGGAATCACGACAACGTATACGAGTGATCTCGAACGGGGGACGAAGGTGCCGAGCCTCACGATTCTGCTTCGCATCAGCCGGGCGTTCCGCATTTCGATGGCAGACTTGCTTCGAGATTTCACCGTTGAGGGTGTGCGGCGGATGCGTCTGGACTAGCGCCGTTCGATACAAAAACTACGATGATCAAACTTGCAGGAACAACGTAATGATCTGCTGCTGTTAGGTCATGTCGCCAAGCTGTGTTTCCAGCTTTGATGTAGTCAAGGGAGATTAGTATGCAGTTGAAATCAGCACACGTAACCAACTTCAAATCAATCGAGGACGGTGGTTGCGTATCAGTCGATGAAACCGTGACCGTACTCGTCGGCCAGAACGAGTCGGGCAAGACCGCGTTCCTCAAGGCACTCCACAAGGCCGAAGCAGTGGGCGGAACTGACGAAGCGAGCTTCGATGTGATCGAAGACTATCCCCGTCGCTCGCTCACTGACTACCAGCAGAAGCATGCTGCGACTCCGGCCAAGGTTGTCGTACTAACATACGACCTCACTCCCGAAGAGATTCTGAAGATTAACAGCGATCTGGGTTTTGACCTTTTGACCGAACTGAATGTCTCGCTTACTCATAAGTACGATAACCGCCTGACAGTTGGTCTCTCTGTGAACGAAGGGAAGGCGGTGAAGTGCCTTCTCGCCAACGCGAGCCTTACCACCGAGACCTTTGCCGCTGTAAGCAAGGCCGGTTCTGTGCGCGAATTGCTCGTGCTCCTGGGTGGGCGCGACCTAAATGCCGAAGAGCAGGCTTTTCAGCAGGCACTGGCAGCCCGATACGTCGATCCTAGCGGAGAGTGGGATCTTGTCGCCTTGTACATTTGGCAGACACATGTCTCGCCGAAACTTCCGAAGTTCCTTTACTTCGACGACTACATGCTCTTACCAGGAAAGGTGAATCTGAACACGCTTCACGCAAAGGCCCAGACCCCTTCGACGTTAACAAATGAGGATAAGACGGTACTGGCGCTTCTGCGTCTCGCAAAAATCTCACTCGCCGATGTCCTCAAACCCGACGGATACGAGAAGAGCAAGGCTCAGCTCGAGGGCATCTCGAACGCGATCACTGACAAGATCTTTCAGTTCTGGACGCAGAATAGGGAACTGGAGGTGCTGTTCGACATTAAGGCGGATCAGAACGATCAGGCCCCTTTCAACAGTGGTAGTAATCTCTATATCAGAATCCGTAATCAGCGGCATAGGGTGAGCGTCCCGTTCGATCAGCGGAGCAAGGGATTCATCTGGTTTTTCAGTTTCCTCGTTTGGTTCGATAGTGTACGGGAAGGTTCAGGCGCGAAGTCCGACTTGATCCTGCTGCTCGACGAGCCCGGCTTGTCCTTACATGCACTGGCGCAGGCCGATTTCTTGCGCTACATTGACCACTTGGCAGTGAAACACCAGATTCTCTATACGACCCATTCGCCGTTCATGGTGCACAGCGATAGGCTGCACCAAGTACGCGCTGTCGAGGATCGTGCGTCGGTCGGGACAGTGATCAGTGATAACGTGAGCGGGTCCGATCCGAAGACGATCTTCCCGCTCCAGGCAGCGCTTGGCTACACGATCGCCCAGAATCTCTTCATTAGTAAGCGGAACCTTCTGGTCGAAGGTCCGGCAGATCTCGTATACCTCCGACACGGGGCCGCGTTGCTGGAGCAGGCGAGCCGACCCACCCTACGTGATGATGTGACGATCGTGCCCGTCGGCGGCTTAGATAAACTCGCGACTTTTGTAGCCCTTCTGCATGGAAACAAGCTGGAACTGGTCGCGCTCCACGACTACAGCGGCAGCCCGGACAACCATCTCGACGCACTCATCCGCGAAAAACTGATCCGCGAGAAGCAAGTGCTGCACTACGGTCAATTCCGCGGCACGAAGACGAAGGGGAAGGCATCGACGGCAAGCGCTGCCACCGACATCGAGGATCTTATGTCGCCTTCGCTCTACCTGCAGCTTTTCAATGGCGCATACAACAAAGAGTTGCAAGGAAGGACGATCACCGATGCTGAGCTGCCCGGGGGAGATCGCGTCGTAGAACGGCTGAACCGCTACTTGGACACAAATGCTCTGAAGTTGCGGCCTTCAGGCGGGTTTAATCACTACCGCGTTGCGAACTATCTCGCAAGTCATCCGATTGAGTTCGACGCGGCAACGCTAAAACGTTTTGAGGAATTGTTTAAAGACGTGAACAGCCGCTTCGAAACCTAGCGATTGTCGCGGCCGGCCAGGATGTGGAATGGGCCGTTTTCCTCGGTGTCCTGCACGTTCGCTTCGTCGACGAGACGGAAGGGACGTTGGATATGCGCGCCTTGCTCAATGCCGACAAGGTGATCGGAACCGTCTTCGAGCCCTTGCGCGATGCGTCACGATTCGCACAGGCAGCGATTCACCTGGGGACAGTGGAATGGCCCGGCGAAATCGATCTCGCTCCCGATGCCATGTACGACGAGATTCGTACGCATGGCGTCTGGGTTGTCGGCTGAGCTCCGGGCCCTTGCGGCCCGGCGTGTTTCGTCAACGGATAGTAGTGGCCTCGGGTCTTCCCGTCGTAGCGGCCGGACCGCATGTGTCAGAGCTAGATAAATCGTTCCTCCGTAAAGACTTAACAACGCGGCCTCCAAGTCGGCGACATTGACCGCGGGAGTCGCTGGCCGCTAGAGTGCGGCAACATCAGTCGCGTCTGTTGAAGGAGAAACATGTCCATGGATCGTCGTTGCCTCACGGGTCTTTTCGCTGTCCTGGTTCTGACGGGATTGAGCTTCTTTCCTGTTCCCAGTGCCTTCGCGCAGCAGCTTTATGTCAGTAATGACAACACGCCGGGCGGCGTCCTGCAGTTCACGCTGCCGATCAGTTCGAGCTCGATCTCGAACTTCTCGATTCCCTCGGACAACGTCGTGACGGTGGGGCTGGACGGCAACGGGAATCTGGCCCTCGGCGATTTCGTGGGGAATCTGAAGTTCTTCACCCGGACTCTCTCCGGTGCCAGCACGCCGTCCGCGTCTTTCAAGAACGGAACGGGAACGAACGACGGTCAGATCGTTTTCACGGCCGGCGGAGATTTTTTCGTTCCGACGGTCGGCAACCGCGTCAACTTCTTCACCCATCCGTTCAGCAACGCCAGCACGCCTTCGCTATCGCTCACCAATTCGGCGATGGCGTCGGCGATCGGTCTGGCGCTCGACGCGGCGCAGAATCTCTACATCTCCAACGCCGGCACCGGCACCAGCATCACCTGCAGCAGCGGCGCCACCACGTGCAGCAACATTCTCGTCTATGCGCCGCCGTATACCGGCACGCCGGTCGTGACGGCGAACGTCATCAGCACGGCCTACCGCAAGATGGGGGTGAGCGCGACGCAGTTGTTCGTGGCCTCGGTGGCCGGCACGACGGGACGGGTCGACGTCTACAACCTGCCGATCACATCCACCAGCGTTCCCGCGTTCTCGATCGTCAACGGCATCAATCTACCGGAGGGGGTGGCGATCGATGCCGCGGGGAGTCTGTACATCGGCAACCTTGCCGACGCCACGGTAGTGGTCTACGCACCGCCGTTTTCGGCGGCGAGCGTGCCGACGGTTACTCTCAAGGTCAGCAATGGCACGTTCGCCCTTTTCGGGATCGCCATCGGAAACTCGCAGCCGTTACGGCGCCGATCGGTGAAGCACTGAGACTTGACGAGGTGCGCCGGGCGCTGCGGCTCTACTGTTAGCCTGCATTTCTCACACGCTCACTTGAATTGTTCCCTCGAGAGCCTTGCCACTCCCTTTGTCGAGAGTCCTTCTCCCCCAGCTGAAAAACGCTGGGGGAGAAGGACTCTCGATTGGAGGAACTGCCGAGAACGAACCGCTCGCACAACTCCACTCCGTCGCAAGTTTCTCTACCAACAGGGTGTCGGCAATTCCACTCAGCGTGTGAGAAATGCGGATTAGCAGGGAATGTTTGGTGTGGCCGTACCGGGGGCGAGACGCCCCCGAGCCAGCCGGCGAGACGCCAGCGCTCCGTTTCGCCAGCTTTCGCTGGCGCTCCTTATTTCACCGTGTACCCGGCCGCGAGAAGCGCATCCCGGATCGGTTCGGGGCGGTCGGTGGTGATCGTGGTGACGCCGAGCCTCGCCATGTCGAGGGCGATGGAGGGGTCGTCGACGGTCCAGACTACTGGTCGGAGTTTTTCGGCGAGCAGGCGGGTGATCAGCGACGGGGGGACGGCGAAGCTGGTGTCGATGCCGGTCAGGCCGTATTGCTTGATCAGGGCGATCAGGTCGTCTTCGACGTACGCCTTTGTGACGGTGCGGAAGCCGGGGCCTTCGTCGTAGAGGACCTTCCAACTGCCGTGGTCGTAGTCGGCTTCGAAGACGACGATGAGGAGGCAATCGTTTTCGGGCATCTCCTGCTTCGCAAGCATGATCGTGTCGATGTCGAAGCTGATGAAGACGACCTGGCCGGCCTTGCCGGACTGGCGGACGATCTCGGCGGTGGGGGGGACGACCTGGGGGCCGTCCTTCAATTCGATGAAGAGCTCGCAGCCGTCGGGCATGGCATCGAGGACGTCTTCGATCAGCGGGAGGCGTGTGCCGGCGAACTTCTGGGCTTTCCAGCGGCCGGCGTCGAGGGAGCGCAGCTCGGCGGCGAAACGGTCGCGGACGGTCCAACTGGCGTTCGTGGTCCGGTCGGTGGTGTCGTCGTGGATGACGATGACCTGGCCGTCTTTCGTGAGATGTACGTCGAGCTCGCACGCCCGACAGATCTTCCATCCCTCGGCGAAGGCGGGGAGGGTGTTCTCGGAAGGCGCGTCCGGCTGCACGAATCCCTGTCCCATGCCGCGATGGGCGACGACCTGGATGATTGGTTTACTCATTGATGTAGACCGTTACCTTTCTCGTGGATCGTGGACCATCCAGCTCGACAAAGTAAATCCCCTGCCACGTGCCGAGGATGAGCTTTCCGGCGCGGTAAGGCCAGGAGAGGGAACAGCCGATGAGTAGCGAAAGGAAATGCGCGTCGGAGTTTCCTTCGCCATGCGCGAATCGGACCTTCGGAACGAGGGCGCGTAAGGCGTTGGTGAGATCGGCTGGGACGTCGGGATCGGCGTTCTCGTTGACGGAGATGGCGCAGGTGGTGTGCGGCACGATGATGGTGGCGATCCCGTCGCCGCTCGTGAGCGATCCGAGCGCCTTCTCCACCTCGGCGGTGATGATGAGGATCTGCTCGCGCGCGGTGGTGCGGAGGGAGAGGGTCTGCTCGCGGAGCATGTTGAATGATATGCGCGCTTCGCGCGCGTTGTCGGTTGTCGGTTATCGCGGCTATCGGGCATCGATGTGCCAGGAACCGGCACAGACAAGAGTGTCTGTGCCATATTGCAACCGATAACCGACAACGCCGAAGGCTATACTCGTGAGCATCGTGCGCTATGCCTCTGTCCTTTTTCTCGCCGTCTTCGTTGCGGGCGTGACGCATGGCTCTGACATTGCCATCAGCACGCGATCCTTCGCGCCGACGGCATCCCAACCGCGCGATGCGGTCGTTGTGGCGCTGGGCGATGGCTTTCTGGCGATGTGGACGGAAGGGTCCGTATGCGTGAGCCAGGAGATTCGCGGTATCCGCCTCGACCGCGATGGCCACCCGCGCGACTTGCAGAGCTTCGTCGTAGCTCCCGCGAACTATCAAAACCGCATCCTCGCGACGGCGTCCGATGGCGACGACGCGTATGTCGAGTGGGCTGGTTCCTTCGATCCGGGCATTCATTTGACGCGTGTCAGCGCGGATGGGACGCTGACGGTCGTTACCAGTTCAGCCCCCCGCGGCGTCATGAGTGTCAGCAATGGCAACATTCTCTTTGTCGGTTCACGCGGGTATCGAGGCGACCCGTTGACGGCAACCCTGCTCGATCGAACGGGAACGGTTGTGCGGATCGGTGTGATCGTGGTGGAACAGACCGAGTCCATCACAGCGAGTGACCTCGTCGCGGTGAACGGCACATTTCTGGTGGTCTGGATGAGCAGCGACTCGCATATGCGTGCGGCAGGCATCTCACCGGCCGACGTGGCGGCGAACGACGTCCGGATCACACCGGCCGATCTGGGAGTCATGAGCTACGTGTATGGCATCCGGCTGGTGTCGGACGGCGCGCATTCGATGGTTTTCTGGGTCGACTACAGGTCGAACAAGTACGGACTTCGCGCGCGTTCCCTCGCCAGCTCGGGTACACCGCTGGATGCCGGACCGCTCACGATCGGATCCATCATTCCGACCAGCGCTCCTCTGGCTGCGCTCGCGGTGAGCGACGGATACTACGTGCTTGCTTCAGAGGACGTGAACAGCGTCTATCATCCCGTCTTTCTCCACGTCTCGATCGACGGAACGTTGCAATCGGTCAGCCGGCCCACCCAGCGGATGGCCCTGGCGAAAAACGGCGGCCGGACCATTGCGGTCTGGACAGAGAACCGGTTTGCGATGACTGCGTTTTACAGTCCACTGGCGGGGTACGAGACAGTGGCCGCGCCGATCGCGTCCGATGGCAGCCTTGGTTCCGGCACGGTGCTCTCCCTCGATCTGCCGGTACAGGATGTGCGCAAGCTCGTGCCGTTCGATGGAGGAGTCGCTGCTCTCTGGACCGAAGGAGCGCCGAACGACCGCGTTGTCGTCAGCCGTTTGACGCTGTCCGGTCAGCCCTCCGGCGGCGGTATGCGCCTCCGCGAATCGCTTTTCAATCAGAGCCACAGCACGCTCGCTACCGACGGTGAGCGGCTCTTCGTCACCTGGACCGAGGGGGACGAATCCAAACCGCAGACGTTGTACGGAGCGGTCGTCTCGCCGGGCAGTGAGCTCCCGGCGAGTGTGAGAGCGCTGGCGAGCGACGCCAGCGGCGATAGCGACATCGCCGTGGCCTGGAACGGCCAGACGTTTACGGTCGTTTATCAGCGCGTCAGAACCGGCGGTCTTGATTTCGCGGCGCTGCGTATCGATCGCGCCGGCAACGCCGTCGACCCCATTCCCATCCCGCTGACGCCGGCGCGATACCGCGATGAGAATCCACGGCTCTCCTGGAACGGCAGCGACTATCTTCTCGTCTGGCAACGGTGGTACGACCCCTTCGTCTACATTGGGGAAGGGTGCTATTCAAAGCCAGCCCCTCTGCCGGCGGAGCTCTCGGCGCAACGCTTCAGCACGGCACTCGTTCCCACCGGCACGGAGATCGCGCTGGCCACCACAACCAATCAGGGGAGTTATTCGCTGGATGCGCAGAGCGTCGACGTGTCATTCGCCGGTGGCCTGTGGCTGGTGCTCTGGGTCGACAAAGCATCACCCGGGCTCGGGACCAGATTCGCTCGTATCGACGCAACCGGCGCCCGCTATGAGCCCTTGAACGGCCGGGAGTTGCTCGGATCCTATGACGATCCGATTCTCGTACCGGCGGCGGACGGCTGGACGATCGCCGCTCATGAGGGATACGGACGATATGGAGCGGGCCGCGGCGTCGCTCTGGCGCACATCAGCGTCAACGGATTCGTGACCATCATGGAGACGGTGCCGCTTTCCGGGACAAGCGCGATCCAGGCGTTCGTTCTGACACCGGTCCCGCTGGTGGCGTACAAGCGTTCGACCTCATCCGCGGCGTTCGTCGGCTCTCTGGTGCAGCGTTCGCGCGCCGCGCGTCACTGAGCTGCCTTCGGCGTTGGGTTGCCCGGTTATCGATCATAGTGTTGCCAAGAACCGGCACAGACAAGAGTGTCTGTGCCACATTGCCACCTGACCCATCGCCACAGCCCGCGAACCGACAACCGACAACCGACAACGCGCCGGAGGCGCAGTTATAATCGTCACACTCGTCTGGACCCATGCCCTTCTTCTGCATCCACTGCAGGTCGGAAATCGATTCGAAATTCAAGGCGTGCCCCTATTGCGGGGAGCCGATCACCGATTTCCTCCGAAAACACCTCGAGCAACCTCTCGACGGGAAGTACAAGATCCTCTCGCGTCTCGGCATCGGGGGGATGGGGGAGGTCTACAAGGTCCTTCACCTCCATCTGAATTCGATCCGGGTGATCAAGCTGATGCGTACCAGCATCGCCGGGGAGCCGGGGGCGGATGACCGCTTCCTGCGTGAGGCGCGGCTGGCCACGCGCATCCATCATCCCAACGTGGCCGCGCTCTACGACTTCTCCACCCTCGAGGACGGCTCGCGCTACATGGTGTGGGAGTACATCGAGGGGACGAATCTTCACGAGCTGATCGAGACGCATGGGCCGCTCTCGCCGAAGTACGCGGCGCGGCTGGCCATCGAGGCGCTGCACGGGCTGGAGGCCATCCATCGCGCCGGCATCGTCCATCGCGACATCTCCCCCGAGAACATCATGATCGCCCGCGATGAGGAGGGGGAGCAGCACGTGAAGCTCATCGACCTCGGCATCGCCAAGCAGGGGGATGGCACCGAGGGGAACAAGACCAAGACCGGGATGTTCGTCGGGAAGTGGAAGTACTGCTCGCCCGAGCACCTGGGCATTCTCGACGCCGGCGAGCGCATCGACGGCCGCGCCGACATCTACTCCTTTGGCATCGTCCTCTACGAGATGCTGACCGGCGTGCCGCCGTTCCAGGCGGAGACGCCGCATGCCTATCTGATGCTGCATTCCTCGGAGAAGCCGCGCCCGCTGCGCGAGGTGAATCCGTCGATGCCGGCGTCGCCGGAGCTGGAGGCGCTGATCTTCAAGGCGCTGGAGAAGGACCGGAAGAAGCGTTTCGCCTCGGTGCGGGAGATGGCCCGCGCGCTGGAAGTGCTCGAGCCATCGCTGAACGATCAGATCGGCGCTCCGCCGCCCCTGCCGAAGGTGTTCGAGGTAACCGAAGAGCCGACGAAACTGAGCACGCCGACGGTTCCGAGCAACGGCGTGCCGCAGAAGACTCTCGCAGTCGATCAGAATGCATCGACGGTGCTGACGGCGAACGGCGAGCCGATGGCCCGCGAGCTGCGCAAGGTGTCGACGACGAACGTCGTGCCGGTTCCGAGGCCGCGCCGCTCGGGGATGTGGATCGTGATCGTGCTGGCCCTGGTGGTCATTGCCGCGGCGGCGGTGGTCATGCTGCGGAAGCCGGAGCCGGTGGTGAAGACGACGGCCGCGCCGCCGGTGGCCGCGTCGGTGGTTCCCATCGCCCAGGGCCGCGTGGCGCTGAATGCGTTTCCGTGGGGTGAGGTGACGAGCATCCGCAACGTCGCCAATGGCGCGACGGTCGATCTGAAGGCGCCGTTCATGACGCCGGCGCCGGTCGATCTGGCGCCGGGGACGTACGAGATCACGCTGTCGAATCCGGCGTTCCGCTCGCCGATCATCCGCAGGGTGGACGTGAAGGCAGGGGAGGAGCAACTCGTCAACGTGCCGTTCGTCGATCCGTCGACGGCCACGCTTCCGCAACTCTCGGGAGGAGCGCCATGAAGCGTGTGGCCGTTGCGCTTCTACTCGCGGCGGCTCTGCCGGCGGCGGCAGCGGAGAAGTGGGTGGAGGCGTACAACCGCGGCGTGAGTCAGGTGCGGGCCTCGAGCTTCCAGGCCGGGGCGCAGGCGCTGCAGCACGCCATCGAGGAGATGCCGCAGGAGAATACGGCGCAACGCGTGCGCGACCAGATCTT
>WNFG01001246.1_pt1 | contig 21462 bp, 17 predicted proteins | sample 5400431 | NCBI WGS metagenome assembly WNFG01 (sample SAMN13153346, study PRJNA577476) | soil metagenome | isolation source: 120 cm saprolite under Douglas fir tree site 2 hole 3 replicate 2 | place: USA:California | collected 2015-04-18 | reverse complement strand
CTGCTCGCGAAACCAGCGCTCTACGTCGTTCCGCCGGTCGGTTTTGGCTTTCATGTAGTATGTGTGCCATATAACACACATACATTGCAAGGATATTCTTCAACCCTGGTGTCGTTTTAGCTCCAACACCAAAAGTCACGTCGCTTCAACTCAGCGGCAACTAAAAACTGGGGGTGGGCAAGTTTGTTTTTGCCGTTGACACGGACATTTCGGGGTGTTACAAAGCGCACAAAGACAAGCTCTTTGGTGGTGAGTCTCCTAAACGAATTGCAAAAGCAATCGCGAGTGAGGCCGCAGACCTGCCTGGCAGGGCAGGGCTGCTGAGCCGCTGAGGGCCTTGTCATAGCAACACCCCACCCACCCCGGGAGGTGAGAACGAAACTGTTTTCACCTCCTTTTTATTTTGGGAACGGTGACAGAGTGCAAATAACTGTCTCTAAATCAATGAGATACATATTCTTCCCGCTCTTGCCGCACAGGCCCCTGCAGCGCACCCTTGCAAAGCCTATGCTGAGCTAAGATGACGCCTGGTTCTTACGCGGAACATGACTGCTCCGGCTCCTCCACTGCTTTCCTTGGAACACATCACGGTCTTGCGCGGCGCGCGCGAGCAGCGGCCCGCCCTGGACGACATCACGCTGCGGATTGCGGCAGGGGAACATGTGTGCATCCTTGGGCCGAATGGTTGCGGGAAGTCCACGCTGATCAAAACAATCACGCGCGAGTGTTACCCGCTGGCGCGCGAGGGGTCTTCGATTTCCATTCTGGGGCGCGAGCGATGGAACATTTTTGAACTGCGATCGAAGCTGGGAATTGTTTCTCCGGACTTGCTGGCATCTTGCACCACGGACGCGACGGGACGGGACGTGGTGCTTTCGGGGTTTTTCAGCAGCACGAGAATTTTTCCGCATCACCATCCCGACCCCGAGAATCTGGAGAGGGCGAACCAAGCTCTGGCAAGGCTCGGCATCGCCCATCTGGCGGAGCGCGGGGTCGCGGAGATGTCCTCGGGCGAAGCGAAGCGGACGCTGATCGCGCGAGCGCTGGTGCATGAGCCGCAGACGTTGCTTTTCGACGAGCCGAGCAACGCGCTGGACATCGCGGCGCAGCTGCAGCTTCGCGACACGATGCGTGAGCTTGCGCGATCCGGGCTCGGGATATTGCTGGTGACGCATCATGTTTCGGAAATCATTCCGGAGATTGAGCGCGTCGTTCTTCTGCGCGGAGGCCGCGTTCTCGCTGACGGAAGGAAATCATTCATCCTGACGGCGGAACATCTTTCAAATTTGTTCGGTGCCGCGGTGCGGCTGGGTCAGCACGATGGCTATTTCCATCTCTATTGAACAGAAAACAGGATTCGCTGGGCAAAGCGGCGATTTTTTCGCAGTGGCCGCGGTCAGCCCGCTTGCGCGAGGCCGTAGAGTAGCTGGACAAAAGAGAAGACAGCGCCGTCCATGCCCTGGACTTTGGGATTTTTTGATTCGATGACGTAGTACTCGTCAGGGGCGTGCGCGCCGCTGCCGTGGCCGAGGCCGAAGGGCCCTGCTGCGAGGTGGAGCGGCTCGCCGGTGAAAACGTAGCCGGGCCAGGATCCGGCGCTGCGCGGAAGAATGACCGGATCCACTCCGCCTTTGCGATAGACCTCGGTTTCGATGCGAATGAGCGCCGCATCGGCCGGTGTGCTGTTGGGATCGTAGCCTCCGGTCATTCGCACCTCGATATCGCCGAAACCTTTTTTCGCGAGATGAGCTTTGAGAGCGGCGAAGGCTTCGGAGGCGGTCATGTCCGGCACGAGGCGCAAGTCGAGTTTGGCGATGGCCTTTCCGGGAAGAATGGTTTTTCCGCCAGGTCCGGTGTAGCCGCCGACGAGGCCTTCAATATTCACAGTGGGGCGCGACATCAAGAGTTCGAGCGCTTCCTGCCAACCGACGTCGTGCACCCAGTGCTCAACGCCTAGAAGCTTTTTGGATTCGGCTTCGCCCAAGCGCTTTGCGGCTTCGGCGATCATTTTCTTTTCCGCAGCGGAGATGGAGCGGGCCTTCGCGGCGAAGCCTTCGATGGCCGGATCGTTGCCGTCGGGTGAGACGAGAGTGGCCAGCGCTTCGACGAGATGCCATGCCGGACTGTCGAGGCGCGCCTTGTTGCTGGAGTGCACGTCCTTGCGGGGGCCGCGGCCCCAGCGCTCGCCGCTGGAGATTAATTCACATTCAATGACGCCCTTCGCGCCCAGCGTCATGGTGACTTCGCCGTCGAGTCCCTGCGAGGCGCTGGGCATGAAAATGCCCATGCAGTTCTTCAGCGCGGCGAGCACTTCGGGCCGGCGCACCACTTGCGGAAAATGCGGCGAGCCGATTTCTTCTTCGCCTTCGCCGACGAAAACGAGATTGACGGGGAGTTTCTTGGCGGCGCCGCGAATGGCGTGGAGGGCGGCGAGAAACGAGGCCTCCGGCCCTTTCTGATTTACGGCCCCGCGGCCCATGACGACTTTTCCGAGGCCTGGTTTATGCACAAGCGCCGCTTCAAACGGGGGAGACGACCATTCCGCGGGATCCGCCTGCTTCACGTCGTACATGTAATAGAGACCCAGGGTGCGAGGCGCGCCGGCGTCGAGTGTGGCGAAGATTCCGGGCTGGCCGTCGGTTGGAATTTTGGTGGCTTGCTGGAATCCGGCGTCGCGCAGCATGCGTATGGTCAGCTCGCAGCCTTCGTTCATGCCCCGGTTTTCGGCGGCGATAGAGGGCTGGCGGATCCAATCCTGCAGACGCCTGACGGATTCGTCGTGACGCTTCTCGACTTCCGCGCGAATCGCGTCAAGATCGTCGGGATGCGCTTGCGCCCAGCGCGCCATCGCCAGCGTCGCTGCGCCAGCCGCTGCAGCGGCAGCCGCACCTTGCAGAAATGCGCGGCGGTCGAAGGGCGAGAAAGTTGTACTCGCGCCCGCTTCACGGTCCGCGCGTGTTTCTGCAGCGAGATTTTCCGCGTGTTCTTCATTGCTGTTGCCGGGAGTAGAGAAATTTGTCACGGCGGCCTCCTGAAGCGCACTCTCGATGGAATTTTGAAACAAGGCAACGACCCCAGCAGTTCAGGGCGGGAGAGTATACCTTCTGGATTTAGTCGGCAAGTGTGGGGGATGCGCGGCGTTGATCGCCGTCCGGGGCGCGATAGCGAATTTCTGCGGCGTTGTGATTGAGAAAACGCGCGATGATGCCATGGGGTCCTACCGCCCAACCATTGAATATGTCCAAAATAACCAGGGCATTGAGATTCAGCGAGTCGGTGTGCTTCCAGTGGACGCCATCGTCGTCGCTGATCTCTTCCCCAGTCGGTCCGACGGCGAAAATGGACAACTGATTCGATGCCACGGCGGAACGAAAACCGCCTGGTTGCTCCGCGGCGAGCCGCCAAGATGTTCCGTCGTCAATCGAATAGGCAGCGGCGTGATCGGACTTGTCCGGCTCCTTGTAGTCGCCTCCCAGCGCAATGAATATGTGGTTCCTGCGAAAAGCAAGGGAGAAAATCCCAGAGGAAGCGTTGCCGTGGGCGAGCGGTGTTTCGCAGACGGTCCAGGTGCGTCCTTTGTCAGCAGAGTGGAACACACGTGCGGCCGGCCCGCCGGTGCCAAAAAATATCTCGTCGCCTGAAAGCAAGAGACAAGTGTTGCTGGCGGCAAACGCCCCTTCGCCGGGTAGTGCTGCCGGCATTTTGTCACTCGAGAGCGGATTCCAATGCTCGCCGTCGACGGTGGTCAGGAGTAGAAACTTGCCATCGAGGGGATCGCTGAGCGCGAAGCAATGCGTGTCCGAGAGGCAGGCGATGGAATCGAGAAAGATCTCTTTGCGATTGCCCGTGTATTGAAGAGTCCAGAATTCGCCGCCGTCGGTTGTCTTGTAGATGCGGGATTTTTCGCCTTCGCCGCTGGACATCACGTAGGCGGTGGTGGCGTGGAAAGCGACGATGCCGCGAAAGTCGAGCGCGTCACCGCCTGCGACATGAAGACGCTTCCACGTCTTGCCGGTGTCGAGCGAGCGAAGAATCACGCCGTTCGAACCGGACGCCCAAACCACCGGCACTGGCGCGCCTTTTGCGTCCGGCGAGTAAGCGGCGCTTACGCCGCGAAGATTCGTGTCGAGGCCGCTGGTTTGCACCTTCCACCATTGCGCTTCCGCCGGAAGAGCGAATAGTAAGAAGAGAAAGAGGATGCGCATGGCGGGCATTTTAGCAGACGGTTCAAGAGGAAGCTTTTGAAAGTGTAAGCTGTCTTGCAGATTGTCTCGTGCCGCGCGATGCAGCACGAGTGGCGAGGAACGGCAGCAGCGCGCGAGGACGGGAACTAATCCTTTGTATATTGAATTTGACTGGCTTAGACTTCCGCGGGCTTCCGTGAGGGAGACAATATGCAAACAACGCGAAGGACTTTTCTTGGTGCTGTGGGAGCGGCCGCGGCCCTCGGAGTGGTCGAAAAGACGGCGTTTGCCGAAGAGCCAGTAGGCGTGCCACGCGCGGCAAACGCAGCTGCAGCCAACGACGAGAAAGTTTTGTTTTGGGTGGCGGCCTCGACGCCCTGCGGAAAAGATTTGAAGTTCGATGAAGAACTGTACAAGGATCTGCTGGCCTATTTGAAGGCCAACGGAGCGGATGGCGTGGTGGTGCTGGGGACGACGGGCGAATTTCCGTCTTTTTCCATGGCGGAACGGAAGAAAGTTGCGGAGACGGCGTTCAAGCACCGCAACGGGCTAAACATCATCGTGTGCTCCGGCACCTCGAATTTTCCGGAGACCATCGAGTTGTCGCAGCATGCGGAAGCCAACGGAGCGGACGGCCTGCTGATCGTTCCGCCGTTCTACTACAAGCATCCGCACCCGGACGGTCTGACGAAATACTACACGCTGATTTTTGAAAAAGTGAAAATTCCGATCAACCTCTACCACATTCCGTTTGCGAGCGGTGTACCGATCACAGTGGAGCTGCTGCACAGCCTGGAAAAATATTCCAATCTCGCGGGCATCAAAGATTCGGTGGACGACGTGCCGGAGTATGAGCGCTTCGTGGCGGAGTTTCCCAAGTTGAATATGCGCACCGGGACGGATACCAATTTGAAGTACGCGCTGGACCACGGCATGGGCGCAATCCTCGCCGAAGGCAACAACTTTACGAAACAGATCGCCGCGGTGTTTGCCGCGAAGCGCGCGGGCAAAGACTTCAGCGAGCCACTGGCGAGACTGAATGCAGCGCTGAAGATTCTGCGCGAGGGCGGGGTCGATTCCTACGGGCCCATGAAATACGCATTGAGCCTGCAAATGGGGACGCGCCAGTTTTATCAGCGACCGCCTAACGGCGACGTGACGGACGAGCAAAAAGTAAAAATCAAGCAGGCGCTCGAACAGATCAAGCAAATGGGATGAGCGGAGCCGCGGGAGCATGGGAAATTCAGCGGAGGATTGAAGATGGAGCAGAGAAAATGCAGCGGATGGAAGATTCTGATTCTGTGGGCTGTCGTACTCGCGGCGATTCCGGTAAGCACTCCGGCACAAACCCGCACCAAGGATACGGAGTGGCCGTCCTACGCGGCGGACCTGGCGGGGACGCGCTACCGGCCGCTGGACCAAATCAACGCCTCGAACTTCAACGATCTGGAAATCGCGTGGCGCATCAAGACCGATAATTTCGGGGACCGGCCGGAATACAAACTGGAAGGAACGCCGTTGATGGTCAACGGTGTTCTCTATGTCACCGCCGGATCACGTCGTGCCGTGATTGCGTTGGACCCGGCAACGGGTGAATTGCTCTGGATTCACGGCGAGCATGAAGGAAAGCGCGGCGGGGCAGCGCCAAGGCAACTTTCCGGCCGCGGGCTGGCGTACTGGTCCGACGGCAAGGAAAAACGCATTCTTTATGTCACGCCGGGCTATCGGCTGATTTGCCTCAACGCGAAAAACGGAATCCGTGTTCCGACCTTTGGTGACAAAGGCGAAGTGGACCTCAAACTGAACGACGATCAGGAAATCCAGCCCGACTTGACGACTGGAGAAATAGGAATTCAGTCCGCGCCGGTGGTGGCGAAAGACACGGTGATTATCGGCGCGGCCTTCCGCGAAGGCATGACGCCGCGCAGCATGCGCAACAACAAGGGATACGTGCGTGGATTCGACGTTCGAACGGGCAAGCGGCTCTGGATTTTTCATACCATCCCGAACAAGGGTGAGGTTGGCTACGACACCTGGGAAAAAGGTTCTGCGGAATACACGGGCAACACCGGGGTTTGGACGCAGATCACCGTGGATGAGCAACTTGGACTGGTGTACTTGCCGGTCGAAACGCCGACCAGCGATTTCTACGGCGGGCACCGCCCGGGAAATAATTTGTTCGGCGAAAGTCTCGTGTGCGTGGACCTGAAAACCGGCGAGCGCAAATGGCACTTCCAATTGGTTCATCATCCGCTCTGGGATATGGATATTTCCTCGGCGCCCATTCTTGCGGACATAACGGTTGCGGGGAAACCGGTAAAGGCTGTCGCGCAGCCGACAAAGCAAGGATTCTTGTATGTTTTCGATCGCGTGACCGGAAAACCGGTTTGGCCGATGCCGGAGAAGCCCGTAGAAGTTGGAAATGTTCCTGGCGAATGGTATTCGCCGACGCAACCGATACCGGCAAAGCCGGCGGCGTACAGCCGCAACGGAACTTCCATCGACGATCTGATCGATTTCACGCCTGCGCTTCGCGAGCGAGCCAAAGAAATTGTGTCGAGATATCACCTGGGTCCGGTGTACACGCCGCCGGTGGTGAGCAAAGTGGAGGGACCGCTCGGAACGCTCACACTCGGAACTGCGTCCGGCGGCACGAATTGGCCGGGCGGATCGTATGATCCCGAGACGCACACGGTGTACGTATATGCGTGCAACTCGTGCATGGAGCCGATCGGGCTCGTGCCGGCGCCCAAGGAAATTTCGGACATCAACTACATCGCAGGAACCGCCGGACAAGAAGTGGAAATTCTGAAAGGTCCAGGCGAAAACGCCGGAGCGGATTCGCCGAAGCCTCCGAAGAGAAAAATTGGGCCCGGCTATGTGCCGATGAATATTGATGGCTTGCCTTTGGTGAAGCCGCCTTACGGAACGATTTCCGCTATCAATCTCGATAAGGGCGAAATTGCCTGGCAGATCGCCCACGGAGAGACCGACGACGTGGTTCGGAATCATCCGGCGCTGAAGGGAATGAATATCGCGCGCACGGGCCAGGAGACGTACAACATCGGGACGCTGGTGACGAAGACCTTGGTGATTGCAGGCGAAGGGCACGTGACGACCACCGCGGATCATCCGCGCGGCGCGATGCTGCGCGCTTATGACAAAGCGGCCGGCAAGGAAGTCGGGGCAGTGTTTATGCCGGCGCCGCAGACTGGATCACCTATGACCTACATGGTGAACGGCAAGCAGTACATCGTGGTGGCCGTCAGCGGCGGGCCATACTCGGGCGAATACATTGCCTACACGCTGCCGTCGAACGAGGAATAGAAATCGGCGTGAAGAGTAAGAATTCATTCATGGCCATTGCCGGGCTGGGTGCGATTGGAGCGTTTTTTGGCGCGCTTCGCGCACAGGAGCCGTCGGCCTCGGAGCGTTCGGTGTGGGACGGCGTGTACACGGAAGAGCAGGCCAAGCGCGGCGAAGCGCTGTATGAGAAGCAATGCTCGGCCTGCCATGGCGACAAGCTCGCGGGCAGAGAATCGGCTCCGCCGCTTACCGGCGGGGCCTTTCTTTCGAATTGGAATGGGCTTTCGCTGGGAGATTTGTTTGAACGAATTCGTAAGACCATGCCGCAGGCTTCGCCGGGAACACTGACGCGCCAGCAGAACGCCGATGTCCTGGCCTATGTGCTGAGCTTCAACAAATTTCCGGCGGGGAAAACAGAACTCTATCGCCAGGCGGAAATGTTAAGAGAGATTCGTTTTGTGTCGGAGAAACCAGCACCAAAGAAATAGCGACAGGAGGATGGAGCAATGAAAAGGTTATTTCCCGCAATAGTGATCGGCGCTGCGCTCATCGGATTCGTCGCCGGATATTCAGCGAAGCCAAGCACGCAGCCCATTCTCAGCGGGCACTTCGACGACTTTTCGATGATTCCGAGCGTTTCCGCTCAGGAAAGTAAACCGGAAGTGAAGCCGTTCGGCTTCAATTCTCCGAATGAGCCGCCGCTAGCGCCGGATGCTCCGCCCATCATGTACTGGAACATCGACGACATTCGAAAAGCGCACACGGAAATGGCGGAAAAGGCCGCCAAGCTGGTGAAAGAGGCCGGCAGCGGAAGTTCGCAATCGTTTGGGGGCGGGCCGGTACACGTGCAGACGCGCGGTTTCAGCATGTTCATGCTCTATCGCATGTTTCGCGATAAGCCCGTTCCGAGCTTGACCAAAGTGAACAGTGTGCTAGACGACGCCGAGCAGCACGCCGGAGCGTATGACTTTTATATTTTCACCGGCGGCACGGGCGAAATGATCCTCGGCGGAAAGATCGCCAACGAGCAGAATTTGAAAGATAAGGATGGAATTATTCCGGGAGAATACCGGGGACAGCCGGTGGTCGGCGGAAAGACGTACAAAGTGAAGGCCGGCGACTGGCTGCTGATTCCACCGGACACGCCGCACCAGCCGAAGCCCGATCCCGGAGGCTTCAGCTACTTCATTATGAAGATCAACGTTGGAGTGTATCCCTGGAACCTGATTCGCTAGGCAGGCGTTCAGACCGGCCTATTCAGCTCGCTGGAGTCAGCGGAGCTGGCCGGGCTCGATGCCGTGCCGGCGCGCGTCCTCTTCAATTTCGTTGATTTGCTTCTGAATCTTTTCTCGGCGGGCCTCGCGGATCTGCACTTGCGCCTCGAGGTTTTCACGGACAGTGCCCTTGACGCTTTTCATTTCTCGAATTTTGCGGTCGACGTCATCGATTTGCTTGCGGAGCGGTGCAAGCCGGCCGCGGTAGGCCGCATCCTGCCCATCAGAGCGAACTTGGAAGCCGACGCGCGGGAAGAGTTGCTTGACGGGCGCTGGTCGCCGACGACGGAGATGCCCCCGCCAACAGCGGAAATCTCCTCCTCCGTCCAGACCTTTTTTGGTTTCTTTTTTCCCTTGGTTTGGTCTTTCCCTGTGTTCGGTTCTTTGGGCGCCACGGTTCCGGCAGCGGCGGGAGGTGGTTGTGGCGCAGAAGGAGCGGGCGGCTGGGATTGCGGCGCGGGCTTGGCGGAACCGGAATCCGAGCTGGACTGCGTAGATTGCGCCGGGCAGTTCAGAGTGGCGAAGGAAGCTAGAACACTTGCAAGAATAAACGAGCCGCGCATGAAACCTCCGGGCCGTTTCCCCTTCGACGATGGGCCGATATAAGAAGTATAGCGGCCCAGGAATCACGGATCGGCGGCGGCCGAGGCTGGTTTGCCCATGTCGGCAAGGCCCAGCTCCTTACGGATGACCACAAGCGCTTCTTTGGGTGGGCCGATGTAACGGTAGTTCTTATAGAAGGTGCGCTCGTGAACAGAGAAACCCGAGAAGAGTTTGCGGCCGTCGAAATCGTATTGCGAAAAAGTCGCGAGCCAAAGTCCCGGCGCGATTTCGTAGCGCTCCTGCATGAAATGGCTGCCTTTGTAAATCTTGCCGAGAAACAGGCCGACGGAAATGTCTTCGGTAACTTCGCCTTCGATGCGCGCGAGTTCTTCGGCTTGTTCATCCACCCAGACGAATCCGTGAACTCTGGCGTAAATGGAAGTGAAGCGCGTGGTGGGTTTGAAGACCGGGTTGGGTTCCATCCTGTACTTGGAAAGCAGGCGGTCCGAGCGAGACTCGCGAGCAACGAAGGTGAAAAGGAAGGCGTTTCGCGTGGCGTCAATGAGGTCGTTGCGCTCCTTTTTTTTCTTCGCGAACTTTTCCACGGCGTCGCGCTGCGAACGGCTGTTATTGACGAGCAGGGCGAGCGCCTTTTCCAGTCTTGCGAGTTCGGCGCGATAGGCCGCTAGATCCATGGGCTGTCCGTCAGGGCCGACGGCGATGCGGTTCATTCCTGTGCCGGTCGGAATGACTCGGGCGATTCTTACAGACGCCGGGGCTGCGTCACTGCCGTTCTTGCGAACTTCCAGACGCTCGATGCGCTCGTAGACGTCCAGCGCTTCCTCATTCTTCTTCTGGCTGGAAATCACGCGTTCGAAGAGGCCCGGTTTCGCCCGGGAGATCGCTGGAGGGGAATCCGGAGCCACCGATTGCGCTGCGGCGCCCGCGGCAGCGAAGCAGGAAAATAGAGCGACCTGATAACACGCGCGTTTCAACATGATTCGATGCCCAGGAAAAGGCGCCAGCCCGCAATCTGGTTGGATTCTCGGGCAAACACATTTGTTGTACACTACGGCAGGTCCTGAGCGCAGCCAGCATTTTCAAAGCCTAGAGTAAATGCCCTAAAGCATAGATAATAAACATAGATACGACGCTCGCCATCTTCTCCTAGGGATGGGCCGTGTCGGTCTAACCCGGGCGTAAAACTACTCCGGACGGGGCTGAAAGCAAAGTGGTGGCCCACACGTCTAAAGAGTAAGGAACGAATGGTCCCTGTATTTCGTCTCTATAGAGAGGGTTGGAGGTCTGCTTGGGTGTAACTCCCCTGGACGGGTTGAGCGTGCTACCGCGGCCGCTGCAGAGCACCGCCCTGAAGATGGGCAGCTTGCGCAGCGCAGCCGTCACCATGGGGGAAACCCTACGGCTGGCGCTCGATTCGCTCCGGGCCCACAAGCTGCGTAGTTTCCTGACGCTGCTGGGAGTCATCCTGGCGGTGACGACACTGGTCGCCGTGATGAGCGTGGTGGCGGGGTTGAATTTCTACGTGGCCGACCGCGTGGCGAACCTCGGGGCAAACGTGTTCGTGGTGGACCGCTTTGGGATTATCACCAGCGAGGACGCCTGGGTGAAGGCCCAGAAGCGGCCGCTGCTGAACTTGGAGGAATTCACTCGGCTGCGCGAAAACATGCGGACCGCAAACGCGATTGCGGCCATCGAAGGCAAGGCCATGGATGTTCGCAGCGGGAACACCCTCCTGGAAGATACAAACATGCGGGGCGTGACGCCCAATTACCCCGAAGTGCGAAACATGAATCTCGCCGTCGGCAGGCTCATCACCGAAGCCGACGAGACGCACCGCTCGCCGGTTTGTTACATCGGCGCCGACGTAGCCAAGAAATTTTTTTACAATGTGGATCCGATCGGCAAGACGATTCGCGCCGGCGCGCACAGTTATCAGGTCATTGGCGTGGCTGCGGCCATCGGCACCGCCTTCGGGCAATCGCAGGACAATTACATCCTGATTCCCCTGGGGACGTACTACAAGGAATGGCACACGCAGAGGGATTCGCTGACGCTCTTTGTGCAGGCGAGGAATGCGGAAATGATGGCGGCGTCCGAGGATGAGGCGCGGATGCTGCTGCGGGCCGCCCGGCATCTGCCGTGGTCGGCGGACGACAATTTTGGAATTTTGGGTTCGGACTCGATCATGAGTTTGTGGAAAGAGCTGACGGGGAATTTGTTCGCGGTTGCCGTGGGTCTCACCGCCGTGTTTCTGGTGGTTGGCGGGATCGTGATCATGAATATCATGTTGGCCAGCGTGACGGAACGCACAAGAGAAATTGGCCTGCGGCGTTCGCTCGGGGCACGGAGAAAGCACATCGTTCTGCAATTCGTGACGGAGTCGGCAGTGCTGGCGGCGGTGGGCGGCTTGATTGGAATCGTTTTCGCGTACGGCCTCGTGGCGCTCGGGCGTGCGTCAACATCCATCCCCATGCAGACGCCGATGAATGCGGTCATCCTTTCCCTGAGTGTTTCGACGGCCGTGGGACTTTTCTTCGGGATTTACCCGGCGATGCGGGCGGCGAAACTCGATCCTATCGAGGCGCTGCGAGCGGACGGTTAAGGACCAGCAATGGCGCAACAGTACGGCGAAAACTTGAAGCAAGCCATGGACACGCTGCGCGCGCACAAGATGCGGAGCGCGCTGACGGTGTTTGGCGTGGTGCTTGGAGTGAGTGTGATCATGCTGGTGGCCGCGCTAATTACCGGCTTCGACGCGCAGATCCAGGAAAACATCAAGCAGTTCGGCGCGGACACGGCGTTCATTACGCGCTTTGATCAGGGCCCGCACGGCGGCCGCCGGCCCAAGGAAGAACGCGAGCGCAAACCGCTCACGTTGGAGGATGCAGAAGCAATTAAAGAAGGAAGTCCGGCGGTGAAGAACGTCACCGCGTTCCTGACCTGGTGGGAGCAGCCACACACGGTGCGGACAAAAGCCGGAAGCGTGAGCGCAATCGATTTTCGAGGAGTGCAGGCGAACTTCGGGCAAGTCTACGCAAACGCGGCGACGCTGGTGGGACGATTCATCAGCGAGGGAGACGACCTGCACCGCGAGAAAGTGGTGATGCTCGGGGAGAACGTGGCGCCGGTTCTGTTTCCGGAGGGCGCCCCCATCGGGAAAGACGTCATGATTGACGGATCGGACTTTCAGGTGATTGGCGTCGTGGAAAAGCCGAAGGGCGGGTTTGGGATGGGCGATGAGGACCGGCGCGTGCTCATTCCGTATAACACGTTTCACAAGATTTATCCCGGCGCCTATGAAAACATGATCCGCATGCAGGCTTATCCAAACAAGCTGGAGCTGGCCGTGGATCAGGCGGCGGAAGTGCTGCGGAGGAGGCGGAACGTCGCCTACAACGCAAAGGACAATTTTTCGATCCAGACCCCTCAGCAGCAGGTGGATGAATTCCACAATATTGTGGGCATGGTGGCCATTGCGACAGTCGTGCTGAGCTCCATCGGTCTGCTGATCGGGGGCGTGGGGGTAATGAATATCATGCTGGTGAGCGTCACCGAACGGACGCGCGAGATCGGAATCCGAAAAGCGATTGGCGCGAAGAGCGGAGACATTACCTGGCAGTTTTTGCTGGAGGCCATGACGCTAACCGGGGCGGGAGGGGTAATCGCGCTCATCCTGGTGAATGGCGTGGTGCTGCTGATTCGCCTGGGATTGAAATGGCCCGGCAGCGTGCCCATATGGGCCGCGGCGACCGGAATTGTTGTTAGCGTGGGCGTAGGCCTGGTCTTTGGGGTGTGGCCGGCGATGAAGGCGGCGAAGCTGGATCCCGTCGAAGCACTGCGCTACGAATAGCTCATGGTTCTTCGAACCACAACGAACCATGAAAGAAGTGTCAAAGGGTTGCTGAAAACTAAGGGTTTACGCCTTCTTTCTAAGGAATAGCTCAATAAACTCTCTCCATCCAATCCGCGTATTTTCAAACAGATATTATTTCAGCAGAGCTGAGGTTTTCACGGGTGCGGCAGCGCGTTCGGAAACGGCTGCTGTGCCCGCGGGCCAGGTGACATCCAGTGTGAACTCGCGGCGGACGAGCAGCTTGGCGCGACGATTGACGTGGACGGCCAACGTGTTTGCCCCGTCCAAACAAATCTCCGCCAGACCTTCCTTTTCCAAGCGCAGACTTTTGTCCGGCTTATAAAGAGCCACACGGAATTGATGCGGTCCGGCGGGAACAGCGTGCTCGAAATGGATCGGTTCGCCCGGCGCAGCCGTCGCGAAGTTTGTGGTGAAAAGCAATTCGCGATCCGCAAAGATAGCCAGCGTGCCTTCGGCGACCGCGGAGGTAATTTCGATCTGGAGAGTGGGAGCGGGAGCTGTCGGGGCCGGGGAAAGCGGCGCCGGAGATGAAGCCGCAACTGAATTAGAAGCCGAAACCTTTTGCGAGTCTTGCAAATCGCGGCGCTGCTTCGTTTGAGCGGCAGCGAGCTTCGCCGAGCGATTGGCGCGCCGGTGAGGGTGTTCTTGTGGGACTTGGGCCCCCAGGTCGCCGGCGGCGACTGGCACGGGTGCTTCGGTCACTGTTTGCGACGTAGGGGTGAAGGCTTCGGAGGGCGCTTCCGGGACTGAAAAATGGATCGCAGGGACTGCAGGAAGTGTGAAGCGAGCGCGCAAGGAACGGGACACCGGAACAGAGCCAGCGAGGAGCAAACAAGCGGCCACGGTAATCCACACGTCACGCTGCCCGCCGGGCTTCGACCACCAAAAACGCTTTTTGATCTTAGGTGCCGCGGAGGAAGGGCTTGAACGCGCGAACGGATAAAGAGCAGAAGCGAGTTCGTCGCAGTGCGCGAAGCGATCCTTGGGTTTTTTGGCCAAGCACCGGGCGATGATGCGATCGAGCGCTTTTGGCACCGTCGGATTGTGACGCGAGGGCGGCGCCGGCTCGGCGTTCAAAATCTGGGCGCAGACGGCGCCGAGTGAACTGCCGTCGAAGGGCTTAACACCAGACACCATCTGATAGAGAACAATACCGAGCGCAAACTGATCCGAGCGCGGATCTTGAGGTTCGCCCTGAATCTGTTCGGGCGCCAGATACGCCGGCGTGCCCCGGAGGTTGCCGGAACCGGAGCTCTGCGATGCGAAGCGCGCGATACCGAAATCGCCGAGTTTTACTTTGTTTTCCTCGGTGACGAGAATGTTTCCGGGTTTGACGTCGCCGTGAATGATTCCGGCGCGATGGGCAAGCGCGAGAGCGCCAGCGAGATCGGCAGCCCAGGCGCAGGACCGCTGAAGCGGCCGGGCGCGCGGATCGAGATGATCCTCCAGCGTCTTCCCGGCGACGTATTCCATCACCAGGAAGGGAATGCCGTGCTCGTTGATTCCGACGTCATACAACTGGACGATGGAAGGATTGGAAAGCTGGCCGATGATCTGGGCCTCGCGGAGGAATTGCTGCTCGAGGCCTTGACCGAAATCGTTCAAAAAGGTTTTGAGGGCGACGATTCTGCCGATAACGTTGTCGCGCGCTTTGTCGACGCGACTGGAGGCCCCGGAGCCGAGATGTCCGAGGGTTTCGTAGCGGTCCTTTGTTAGCGTAATCATCAGGCTGAGCGAAGGAGACGCGCGGCGCGGTCGCGGAAACCGTTGCCGTTGGTTTGGGGCGGCGCTTGCGAAATGACTTTGGCGCGCGCGAGCGGATAGAGATCGGCCGCCAGTGATTCTGCCGAGCCGTAACGTGCGGCTGGATCTTTGGCCAGGCAGCGGGCCACGATTGGATCAAAGCCCGGCGGCAGCGAAGGATTCGCATGAGAAGCCGGGAGCGGCGTGGAAGAGAGAACGCGGCCGCAGATGGCCTGAAGGGATTCCGCGTCAAAAGGACGCTTCCCCGTAACTATTTCGTAGAGAACAACCCCGAGCGAAAAAAGATCGGAACGTGCGTCCTGGGGCTTGCCGAGAATCTGCTCGGGACACCAGTAGGCGGGCGTGCCGAGGAGCGGGCTGGCGCCGGAATCGTGGCTGGCAAGACGCGCCATGCCAAAGTCCATGAGTTTTACGCGGCCGTCGTCGGTGATGAGAACATTGGCCGGTTTGACGTCGCCGTGAATGACGCCCTTGCGATGAGCGGCGGCGAGCGCACCGGCGACTTCGGCGACCAAGGCGCAGGCACGCGGAAAGGGGAGGCTTCCCTTTTCCAGAATGCGGTCGAGCGGCTGACCCTCCAGGAATTCCATGACCAAGTAAGGTGTTTGGGTCGCCTCATCAATGCCCATGTCGTGCAGCGTGATGATCGAAGGGTGCGAGAGCTGCCCTACGACGCGGGCTTCCTGGAGAAAACGCAGACGGCCTTCGCCCTTAGCGAGTTCTTTGGAGAAAAGCTTGATGGCCACCTGGCGCCCGATCATGGGATCGTGAGCCCGGCCCACGCGGCCAGTGGCGCCGGTGCCGATAATCTCGAGAATTTCGTAACGTCCGACTTGCACGGGGACCTCTCCCTCAGACAGGTAAATTCCGTGTCGCTAGAATGATGGGCGAAGGGGGTGTTCTATTAAATGAAGCAAGCGTCCTGCTGAGAAGAGTACGGAAGTACTAGGAAAAATGGCGTCAGAAGGATATTAATTTTCAGTGTTTAGCCCCGTGTCGATTCTAAAGAACTTAACGATTCCCTAAAACCTTGGGAAGCAACACTTACGAGAGGTCTTGGAAATGTTGATTTTAAAAGACTTAGGGGTCTACATAATCATGAGCATCGGTCTTCGCGTTTGTGCTGAAAGCCAAGGGCTGAGCTGGGTTACAGGGATTCTGGGTCTGAAAACAGAAGAGCGGCAGGGGCCCCGACAGGAGTCGGCGTAAAGTTGCCGCAGTCCCAATGGAAGTGTACCTAAAGATAAACTACCCCCAGAGGAATGAGTTGTCCAGGAAAAAGACGGTCGGGTTGCGAGGGGAGTGACCGACGCAGGTGGATCAGTGTTGCGAAGAAAGGGGGCGGAGCGAGGAGAGGGCTGGGGTCGAATTCAGGTGCGCAGGGAACCCGCGAATGAAGGTTTTCATGGAGGGATGCCAAAAGCCGTTGAAGCCAAAAAAATACATCTCCTTCAGGGCTTGCTCGGCGGGCCATTTTTCGAGGGCCATGCGATAGATGGCGACGAAGACGCCGGTGCGATCATCGCCGAAGCGGCAGTGCACAAATTTTTCCCCTTTGGGGTCATTGTGGAAAAGAGAGAGGAATTGAACCACCTGCTCATCCGTTGGGGAGGACCATCCACTGACAGGAATATGGACGAAACGCATGCCCAGGGAGTCGGCCTGCTGGCGTTCCCAGGCGATCGTGTCGGAATCTTCACCGCGAAGGTCGACCACCGTAGTGATGCCGAGTTTCTTGAGTTCGGCCAAGCCTTGTGATTTGGGTTGCCCGCCGCGATAAAGGTGGTTATTGATTCTGCCGGCATTGGGAATGCCGCGGACGCGAAGTTTGTCTCCATATGCAGAATGCATCACGGAGGGAGGAAAGGACTGTGGATGGGCCTGTGCGGAAAGGGAACAAACGAGAGCGAGAAGAAGGCAATAGCGTTCCATATTGGATTAGGATGCAAAATATTGTAGCAAGAGATGGAAAGAAGTGAAAAACGTTGTAGCGACGGTATTTATACGGAAAGAGGACCACTACAAATAGACACAGTACGTAAACGTCAACCATATTTTGCGTTTTTCTCTTGACAGAGAATATTCATACGTTGATACTGCGATTCCAGATTCGGGGGACGTGGAAGCGCCAGACGGACTGAGTCGGGGAACCTGTACGGTCCGTTTGAGCCACGAAACCAACCCGGGCTCTAAGCGAAAAAACCGAGCGCGAAGTACATGCTCCGCGCCCGCATTTGAGGCGCGGCACCTGCTGTGAGGCTGTGTGCGATCCACCAGCCAGCGGCAGAGCATTGGCGTTTGCACGGTTACCAAGTGCAGGCGCCATTCGGTCACTCGAAAGTGCGATCGCCATGCGGTCGGCATTTTTTTTTCGCCGCGTGCTTTCACGAACCGCTCGAATCGAGTCGCGTTGGCTTTAGCCCAGACCCTAAAGCGACACGCGGCGCCTCTGCCGGACGCAGAGGAGTAAACTAGGAGGGTTCCCCCGCGAGTGGGAGCCCCAAGGCGCGGAGGGACGGATGGCGACCGTGAAGCATGCACTGGGCGGGAGATTTCCTGCTACGGAAACGGCTGTAGAAAAGACAGCGAGGGACGCGGGGACAGGTCTGGTCTTCCAGCGGTACTTCACCGACGGGAAGAAGTCTCCCTTCGATGTGGTGGAGTGGGAAAAGCGCACCGCGCTGATTGGAAACGAGAAGGGCGTGACGATCTTCCGCCAGGAAGATGTCGAAGTGCCGAAGAGCTGGTCGCAGACGGCAACCAACATCGTCACCAGCAAGTATTTCCACGGGAAGCCAGGGAGCGCACAGCGCGAAGGATCGGTGCGGCAACTGATCAGCCGCGTGACGAGCACGATTGTGCACTGGGGCGAACAGGGCGGATATTTCGCCGATGCCGCCTCGCGGGACGCCTTCCGCGACGAGCTCGTCCACCTACTGGTCGAGCAGAAAATGGCATTCAATTCGCCCGTATGGTTCAACGTGGGCGTGCAGCCGAAGCCGCAGTGCTCGGCATGCTTCATCAACTCGGTCAACGATAGCATGGAATCGATCATGGGGCTGACGCGGACCGAGGGAATGCTTTTCAAGTGGGGCTCGGGCACGGGCACGAATTTTTCGACGCTGCGGGGAAGCAAGGAGACGCTGAGCGGCGGCGGAATTGCCTCGGGGCCGGTGAGCTTCATGAAGGGTTTCGATGCCTTCGCGGGCGTAATCAAGAGCGGCGGCAAAACGCGGCGCGCGGCGAAGATGGTGATTCTGAACATCGATCATCCGGACATCGTCGAGTTCATCGAATGCAAGATGAAGGAAGAGCGCAAGGCGCATGTGCTGATCGAACAGGGTTATGACAGCTCGATTGACGGCGACGCGTACAGTTCGATTTTCTTCCAGAACGCAAATCACTCGGTGCGCGTGACTGACGAGTTCATGCGTGCGGTAGTGGACGACAAGGATTGGTGGACGAAGAATGTCCTCGACGGCCAGCCGAATGAAAAGCTGCGCGCGCGCGACTTGATGATGAAGATTTCGGATTCGACCTGGCGCTGTGGCGATCCGGGAATGCAGTACGACACCACCATCAACCGATGGCACACATCGAAGAACACCGCGCGGATCAATGCTTCGAATCCGTGCTCGGAATATATGTTCCTGGACGATACGGCGTGCAACCTGGCATCGCTGAACCTGATGAAGTTCATCAATGCCAGCGGACAGTTTGACGTGCCGGCGTTCAAGCATGCGGTGGACGTGACCATCACGGCGCAGGAAATCCTGGTGGACAACGCCAGCTATCCGACTTCGAAGATCGAGAAAAATTCGCACGAGTTCAGGCCGTTGGGACTGGGCTATGCAAACCTGGGTGCTCTGTTGATGTCCATGGCGCTGCCGTACGACTCCGACGAAGGGCGCGACATGTCCGGCGCCGTCACGGCGCTGATGTGCGGCGAGGCCTACGCGCAATCTTCCCGGATTGCGGAGCGCATGGGACCCTTCCCGGGCTACGAAGTGAACCGCGAACCCATGCTGGAGGTGATCCGCATGCACCGCGAGGCGATGCGCGGGATCGAGCCGGCGCACGTGCAGCCGGAACTGTTCATGGCGGCGCAGGAATCCTGGGACACGGCGCTGACGCACGGCGAAAAATTCGGCTTCAAGAATTCGCAAGTAACGGTGCTGGCGCCGACAGGCACCATCGGCTTCATGATGGACTGCGATACGACAGGCATCGAACCGGACTTGGCGCTGGTGAAGTACAAGAAGCTGGTGGGCGGCGGGCTGATCAAAATCGTGAACAATACCGTGCCCCAGGCGCTGATGAAGCTGGGCTACACGCCGGAACAGACGAGCGAAATCGTTTCGCACATTGACCAGAAGGGAACCGTGGAAGGCGCGCCGCACTTCAAGGCGGAGCACTTGCCAGTTTTCGATTGCTCGCTGGCGACCGCCGGGGGCCGCTCGATTTCCTGGACGGGTCACGTGAAGATGATGGCGGCCGCGCAGCCGTTTCTTTCGGGTGCGATTTCGAAGACCATCAACATGCCCGAAGAATCGGCCATCGAAGACATCATGAACGCGTACATCGAGTCGTGGAAGGTGGGTCTGAAGGCCGTGGCTATCTACCGCGACAATTCGAAGCGTTCGCAGCCGCTCAACGCGGGCGGCAACAAGAAGGACGAAAAGCAAGCAGTAACCGCGGCCATGGCGGAACCCATGCAACGTGAACTCTTTGCGCGGCAGCAGCGCGAAAAGATGCCGGTGGAGCGCGCGTCGGTGACGCACAAGTTCAGCGTCGGCGGCCATGAAGGCTACATCACCGTCGGCATGTACGAAGACGGGCGTCCAGGTGAGATCTTCATCAAGATGTCCAAGGAAGGCTCGACGCTTTCCGGCGTGATGGACGGACTGGCGCTGACTATTTCGCTGGGCTTGCAGTACGGCGTGCCGCTGAAAGTGTTTGTGGACAAGCTGTTGAATACGCGCTTTGAGCCGTCGGGCATCACCGCGAATCCAAACATTCGCTTTGTCTCCTCGGTGCTGGATTACATCGCGCGGTGGCTGGGCGGACGATTCATCTCCATGGATTACCTGAAGTTGAACGGCGCAGTGCCCGTGGAGACTTCGACAGCCGCGGTTGCTCCGGCTGCGGCGCTTCCGGCGATGAACAAAGTGTCGCTGGATGCAATGCAGGCATCGCTGTCCGCGTCCAAGCTGACCAACGCACACGAAGGCGCGCCGACGTGCAGCGAGTGCGGCATGCTGATGGTGCCGAATGGCGCATGCTACAAGTGCGAAAACTGCGGCAGCACGAGCGGATGCAGTTGAGGAGCACAAGACAGGTGAAAGCCCACACACGATGAGCGCGCTCCCCTCCGGCTCTGCAGCAGCGGCACGCCTCGCCCCGGCCAAACCGAAAGCCAACGGGTTTTTGCACATTGTGAGACACGGTGCAGGACCGCAATCCATTTACATTGTGAAATACCACCGCCTGGATCGCGCCACCGCGGAAGCGAAACCGGTGCTGGCGGAAGGGTCACAGGCGCTGATCGAACTGCTCGAACGAATCGGCGTGGACTTTCGCCTCGCTGAAGTTCGCGGCGCATTGGAAGATATTCTTCGGCTCGGCTCAGCCAATATCCCCGATCTGTGGCTTAGCGATGAGGAGTTGCTCGAGAAAGGCCTCGTCGAGGGCTAGGATCTAAATCGTTTGCGACGAAAAGGGGCCGGAGGCAATTTGCCTCCGGCCCCTTTTCTGCTTTAGAAATGAAAACGCGGTCAGGAATCGTTCAATTAGTCACGGAAATCGCTGTAGGCGCGTGACGGTATCGGCGCCAGGCGAGGCGGGCGGGGACGAAGAGCAGCGCGGCCCAAAACAGGAGTGGGAGGCCGAATTCAAAGAGTATGCCGAGAACAAAAGCGGCGGAAGAGAAGATGCTGGCGATCCCTTCGACGAGAGAGTTGCGGAGTTGAAGGATGACGCTGGCAAGATTGGTTTGCAGGGGGGCACGATAGTCTTCCATCAGCGTGAGACGGATATGGGCTTGGGCGACAGTCGAGAGCAGGCCCTGGTTCTGGCGTGCGGCCTCGTCCATGGATTCATTGGCTTGGGCAATATCTTTTTCAAGGGCGACGGCGTCGCGGAGTTCACCCTTGCGTTCGCGTTGCAATTTTTGGAGGCGCGAGAGATTGGTTTGCGCCGCGGAGAGACGCCGCGAGGCGGTGGCGAGTTTGACGGCGAAGTCTTCGCCGGCCTCGGAGATCCCTTCCACACGGCCAAGAGTTTTGAGGTCGGAGAGCGTGGCGTCGAAATCGTTGGAGGGAACGGAAACCGTGGCGGCCAGAGCACGGCCAGAGCCGAAGCGGCTCTCTGTGCGCAAATCTTCCAGATAGCCGTGATGAGCGGAAACGATTTGATGGAGCGAGGCGAGGGAACGATCGAAAGCAGAGGAGCGAGCAAGGAGATTGGCACTGCGGGCTATCCACGGGTCGGCGACTCC
>WNFG01005180.1_pt1 | contig 21464 bp, 20 predicted proteins | sample 5400431 | NCBI WGS metagenome assembly WNFG01 (sample SAMN13153346, study PRJNA577476) | soil metagenome | isolation source: 120 cm saprolite under Douglas fir tree site 2 hole 3 replicate 2 | place: USA:California | collected 2015-04-18 | reverse complement strand
CTACGCTTGAGCTGGATTCGACCCGAAGCCCCGTCTATGAGAGCGCGACTTTGAGAACAAGAAGAATGACGACATTTCCCGCCGCGATGGCGGCAGCCGCCACGTATTTCCCTCCAAGGTAAGACAGGACCGCGGCAATCGCGAAGAGTGCGGTTACCGAGCTCCCCAATATGAAAGGCTCGATGCGCGCGATTGTGAACAATGGTCCGAGAATGTGCTTCAATCGGTAGAATTCAGCGAGGCAGCGGATCAACGCAGCGAACTGCACGCAAATCCCAATCCGCGCTACCGTCCGAGGCGAAAGACGCATGGCACACCGGTCCTGTCGGCCCGGTTAAATGTTCTAAATTCTATCTAAATTATTGAACGCGAAAGGAGTTCAGTGTTTTTAGGGGTAGGAGACTGACGGTCGGTTGCCCTGTGGTGGTTAGCCCCCTACCCCGCGAGTGGTCTTGCCTGTATAGACGACGCCGGCACGAAAATAGTTTCCTGAAGCGACAAAAATAATTGTTGGGGCACACATTTTGACTCGTCCGGTCCGCAGGGCGGAATAATCACCGAAAACGGGAGCAAATGAATGCAAAAAAAGGCGGGAATGCCTGTTCTAGGCGGTTTCGATAGTATCCAAGTACCGCGCCACGGCTACCTTCCATTGAAATTTCGCCTGGATGGCAGCCTGAAGTGCCTGCGCCGCTGCCGGCTCGCCGTGAGTCAAATACGTCTGCTTTGGAGGCGCCGGAAGCGCAGTCAGCCACTGCAGCAGCTCGCTCTTGCCTGCGTGCGCAGAGAATTGCCCCATTTCTACTATCTCCGCGCACACGGGCACGTCTTCACCGTAGATCTTCAGGGATTTCGCGCCTTCCTGTAACGCCCGGCCTCGCGTCCCTTCGGCCTGAAAGCCCGCCAGGATCACGGCATTGCGCGCATCGGGCAGCCGCTGCACCAGGTGATGGAGCACGCGCCCTCCCGAGATCATCCCGCTTGCCGAGATGATGATGCAGGGAGTCTTTACATTATTGATGGACTTCGACTCCTCCACCGAACGCGTGAGATGAAATTCGTGGACGCTCAGCGGGTCGCCTTTTCCGTCGCTCCCTTCCTCCCGCGCGAATTCCAGGTCGTGATCTTCGCGATGTCTGACATATAAGTCCGTGGCGCTCACAGCCATGGGGCTGTCCACGTAGACCGGCAGACGAGGAATCCGCTGTTGATCCTCGAGCTGCCGCAGGTAATACATGAACGTCTGCGTTCGCCCGATGGCAAAGGCCGGAATTACAATCGAGCCGCCGCGCTTCATCACGCGGTTGACGATGCCTGCCAGCAGTTCCGCGGCGTCGCCTTCCGGGTGCTCCCGGTCGCCGTACGTCGACTCGCAGATGAGCACGTCTGCTTTCGACGGCGGAGTAACCGGATCGTTCAAAATCGGCTGGTTGTAACGGCCAATGTCCCCGGAAAACAAGACTACGACCTTTCTTCCGTTTTCGGAGACGGTTAGTTCCAAGCTTGAGGAGCCCAAGATATGCCCCGCGTCGAACGAAGAGACATGAAACTCCGGGCTGATGTCGAATCCACCGCTGCGGGGCATGGGCTTCAGCGCCTTCAGGACCGGATCGACGTCTTCCGGCGAATAGAGCGCCTCCGGGTTCGCGTGCCGGCTATATTTGTCTTTTTTTGCATGCTGCGTGTCTTCCGCCTGCAGGTGAGCGGAATCTTTCAGCAGCATGGTCGTCAGTTCGATCGTAGCCGGGTTGGCGTAAACTGCCCCGCGATATCCGGTGAGCACAAGGCGCGGGAGCCACCCCGTGTGGTCCAGGTGCGCATGGGTGAGCATCACATAATCAATTGCCTTCGGGTCGACCGAAAGCGGTTTGTAATTGCGATCTTGCAACTCGGCCGATCCCTGGAAAAGACCGCAATCCACAAGCAGCTTCCTACCCGCTGCTTCCACTAGGTACCTTGAGCCGGTGACACAACCTGCCGCGCCAAGAAAAGTTAGTTTCGCCATGGGGTTCGTATTCTAGACGAAGCCTGAGGGGTGTTGTAGTATTTAGGAAGTTGTTTTTCCCCGGTGGGGCCGTGGCGCAGTTGGGAGCGCGCCTCGATGGCATCGAGGAGGTCGTGGGTTCGAATCCCATCGGCTCCACCATTTCGAATCCCATCGGCTCCACCATACTTTCTCATCAAGATATGAGTGACAACCGCGTTTCGCTGAGGTCCAGCTCGTGTTCCACTTTGCGAAGCACTTCGTCGTTGATGCGGCCTTCCTTCCGCAGCTGTAGTGCCGTACCGCGCTCCACTCGAAGCAGCTCTCGCGCCAGCTCTCGATACCGCGCGTACGCCGCCAAACTCGTGCCGTCGGTTTCCCCATCATTTCCGGGTAAGCTGGCGAGGCGCTGCGTGTAGTGTTCCTCGATATCGTCGTAGATGTTCGCGAATTCCTGCTTGTCTTTCGTGCGCGCTTTCCTCAGGTGTGCTAAAGCCGCCTCAATCATGGCGCGGCGCGCTTCTCTCTCTTCCTCATGGTGCGGCGACGCACTCGCGAGACCCAGCGCGCGGATCAGCGGCGGCAGCGTCAACCCTTGCAGCACCAGCGTTACAAGAATGACGCAGAACGTGAGGAAAATGATCAGATTCCGCTGTTGAAACGCGCTTCCGTCCGCCAGCGTCTCCGGCAAGGACAGCGCCGCTGCCAGCGCAATCACACCCCGCATCCCCGTCCAGCCAACCACAAACGTCTGGCGAGCCGATGGCATTTTCACATTCTGATGGAGCAAGCGCCGGCGCACGAGATTGGCGAAAAATGCCCCGGGAAACATCCAGATCAACCGCAGGACGATCACGATGGCGCTGAACAGTGCGCCGTACAGCAACAATTGACCGATGCTGTAGCCTCGAATCCCCGCCAGCACGAACGGCAACTGCAGCCCGATGAGCACGAACACCAGTCCGTTCAGGATAAACGTGAGGGAATCCCACACCGCCCAGGCCTGCATGCGCACGCTCGCAGAAAAAAACTGCGAGCTGTGGCGGCTCAGGTAAAGCCCGGATGCTACCACGGCAAGTACTCCGGAAGCGCGAATCGCCCCTGCGGCGAGGTACACGGCATAGGGAACGAGGATGGTCAGTGTAATTTCGATCGGGGCGTCATCCAATTGATGATGGATCCACTGCACCACGACTCCCACTGCAAGTCCCAGCCCAAGCCCCGCGGCAGTGAGATACAACAAACGCAGCAAGCCCGCTCCGGCTGTTGGTGTTTGTCCAGTCACAATCATGGCCAGTGCGAATTCCAGCGCGAGCAGGCCCGTGGCATCGTTCATCAGACTCTCGCCTTCAAGAATATCCACGATGCGTTGCGGCAGTCCCACGCGCTTGGCGATGGAAGTGGCCGCGATCGTGTCCGTAGTGGCCACCACTGCTCCCAAAACGAACCCCAGCCGCCAGTCGAATCCCGAGAAAAGCCGGTGCGCCGCCTCTGCGACACCCAGCACCGTGAATCCCACCAGCCCAAACGCCAGAAAACAAATACTTACGAGGTTGAATTTGAAATCCCGCCAGGATGTCAGCCATGCCCCGGAGTAGAGCAGCGGCGGCAGCACAACCAGGAACACAATGTCCGGATTCAGCGAGATTCTTGGGATTCCTGGGACGAAGCTCAGCAGCAGGCCCGCGATTACCAGCACAATCGGGTAGGGCGTTTTCAGTTTCCGCGCCAGCGCTGCAAAGACCACGACGAAAAGCAGCAACATCAAGAACACCAATTGCACCGCATGAATCCCGCTGCCTTCCATGTTTCCCCCGCGCTCTCCCTGGACCGAAGATACCGCACCTCGCGGCCTGATGCATAACGCCCTATGGCTTACTCGGAATCAAGCTCTGCTGAGGATTGACCTCAGCCGCGGGCTCATAGTGTTTTTCTATTATTGCGCCCGGCAAGCTGTTCTTCTTTAATGTATCGCATTCGTTTTCGGTTGTTTGGCGAGTCCTGATCGATCCGTTTCTTTGCCGGTGTTGCGGTGCGGCAGCCAGGATCTTCCTTGCCGCTTTTCCGCGGGGGTGGCCCCTTGCGCAAGTTGATCCTGTTGCTGCTCTTTGTCTGCGTGACGGATGCTTTCGGCCAGAGCAACTATGCCGGCCTAGGCGGGGTGATCACCGATCCGCAACTGCGCCCCATCGCGGGTGCCGCCATACGACTCACTTCTTCGAGCACTCGAGCTGTGCGGACAGTTGCCAGCGACGAACGAGGAATGTTCGAAATCAATGGCCTCTTGCCGGGCGACTATGAAGTTGCGGTGGAGTCTCACGGTTTCGCGCCGCTCACCCGTGCTCTCCGCCTCGAAGTAGGCCAGCAGCTTGCCCTCGACCTTGCTCTGAAACTCGCTTCTTCCGCAAGCAGCGTTCAGGTAGATGCTTCCGCCGTCGACGTTCTTCACACCGTCGACTCGAGCGTGGGTGATGTCATCGAACCTGCCGCCGTCAGCAATCTCCCTCTCAATGGCCGCATGCTCATCGATCTTGTGCTCACCGTCCCGGGCGCCCACGTGAGCCATGGCGCGCAGAGAGGCGACATGAATCCTCTGTACTGGCGCCCCGGCCAGCGCTCCGCCGTCAGTATCGGCGGCAACCGCCCCAACGCCAACTATTTCCTGCTCGATGGCACGACCAATACCGACCCCACGTTCAACACGCTCAACTTGAGCCCTTCTCCGGACGCCGTTCAGGAATTCAAAGTGCAGACGGGAAGCTATTCAGCGGAAATGGGCGGCGCTGGCGGCGGCCAAATTAACATCGTCACCCGCTCCGGTTCGAACACCTATCATGGTACCGTGTACGACTTTCTTCGCAACGGCTCCATGGATGCTTTTACTTTCGGCGCGATGGGCTCCTCAAAGTTTCTCGTTCAAAATAATTTCGGCGGGTCGCTCGGTGGTCCCATTGTTCGCAACAAGACTTTTTTCTTTCTCAACTACGAGGGCTTCCGCCGTTCGCAAGCTGATTCCATGACCGAGACCGTTCCCACTCCGGACGAAATCGCCGGAAATTTCCAGAACAGCGGGGCCACCATCTACAACCCGTTCGCGGTGGCGAATCCGTCTCTGCCGGCCAGTCCAACCAATCCTCGGGCCGCATTTCCGAACAACACTATCCCGTTGCAAAATATCAGCCATGCTGCCCAGCTTTTCCTGGAGAAATACGTCCCGCAGCCCAATATGGACATTGGCATGATGAGTTGCGGTGGCGCCATGATGGGCGTCCCAGGTGTCGTCGGAGCAGGCATGGACTGCAACAATTATCTCGACGTGCGCAACGAACATCACGTCAACGATCAGGGCACCGTCCGCATTGACCATCTCTTCTCTAATAACGACACGCTTTCCGCCCGCTACTCCCTCAGCAGCGAAAACGGTTTCATGCCCATAAACCTGCCCGGCTTCGGCGCTGCTCGAGTGAAGGTGCCGCTCGATAGTTCATCACTCAAGGCGTCTTCACAATTATGTTCGGAATGTTCCGTTCGCGTAGCATGACGTTAAAGGCCGCCACATCCTTGGTCACTAGCTGCTCAAACTCCTGCTGATATTTGTCCCCTTGCTGTTTCAATTCTTCCTGCACGGCCACTTGCTGTGTGGTGGGCGCAAAATCTGATGAGCCGCCCACTTCGGCCGCCAAGTAGCTGATCTTTTGCAACAGCATAGGCGCGAATCGAACGTCATCCTGGCCTCTCCCCGTCGCCTTGAGCTGCAACAGCTTTCCTTCGACGCCGGTCAGTTTGTCCGCCAAGTCCTCAGCATCTTTTCGAATCGCCTTCGATGCGTCTTCCGTTCCCAATTCCTTTTCCAGACCGGCGATTTGGGCGCGAATGGACTCTATCTGATTGACACTTGCGGCCATCGCGTTCATCTCGTCGCGGAGCGTCGATAGCAATTGCAACTGCTTTTGGATTTCGCTCTCGCTCCCGGTCGAATGCGGATCCTTGAGCACGTTGAGCTTCCGGCTGAACTTTTCTTCGCCGACCTTCAGCGTCACCGTGTAGGTTCCCGGCGGAACCAGCAGCGAAATCCGCCCCACGCTGGGAGCAGGCCGCCAGCCTTCTGGCCCCACGATCACATCGGGCGCGTAAAGCGGACTGGTTCTCAGCCTTATCTCCGTGCTTGGCTCGGATCGGAGGTCCCACCAGACGCGGTTGATGCCAGACTTCGCTTCGCAAGCTGAACTCCCCGCACTTCCCGTTTCGCCCTCGCCTGCGCCCGGACCACCAGGCACTCCACGCGGTCGACTCCCCTCAGGTCTGGGCGGCCGGCACTCTAGCTCCCGAACTACTTTGCCACTTGCGTCGCCGATTGTGATGCGTGCCCGATCTTTCTCGCCGAGCTTCGACTTTAGGTAGAAGTTGATCGAGGCGCCGTAGGGCGGATTGTGCCCCGCAGTGGGGTCGTAGAAAACCGCCGCCGGCTGCGAAACGGGCCGGAAGCGGTACGCATCACGCGGTGCGAACAGGTGGACGTTGGACGCGAGCACGTCCGGCGTCAACTGCTGCAACGGCGTGAGATCATCCAAGATCCAGAAACCCCGCCCGTAAGTGGCCAGATCTAGATCGTGAAAGCGTTCCTGGACCGCGATCCAATAGACTGGCGCATGCGGCAGGCTCTTCTGGAGCGGCTGCCAGTTTCTTCCGTCGTCAAACGATACGTAGAGCGCGTTTTCTGTGCCCAGATACAACAGACCCTTGCGCACGGGATCTTCACGGACGCAGTGCGCGTAGCTCAGCATACTGCGAGGAATTCCGCTGGTGATCGCCGTCCACGTCCGGCCGTAGTCTACTGTCTTATAGACGAACGGGTCGCGATTATTCACTTGATGGCCGTCCACCGTGAGGTACGCTGTTCCGGCATCGTAGCGGGAGGCCTCGATGTTGCTCACGGTGCCCCAGTCCAGCATGTTCGGAATATTTTTCGAGACGTTAGTCCAATTTTTTCCGCCGTCGCGTGTGATTTGTACCAGCCCGTCGTTTGTGCCCGCCCAGATCACGCCCGGTTCCTTTGGTGACTCGGCGATGGCGAACACCGTCCCCGCGTACTCCACGCCGATATTGTCCGGAGTGAGCCCGCCGGAGATTTGTTGCCGGCTCTTGTCGTTCCGTGTCAGGTCCGGGCTGATAACTTGCCAGCTATTCCCGCCATCTGCGGTGACATGGACAAACTGGCTGCCGACGTAAACCTTATTGTGGTCGTGGGGAGAGATCGTGATCGGGAATTCCCAGTTGAAGCGGTATTTCAATTCCGCCGCGCTCGCTCCAGAAACAGCTTCTGGCCACACCTCGACTTCGCGCGCCTGGTGATTTCGTTCATCGAAACGCGCCATCGCGCCGCCGACGCTTCCCGCGCCGGTACCGCTCGACCAGATGATGTTGTTGTCTCTAGGATCCGGCGTCGCAAAACCGCTTTCGCTCCCCGCCACCGGATGCCAGACGCTGCGCGGGATCTGTCCACCCTGGCCACCGCCACCGCCGCCAAAACCGCCAAATTGCAAGCTGTTGCTCGGGCCGCGGTAAGAAGGACCGTCCTGCTTGTTTCCGTAGACGAAGTAGGGAATTTGGTCGTCCACCGTCACGTGGTACATCTGCGCGATCGGCAGTTGAATGTGGTTCCACGTGCGGCCCCGATTTACCGAGATGCTCACGCCGGCGTCGTTTACCACCGCCATGCGATCCCCGTTGGTTGGGTCAATCCACATCTCGTGGTTGTCTCCTCCGGGGCCTGCGGGCATGTTGGTAAGAGTATGACCGCCGTCGAGGGTCCTCGAAAATGCTGCCGAGAAGAAATACACTTCGTTCTCGTTGTCAGGAGCTATCTCCTCGCGCGTGTAATAGTGCGTTCGTCCTCGGATTTGCCGGTCGGAGTTGACCAACTGCCAGTTCTCACCGCCGTCGTCGGAGCGCCAGACCTGCCCGCTCTGTGTGGGCTTGCCGTCCATCGGCACTCCGTCGCCGGTTTCTATCAAGGCGTAGACGCGGCTCGAGTCGCGCGGCGCCACTCGCACCGCAATCCTCCCGACTGGCGTTTTCGGCAAGCCGTGGCCTTCTAGGAGTTTCCAAGTGGCGCCGCCGTCGGTGGACTTGAACAATCCGCTGCCCGCTCCGCCGCTCGTCCGGCCCCACGTGTGAATCTCCAGCTGCCACATCCCCGCAAACAGAATGCGCGAATTATTCGGGTCCATGGCCATGTCCGAGCAACCGGTGTTTTCGTCGACAAACAAAACCCTTTCCCAGTTCTTGCCGCCATCCCTGGTTCGGAAGACGCCCCGCTCCGGTTGCGGCCCGTAAGCGTGGCCGAGCGCGCACGCCAACACGATATCTGGATTGCGCGGGTCAATGACTACGTCCCCGATGCGGCCGGTCTTCTCCAGCCCCATGAGCGTCCAGGTTTTGCCTGCGTCCATTGACTTGTAAATCCCGCTGCCGACCGAGATATGACTCCGGATGAACGATTCGCCGGTTCCCGCCCACACGATGTTCGGATCGCTTGCAGCCACTGCCAACGATCCAATCGACGAAACCGCCTGTGAATCAAAAATGGGGTCCCAGTGGATGCCGCCGTCGGTTGTCTTGAAGATCCCGCCCGAAGCCGCCCCCACATAATAGAGGTAAGGGCTGCCCGGTACTCCGGCGACCGCGGTTGCGCGATTGCCCACCGGCCCGATGTAACGGAACTGGAGTTGATCGTAAACTTCGGGATTGATCTGAGCCTGTTGTGCACTAACCAAACGAACCGCGCCAAGCATTACGACGGTTCCTACGAACAAAACAAAACACGCTCGCCTTGACATAATCAACCTCTCTCAACCGATTGAGTTTGGGAATGCGCGGATAATACCGGCGGGAAGCTGCCAGGTCAATGGTGCCGCGCCACGCCCTGGACGCCGAGCAACCCCGGCGCTATTCTGGAGCTTCTAGCATGATGCGCCGCAACGCGGGTGGGATGGAGGCAGGAAGCAATGCAAAAACTTATCCAGGGGCAATCTAAATATTTCTGTCCCCTGGCCACGCTCACGCTCGCGTCTTTTTTAGCGCTTCTCTTTTTGTCTATGCCTTTGGGTGCCCAGCAAGTGGGTCCTCTGCCGCCGCCGTCGTCTTCTACCGCGCCTGCTCCCGTCCCTCTCCCGAGGCCGGCGGCCTCCGCTCCCGTTCATCAAATCACCTCGTCGCCCATAACGAATGAGCCTCCTTCGATGCCGGTCGACCAGATCATTCAGCGGTTCGCGGCCCGCGAGGCGGAGTTCAAGGCTGAGCGGGACAACTACACCTATACTCAGACTTTTGTCATCCAGACCATCGACGATTACTCCGGCCGCCCCGACGGTGAATACCGCATGACCAGCGACATCCTCTTCACCCCCAATGGCAGGCGCTACGAAAAGGTCACCGATGCTCCTCAGCCGAGCCTCCAGCGCATTACTCTCTCTCAACAGGATCTGGACGACCTCGAGCACGTGCAGCCTTTCGTCCTCACCGCCACGGAGTTGCCCAAGTACGACGTGAAGTACGTCGGCCGCCAGCAAATCGATGAGCTCAGCACCTACGTTTTCGACGTCGGCCCGAAAACCATGGAGAAAAATCAGCGCTACTTTCAAGGGCGCATCTGGGTTGACGACAAGGACCTTGAAATCGTCAAGTCCGACGGTAAGGCTGTTCCCGACATCAAGAAAAAAGGGCAGGAAAACGTCTTTCCGCGCTTTGAGACTTTCCGCGAAAACATTGAAGGGCACTTCTGGTTCCCAACCTACACCCACTCCGAGGACACCCTGCACTTCAGCACCGGCGACATTCGCATTCGCATGACCGTGCGCTACGAAAACTACAAGCGCTTCGGCTCCACCATCAAGATCGGCACACCGGTCGAAATTCCGAAAGAAAAGCCCTAGCCCTCGCACTCTTGCGCCGCGCCCTAGTTGTCTTTCAGGTATTCCGCCAGACCCTCAAGGCATCCGTGCCACCCTTGCTCGTGCATGTCTCGAATGGCGGCATTGGGTATTCGCTCATGCGTGATGATGACCTCGGTCGCGTCGCCTCTCGCTTCGAACTGCACCATGACGCGCTCAGACGCTTGCGTCTCCGGCTCGACGCGCCAGGTGTAGACGAGTTCTCGCGGCGGCTCGATCGACTCGAATTCGCCGGAAATCCACAAAATCTTTCCATCTGGCAATTGATTCGCAATCCGGTAGCGTCCGCCGACTCGCAAGTCCACCTCAACCTCAATGCACGTCACTCCTGGCGGCCCCCACCACTTCTTGAGTTGCTCCGGCTCCGTCCACGCTTCGAATAATCGCTCTGCTGTCGCTTTGATCGTCTTGCGAACGACCAGAGTTATCGCCTGAGATCCTGCGTTTGCTCGCGGCTTGCGATCCTGCATTGTTCTCCTCTCCGCCTAGCGGTGCTTCTTCTTTTCGCCGCTTGCGACGTACCGGGCTAATGCCTCGAGGCTTCCTTCCCAGAAATGCCGGTAGGTCCGGAGCCATGCTTCAACCGATTTCAGCGGCCGGGTTCCCAGCGAGCACCGGTGCACCCGGCCGTCGACGTTTCGTACCACCAGCCCCGCGCCTTCCAGCACCCGAATATGCCGCGACACAGCTGGCAGTGACATCGCAAATGGCTCGGCAAGCTCCGTCACCATGGCCGGCCTTCTTGCCAGCCGCGCCAGCAGCGCGCGCCGCGTCTGGTCGCCGAGCGCGCGGAAGACCAGGTCGAGCCGGCGCTCCGCTGAATATTTTGTGCTCTTGACTCTTGACATCATTCGCGAACTCCGGTACAAGGGCAATATTAAACAAGGTTGTTAAATATTGCAAACTTGTCGCGGTGCGCAGAGGACGAATTCCACCTGCCCTGCAGAAAAGAGGAACGCTCCATGATTCTCAATCCCGTCCCACGCAGAGATTTCTTCGTGCGCCTGGCCGCAGTCCTGCCGGGCCTCGGCATCGCCGGCGTCGCGTTCGGATCCACGGGCGCCTCCCCCGAGGAGGTTTCTCATACCGGTGAAGCCATTCACCAGGAAGTCGTTTTCAAGGCGAGCCGGAAGCGTGTCTATGAAGCACTCACCGACACCAAACAGTTCAACAAGGTCGTGGAGCTCAGCGGGGCCGCGCAGTCCGGCATGTCCCTCGAAAGCAAACCCACGGAGATCAGTCGTGAAGTGGGCGGCCCCTTCTCACTATTCGGCGGGCATATCGTCGGACGACATGTCGAGCTTGCGCCCAGCGAGCGAATTGTTCAGGCTTGGCGTGTGGTCGGCTGGAATCCGGGTGTCTACTCGATTGCGAAGTTCGAGTTCACGGAGCAAGGCGCCGAAACCAAACTCGTTTTCGACCACACGGGCTTTCCCGAAGGTGGAGGGCAGCACCTCGCCGACGGGTGGAAAGCCCACTATTGGGAGCCGCTCAAAAAGTACTTATCTTAGCCAGTGATAAGCGGAGTGCCGGCGATTCCTCCGGCACTCCGCAAGGCCTTGACGCATGGCGGTAAGCAAAGATTTCCATCTTGGCAGTATCCGCCGATTGAAATAACATCGAGCACCAGTTCTTGGATTGTTTCTTCCTCGTGTTTGGGTGCAGTCTGCGTTTAGTATTCTACTGTTACTCGCATACTGGAGAGCTATGCGGCCAGGTCACCGGGCTCTATATGTGGGCAGTTTCGTAGCCGGACTTGCGCTGTTTCTGCTCGCCCATTCAGCCGTCGCACACGCGATCCTGCTGGAATCAAGTCCCTCGTTAAACGGGACCGTCGGTGGGCCCGACGTCTCCATCAAACTCCGTTTCAATGTTCGCATCGATACCAGCCGCTCGCGGCTCACCCTGGTCGCGCCGGACGCGTCCTCGCGGCCGCTCGAAATCAGCCTGGACACATCGCCGGACGTCCTGACATCCAGGGCCAGCGGTCTGAAAGCCGGGGGATACCGCCTGCGTTGGCAGGTGCTTGCTTCCGACGGCCACATCACTCGCGGCGAAATCCCGTTCCAAGTTACCGGGCCCTAGGAACCATCTGTTCATGACCCGCCTGCTCCAGATCTTCGGCTTCTTCTCCGTCTTGTTCCGCGGCGCGACTCTGAGTCTCCAGTCGCTCACGATCGGCGGGATCGCTTTTCTGCTAGTCGTCGTGGGCCGCTCCAGCGCGGAATCCGAGACGCTGCGGAGTGCGTGCTTGCGCTGGATTCGCCGCGCAGCTCTCGCGCTTGCCGTCATGCAAGTTGTCTACGTTCTGGCGAACGCGCTCATCCTCATGCAGTCCACAGACATGACCTTCGCTCAAGTCAGCGGTGCTACTTTTGCCATTGCCGGCGTTCTGGCCAGCGCCTCTGCGCTCACCATCGCTGCCCTCGCTGGCGCACCGCGCTCTCGCGGCCATGCAGGTATGCTGCTTCCCGCCGCCGTCATCCTTGTCTCCTCCGTCATGACCAGCCACTCCGTTGCCCGCCTCGAATACCGCGTTCCGCTAACCATGTTTACCGCGCTGCATCAAGCGGCCACGGCTACTTGGCTTGGCGGCCTTCCCTATCTTCTAATAGGGCTCCGTGGCTCGCCCGATCTCGAATTTGCCCGTCAACTTACTGCGCGCTTCTCGAAACTCGCGCTCTGCAGCGTCGCGGTCCTCGCCACCGCCGGCCTCACCCTGAGCCTCGCCTACGTCGGCTCGCTCAACGCCATCTATGGCACCTCCTACGGCATCATGGTCGCAACCAAAGTCGTCCTCTTCGGCATTCTCCTGTTGCTCGGCGCGCTGAATTTTCAAATCGTCCATCGTTCCCAAGGCGCGGCCGCTATCGCGAGCCTCCGCCGCTTCGGCGAAGCGGAAATCGGCATCGGCATCACCGTGATCCTCACCGCCGCTTCACTGACCTCACTTCCGCCCGCTGCCCAGTCTCCGCGATCTTCCCGAAGACATCTACGCCAACCAGCAAAAGTCCATCGATGCCGGAGTCCTCTCCACCGCCTCTTTTATCCCGGGCCAGGCGGGCACGCGCCCCAACACTCCCGCGGAAAAGTCCTGGTCCGAATACAACCATCACTGGGCCGGCATCATTGTCCTCTCCATTGGATTCCTTGCTCTCCTCGCGCAAGCTGGCCATGCCTCTTGGGCTCGAAACTGGCCGCTGATTTTCCTGGCGCTCTCCGTCTTTCTTATTATCCGAAGCGATCCGGAGACTTGGCCCCTGGGCCCCAACGGCTTCTGGGTTACCTTCACCGATCCTGAAGTTCTTGTTCATCGCATTTTTGCTCTGCTGGTTGTCGCACTTGCGATCTTCGAATGGCGGGTGCAAACCGGCCGCGTCGCTTCCGGCGGAGCCCGTCTCGTCTTTCCTCTTCTTGTCGCCGCGGCCAGCGCTTTGCTCCTCACCCATTCACACAGCCTTGGCAACATCAAAGAAGAAGTCCTCGCCGAACTGAGCCACGCGCCGCTCGCCACTCTCGGAGTCATCGCCGGATGGTCTCGCTGGCTGGAGCTTCGCCTTCCCTCCAAAAACCGCACCCGCCACGTGATGGCCCGGCTCTGGCCCGTCTGCTTCGTGCTTATTGGGCTCCTCCTCCTCAACTACCGCGAGATGTAGTCCAAGCCTTCGCTCCGGCTCCGAACCTGTGGTGGACTCCAGCTCTGATCCTTCATTCGTGGCAATTACCTTCGCTCCTGAAATCTTCAGGCAACCCATTCGCAATTCTTCGATTCAGAGTTGACTAACGGTCGTTCTTGGGAATTCACTACTTGGGTTTTGTGCGATCGGTGCGTCGCGACCCATGATTCAATCCACGGGCGAGGTGTCCTTATGCGACGATTCGGTTACCGTCCCATCATCTTCTTCCTTTTTTCGGTCGCTTTTCTTTGGCTCTCCTCCTCCATTGCGCAGGATCAGCCCGCCCACCAGGGAGCTCCCACGAAGGCGCCAAGCAAGAAACAAATCAAGCAGCGCGAGAAAAATCACTCGACGAAATGGGTTCTCACTACAACCGCTGGCTGAACGAAGACGCGATCTACATCATCACTCCCGAGGAGCGCGCGGCCTTTCTCCGCCTGTCCACAAATGAGGAGCGCGAACAGGCCATCGAGGCATTCTGGCAACGGCGGAGTTCCGATCCCGATTCTCTGGAAAACACTTTCAAGGAAGAGCACTATCGGCGCATCGCTTACGCCAATGAACACTTCGCCTCAGGAATCCCCGGTTGGAAAACCGATCGCGGCCATATGTACATCCTCTGGGGCCCGCCCGACGAAATCGAATCCCATCCCACCGGCGGCACTTATGACCGTCCCCCGGAAGAAGGCGGCGGCTCTACGAGCACATACCCCTGGGAGAAGTGGCGCTATCGTCATCTCGAAGGCGTTCGCGAAAACGTCGAGCTCGAATTCGTCGACCCGAGCGGCTCCGGTGAGTATCACCTCACGCGCGATCCTTCCGAAAAAGATGCGCTCGCGCATGTCCCAGGCGCCGGCCTCAGCGAATCTGAACTCCTCGGGCTATCCACCAAAGCCAGCCGCTTCACCAACACCAACGGCACTTTTCTCCCTCGTCCCCTCGCCGGCTTGTCCGCGAGCATGGACGAATTCGATAGCCTCGACCTCTTTTTCCGCGTGCAGCATCCTCCTACGCGCTTCAAAGACCTCGAAGCACAGGTCAGCGCGCGCATCGTTGCCAGTCAGATTCACATGGACTACCGCTTTGATTTCCTTCGCGTCACCAGCGACACCGTCCTCGTCCCCATTACCGTCCGGATCGCCAATCGCGAACTCAGCTTCCAAAGTAAACAAGGAGTGCATTCCGCTGTTCTGAATCTCTACGCGCGCATCACCACGCCCGGCGGCCGCATGGTCCAAACCTTTGAAGACATCATCTCCCGCGATTTCCCTGAGTCTCTCTTTCAGCCATCGCTGAATCTCTCTTCAATTTACCAGAAGGCTGTTCCTCTGCGCCCCGGCCTCTACCGCCTCGACATCGTCACCAAGGACGTACACAGCGGCAACGTCGGTGTCGTCGAAACAGCACTTCGCGTTCCGCGCTACGAAGACGACAAGCTGGACGCAAGTTCGCTCATTCTCGCGGACCAACTCGAACCGGTTTCCACACGCCAAGCAAGTCTCGGCCAGTTCGTGCTTGGCTCCTACAAAGTACGTCCCCGCGTCAATCAGGAATTCTCGACCACAGACAAGATGGGTGTCTTTCTCCAGCTCTACAATTTGAAGCTCGACGACTCCTCCCATAAAACCAGCGTTTCCGTAACCTACCGCATCACAAGAGATCACCAGGAAATCTGGAAAGCTGCCGAAACCTCCGATCAACTCCACCAAGCCGGCGATCAGGTCACTCTCCAACGCAACGTGCCCGTGGCCTCCCTCTCACCTGGACGCTACACCTTCGAAATTCGGGCCACCGATCAACTCTCCAATCAAACCATCTCCCGCACCGCCGATTTCACTATCAAGCCCGCACCCGGTGCGAACTCAGCACGCATTCCGCCGGCATAGAACACGAAGAGTTTCGCGCCAATACTGCTGGAAGGCCATTCAGTTTTTTCGCAGACAATCTCGAGTGTTTAGAAAGGTTGGACCGCGCCTCAACGGCAAGGCTCTTGTCAGCTTGGGAGGAGTGTCTTCTTCGGGAAGCCTTTTTCGCGGTACAAGTCGCGGTCCCCCGCGCTCAGAATCTGGATCATTGTTTCCCCATCTTCGGGATACATCGCCATGCCGATGCTCACTGTAATCTTTGGTTCCTCGCCGTCGTCCGCCACCTGCTTGGAGATTCTCTGGGCCACCAGCCGCGCGGCATCCGGCTCTGTCTCGGGCAACACCAGCACAAATTCGTCTCCGCCGTAACGCGCCGCAGTATCCACCTCGCGCGAGTGCAGCCGAAGAACATTGGCCAGCCGGCAAAGCGCCCGGCTGCCCGCAAGGTGGCCGTATGCGTCATTGATCTTCTTGAGCCCGTCCAGATCGAGCACCAAAACTGCAAACGGACGTTCCGTTCGCCCGTACCGCCGGATCTCCATGTCCAGCGCCTCCAGAAGTTGCCGGTAATTGGCAAGCCCCGTCAGCGGGTCGCTTACAGCCAAATGCCTTACATGTTCGTCCGCCCGCCGGTGTTCGGCAACTTCGGCGGCCAGCACCAACGTTGTGATGGCCATGATGCCCATGAACGACTGCAAAAGCAGCAGAGACGTATTTTGCGATTCTCTTGCGAACGGCCCGTACCCGTGCAATGTGCCCCACGCGGCAATCCCTGCCAACGCCGTAACTGCGGTCGCTGCCTTGCGCCTCCCGAATCGAAATGCCGCCCAGATCAGGAACGGAATACATAGGTACTCCAACGGATAATTCTTCAATGCGGAATGGAAGTGGCCGCCGAATACAACCCAGCCCGTCAAAAACAGCCCCAGGAACAACAATGCCAGCTCCGTAGCCTGCTCCCGCGTCCATTTCAACCGGGGATTCTCTCTCCAAACAAGCAACAGTGGTGTGACCACCACCGCGCCCACCGCGTCCCCCAGCCACCACGTGCACCAAATCGGTCCATAGCTCGCCCAACTGGCGAATCCGCCCGCCACCAGGATCGTCACGCCCATCGTGGCGCTCACCGCGGTGCTCACCATTCCCGCCAGGAGCGCAAACTTGAAAATATCCTGCGCCCTCGCAAACAGGTCCTGGCCTCGTGCAAACCGGTTCACCAGATAGCAGCCCACCACACCTTCCAGCGTATTCCCAATCGCGATGCCGATCGACGTCGCCGCCGAACCCGCCGTCGTCAAATTCACCAAGAAAGCCCCTACCATCACTCCCGGCCACACGCCATAGCCGTACACAAGGAATGACGCCAGCGCGATCCCCGTGCACGGCCATATCGTCGTCGCACTCGCATGCACAAAGGCCAGCTTGAGGCCCAGCTTCCCCGCGACGAAGTAAATCGCCGCCAAGATCGCTGCCTTTTCCAAGTTCTTCAGAAGCTGCGAACGGTCCATGGAGTAGTCCCCGCTTCGACGCTGAGGGCTGTCCGCGCGGGTGGGAAGCACCAGTGGTCGATGAAACAAGCTTCTTAACTCTGGTCCGGCTGTTCAGTCGGCAAACCCCAGAGGGTCAGCTGCATGAAACCCTATTTTACTCGAAATCTTCTCCCAATGGGTGGCACGGGCGAGTGTAACTGCCATGTCAGTTAACCCCTGCCCGCTCAGCACCCGCTACCTTCAAGTTGCCACGGCAGTATCACTTACCGCACCGCTAGCGCGCCGAAATTCTGGGGAGTGTTAACCTGCTGTGTAGCGTAGCTATCCTGGTAAGGCCATCAGTTTTCGACCCATTTTGTGAGAGGTGGCACATGCCTCAGCGAAAGCATGCGTTTTGTTTCAGAGTGGCTCTGTCCCTTTTCGGCTTGCTGCTTGGTCCCTCGCTTCTCGCCGCTCAAAACACTGCCTGGGGCACTCTCAAGCAACTAACGCCGGGCCAGCAGGTTCAGGTTGTGCTCAGCGACAAGAAATCCTACAAAGGTGAATTTCAGTCCGTCAGCGACGAAGTGATCATCATCCACGCCAAAGGCGGCGACCAAACTCACTCGCGGCAAAACATCCAGCGCGTATCTTCTCGCCGCCCAGGACATCGCGGCCGCCATGCGCTTATTGGCGCCGCCATCGGAGCGAGCGCCGGCCTCGGAACTGGCGCGGCTATCGATAATGACTGCTCTCCGCAGTCCATCGTCTGCACCGGCAACAAGGGAAAGGCCATACTTACGCCCGTCTTTGGCCTCATCGGCGCCGGCATCGGGGCCCTCCTGCCGTCCGGCGGATGGCAGGAAGTTTATCGCTCCAATTAGGCTAAGCCGGGATCGCTCTGCGAGCTGTCCGCTCACTTCCGCGAATCCAGACACGGCAGCGCGGCAATCTGCTCGTCCGGCGTGCTGTACGTTTTGTCCCCGCTCTCGTCCTTCATGAATAAAAACACCCAGTCGCTCTTTTCCTCCGCGGTCCGGCTGAACGAGAACACCACCTTCCCCTGACCCCAGGGTTTGTAGCTCATGGTCCGCCCAATGACCGGAAACACTTCTTTCGTCACATCGTCCATCGGCTGTCCACACCGCGCAATCAGTCTCTCCGGTGTCACCGTGTCCACGGCCTTCTGGATACGCGTTTCCCGTATTCCCGTAACCCATCCCGGCGCCTGAATAAGTAGCCATAGCCCAACCAGCCCCAAAAACGCCCCGCCGGCGTAGCGCCACGACCTGTCCGCAGGCTTTGTGGTCTTCGCAGTCCCCGGGGACCTGCCGGGCTCCATGCTCTGCGCGCGTGCCGCGGGCACTGCGGGCTGCGTAGTCCTCGCCGTCTTATTAGTCGCCGCGCCTTGAGCCGGCTCGTTCAGCCCCGTAACCCCTGCCAGTTTCGTGTCCTCCATATTCGTCCCCGCCTTTCTTCCTCTCCCCCTTTGCTCCTATACCTGCATCATCTCTCCGCTGGCCTCCCTAGGCGCAACTTTCTTGCCTGCCTCTTCCATTCAGTAACTTTTTGTCGCGCCGCGTCCGCGTCCGGTCCGTGAATCTGGGGCAGGCTCTCGATTGACCGGCCCTCCGGAAGCTCAGGGATGACACGGCGCGAAACGAACGGCTCCGCAGCGCGTCGAATAAGTCTGGATAAGTCTTAAAGGCCAAGCATCGCTTCAAAGGAGATCGTATGAAATCCGGACCCGGTATCGCTGTCGCTCTTGCGGTGGGGTTTGCGCTCTCGCCTGTGTGTGCCGTCGGCGCGCGTGCGGGAACCGCCACGGAATATTCCCAGCACTTCGGCACTCTGCGCAAACTTTCAGTCGCCGTCGCCGAAGCCATGCCGACTGAGCAATATGCCTTCCGTCCCGATCCCGGCTCCATGAGCTTCGGTGAAGTGATCTCGCACATCGCGGCAACCAACTACGCCTTCTGTGCCGGTCTGAACGATTCCGCTGTCCCCTCGATGCCTTCACCCAGCGATAAGGACAAGGACGCTGTCGTCAAATTCCTCAGCAGTTCCTTCGAGTATTGCTCCAGCGTGATCCCCAACCTCACGGAAGAGCAACTCAGAAAAGTGCACAGTTCTCCTGACGGACGGCTGCCCGGACGAGAAGTGCTGCTTGCTATGTACGTGCACGTGGCACATCATCGCGGCCAGGCGGAAGTTTATCTCCGCGATAAAGGCATCAAGCCGCCGTCTTACATGATCTGAAACAACACTTCGTGAGAGCGGTGGCTTCGATTGAATCTACTGAAGGTGCTACCGCGGCCAAAGCCACCCAAATGTGCCCGCAGTCAGCAAGCCGTAGACGAGCCCATCGATGACTTCCTTCAGGGTCGCCCCCCAGGGCTGGCCTTTCCAGATGCCATTGCTCAGGTGTCCCAGTCCGTAGGCGAGGAACGCCGCTGTGCCGGCAACGCGGAACACGGCCGAGTATTGAGCGCCAGGCGCAACCGTGCGCCCCGTGAGATAGGCGACGAAGACGCCGATGAGCAGGCAATAGCCAAACCACATCCCCAGAAACTTCGGCATGGCGGGTGGGCCGCTGGGAAACACGGTCAGCATCCCCACTGGGCCTTGCTTCATTTTTTCCATCGTGGCGGGGGACTTCATGTCCTTGTGGGTGCAATGGGGGAAATGATAGAGACCGGGCTTCAAACCAGCGCCTCGCAAGGTGGCAAGCAGCTTGTCCTCTTCGGGAAGCTGCTTGTAGTCGCTGCGGTGGTAAGGCAGCAGCATGTACATGATGGAGCTGGCGACGAACACGATGACGGCTGACAGAACAATCGGGAGCCAAAGTGCAGTGAGAGGGACCATGCGCAGCCTCCTTCGGTTGCGAGGTTGAACGCTAAGATTTTCCGCGCATGAGGCTACCTCCTCACTGGAGCCGTGGTCAAGAGTCCGGAGCGGAGCGCGCCCGCTCCAGCGCTTCAGGTGTAGGGCGTTGCTTACAAAGGCGGGATGGTTAGTCTGGGTAGATCCACTTCTCCGGTAACCCCACTTCTCCGGACTTGATCAAGTCCCGTCCTCTCCTCGGAAGGTAGGAACAACCTGCCTATGAAAAGAAATTGGATTGGCCATCTTCGCGTTCGCGATTGGAGCCTGCTCGCACTCCTCATCGCGGTTCCCCTAGAGCAAAGCGGGGCCTAAAACATTGACTACCTTGAGGCAACCTGCTTCGATTCATTCCGCGGTGCATTCGTTTGCAATACGCGAACGAGATGGCGGCCAGTTGCGGGAATGGCTACTTTGTTGTCCAGCAAGATTGCTCTTGCTGTAATTTTGCGGCCGTAAATCCGCGCGTTTGCTTTGTTGTCTGGACGAAGGGTGGAACCCTCGAGGGAAATGCCGGCGAATAGTCCGCGGGAGCGCGAATAGCTGAGGATCTCTGCGCGCATCCAGGCATCGGTGTTTGCGGAAGCATCGCGCCCCTTGGGACCTGCAGCTGCCGATGCGTCTCCACCCAGCTTGATCTTGCTGCTGAGAATGGAAGCCGCACCTTTCTGGTTCATGACCAGAAGAATCAGATCGGTGGATTCACCGCCAAGTTGCATTCCGATGCTATCGCCTTCGAGCGCGTACATTGCCGGCGCACCCCAAGGTCCATTGAATTCCTTGCCCGTGCGGCAAACCATCGCTCCGCGGCCGTAGTCTTTGCCAATTCCGAAGGCCACCTTCAATACCGAGGGGAACACGATGACACACTCAGCTTTTGCCAAAACCTGCTGCGGTAGATTATCCGGGATGTTCAAGACTTCCTGCATGACAACCCCGCAATTTTCGAGGCGCTTTTGTTCTTTAGTTGCTGCGTAAACCGCGCTCGCGGCAAACGAGAGACACACCGCAATCACGAAATATCTCTTCATCACTCACCTCCATTGCCAGAAATGCTCTTGCAATCGTTGAGGTCCGTCCGAATCTCTGACCGGACGGCCTTCATCGGTGGGCCCAATTAAGAAAGGGGGCTCAGGTTGCACTACTCTTCAGATCGAGTACTTTCGGCCGTTCTCGCTGGATGACAACTGATCCTCAGGAGAGAGTCTCTATCCATACGGGCCGTGCGACTAACGTCCTGTTCGACGTCCTCAACGCTTGTGTGGGCCATGGATATCCGGCTGAGAGGGAAGAACTGGCCAACACAAAAGTTCCTTTTCTGCAAGACAATCCTAGACGCCGTCCAGACGCGTGTCTGTTCACTTGTACACAGCTTCGCAGTCTGTTTGCGCAGAGATTGTCTTCCGGTTGCTGGTGATAAGCGGCTCCACCAAGATCTATCCGGTCGCAGGCAAATCGAAGTCAAAATCCACGGTGCTGGTTTCCTTCATTTGGTAGCAATGACCTGTGCGGTACAGGACATCATTACTTTCGGCTTTAGGGCAGCATCGATGTGCCCCTACATAGGGTTCAATCGGAGTACGCTACGCCTAGAATTAGAAGCGTCGCTGCGGGTTTATTTCTACTTCTGTCTC
>WNFG01001245.1_pt1 | contig 21484 bp, 21 predicted proteins | sample 5400431 | NCBI WGS metagenome assembly WNFG01 (sample SAMN13153346, study PRJNA577476) | soil metagenome | isolation source: 120 cm saprolite under Douglas fir tree site 2 hole 3 replicate 2 | place: USA:California | collected 2015-04-18 | reverse complement strand
GGCCAGGCTCCATGACTTTGGTGTTCACCATCAACGGCCTTTTCGTAACGACCAGCAAGCTGCACTACTGGTATGTGCCGATGATGGTCGTCACCGGCATCGCGGCCGACGTATGGATCGCTTACAGCGCGCGCCGGCCCGGCCGGCCGTCGGCGTCACTGTGCGCGGTCATCGGAGGCGCGTTCGTGGTGGCCTACTTGATCACGATCGTGTTGTTGGGCGGCACGTCGTGGGGCTTGTCGCTCTGGGCAGGGACGATCGTCGCCACGACCATGATGTGCTGGATGATGGGCCGCCTCCTGCGCGCAGGCCTGCCGTCGGCAATAGTGGCCCCTCTCAATGCCGAAGCTCCTGTTTCTGCGCCGGTCGAGGTCCGTCAGGAGGTCCGGTGGACACGCGACCCCGCGAGCACTGTGCGCCCGCAGCTCGTGCGCGCGGCGCTCGACGACCTGGGCACGCCCGAGGCCCTCGGTCGCAGCCCGCTCGGGCGACTTCCCGGAATCGCGCACGGGGAGTCGACGGCGGCGGACCTGCGCGCCGCGCTGGTCGACGTGATCAGCGAGCTCGCCTCATCGTCACAGCCGCGCGACGCCGAGGCGGGCCGCCTGCTGCTCGACTACTACGTCAAGAAGGTCGGCAGCCATGAGGTGATCATGGAGAGGCTGCACCTCTCCCGCCCCACCTTCTACCGCCGCCTGCAGCGGGGCTTCGCGCTGATCGCCGAACGCCTCGACGAGATGAGCGAGTTTGCCGAAAAGGTGCCCGTAGCGCGCTGATCGCGAGGTGGATCTCTCAGCCGAGCACCTGATCACCGTCGGAGCGATCGCCGTCGCGGTCACGGTGTTGGTGGTGGCCGCGCGCACGCGCCCAGGTCCGTGGATCGTGCCCGCGGCGCGCGCGCTCGCGATCGTCATCGTGGTCAACGAGACGAGCTGGTTCGTTTGGGTGGCGGCGCATCACGCGTTCACGATCCAGAACGACCTGCCGCTTCATCTGTGCGATGTGGCCGCCTACATCTCCGCGGTCGCGCTGTGGGTGCGCACGCCGCTGCTCGTCGAGCTCACGTACTTCTGGGGCATCGCCGGCACGGCCAACGGCGTGATCACGCCGGACATCGGCAACCAGTTCCCGTCCTATCTCTTCTTCCAGTACTTCATCCAGCACGGCGCCATCCCGGCCGCGGGGTTGTTCCTGGTGGTCGGGCTGAAGATCTACCCGAGGCAGTGGGCGGTGCCACGCGTGATCGCCTTCAGCCTGGGCCTGCTTGTCTTCGACGCGTTCGCCAACCTGGTGACGAACGGCAACTACCTGTTCCTGCGCTCCGTGCCGCCCGGCCCGAACCTGCTCTCAGTGCTCGGGCCATGGCCCTGGTACATCTTCTGGGGCGCGATCGTGGCGATTGCGACCTTTGTCGTGCTGGACGCCCCGTTCAGAATCTTCGGCCCCGGACGTGCTCGATCGAAAACCGAGCCGTATCAGCCACCAGCATGACCGCCATCACGCCGGCCTCCACCGGGTCGGTGACGACCAGGTCGGCAGCGTCCGGAACCGAGCCCGCCATGTTGGTGCAGACGACGATGATCCCCGCCTCACGGATCTCGCGCACCGCGTTGGAGATGTCGCCGCCCATCAGCGCGCCGGCAAGCACGAGCACGCGCGCGCGATGCAGACGTGCAACCGCTCGCACCGCGTCCGCCAGCTGCTCCTCGCCGACCAGCGGGATCGTGTCGACCGAGATGCGCTCGCCGCGGATGTTGTGGCGGTCGGCCTCGGACACCGCGCCCTGCGCCACCATGCCGACCTGGGCGCCGCCGCCGATGACGATCACCCGCTTGCCGTAGATGCGCTGGAACGTGGGGACGACGTGCACGCTCTTGACGCCCTGAACGCCTTCCAGGTCCTTGACGAGGCGGCCCTCGTCGGCCGCTCCGGAGACTTCGATCTGGAGCTCAGCAACGTCGTCCCGCCGGGCGCCGCCTGCGATGTACTCGATGTTGGCTTCGTGCCGGAAGATCACCTCCGAGAGGCGGTACAGGACGCCCGGCTGGTCCAACGAGGCAACGAGCAGGCCGATGACACCCGATTCCGGCACGCCCAGAAGATAGCCCCTCAGACCTCGGGGTTAGCTCAGGCTTCAGCCGCGTGCGGCCAGCGCGGCGCGCCGAGCTCCCGCGAGACACCGCGCGCCGCCTCCCCAACCGCGGCCGCGATTCCACGGGCAAGGCCGCGCGGAAACAGCTCCTCGGTGGCCGCGACCACCCCAATCGCGCCAACGGCATGCCCGGCGTCGTCGAAGATCGGTGCAGCAGCGCTCGACTCGCCAAGGACCGCCTCGTCCCTTTCCGTCGCGATGCCCTGGTCGCGGACCACTGCGAGCTCCCGGCGCAAGGCCGCCGGGCCCAGCGTGCGCTTGGTCAGAACCGCGAGCTGCTCGGCGAGAGCATCATCGACCAGCTGTGCAGGGGAGAACGCGAGGATCGCCTTGCCCAGAGCGCTCGCGTGCAGGGGCAGCTGCAGGCCGACCTCCAGGACGCCGAACGCCGCGTCCGGCTTGAACACGTGGTGCACCACCACGACGCTGGATCCGTGCATCACGCCAACGCGGACCGCTGCGGACGCGCGGGCGGCCAGCCGGTCCGAGTACTGGATCGATCTCGCGCGGAGCTCGTTGAGGTCAAGGTACGAATACCCGAGCTGCAGAAGTCCGGGTCCCAGCTGGTATTTGTCGGAGTGGCGGTCCTGCTCGACGAAGCCGTGGGTCTGCAGCGTCTGCAGCAGCCCGTGCACAGTCGGCCGCGCCAATCCGAGCCTCTCAGCCAGCTCGCTGACGCCGAGCCGGCGAGGCCCTGTGGCCAGGGCGCGGAGGATGGCTGTGGCCCTGTCGATCGACTGGATGGAGGATCGGCGCCGGCTGCTCTTCGGCGCTCTGCTATTCGGCATTGCTGAATTCCTGTCGGTAGTGTAGACTACTCCCGCGGCCGCAAATGGCCGCCATGATCCGGGGAGCGGCCCTGGGAGGAGCGTCGACTTGGTCGGGATTGTACTGGTGTCCCACAGCCTGGAACTGGCCCGTGGGCTGGCCGATCTGACCTCTCAAGTGGCGGGAGCGGAGGTCCGGGTGGAGCCTGCCGGGGGCGGCCCGGGCGGCACCCTTGGGACGAACAGCGATTCCGTCCGGGAGGCGATCGCCCGAGCGGATGACGGGCAGGGCGTCGTCGTCCTGGCCGACCTCGGCAGCTCGATCCTGACCGTCAGGCACCTGCTCGAAGGCCGGCCCAACGGGCACGTGCGCCTGGTTGACGCGCCGTTCGTGGAGGGGGCAGTCGCGGCAGCCGTCATGTGCGCCGCCGGCCAGGGGCTGGAAGACGTGGCCAGGGCGGCCGAGAGTGCGCGCGGTGCTCGCAAGTTCTGAGGCCACGGTCAACCTGCCGAAGGGCGTGGCCCTGCATGCACGGCCAGCCGGCGCCTTCGTGAAGACCGCGCTGGCCTTTGGGGCGAACGTACTCGTCGCATCGAACGGCAAGCAAGCGGACGCCAAGAGCATCCTCGCGGTCCTGGCGTTGGGCGCGGGCGGAGGCAGCGAACTGCGGTTGGTCGCGGACGGCGATGACGCGGCCGAGGCGATCGACGCACTCGCGAGGTGCGTTAGGAACCTATCCGAGTAGGGCGCCCACCGTCCGGGCGCACTCGCCGAAGTCCAGGCCGCGAACCAGCTCTCTGACCTCCCCCACCCTGGCAGCGGCAACGCTGAGCTCGTCGGCGCCGAGCCCGACCATCAACGGCATCGTGTCGTGGTCGGATGCAGCCTCACCGCAAACATCCACGGGGATGCCCGCAGCTCTGGCGGCTCGCATGGCGGTGTCGATGGACGCGAGCACCCTCGGATCGGTCACCGGCGCTGCGATGGCGCGCTCGCGGTCGATATTGAGCAGCTGCTGGGTCAGGTCGTTGGTGCCGATGCTGAAGAAGTCGCATTCGCGCGCGATCGCCTGCGCGTTCGCGATGGCTTCACGCGTTTCGATCATGGCCCCCACCGGCGGCGAGCTCGCTCCGGCCGCGACGCCGCTGAGGGCGGAACGGACGGCCCGCACCTGATCGACGCTGCTCACCATCGGGATGAGGATCCGTACACGATGCGCACCGAGTGCGGCGATGGCGGCCAGCTGGTCGGCGAGCGCCTGCGGCGCCCGCAGCAGCAGCTCGACGCCGCGGTCGTGCGTTCCGCGCAGGAATGGCGGAGTCTTGTCACCGCCGAAGTCCAGCAGCCGCACCGTCGCGGGTCGGCCTTCCAGGGCGGCCAGGATCGGTTCGAGGAAGCGGCTGTGCTGTGCCATGAGGGGCCAGGCAGCCGCGTCGAGGAAAAGCAGCTCGGTGCGAAGCAGGCCAACTCCTTCGGCGCCCTGCTCGACCGCCTCCCTGGCCTCGGCGACGCTGGCCGCATTGGCGAGCACGGTGACGCGCCGCCCGTCTCGCGTGGTCGCGGGCTGGTCGCGACGCACCAACGCCAGCGCCCGCGCTCCGGCCCTGGTTTCGGCGGCAGCGCGCACTGCGTCTACGCGGTCGCCTGCCGGGCGGCGCACCACCAATCCGCGGTCGCCGTCGAGCACCAGCTCCTCCCCGTCGCTCACCTCGAGCACCTCCGGGCCGAGACCGACGACCATGGGCAGGCCGAGCGACCGCGCCACGATGGCCGCGTGGGCGGTGACGCCGCCCCTCGCGAGCGCGGCGCCGAGGACGCCCGCGCCGAGCTCGGCGATGTCCGCGGGTCCGAGGCTCTCGGCGACCAGGATGCCCTCGGTCGCGCGGCCGCTGCGCCCTTCGAGATGGGCCACCGCGCGCCGGCCGAGGCTCCGCACGTCCTCGGCACGGAGAGCGAGCGTCGGATCGGGCAGCTGCTCGAGCTGGCTCGCGAATCCCTCGCACGCCTCCACCACCGCAGCGGATGCACCGCGGCCTGAAGAGATCACGAGGCCGGTGATTGCCGCGGCGAGGTTCGGGTCCTCAGCCATCAACGCGCCTGTCTCAACGATGTCCGCCTCCGCCCCGCGATCGTGCGCGCGCAGGTCGGCAGCGAGGTGCTCCAGGTCGATCGCTGCTGCCTCCAATGCCGCGCGCGCGCGCCCGAGCTCACGTTCGCGCCGGCCGATCGCGATGGGTTTGGCGTCGGCACGCACGTGCGGTTGCAGGACCGCCGCCCTTCCCCACGCAGTCCCGGGCGCCGCCCTGACGCCATGGAGGATGCGTTCGGCTGTCGACTGCGCCGAGTCAGCCCGGCGCATCAGGCCTCGGTCGCGACCGCCCGCTGCAGCGCCCTGATGATGAGCGCAGTCGAGGTCGCACCTGGGTCCTGGTGGCCCACCGATCTCTCGCCAAGATATGAAGCCCGCCCCTTGCGCGCCTGCAGCGGAATCGTCGACCGCATGCCGGCCTCGGCTGCATTGGCGGCCGCGTCGATGGCCGCGGGAAGGCTGTCACCTGCTCCAAGTCTCTCGCGCAGCGTCTCGATGGCCGGCTCGAGCGCATCCACCATCGTCTTGTCGCCGCGCGCCGCGGTGCCGAGGTCTTTGACCGACGCAAGTGCGGCAGCCAGCACGTCGACCAACTGTTCGGCTTCGAAGGTGGTTTGATCGCCGAGCGCGCGACCGCCACTGCGCAGCGCCGATCCCCACAGCGGGCCGCTGGCGCCGCCGACGGTCGAGACGAGCGTCCTCCCGGCGACGATCAAGAGTCTCCCGGGAGGCGAGCCCGAGTCGTTGGCGAGGGCCTGGACGACGGCCTCGAAACCCCTGGCCATGTTGGTCCCGTGATCGCCGTCGCCGATCGCCGCATCGAGCTGGACCAGATGGTCGCGCTCGGTACGCACCGACGACTCGATCTCGGTCATCCAGGTGGTGATCGTGGCCGCGTCCATAGCCTTTGCCGTGATCAACTTACTGGCACTAGCCTCCCCAGCGCAGCGCCGCTGTGTGGACCGGTGCGTCCCACAGCTTCGTCAGCTCGTCGTCCAGCTCGAGCACGGTCAGCGACGCGCCGGCCATCTCAAGTGACGTGATGTAGCTGCCGACCAGGTTGCGCGCGGGTTTGAGCCCCGCCTTGCGCAGCTTCGCCTCGATGTCCCCATACAGAAGGTAGAGCTCGATCAGCGGCGTGCCGCCCATGCCGTTCACGAACACGAGCAGGTCAGCGCCATTCCGCGGCTTGAGGTCGGAGATCACCGCCTCGACCATCACGTCGACGACCTCAGACGCGCTGCCCAGGGTCGCGCGCCTGCGACCAGGCTCGCCGTGGATCCCGATGCCGAGCTCAATCTGTCCTTCTGGAAGATCGAAGATCGGCTTGCCCGCGGCAGGTGGCACGCACGACGACAGGGCCACGCCAAACGAGCGAGCACGGTCGTTGACGCGCTTCACGGTGTCAGTCACGTGCGCCAGGCTGCCGCCGCTTTCCGCCGAGGCGCCGGCGATCTTTTCCGCGAGCACGGTCGCGCCCACGCCCCTTCGCCCCGCCGTGTACAGCGAGTCCTGCACGGCGACGTCGTCGTCGATGACGACCGACGTCACCTTGACACCCTCATCAGCCGCGTCCTCAGCCGCGAGCTTGAAGTTCAGGACGTCGCCCGTGTAGTTCTTGACTATGTGGACAACTCCGGCTCCGCCGTCGACTGCCTTGGTTGCGGCGAGCATCTGGGCCGGCACCGGCGAGGTGAACACCTCGCCTGGGCAGGCAGCGTCAAGCATGCCCATACCTACGAAACCGCCGTGCAGCGGCTCGTGGCCTGAGCCTCCGCCGGAGATGAGCGCGACCTTGCCCTTCCTGGGAGCGTCCTTGCGGACGATGATCTGCGCCACCGCGTCGTATCGCAGCAGGTCGGCATGCGCAGCGGCGAGGCCGGCCAGTGACTGCTTCACGACCAGCGCCGGCTCGTTGATGAACTTCCGCATCTGGTTGGTTTCGACTGCCATTTTGGTCTGCTCTCCTTGATCTCGTAGCTTGTGTCAGCTGACCGCCGCCCGCGCGGCTTCGTCGCGGGTCACGGCTTCGCGGATCGGGCGCTCTACCAGGCGCGGGTTGGCGAGGTAGTCGTAGAGCAAGGCCGCTCCGGCAGCCCCCACCAGGCCCGGGATGAAATAGACGGGGACGTACTGCGTCCAGAACGTCGCCCCGCCGGCGATGGCCTGCACCAGCTCGGGACCGAATGCGCGCGCCGGGTTCAGGGATGCGCCGGTCACGGGCCCGAAGATCAGGATGATCCCGACCACAGCGCCGCCGATGACGATGCCGGCCAGCTGCTGCGGCGACTTCGAGTCGACAATGCCGAGGATGGCGAACAGCAACAGGCCCGTGCCGAGCGCTTCCGCCACCGCGGCCTGGACGTAGTAGCTGGTCGAGGCGTCGACCGCGAAGTGCGTCTGTCCCATACCGAAGGTGACGGCGTTGGACCCGAATACGGCCCAGATGCCGAGCGCGCCTATGACGGCGCCCACGAACTGGGCGATCCAGTACGCCGGAAGCTCCTTCCAGGGGAAGCGCTTGGTGACCGCGAGCGCAAAGGTGACCGCCGGGTTGATGTGGCAGCCCGAGACCTTGCCGATCGCGTAGACGAGCGCCGTGATGATGAAACCGAACGCAAAGCTGATGCCCAGCAGGTCTGCTTCCGTGACCGCCGGCACGGCCTTGCCGGCCAGAGTCAGAGTTGCGATCACCGAGCCAGGCCCGACCAGGACCAGCGCCGCCGTGCCGAACACCTCCGCCAGGACCCGCTGTCGCATCGAATACATCGCTTCAGACCCCCTATATCTGACTAGTGTTCGACATTGTCGAACGTGTTTCACAAACCGTAGTACTCCGCGTGGGGTTTGTCAACAAGTTTTTCTACGTCTCCGTGCGCCAAGCCGGCGGCCACGATTTTGGTCGCCGCAACCATGACAGCGGCGCTCGAATCCGATAAGCTTCGGCGCCACATGAGTTTTAGCCGGCAGTCGATCTCGATTGTGATTAGGAGGGGAGGTCCCCCGACGTAGCGCGCAGCCGCTGAGTCGCGGGACCTCCCAGCCACGAAGAGGCTGGGAGGTTTTTTTATGGCCGTCCGACCGTCGAAAAACGGAAAGAAAAGGCGGATCGTCGTGTACGACACGACCCTGCGCGACGGGGCGCAGGGTTCCTTCGTGACGTTCTCGGTCGCCGACAAGCTGCTGATCGCGCGCGCGCTCGACCGGATCGGCCTCGACTACGTCGAGGGCGGGTTTCCGGGCTCGAATCCGAAGGACGAGGAGTTCTTCGCGAGCCTGGCCGAATCGCCGCTGAAGCGGTCGCGCCTGGCCGCGTTCGGCGCCACGCGCCGTGCAGGCGGCACGTGTGAAGGCGACGCCAACCTCGCGGCGCTCGCGCGCAGTGGCGCTCCAACATGGACACTGGTCGGCAAGAGCGACACGTGGCAGGTCGACAGGGTCCTGCAGACGACGCTCGACGAAAACCTCGCCATGATCCGCGAGTCTGTCGCGTTCGGCGTGGCGTCAGGTCACGAGGTCATCTTCGACGCCGAGCATTTCTTCGACGGGTTCACGCGCGACCACGGCTACGCGCTGGAGGTGTGCGCCACCGCCGCGCGGGCGGGAGCCGCGTGGGTCGTGCTGTGCGACACCAACGGCGGAAGCCTGCCGTCAAAGATCCGCGCCGGCGTCGAGGCCGTCGTCGCTCGGCTGGCGACCGTGGGCAAGGGTGCCGGCACCGGCATCCACACGCACAACGATTGCGAGCTGGCGGTCGCCAACTCCATCGAAGGCATCGCGGCCGGGGCGGACATGGTGCAGGGCACCATCAACGGCTACGGCGAGCGATGCGGCAACGCGAACCTGATCTCGGTGGTCGCGAACGTCGTGCTCAAGCTCGGGCTCGAGGCCATGCCCTCAGGCTCGGTTGCGCGCTTCACCGATCTCTCGCGCACGGTGGCGGAGATCGCCAACCTCGCGCTGCCGGCGCAGCAGCCTTTCGTCGGCCAGGGCGCGTTTGCGCACAAGGGCGGCCAGCACGTGGCCGCGGTCTTGAAGGACGCGGACGCGTACCAGCACATCGACCCTTCGCTCGTGGGCAACCAGCAGCGCGTGCTCGTGTCGGAGCTTTCCGGCCGGGGCAGCGTGCTGACCAAGGCCCGCGAGTTCGGCCTGGAGATAGATCGCGAGGACCCAGAGACGCGCCGCATCGTGCAGCACCTGAAGGAGCTCGAGCACCGCGGCTACTCGTACGAGGCCGCCGACGCGTCCTTCGAGCTGCTTCTGCGCCGTCTCAACCCCAAGTACCAGCCGCCGTGGCGCGTGGTCGACTTCACGACGATGGTGCGAAGGCACGGGACAGCGGTGCAGGCCGAGGCGACGGTGAAAGTGGAGGTCGGCTCCGAGTTGTACCACACAGCCGCTTCCGGCAACGGTCCTGTGAACGCGCTCGACGCGGCGCTGCGAAAGGCGCTCATCCCGAGATTCCCTGGGCTCAGGGGCGTTCGGCTGCTTGACTACAAGGTCCGCATCCTCGATGGCGCGGCCGGAACCGGCGCGACGACGCGGGTGCTGGTCGAATCGGGCAAGGGGTCGAAGCGATGGGCGACGGTCGGGTGCTCGAGCAACATCATCGAGGCGTCCCTCGAAGCTCTGCTGGACTCGCTGGAATACGCGGCTCGTGCGTGAACCCTGGGTTGGGCACCCTCTCCCCTAGGGGAGAGGGGTCGGGGGTGAGGGCTTGACTCCCACGCGCGCGAGAGCGCGCCGCGCCATCCCCGCGCCTCTCCGGCGTGACGTCCGGCTGCTCGGCCGATTGCTCGGGCAGGTGATCGCCGAACAAGGGGGAGACGACCTGCTCGTTGACGTCGAGGAGCTGCGCCGGCTGGTCATCTCCGCGCGCCACTCGGCCGCGGATGAGCGCAAGGCCGAAGCCCTTGTGGCGTCGTGGTCGATCGAACGCGCGGAGCAGGTGGCGCGCGCGTTCACGTGCTACTTCCACCTGGCGAACCTGGCCGAAGAGCACCAGCGCGTGCGCGCTCTGCGCGAGCGCGACCAGGGACCCGACCCGCTGCCCGAGTCTCTTGCCGCGACCATGAAGGAGGTCCTCCGCGAGACGGACACCAGGGGCGTGAACCAGATGCTGAAGAAGCTGAGGGTGCACCCGGTGTTCACCGCGCACCCGACAGAGGCCCGGCGCCGCGCGGTCGTCACGGCCATCAGTCGTGTGGCGGTACAACTGGATCGGGTCAACGACGACTCCGCTTCTGCCACGGATCGAACCGATTCGATGCGGCGCCTCCTCGAAGAGATCGACATCCTCTGGCGGACAGGACAGCTGCGATCGACAGAGCTGCACCCGCTCGATGAGGTCAGGGCGCTGATGGCCGTCTTCGACGAGACGCTCTTCAACATCGTGCCCGAGGTCTGCCGTGCTTTCGAGCGGGCCATCTTCTCGTCAGAGGACCCGGGTCGGGGATCGGCCGGCTCATTCCTGAGGTTCGGGAGCTGGGTCGGCGGCGACCGCGACGGCAATCCTTCGGTGACGGCGAAGGTCACGGAGGAGACCATGGCCATCCAGGCCGAGCACGTGCTGCTGGCGCTGGAGAACGCGACCACCCGCATCGGCCGCTCGCTGACGGTTGACGAGGCCACGACCCCGCCCAGCCGGATCTTGCGCCGGCGCCTGGCCATGGCAGCCGCGGGTGACCCGGCGCGCTTCGCCGAGATCGCAAAACGATCTCCGGCCGAGCCCCACCGCCAGTACCTCCTGAACCTTGCGGATCGAATTCGCGCCACGCGTGTGGGTGTCGCCGGACGCTACGCCGAACCGCAGCAACTGCTGGAGGACCTCGCAGTGGTCGCCGAATCGCTGATCGCAGCGGGAGATCGGCGCCTCGCGGACGGCGAGCTCCGCCGCCTCGTGTGGCAGGTGCAGACCTTCGGGTTCCACCTCGCGAGCCTCGAGGTCCGCCAGCACAGCTCGCAGCTGACCGCGAGCGACGAGATGCTGGAGACGTTTCGCACCATCAAACGCATCCAGGTCCGGTACGGCGTGGACGCCTGCCGCCGCTTCATCGTCAGCTTCACCCGCTCCGCATCTGACATAGCGAAGGTCTACGAGCTGGCCGAGCTCGCGACCGGCGGCAAGCCGCCGGTGCTCGACGTGGTGCCACTCTTTGAGACGCAGGCTGATCTCGAGCGCGCGGTGTCGATCCTCAGAGAGACCCTGGATCTCGCACCGGTGAGGGCGAGGGGTAAAGAGCTCGAGGTCATGCTCGGCTACTCGGACTCCGCCAAGGAGGTCGGCCCGGCGACGGCCACCTTCGCCCTGTACGGCGCCCAGGCCGAGCTGGCCCGCTGGGCGAAGAAGAACGGCGTCCGGCTCACGATCTTCCACGGTCGCGGAGGCGCCCTCGGGCGCGGCGGCGGTCCCGCGAACAGGGCGATCCTGGCGCAGGCGCCGGGCTCGCTCGACTACCGATTCAAGGTCACCGAGCAGGGCGAGGTGATATTCGCGCGCTACGGCAATCCAGCGATCGCCAAACGTCACCTCGAGCAGGTGATGTCGGCGGTGGTCCTCGCCTCGACCCCTCACGTCCAGGTGCGCGTCGCCGACGCCGCGCGGGACTTTCAAGCCGTCGCCGCCGGCGTGAGCAAGGCTGCGCGCGCGGCATATCGCGCGCTGGTGGAAACCGACGGCTTCGAGGAATGGTTCGCGCGCGTCAGCCCGATCGAAGAGCTGAGCCGCATGCGCCTCGGCTCGCGACCAGCCCGCCGGACCGGCGCCCGCAGCCTCGATGACCTGCGCGCAATCCCATGGGTGTTCGCCTGGTCGCAGATGCGGCTCAACCTGCCCGGCTGGTACGGATTGGGGAGCGGCCTGTCGGCAGCGCGGCTGCCCGACCTGAGGAAGGCCTACCGGTCATGGCCCCTGTTCAACGTGATGATCGACAACGCGGAGATGAGCCTGGCCAAGACCGATCGTCAGATCGCGGCGCGCTACCTCGAGCTGGGCAGACGGCCGGATCTGACGCAGCTTGTGCTCGACGAGTACGACCGCACGCTGAAGGTGGTGCTCGCGGTCACCGGGCACAAGCGGCTGCTCGAGGACCGGCGCGTCCTGTCGTGGGCAATCGAGCTGCGCAACCCGTATGTGGATGCGCTGTCGCACCTGCAGCTCCGCGCGCTGCGCGCGCTGCGGGCAAAGAGAAGCTCAGACGCCGAGAGGCTCCTGCTGCTGACCGTGAACGGCGTCGCCGCGGGTCTTCAAAACACCGGCTAGGCGACGAGGTGGGCGCGATACGTGCCGAGGATCCTGTGCAGCGCCGCCACCACCATCGGGTCCAGGCGCGGGCCGGCGTCGTCGAGCGCTCGGAGCAGCGCCTGGGCCGGCGAGACGGCGTGGCGGTAAGGCCGGTCCGTCGTCAGCACGTCATACGTGTCGGCGACCGCGACGATCCTCGCTTCGATCGGGATCTCGGCCGACGCCAGGCCGTGCGGGTAGCCCGAACCGTCCATCCGCTCGTGGTGGTAGAGGACGCCGAGCATCTCGCGCGTGATGCGGCCGGTGCCGCCCAGGATCGCGATCCCGAGCTCGGGATGCGTCTTCATGACGCGCCACTCGGACTCAGTGAGTGGACCTCGCTTGTCGAGGATGGACTGCGGGATTCCGAGCTTGCCCACGTCGTGCAGCAGGCCCGATCGGCTCACGACGAGCTGCTCAGCCGGGCCCATGCCCAGCTCGCGGCCGATCATCACGCAAAGCTCTGAAACTCGCCGGTCGTGGCCGTCCGGCCCTGTCAATTCCATGGTCGCCCCTGTCGGAGTGTCCTACCGACCCCAGTTACTCGGGAAGCCTTCTACTTCCTAACGACGCACATAACGCCCTGGGTCGCTGGAGTAAGAGACGCCTACCAGCCCTCGCGAATAACAGCCGCGCCGTACGGCCCCAGCTTGAACAGGCCCGCGTGCACCTGGCTGCCGTCGACCAGGTTGGTGCCCGCCTGGGTCAGCGGCACGTCAACCCCAGCGGGGCGGTGGTTCAGGAGAAAGAGGATGGAGCGATGGCCAAACGAACGCCGCACTGCCTCCACCGCCGCGGGCGCATCGAGGCCCGGCTCGACTCCGGCCTCGGCGCAAACCAGGCCGAGCAGGCGCGCCATCGACGGCTCATCCAGCCGCGTGCCGATGTAATACGCGGAGCCGGATCCGAACTTGTTTCGCGTGACCGCCGGCCGCTTGCCGACCCGCGAGCCGGCGAACGTGGCAAGCACCTCCGCGCCCGACGGCTCGATGAGCTCGCTCCACAGGTCGCAGCTTCCCTTCCCACCGTCGGCGAACACCACATCGAGCTGCTCGCCGTCCGCCAGAGGTAGCCAGTCGGCGATGCGCAGCCCGAGCAGGTCCGCGAACGGCGCCGGGTACCCGCCGAGGTGGATGTGCTCGAAGGGATCGATCACGCCGCTGAAGAAGCCGATCACCACGTTGCCGCCGCCCTTCACATAGGTGACCAGGCTCGCGGCGCCCTCGTCACCGACCAGGTAGAGGTTTGGAACGAGCACCAGCTTATAGCCGGACAGGTCGTCGTACGGCCGCGCGAAGTCGGCAACGATGTTGGCGCCGAACAGCGGCCGGTAGTAGTCCTCGAGCTGCGACTCCTGGCGAATGCGGTTCGACGGCTTGGATGGCAGCTCGAGCGCCCACCATGACTCCCAGTCGAGGACGATCGCCACTTCGGCGCGTACGCGGCTGCCGCACACGGCGTCGAGGCCGCGCAGCTCCCGTCCCAGCTGCTTCGTCTCCTTCCACACCGGCGAGGTCATGACCGAACCATGCGGAACCATCGCGCTGTGGAACTTTTCGGCGCCGGCCCGTGACTGGCGCCACTGGAAGAACATCACGCCGTCGGCGCCACGCGCCACAGCCTGGTAGCTCCACAGCCGCATCTGCCCCGGTGCCTTGGCGATATTCACATCTCGCCAGTTCACGCGGCTTGGCGTCTGCTCCATCAGCAGCCACGGGCGCCCGCGTCCCAGTGAGCGCATGAGGTCGCCCGCCATCGCCGAGCGCATGCCCGCCTCTGGGTCGGACGGATCCTGGTACACGTCGTCGCTGACGATGTCCTCGCGCTCGGCCCACTTCCAGTAGTCGAGGGGCTTGAAGAAGCCCATGAAGTTGGTGGTGATCTGGACGTCCGGGCTGCGCTCTCTCAACACCTCGCGCTCGATCTCGTAGCAGGCGAGCAGCTCGTCCGATGAGAAGCGCATGAAATCGAGCTGCTGGCTTGGATTCGGCCATGTCGGCGTGCGGCGCGGCGGCAGCACCTCGTCCCAGTTCGAGTAGCGCTGGGACCAGAAGTCGGTCCCCCACGCCCTGTTCAGGTCCTCGATCGATCCGTGTCGCTCCTGCAGCCAACCTCGGAAAGCCTCGGCGGAGACGTCGCAGTAGCAGTGGGCGACGTGGCACCCGAACTCGTTGCCCACGTGCCACATCGCCAGCGCAGGGTGCTTGGCGTAGCGGGCGGCCATCTGCTCGACCAACCGTCGAGCCCCGTTGCGGTAAACGGAGCTGCTGGGACAGTAGTGCTGCCTCGCGCCGTGCGAGAGCCTGACACCGTCGATCGTCACGGGCAGCATCTCGGGATGGTGATGCGACATCCACGGCGGAGGCGAGGCAGTTGCGGTTGCGAGGTCCACCGCGATGCCGCCCGCGTGCAGCTTGTCCATGATCCCGTCGAGCCACGCGAAGTCGTAGTTACCCTCGGATGGCTCGATTCGCGACCAAGAGAAGATCGCCAGCGACACGAGGTTCACGCCCGCCTCCTGCATGAGGTGGACATCCTCGTCCCATACCCGCTCGGGCCACTGGTCGGGGTTGTAGTCGGCCCCGTAGAGGATGTGCGGCAAGCGCGTTCCGAGCAGCGACTCGTAACCAGCGTTTTGCATGAGGGTGATCAGGAGCGTAGTGGATCTTTTCGGGCCGATGGTGTCCGCCTAGGATGTAGACCGCATGGCGTCAGTCTCGTTCGATCACGTGTCCAAGCGATTCGCCGGCGGGACGCTGGCGGTGAAGGACTTCTCGCTGGAGGTCAACGACACGGAGTTCATGGTCCTGGTGGGTCCGTCGGGCTGCGGCAAGTCCACGTGCCTGCGCATGCTGGCCGGCCTCGAGGAGATCTCGGACGGGGAGATCCGCATCGGGGATCGCGTCGTCAACGAGGTGCCGCCGCGCGACCGCGACATCGCGATGGTGTTCCAGTCGTACGCGCTGTACCCGCACATGACCGTGTTCGACAACCTAGCGTTTGGGCTGCGCATGCGCGGCACGCCGCGCGAGGACGTCGAGCGCCGCGTGAACACGGCGGCCGGCATCCTCGAGCTCGGGCCGCTCCTGAAGCGCAAGCCGCGCCAGCTGTCCGGCGGCCAGCGCCAGCGCGTCGCGCTGGGCCGTGCGATCGTTCGCGAGCCGCAGGCCTTCCTGCTCGACGAGCCGCTGTCCAACCTCGACGCCAAGCTGCGCGTGCAGACGCGCATCGAGCTGCAGAAGCAGCACCGCGCGCTTCACGCGACGTTCATCTACGTCACGCACGACCAGGTCGAGGCGATGACGATGGGCGACCGCATCGCGGTGATGCGCGACGGCGTGCTGCAGCAAGTCGCGCCGCCTCGCGAGATCTACGACCACCCCGCGAACATGTATGTCGCGGGCTTCATCGGCAGCCCGACGATGAACTTCATACCGGTCACGATCCAGGGCTCGACGGCCAAAGCTTCGGGTTTCGAGGTGCAGCTGCCGACGGCGCCCGGCGTCGAGAAGGCGGTGCTCGGGGTGCGGCCGGAGGCGATGACCGACAACCTGCGCGGCGCCGCCGCCCAGTCGGCCTCGACCAACGGCCAGGCTGGGCTCGACATGAAGGTCGAGGTCACCGAGATCCTGGGGGCAGACCAGCTCGTCTACGGGATCGTCGGCCAGGACAGCGCGATCGCCCGCGTCGACCCGCAGCTGAAGGTCGAGCCCGGCGACCGCCTGCGCCTGCAGCTCGACACCCGTCGCCTGCACCTGTTCGACCCGGCAAGCGGAGAAGCGATTCTCTAACAGAGTTCCTCCCCCACTTTTGGGGGAGGTCAGGAGGGGGCGCTAGCCTACGCATATGCTGAAGATCCACGACCTCGCCGGCGTCATCCCCGCGCTCGCCACACCGCTGACGCGCGATGGCGGCGTCGACGAGGCCGGGATCGGACGGCTGGTCGTCCACGTCCTCGCGGGCGGCGTCACGGGCCTGCTCCCGCTCGGCTCGACCGGGGAGTGCTCCTCGCTGGACGAAGGTTCGCGCCGGGCTGTGCTCGCCGCCGTCGCGAAAGCCAACGCCGGGCGCGTGCCGATCATCTGCGGCGTCGCTCAGAGCCACCTGGCGGGGGCCCAGCTCGAGGTCGCGGCCGCGGCGGCGCTTGGCGCGGACGCCGCGCTCGTGACGCCGCCTTTCTACTACCCGATGGACCAGGCGGGCGTGCTGGCGTTCTTTCGCACGCTGGCCAGGCGGAGCCCGATCCCGATCTTCCTTTACAACATCCCGCAGTTCACAAAGGTCGTCGCCGAGCCTGAGACAGTCGCGACGCTGGCGCGCGAGGGCTCGCTGGTCGGCATCAAGGACTCGAGCCGCAACTTCGAGTACTTCGAGCTCGTGCGCGCGGCCACCCGCGACCTCCCCCACTTCCGCGTCTTCACGGGCAGCGACACGATGCTCCTGGTTTCCCTGGTGATGGGCGGCGCGGGCACCATCTGCGGCGCGGCCAACATCGCGCCCGCGTGGGTCGTCCACATTTACGAAGCGTTCCGGAGCGGCGACCTCGAATCGGCGCGCGAGCTGCAGGACCGCCTGACCGCGCTGGTCATGAGCCTCCGAGGCGGGGTCTTTCCATCGGGGATCAAGGCCGCCCTCGATCTGCAGGGCATCTGCGAACCATGGCCGGCAAAGCCGATCGCACCCCTCGACGAAGCGGCCCGAGCGGCGCTGCACCACCAGCTGTCCGAGTGGGGACTACTGGCAAAAAGCTCACAGCCCGCCGACTTCGCCCGCTAGCAGGCTGATGAAAAAGGGCGTCGAGAGCTGCGGCGCACAGGCGGCCGAGGCCAAGGAGCCGACGAGCACCGCAGCGAACGTATTCGACATTCCTGAGCGAGGAGCGCAGGAGCCGACGCCGGCCTGGGCCGAAATGGGCGTCGCAGATCCGACGATTACTTTTTCAGCGGCCTGCTAGAGGTTCGGTAGGCGCGTCAACCGCCAGAACCGGCCTGGTGGATAGATCACGGTGGCAGTGACCAGCGCCACATCGAGGTCGTAGTCACCCAGCACCACGTGCAGGCTGCCGGCGGGCGTGCCTGGATCAAGTGGCTTGTCGACGTTCAGCGTCCTTGCCTGCAGTGTCTCGCGCAGGACCATGCCGGGCCACTCGACAAGGATCAGGTCGGACACCGAGATCACGTCCGAATGCCAGCCCCATGCAGTGTCGTAGGAGCCGACGGCCTGGTGGCGCAGCAGCTCGGTGCGCACGGTCAAAGCCGGCTGTATCGCCCGGATCAGGCCGCGCGCGATGTCGAACGCAATCTGCAGAGTTGGCTGGCCCATGACACAGCCGAAGATCGTGACCGGGTGGCCGCCGATGATGACCTCGGCCGCGAACAAGAAGTTCGCGCCCTGCGCCAGGCCGGAACCGGTCTTGATGCCGTTGATTCCGTCCTGCCCGAGAGCCCCGTCGACGTTGTACACGACGCCCGCGATGGGCAGCTTCGCCTGGGGCTCTCTCACTATCTGTGCCAGGACCGGGTCGGTCATCGCGGCCATGCCGAGCGCCAGGAGGTCGGTCGGAGTGCTCACCGTCTGCGCAGAGGAGCCGGCGGGATCGGCAAATGACGTTCTGGACAGGCCCAGCGAGCGCGCGCGCTGATTCATGCGGTCGACGAACGCCGGCATCGATCCGGCATCCCAGCGCGCGAGCGTTTCGGCGATGTTGTTGCCGGACGGGATCAGCATCCCCTGCAGGGCCTGGTACTCGCTGAGAACTTCGCCGGCCTGCACGGCCACGACAGACTGCTCCTGCGCCTTGTCGTTCTGGTAGGCCTGCACGTCCAGGTCGGTGATCGTGATCGACCCCCCGGTCTGTCCAAGGGGGAACGGCTTGTCATGCATGACGACCACCGCGGTCATCACCTTGGCCACGCTGGCGGCGGGTAGCGGCGACTCGTTGCCCGAGTCGGCCAGCTTGCCCAGCCCGGAAACCCCAACGGCTGCCGAGCCGGCGCTCGGCCATGGGAGTACGGGCAGCGTCCCCAGCGTAGTTTTCTGGGCGGGGACCAAGGACGAGGCGGTGACCTCCGGTATCGGGCGGAGGTAGTTGATGCCCATGGCCGCGCCGACCAGGACGACGATGCCGACCGCGATCCGCCGCCGCATGCCCAAGAACATATCTCGGGCACGCGCTTCGGCGTCAGGCCAGGCCGCGCCTCCGGCGGATCGCGCGGTCCGCGAAGCCGAAGCCGAGATCGACCGTCACGCCGATGAAGAAGATGACGATCATCAGCGCGAGCAGCTGCTGAGCGTCGGCGAAGTCGCGCGCGAACTGGAGCTGCTGGCCGATCGATGGCCGGTTCGCGATGATGTTGATGATCTCGGCCGCCATCAGGCTTCGCCACGCGAATGCCCAGCCCTGCTTCAGGCCTCCGACGTAGCCGGGCAGCGCGGCCGGCAGGATCACGTAGCGGTAGAGCTGGAGGCCCCGCGCCCCCATGACGCGCCCCACGCGAACCAACAGCGGCTGCACGTGGTCGACCCCGGCGAGCAGCCCGGTCGCCACGGCAGGCGCCGCGCCGAGGATGACCACGACGAGGATTGCGCCCTCGGTCTGCTGGAACAAGAGGATCGCAAGCGGCAGCCACGCGATCGAGGGCATCGACTGGAGTCCGAGGATGGCGTGACCCACAGCCTTGCGCACGATGGGTGCGCGCGCCACGAGCACGCCGATCACGCTGCCAATTGCGATGGCGATTGCGTAGCCAACGAGCGCACGCCGCAGCGTGACCGCGACGCCCAGATAGAAATCGGGCTGGCTCAGGTCCTCGGCAAGGCGCTGGAAGACGGGCAGCGGGCCCGGCAGCACGTAGTCAGGCCGCCAGCCCGACCACACGACCAGCTGCCACGCGGCGATGAAGAGCGCGAGCGCGGCGAGCTTCGGCCAAAGCCACGACCACACACGCCTCGCACCGTGCGGACGCTCGGTTACCTCGACGGTTTCGACCGCTTCGTCCACGTCTCGAGCGACCGGCTCAGTGGCCATCCGGGCGCATCTCCTGCTTGAGGCGTTCGGTGATGCGGCCTGCGACGACCGCCAGCTCGGGCGAGTCGAGGCTCCGCGGTCGCGGCAGGTCGATCTTGAACTCTTGAGCGACGCGGCCCGGCCGGCTCGTGAAAACAAGGACGCGGTCGCCGAGGCGCACGGCCTCGCGCGCGTTGTGGGTCACGAAAAGGATGGTCAGCGAGCTCGCGCGCCACAGGCGGACGAGCTCCTCGTGCAGGAGGTCGCGCGTGATCGCGTCGACCGAGCCGAACGGCTCGTCCATGAGCAGGACGTCCGCGTCCTGCGCCAGAGCCCGCGCGAGAGCCACGCGCTGCTTCATCCCGCCGGACAGCTCGTGCGGCCGTCGCCGCTCGAAGCCGTGCAGGTGCACGCGCTCGAGCAGGTCGTGCGCCTGCCGCTTACGCTCGGACCCCGGCTTGACGCCGCGCAGCTGCAGCGCCAGCTCGACGTTCTGCGACGCAGTCAGCCACGGGAACAGCGCAGCCTCCTGGAACATCAGCGCCACCCGACCCTGGACCTCGAACCGGCCGCTCGACACGGTTTCCAGGCCGGCGAGCACGTTCAGCAGCGTGCTCTTGCCCGAGCCTGACGCACCGACGATGCAGACGAACTCGCCCGGCTGCAGGTCGAGGGTTACCTCCTGCAGTGCAGCGAGGTTGCGATCCCCGTGCGGAAATGTCTTGCTCAGCCGCTCGACTGCGACCGCGCGGCTGCTCACCGCGCGGGCATCGGCCTGTTGTCGGGCGTCCAGTGCAGGCCGCACTCCTTCACCGCGCCGTCCTCCCACCACCAACGTCCCGCTCGCTCATCCTCGCCGGGCCCGGTGGCGCGCGTGCATGGAGCGCATCCGATCGATGTATAGCCGCGTTCATACAGAGCGTGGCGCGGTACGTCGTTTTCGTTGATGTAAGCCCACACCTGGTCCTTCGACCACGTCGCGAGCGGCGCGATCTTGGTGAGCCCTGGATGCTCGTGATCCTCGGTCACGACCTGGGTCTGCGATCGGGTCGCCGCCTGCTGGCGCCTCAGGCCGGTGACCCAGGCGTCGTAGCCGCTCAGCGCACGCGCCAGCGGCCGCGATTTTCGGATCTCGCAGCAGAGCCTGCGCAGCTCGACCGATTGGTAGAACGGGTTGGTTCCGTGCTCCCGGGTGAGGCTGCCGACCTCCGCCGCATCCGGCGCCACGACCTCGATCGCGATGCCGTAGCGATCGCGCACCAGGTCGATCATGTCATGCGTCTCCTGGGGCAACCGGCCGGTGTCCAGCGTGATCACATGCATCGGGCCGCCGATGCGCGCTGCCATGTCGATGAGCACCGACGACTCCGCCTGGAAGCTGGCCACGATCGCGAGCTTCGGAAACGAGGCCTGCGCCCACCGCAGCACCGCCTCCGGATCCTCCCCCGACAAGACCTCCGGAGGGGTTACAAGGTCCATCGGCCGCGGAGCATACCGGCTAGAGCGATTCCGCGAGCCGCACCGCCCCCGCGACGGGCTCCTCATCGAGCACGGTGCCCGATCCGACCCTGGCCTGCACCCTCGCCGCCAGCTCCGGAAAGTTGGTGACCAGGCCGCCCGCCATGACGACCGGCCCGTCCACGCCCACCTTCGCACCCGCGCGCAGCGCCAGCGAGGCGAGCGCGTCGGCGGCGCTGTCGATGATTCGGCCCGCGCCCGGATCGTGCGCAAGCGAATCGAATACCACGCCGGCGAGCGCCGCCCACTGCCCGGCCTCGTGATAGAGCTGGACCCGCGATATGGTCTCGAGCAGGTCGTCGCTTTCCGTGGCGACGAGCATTCGCTCACCCAAAACGCTGAGCTTCACGCCTTCCTCCCGCCGGCGCATCAGCTCGCGCAGAGCTTCGCGCACGATCCATGCGCCGCTGCCCTCGTCGCCCAGCATCCATCCCCAACCGCCCGCCCGCCCCTCCGCCCCGGCGTCGTTGCGCGCGTACGCGACCGACCCTGTGCCCGCGATGAGCGCGATTCCGGCGTCGAGGCCGGCGGCGGCGAGGATGAGCCTCGTGTCGTGCACCACGAGCACGCGCGCGCCAGGCAGCAGCAGTGCGAGCAGTTCCTCGACCCGGCGCCTGCCCGCGGGCACCTCGGCGCCCGCCGCGCCTGCACAGCAGGTCGCCGGGT
>WNFG01004563.1_pt1 | contig 21491 bp, 17 predicted proteins | sample 5400431 | NCBI WGS metagenome assembly WNFG01 (sample SAMN13153346, study PRJNA577476) | soil metagenome | isolation source: 120 cm saprolite under Douglas fir tree site 2 hole 3 replicate 2 | place: USA:California | collected 2015-04-18 | reverse complement strand
TACTCAGAAATAGATGTTAGAGCCTAAGCTGCACCTTAGTGACGGGCGGCAAACACGTGGGTTCGAATGGATAGCCGACCTCTGGGTCCAGGTTCGGAGCCAACTGGTGCCGGCGTCGGGCCGGGAAACCTAGTCCGATTCTCACATTCCCACGAGAGTCCCATGTCGATTCCCGCCTCATTCCCACGAATTGAGGTGAGTGGGACGCTTCCGGAACTGGATCCAGCGAGGTCGGCGATCAGACAACGTCCACCTCGAAGGTAAGGCGCGTCGATTTCGGCGAAGTGGGCCCTCCCTACCGTCTAGACCAAGTCAGCTTCGAAGGCGAGGGTGTTCGATTTCGGTGATTGCAGGCCCCCGATTTGAGCCAGCAATAGGCGGCGGGTGATCGCCGTGGTAGCTCAACCCCTCTCCCCCGTACGGCAAGGACCTGGTCAGACCTGACCTGCGCCCGTGGGCTATCGATCCCTCTAGGCCGCTCGAGTCCCGGTCGGATGCGGTCGCCGATCAAGGCTTGCTCGAGTTGGTGGGTGGCGAACATGGTGCCGTGGGACCACCTTGGTCGCGACTCTTGCGTGAGCTACGATGGGAGGCCGGGAGGGGTAAGATGTCGTCTTCTACGGGACCTAACGAGGATCTCTCAAGTTCGAGCCCCCTCAGCTCCACCAAAACTTCAGCGATTCACAGACACGGGGCGGGCGGTGCCGGCGCAGGACCACCTGCTCCGTAGTCTTTTCGAACCTGATCTCCTGGTTGCGCAACTCACCGCAGGACGCCGCGATTCGAGAAACGCGTCTCCTGGCTGGTGATGAACTCGAGCAGCGCCGCCTGCCCACCCTCGGTGGCCTTTCTCGCCCGGGCGAAGGCGCCCGCGATGTCCTCGGGCCGCTCGACCCGCTCGCTCCAGCCGCCCATGGCGCGCCCCAGATCCGCGTAACGCCCGCCGATGTCGCGCGTGCCGTACTTGTCGTGGGACACGACGAGATGCGGGATCTCGATGGCCATGGCCGAGTTGTTGAGCACGACCGTGAGGATGGGGACCCCGCAGCGCACCGCCGTCTCGAAGTCGAGCCCCGTCATGCCGAAGGCGGCGTCTCCCATGAAGTTGACGCAGAACTTGTCGGGGGCGGCGAGCTTGGCGCCGATGATGAGGCCGAGCCCAGTGCCGAGCGCATGCGACTTGCCCCAGCCGAGATAGCCGCGTGGCGAGACGGCCCGGTAGAAGGGGAGGAGCTGGTCGCGCGGGCTCCCCGAGTCGTGCGTGACGATGGCTTCGCGCGGGTTCACGGTGCGCATGAACTCGGCGATCACCCAGTAGGGGGTCATCGGGACCTCGGTCGAGCTGAGCGTCGGCGTCCACTCGGCGAGCCACGCCGCGCGCACGCGCTCGAGCTCCGCGCGCACACCCTCCCGTCCGGCCGGGCGGCCTCCCTGGCCCTTGATGGCCTCGATGAACTGGCGCAGCACGAGGCGCGCGTCGCCCAGGAGCGGGTAGTCGGCAGCATAGCTCTTGTTGAGATCGCGCTCGTCATTGGTCGCGTGAATGAGGGTCTTGCCGGCAGGGATGGTGGTCGCCATCCCGTGGCGGGTGAAGCTGCACCCGATACCGAAGACCACGTCGGCCTCGCGGAGATAGTGCAACGTGTGCCCGGTCACGACCGGGCCGCCGGTTCCGAGCGCGAGCGGGTGGTCCTCCGGGAAGGCGCTCTTGCCCTCGAGCGTGACCATGACCGGCGCCTCGAGCAGCTCGGCCAGCTCGAGCAGATCATTCGACGCCTCGGAGTACAGCACCCCCTGGCCGGCGTGGATCACCGGCCGCCGCGCCTCCCGGAGCACACGGGCGGCCGTCTCGACCTCGCGCGCGTTGGCGCCGGCCGCCGTCACCTTGACCGGCCGGTACGCCTCGATCAGGGCGTCGGGCACCTCCTCGTTCACGACGTCGGCGGGGATCTCGACCATCGCCGGCCCCGGACGGCCCATGCGCATCACGCTGATGGCCCGGCGCATGACATCCGCGACCTGGCTGCCCGTGGTGATGGTTTCGACGGACTTGGTGACCGACGCGAAGGTGCGCGCCGAGCTGAACAAGGGGAACACCTGGGCCCGGTCGCGCTGATGGCCGAGCGGCAGGAGCAGTATCGGCGTGGAGTCGGAGTACGCGGTGGCCACTCCGGGAAAGGCGTTCTCGGCCCCGGGGCCGTACTGCATGCAGAAGGCGGCGAGCGTCTTGCCGTTCTTCACCCGCGCGTAGCCGTCGGCGATGCCGACGCCCACCCGCTCCTGGCGGCAGAGCACGGGCCGGATCTCCACCTTGGCCGCGGCCTCGATCAGCGGGGTCGTTGGATAGGCGCTCAGGAACTCGGCGCCCTCGGTCTTGAGGATGCGGGCGATGGCATCGACGACTTTCACGGTGGGCACTCCTTGGGCTCTTGGGATTACCGGCCGCTCGCGCGAACGAGCGGCCGGCCAGCGGCCCGCGGTTGACTATACTGCAGGACGCGCAAGATCGGTCAGGTGAGGGAGAGCCGGCGCGGGGGGACGGGACCGAGCCCGGGATCGGACCCGAGGTGCTCGGCCGGGTCGAGCGGCGTTGAGCCGGCGGCCCGTATGCTGGCGGGCGGCATGGGAGAGATCGGCGGCGACGCGATCGCGATCCGTGAGTTGACCAAGCCCGCGGGGGGGGCGAGGTGGGGCGAGAGCTCGGGCGGCCGGCCCCGTCGTCTTTTCTCAGCCCTTGCGGGCAATCACCGCGATCCGGGTGAGATCGATCACGTGTGCCGCATGCCAGAGACTGATCCCGCTCCACGCGGAGAACCGCGTGATTCGGGGATCGGCCTATCACGCGCGCTGCCGGGATCGCATGGAGAGCCCGTCCGGGCCGGCAACCGTCACGTTCTCGTGATTCCTATGCCACCGCCCCCCGTGCTAGCCTCAGCGTCGTAGTGACCCTCGGCAGGGAGGCGCCTATGACGCTCAAGATCGATCGGCCCACTCGGGTTGCCCCCGCGGCACCGCTCCAGAGCCTTCCGTACGACAGCCTCGGCATGGACGCGGAGTCACTCAAGCGGGGAATCCTGGGCCACCTCGAGTACACGCTCGCCGAGCTGCCCCAGCAGGTGGACAGTGAGTGGGAGCCCTATGTCGCCTTGGCGCTGGCGGTGCGGGACCGGATGATCGAGCGCTGGGTACGCACGCAGGAGACCTACTATCGGCGGGACGCCAAGCGCGTGTACTACCTGTCGCTCGAGTACCTGATGGGCCGCACGCTCGGGAACGGCCTGATCAACATGGGCCTGCTGGACGAGTGCACCAAGGCCCTTCACGAGCTGGGCTACCGGCTGGAGGACGTGCGCGAGGCCGAGTGGGACGCCGGCCTCGGCAACGGCGGTCTCGGCCGACTGGCCGCCTGCTTTCTCGACTCGATGGCCACGCTGGGCTACGCGTCGTACGGGTATGGCCTGCGCTACGACTACGGCATCTTCCATCAGCGCATCGTCAACGGCGCCCAGGTCGAGGTCCCCGACGGGTGGCTGCGGTATGGCAATCCGTGGGAGATCCCGCGCCCGGGCGACCGATTCCGGGTGCAGTTCTTCGGCGGGGTTCGGTCCTCCATGGACGGGCAGGGCCGACTCGTCAAGGAGTGGGTGGACACCCGCGACGTGCTGGCGACGCCCTACGACACCCCGGTGCCCGGCTATGGCACCCAGACCGTCAATACGCTTCGGCTCTGGGCGGCGCGGGCGGTCGAGGAATTCGATCTCCACGAGTTCAACGAGGGCGACTACATCGGGGCGATCGAGGCCCGCGCCCGCTCGGAGAACATCTGCCGGGTGCTGTACCCGAGCGACAGCGTGGCCGCCGGCCAGGAGCTCCGGCTCGCCCAGGAGTACTTCTTCGTCTCCGCCACGCTCCAGGACATCATCCGGCGCTACAAGAAGCGCTACCGCATGTTCGACGAGCCGCGCGGCGCCCGCGTCTTCGATCACTTCGCGGACAAGGTAGGTATCCAGCTCAACGACACCCACCCGGCGCTCGCCGTCCCGGAGCTGATGCGGGTCCTCGTGGACCTGGAGGGGCTCGGCTGGGACGAGGCCTGGGAGATCACCCGGGCGACCTTCGGCTACACGAACCACACGGTGCTCCCCGAGGCGCTGGAGCGGTGGCCGGTGAGCCTGGTCGGTCGGATGCTGCCCCGACATCTGGAGATCATCTACGAGATCAATCGGCGCTTCCTGGACGAGGTGGGGCGCCGCTTCGGCCCCGACGACGCCCGCGCCCGCCGCATGTCGCTCGTCGACGAGGACGGCGAGCGCCGCGTCCGCATGGCCACCCTCGCCATCGTCGGCAGCCACAGCGTGAACGGGGTGGCCGAGCTGCATACCGAGATCCTCAAGCGCGACGTCTTTCGCGATTTCCACGAGATGTGGCCGGAGCGGTTCAACAACAAGACCAACGGCATCACCCCGCGTCGGTGGCTGCTCAAGAGCAACCCGCCCCTCGCGCGGCTGATCACCGAGACCATCGGCGCCGGCTGGGTGACCAACCTGGAGGACCTCCGCGGGCTCACCGCCCTGGCGACCGACGCGGCCCTGGGCCTGGCCTGGCGGAAGGCCAAGCGCGAGAACAAGCTCCGCCTGGCCGAGACCATCGTTCGCCAGTACCAGCACCGCGGCATGGCGCTCACCGTCAATCCCGACTCGCTCTTCGACGTCCAGGTCAAGCGGATCCACGAGTACAAGCGCCAGCTCCTGAACGTCCTCCACGTGATCACGCTCTATAACCGGATCCGGGATGGGCAGGACTCCGGTATCGTCCCGCGCACCGTCATCTTCGGCGGCAAGGCGGCTCCCAGCTACGCGATGGCCAAGCTCATCATCCGCCTCATCAACGGAGTGGCCGACACCGTGAACGCCGATCCCGCCGTTCGTGACCGTCTCACCGTGGCGTTCCTCGCCGACTACCGGGTCTCGCTCGCCGAGCAGATCGTCCCCGGGGCGGACCTGTCGGAGCAGATCTCGACGGCGGGAACCGAGGCCTCCGGGACCGGGAACATGAAGTTCGGCCTGAACGGAGCCCTGACCATCGGCACCATGGACGGCGCCAACGTCGAGATGCGGCACGAGGTCGGCGACGACAACATCTTCATCTTCGGCCTCACCGCGGCCGAGGTCGCGGCGCGGCGGCCGCACTACGACCCCTGGGAGATCTACCGGAACGATCCCGAGCTGGCCCGGGCGGTGGACATGATCGGCGGGGGCGCGTTCAGCCCGGGCGAGCCCGAGCTCTTCCGCCCGATCGTCGACTCTCTTCTGACCGGCGGCGACCACTTCTTCCTGCTCGCCGACTACGCCTCCTACGTGGCATGCCAGGAGCGAGTCGCGACAACCTATCGCGACGAATCGGCGTGGACGAGGAAGTCCATCCTGAACGTGGCCAACATGGCCAAGTTCTCGAGTGACCGGACGATCCGGCAGTACGCCGACGAGATCTGGCGCGTCTCCCCGGTGAGGGTGGAGTGAGCCCGGTCTACGACTTCGACCTCGTCTGCATCGGAAGCGGACCCGCCGGCCAGCGGGCCGCCGTGCAGGCGGCCAAGCTCGGGCGGCGGGCGGCCGTGGTCGAGAAACGGCGCTGGGTGGGTGGGGCGTGTATCGACACCGGCACCATCCCGAGCAAGACGCTGCGGGAGGCGGTCGTGACGTTCTCCGGCCTGGCGGGAAAGGGAGACCGCCTGCCCTGGGCCCGCCTCGAGGGGCGCCCGACCTGCCAGCAGCTCTTCGCGGGGGTGGACAGCGTGATCGCCCGCGAGGTCGAGGTGATCGAGAACCAGCTTCGGCGGAACGACGTGAGCGTGCTGTCCGGGGTGGCGTCGTTCGTGGATCCCCACACGCTGGCGATCGAAGCCGACGGGGGCCGGCGGCAGATCACGGCCGAGCACATTCTGATCGCGGTCGGCACGCAGCCGGCCCCCCCGCCGGGGGTCAAGAGCGACGGCGAAGTCATCCTCAACACCGACGACATGGTCCGGCTGAAGCAGCTCCCGCGCACGATCTGTGTGGTCGGAGCCGGGGTCATCGGGATCGAGTACGCGTCCATCCTCGCGGCCCTCGGGGTGGCGGTGACCCTGGTGGAGCGGCGGGACCGGCCGCTCGAGTTCCTCGACCGCGAGATCGTGGACGAGCTGCTCCACCAGATGCGCAGTCGGAACGTCACGCTCCGGCTCGGCGAAGCGGTGGACTCGATCGACCTCGCGGAAGGTCCGCCGAGGAAAGCGGTGCTCACCCTCGAGTCCGGCAAACGGATCGTCACCGACACGGTGCTCTTCTCGGCCGGCCGCGTCGCGGGTACCGAGGCGCTCAATCTGGCCGCGGCGGGACTCGAGTCCGACGAGCGCGGTCGGCTCCGGGTGGATGCGCACTTCCGCACCGCGGTGTCCCACATCTTCGCGGCCGGGGATGTGATCGGCTATCCCAGCCTGGCCGCCACCTCGTCCGAGCAGGGGCGCCTGGCCGCCTGCGCGGCGTTCGGCGTCGACGCGGGCCCCATGGCCGCTCATTTCCCCATCGGCATCTACTCGATCCCCGAGATCTCCATGGTGGGCGCGCCGGAGCATGAGCTCACGCAGAAGAAGATTCCCTACGAGGTGGGCGTGGCCCGCTACCGCGAGATCGCGCGCGGACAGATCCTCGGGGACCACGCCGGCATGTTCAAGATGCTGTTCCACCGAGAGGACCACCGGCTCCTCGGCGTTCACTGCATCGGGACCGGCGCCACCGAGCTGGTCCACATCGGGCAGGCCGTGCTCGGCCTGGGCGGCGGATTGGACTACTTTCTGAGAACCGTCTTCAACTATCCGACCCTGGCCGAGTGCTACAAGGTCGCGGCCCTCGACGCCTCGAACCGGCTCCGGTTCTGAGCCCGCGCCCACCGGCACCGGGGGACATGCGCATCGCGGTCGTCACCGACAGCCACCTCGCGCCCCAGGCCGGCGCGTTCAACGACAACTGGCGCGCGGTCCGCGCCTTCGTGGCCGCCGAAGCGCCGGCCCTCTGGCCGAGGTGGCCGACGGCCCTTTGTGACGACGGAGGCCGGCGGCGCGGTGGTCAGCCCTCCATGAAGCCGGCGAGCTCCGCCGAGGTGACCCCGCGGTCGACGTATCCGAAGGTACCGGCCGCCTTCACCTCGCGGGCCGCGTCGATCAGGCCGCTCATCGCGGTGCGGTAGAGCGAGGTCGCGAGGCTGATCCGCTTCACGCCCGCCGCAGTCAGCTCGGCCGCCGTGAACGATTTGCCCTTGATGCCCACCATGAAGTTGACCGGCTTCGACACGGCGGCGCACACCGCGCGCACCGCGGCCAGGTCGGGCAGGCCCGGCGCCATGAGCACGTCCGCACCCGCCTTCTCGAAGGCCTGCAGCCGCTTGATCGTGTCCTCCAGATCGGGGTTGCCCCGCAGGAAGTTCTCGGTCCGCGCGGTGAGCGTGAATGGAAAGGACAGCGCGCGCGCCGCCGCGACGGCGGCGGCCACCCGCGCGGTCGCGGTCGCGATGTCGAAGAGCGGCGTCTGCTTGTCCCCGGTCGCGTCCTCGATCGATCCGCCCACGAGCCCCACCGAGGCGGCGAGCCGGATGGTCTCGGCCGCGGCCGACGGCGCGTCGCCGAAGCCTTTCTCCAGATCGGCGGCGACCGGTAGATCGGTCGCGTCCACGATGGCGCGCGAGTGGGCGAGCGCCTCCTCGCGCGTCACCTTGCCGTCGCGGCGGCCGAGGGTGCCCGCGGAGGCTCCGCTGGAGGTGGCGAGCGCCGGGAAACCGAGCGCGGCGAGGATGCGGGCCGAGCCGGCATCCCACGGGTTGGGAATCACGAAGGCGCCCGGCGCCGCGTGGAGGGCCCGGAAGTGGACGGCCTTGTCGCTCTGGCTGACGGTCATGGTTTCGCCTCTATGACGTCTTGCGGGGGGGCACCACCCAGTAGAAGACGGTGTGCTCGCCGTCGGGCAGGTTGAGCTTGATCGTCTTCTCCGGCTTCCAGTCGCCCATGTCGTAGTTGTGCGAGACGACCCGGGTCCCGGGCCGGAGCTCGAGCAGCTTCGGGCGCAGCTTCATGTTCACCGCGGGCAGCAGGTAGAGGGTGACCACGGTGGCGTCGCTGATGTTCGCCTCGAAGATGTCGCCCTCGACGAACTTCGCGAGCTCGCTCACCCCGGCCTTGCGCGCGTTGTCCCGGGCCTCCTGCACCAGCGCCGGGAGCAGCTCGATCCCGGTGCCGCGCGTGCCGAACTTCTTGGCCGCGGTGATCACGATCCGCCCGTCCCCCGACCCCAGGTCGTAGAGCACGTCGCTCTTCTTGACCTTCGCGACCTTCAGCATCTCGGCCACCACCTTCTCGTGAGTCGGCACGTAGGGAACGTCCGGCTCCTTCGGGGTCGACGGCGTCTGGGCGCTCGCCGCGACGGCGGCGGCCAGGATGAGGGCGAGGAACGGCACGGGGGAACGGAAGATCCGCATGTCAGGCGCCTCCTTGGATGCCGGGACGGGTGACGGCGGCTCGTCCCATCAGCCCGAGGACGAGCGCGCCGGCCGCCACCACCGCCACCCCGACGATCGAGCCGCTCCCGCTGTAGGCGAGACTGGCATAGAGCAGGTAGGCGCAGGTGGCGCAGAACACGAGCGGCGTGATCGGATAGAGCGGCACCGTGAACGGACGCGCCACCTCCGGCTCCCGGCGCCGCAGCACGAGCAGCGACACGCCGGTCAGGAGGAAGAACAGCCAGAACACGGGCGCGGTGAACTCCACCATGGTCTCGAAACCCTCCCGCATGAACCCGCCGAGGAGAACCAGCGCGAGGACGAGCGTCCCCTGGGCGACGAGCGCGTTGACCGGCGTCCCCGCCCGGCGATGCCAGCGGCCGAGAAAGGCGAGGGGCCGGAAGTCGCGCCCGAGGGCGTAGGCGGTGCGGGCGCCCGTGAACACCGCCGCGTTCACCGAGGTGGCGGCCGCGATGACGATGAGCACGCTCACCACCCAGGCGCTCCCCACTCCGGCCGCGCGGGCCATCAGATCGGCGGCCACCGTCTTGGACTCCGCCATCCCGGCCAGCCCGAGGCCGCGCAGGTACGCCACGTTCACGAGCAGGTAGAGCGCGGTGATCGCGACGATGCCCCACACGAGGGCCCGCACGATGCTCCCCCGGGGCCCGCGGATCTCCGCGGAGGCGTACGCCGCCTCGTTCCATCCCCCGTAGGTGAGCAGCACGAAGACCATCATGAGGCCGAACCCCTGGGTGGGGGACGCGACCACCGGGGGCGTGGTCAGCGACGACGGCGTGTCGAGCGCGAGCCCCGCCGTGATCACCAGGACCAGGCCCGCCACCTCGGCACCGGTGAGCAGATTCTGGATCAGGCGCCCCTGGCGCACGCCGATGACGTGGACGCCGGTGATGCCCACGACGGTGAGCGCCGCGTAGAGGGTCGGCGAGGCGGCCCCGAGCGGCACCAGCTTGGTTGCGTAGTCGCCGATGACGAAGGCGAGCAGCGCGATGGACCCGGTCTGGATCACGGTGATGCGCGCCCACGCGAAGAGGAAGGCCAGCCGGATGCCGAAGGCGCGCGCCAGGTAGTGATAGTCCCCGCCGGGGCTCGGATAGGCCGCGGCCAGCTCCGCGTAGCAGAGCGCGCCGATGAGGGAGATGGCCCCGCCCGCCACCCACGCGCCGAGCGCCACCGCCTCGCTCGTCGCGTTGGCCGCGACCAGAGACGGGGTCCGGAAGATACCCGCGCCCACCACGGTGCCCACGATGATCGCCACCACGTCGATCACGCGCAGGGTCGGGCGCAGGGTCGGGTCCGAGCGGGCGGCCAGCATCACCGGCATAGCTTATACCGGAACGCGGAGCCCGCAACGAGTCCACCCCCTGTCCGAGATTCTGGACATTGTGCCGGCCGCGCGTGGCGCCCTAGGATCCGCCTAGGATCCGGACATGATCAAGACGGGGCGCATCGAGTTCTACGACCGGCCCACCTCGTGGGGCCTGATCATCGGCGACGATCAGGATCTCTACGTGGTCCGGGGCCGGGACGGGCGCGGGACGGCGCCCCGGGTCGGCGAGCGCGTCTCCTTCGAGCCGCAGGTCAGCGCCGACGGCAAGCGCGCAGCGGAAGTGCGGCTGGTCAGCCGGGGCCTCACGGCGCTCGGGCGCGAGGCGCCGGCGGCCGGGGTCAGGCCCCTCCGATGATCTCGGGGACGACCGCGAACCCTCGCGTGCGGATGGACTCGTCCACCCGGAGCTGCCGCCGCCGGTCGGCCGACCGCCGCTCGCTGGCGGCGGCCTCCGCGCGCTCCCGGCGCTCGCCGTGACGCCGGTCGAGGATCACGGTGACCGGCTCGCTCGCGTACTCGCGCTTGAGATAGTCGTAGAGCTGGATATTGTGGCGCGCCACCACGAACAGGTGCCCCAGATGCAGGAGCTCCTCGGCGGCCCGCGACAGCCAGAAGCGCATGTCCATCTCGCGCAGGAGGCCAAGGGCCGTGGCCAGGTGATCCTCCGCGCGATCGCGGTCGCCCGCCAGGCGCAGGAGCCGCCCCAGCCCCAGGTGCGTGCGCGCCTGGAGCGGGCGCATCTCGAGCTCCTCGGCCAGGCTCAGCGCCTGGCCGTAGTAGCCTTCCGCCTCGCCCACCAAGGGTGGCTCGGCCAGCGCGGCGAGCTCGCCCATCAGGCGCAGCGCGCCGGCCTGGTGGCCGCGCTCCTTGTGCCGCAGCGCCAGCTCGAGCGCGCGCTGGGCCACGCTCCGGGCGCGGTCGAGCTGCCCGGCCGCGGCCAGGCCCTCGCCCAGGTTCGTGGTCCAGAGCGCGAGGTAGGCGCGCACGCCCAGATCCTCCGTCAGCGACACCCCGTCCTCCAGGAGGCGCATCCCTTCCTCCCGCCGGCCGAGCAGCACGAGGGTGAGGCCCAGGAGCGACGAGGGAATCGGCCGCCAGACGTCCAGACTCTTCTCGCGGCAGGCGTCGAGGCTGCGCTGGAGCGCGGGCAGCGCGCGCTCGAGCTGGCCGCGGCGGAGCCAGGCGAGCCCGGCCATGGTGCGCGCGATGGTCTGGGTATAGGCGTGGCCGCTCGCCTCGCCGGCCCGCTGCGCCTTGTCGAGCGACAGGGCCGCCGCGTCGAACTCGCCGATCTCCACGAGGGTGAACGCGAGCCAGCCGCTCGAGGTGACGTAGGAGACGCCGGCCTGCCCGCCCGGGGTCTCACCCTGCATCAGCTCGAGGGCCTCCACGTTCTCGCGCAGGGTCGCGTGCGCGCGCCGGTAGAGGCCCTGCGCGTGACAGCTATAGCCCAGGTAGCTGCGGGCCAGCGCCTGGAGCGCCGCGTCGCCGGCCCCGTCGCCGATGCGCAGGCAGCGCTCGCCGTACTCGATGGCCAGGTCCGGCTCACCTTTCAGATAGTGGTAGTTGATGAGGTAGGTGTAGACGCGCGCCAGCCGCTGCTCGTCGCCGAGCTTCTCGGCCATCGCCTCCGCTTCCTGCGAGAGCGTCAGCACGCGCTCGAGCTGGCCGAGCTGCAGCAGCGGCGAGCGCAGGTCGAGGCGCAGGTCGATCGCCTGCTCGGTGGCGGACCGGCCCTCGGTCGAAGAAGATGACCGCCTCGCGATTGGCGGAGCGCGCCGCCGCCTTGGTGCCCGCCTGCCGGAGGTAGGCCACCGCCTTCGCCCACACCTCGCCGCGCACCGCGTGGTGGGCGAGCCGCTCGAAGTGCTCGGGCAGCCGGTCCGCGTAGAGCTGCTCCATCGCCTGCACCACGCGGCCGTGCAGGGCGCGCCGGCGGTCCTGCAGCAGGCTCGAGTAGGCCACCTCGTGGGTCAGCGCGTGGCGGAAGGTGTACTCCACGCTCGGGAAGAGGCTGATCTCGTAGAGGAACTCGCCGGCCTGGAGCAGGGTCAGGTTGCGGCGCACCGTCTCCTCCGAGAGATCGGCGATCTCCTGCAGCGGCGCCAACGAAACATCCTTGCCGATGACCGCGGCGGCCTGCAGCAGCCGCTTGCTCTCGATGGGGAGGCGGTCGATGCGCGCGGCGAGCACCGCCTGCACGGTCGCCGGCACCTGGACCTTCTGCACCTCGCGGGTCAGGAGGTAGTGCCCGGGCGTGCCCGCGAGCACCTTGCTCTCGGCCAGCGTGCGCACGCTCTCCTCGATGAAGAACGGGTTGCCCTCGGTCCGCTCGATCAGGAGCTGCTTGAGCGGGCCGAGCCCGGGGTCGTCACCCATCAGCGCGCGCAGCAGCTCCTCCGAGCTCTGGGGCGGGAGCGGATCGATCCGGAACTGGGTGTAGTAGCTCTTGCGCGCCCACCCGTGCTGGTACTCGGGCCGGTAGCTCACGAGCACGAGGGCGCGGGCCAGGGGCAGGCTGTCCACGAGGCTGTCGAGGAAGGCCTGGCTCTCCGAGTCCAGCCAGTGGAGGTTCTCGAACACCAGGAGCACCGGCTGCACCTGGCCTTCCCGGAGGATGAGGCGCTTCACCGCGTCGAGCATACGCTGGCGGCGCTGCGGCAGATCCGGGGTCTGCCACTCCGCGTCGTCCACCGGCACGTCGAGGAGCTGGAGGAACGCGGGCAGGGTGGGCCGCAGGCTCTCGTCGAGCGTCAGCAGCTTGCCGGTGACTTTCTCGCGAATCCGCCGCGAGTCGTCCGGCTCTTCGAGGTGGAAGTAGTTCTGCAGGAGCTCCTTCACCGTGAGGTACGAGGTGTTCTTGCCGTAGGAGGTGGCCTGCGCCTCCATCATGAGCCAGCCGTGCGCGCGATGGGAGTGGGTGAACTCCCAGAAGAGGCGCGACTTGCCCACCCCAGGATCCCCGACGACCCCCACGAGCTGGCCCTGCCCATTCCCCGCCGCGGCCACGCGGCCCCGTAAGACCTCGACCTCGTCGTGACGCCCCACGAACTTCGTCATCGCGCCCCACAGGCCCAACCCCCGGCGTTCCTGCCCCGTGAAGCGATAGGGCCGGTCCACGCTCTGCGCTCCGACGTCGAGCGGGACGAGCTCGAACCGGCGCTCCAAAAAGGGGACCGCCGCCGCACTCGCCACCGTCTCGTCCGTCCCGATGGCTTGCAGGAGCTGGTCGAGGACCGGCCACTGCGCGCGCTTCGCATCCGCATCGATATCGATCCTGGTCTCCGAGCGTCCGACGAGAACTTGAGCCACGTGGATGCCGATCTTGACCCCCGGGGTCCTGCTCTTATCCTCACGGGCGCGCTCGGCCCTTTTGTGGACGACCATCGCGGCATGGGCGGCGCGCCGTGACGCATCGTCGACCCGATCGACCCCGAACGAGGCCACGATGCCGGTCGGCGTCAGCTCTTCCACGCGGCCGCCGAAGGTCTGCAGCGTGTCGATCACGCCTTCCAGGGCCCGGCTCGGGGGTGACGCCTCATCGCCGCCGTCCGGCTCGACGAGGGCGGCGCAGAGCAGCGTGATCCCGCGACGTTCCCACTGAATCCGGGTGCCAGTGGGCGCGGGGGCCGGGGCTGTCTCGGGCCGACTGGGGCGGCGGGGAGGAGGGCGATGGCTGCGCACGCCGTACTTCTCAAGGCGGGCATACAGCGTGTTGCGCGCAATGCCCAGCCGGGCCGCCGCGTGCGAGATGTTCCCCGCGCTTTGCTCCAGCACCGCCAGGAGATGCTGGCGCATCGCCTCCTCCGGGGTGACGGCACCGGCTCTGGCGCTGGGCGCCGGGGCCCCTGAGTGGGGCCCGTCCGCCGACAGCGGTTGCAGCGTCGCTTCGGTGACCACGGGAGAGTCGGCGAAGAGCGCGGCACGCTCCATCACGTTGGCAAGCTCGCGGATATTGCCGGGCCAGCGATACGCGAGCAAGCGGGCCTGGGCCTGCTCGCTCAGGGTCTTCGGCGGTAGCCCATAGTCGACGCAGGCTCGGGCGAGGAACCGCTCGGCGAGGAGGAGCACGTCGCGCCCCCGTTCCCGCAGGGCGGGCAGGTCGAACGTGATCACCGCCAGCCGGTGATAGAGGACTTCCCGGAAGCGCCGTGCGCGGCGAGCCGCCTGGAGATCGGTGTTCGTGGCACTGATGAAGCAGACGTCGACCGCCTCCGGCCGGGTGCTGCCGAGGCGACGGACGACACGCTCCTCGATGACGGTGAGGAGCTTGGCCTGGGCCGATTCGGGCAACAGGCCGACCTCGTCGAGGAAGAGCGTGCCCCGGTGCGCGGTGTGAAGGAGGCCGGGCTTGGCGCGGCGGGCGTCGGTGAAGGCGCCCCGCTCGAAGCCGAACAGCTCGGCCTCGAGCAGCGTCTCCGGGATTGCCGGGCAGTTGATGTCCACAAAGGGGCCACGCCTCCGGGGCCCCACGCGATGCACGAGCCGGGCGACGAGGCCCTTGCCGGTGCCGGTTTCGCCCTGGATGAGGATCGCGGGGAGCCGCCGGCCCGCCGGCTGGCGCTCCAGCAGGTGGCGAAGCTTCTCCCGGACGACGTTGATGGCCGGGCTCTCTCCGAATAGTTCAGCCAGCTCTTCCATGGCCGCGGCTAGCCTACGCGCTTGCTCAGGTCACTGCTCAGATTTCCGAACAGTCCGAACAGTGATCAGCTGGTGACTTCCCTAAGGGCGAGCCGCGCCGCGGCCGTTCGCGAGTCGTAAGTCCGCGGCATACCTCGACACGGCCGTCCACGCCACGGCAGCCCGCCAACTGGAACGTTTTGCGCATCCCTTGGGACCAGGGGGGAGGTGGCGGGCGTCGTCGGACGCGATGTCGGCCGTGGCGCTTATGCTGGGTAGCTTCCAACCCGGCACACCCGGCTCCCCTACTTTCATCGAGGCTTTCTACCACTTCAAACTGGGAGGGAGAATGTCATGAAGCGCTCTGTGATCACCAACCAAGCCTTGATCAACCAAAGCAAGCCCGGCAGCGGACAAGAACCAACCAACATGCAAAGAAGAACTTTGATCGGCGGGGCGCTGGTCGCTCTGCTTTCATCCCCTGGGCGGGTGATGGCCAAAGAAACGGCTGAGCCCAACGATTCTTTCGTCGTCCTGTTGAAGGGAGTCTATGAGCCCGTGGTTGACGGTCCCAACCTCGGCCTGTCCGAGGTGAACCTGGGTGATGGTTCGTACTCGATAACAAAGATCTACCCCGTTAACGGAATTCCGGGTAACACGAACGCGAACAAGGCTGTCGGCGACTTTTACGTGCAGTTCAGCGGAGATTTGTGTGCCTACCACGTCCCCGGAGGCTCGTTTGCGATGCGCTTCACAGGTGGCGGTTTCACAGAATTTGAACCGGACGGGCTGGGTGGGACGTACTTGATAGGAACCTTCGAACTAACGATACTCGAGGCGACCGGGATTTATCAATCTTTTGCAGGTGGTCATAACCACATGGTGGACAAACTGCATCAGCTAGCTAACGGCAGCTTCGATGAATACTGCTTCTGCTTTATCAGCCGTACATAAACGACAGTTATCGTGACATCCGCGTGAGAGGCTCCTAGCTGGGGCGCAGAGGAGGGCTCGCGTTCGGGTTCCCTGGCCAGCCCGCCCGCGCCTCTAGCGGCATCCGCTAGGAGGGACAACGGTCGAGTGCACAGAAATGCACAAGAATCTGTGCGGCCCGATCGGCGCAATGCACAGAACTCTGTGCTGTCAGGAGGGCCATCATCGTGGCTTGCCCAGCGTCATCGTCTTCGGGTGCGGGCGGCATGCGTAGACGCTGCGCCGCGAGCATCGCAGCCCTCCTGCTGGCGGGCGGAACTCCGGCCGCGTCCGCGTCCGACAGCGCGCTGCGCCTCGTCGATGGCGACGGCGTCGTCCACCTCACCAACGTCCCGGCCGATCCGCACTACCGCGGCCTGCCCGGAGCCTCCGGCACCGGCGCGGAGTGGCTGCGGCTGCCCGCGCGCTCCGGGACGCAGTACGCGGCCGACATCCAGGAGATCTCACGTGAGCTCGGGGTGAGCCCCACGCTGGTCGAGGCCGTGGTGCGGACCGAGTCGGGATTCGACCCGACCGCGGTGTCTCCGAAGGGTGCGCGCGGGCTGATGCAGCTCATGCCTAAGACGGCGGCAGTGCTCGGGGTACCCGACCGCTTCGACCCGCGCGAGAACATCCGAGGCGGGATACGGCACCTGCGGTATCTCCTGGACCGCTACCAGGGCAGCATGCCGCTGGCACTCGCCGCCTACAACGCGGGGGAAGCCGCGGTCGACACCCACCGGGGCATTCCCCCCTACCCCGAGACCCAGCAGTACGTCCGGCGCGTCCTGCGCCATGCGGACCTGCCCGACTCGGGCGCCGGCGCGGCCATCATCTACCGATACTCGGGCCCGGACGACGTCGTGACGTACAGCAATCTGCCGCCGCGGCCACGACCCTGAAACAATAACGATACGCTGTCGACATAGAGTGACGATTGACGACCCGCCGCGGCGGCGACCATAATCCCGCCACCTTGAACAGCCTCTCGCCGCCGCCGCTCCGCCTGGGCGAGATTCTCGTGCAGGCGCGCGTCGTCACCGACGAGCTGCTTCAGGAGGCGCTCGCCCGGGCCGGGGAGGAGCGGCAGCGGCTCGGCGAGGCGCTGGTCGCCATGGGCGCCGCCAGTGCTGACGATGTCCTGAAGGCGGTAGCGGCCCAGCAGGAGCTGCCGTATCTCTCCGCCGAGGAGCTGCCGTCGACCCCGCCCGCACTCAAGGAGCTGTCGCCGAAGTACCTGCGCCAGTACGTGGCCTGCCCGATCGCCGTCGAGGGCACGACGGTCACCGTGGCGACGGCGGATCCGACGAATCCCCTGCTGCTCGACGATCTCGAGCAGACCCTCTCGCTCGCCATCAAGCTCTGCGTCGCGCCCGGGCCGGCCATCCTCGAGGCCATCGAGCGGGCCTACGGGGCCAACACCGCCCTGCAGAAGATCGTGGAGGGGATGGGGTCCGGCGCCGATCGGCACGCCGAGCCAGAGGACGACGTCGATCACCTGCGCGACCTGGCCTTCGAGGCGCCGGTCGTCCGCCTCGTCAATCTCCTCATCGAGGAGGCGCTCGCCGCCGACGCCTCCGACATCCACATCGAGCCCTTCGAGGACAGCCTGCGCGTGCGCTACCTGACCTCCCGCATCAAGATCATGGCCGAGCTGAACATCGCCGAGCGCCGCCTGCCCCAGGACGGGCGGATCCGAGTCACGGGGATGGGCGGGCGCCGCGTGGACATCCGCGTCTCCACCGTGCCCACCATCCACGGCGATGCGTTCTGGGTACTTTGGTCCCCGGCCAACAGGAGTACTCAGGTCGGCACTCTCCGGCCGGATGCTTCACCTCGTGTGGGATCGTCGTGGCGCCGTCGATCCAGCCCTGCGCCTTCAAGGCGTCCAGGACCGCCTCGAAGCCGGTCTCCTCCAGCACCTTGGTGTAGCTGGTCGCGCCCTCGAAGGACCAGCCGCCCTCGGGCTGCGGCGTCACGCGCACCTTCGTAGGCAGGATCTTTCGGAGCACCTGCGCGGCGACCGTCTTGTTCCGTCGCAGGTGACCACGCCAGTCCGCCGCCACCTCCGCAATCGATGCCCCGAACGCCTTGACGTCGAGGTCCTGGATCGCGGCGGTGCCCGCCAACATATCATCGACCTGCGTCAGGCGAGCCTTGCGGGTACGGATGCCGTCGTGAATCTCTTCCACGTCACCGCGCGCGGCCTGGTCGACCAGCCGGGCGATCTCCGCGCGCAGGGACTTGGCTTCAGCCTTCAGGGGCTCGGGATCGGCCTGCGCGGCGCGCTGCCGTTCTAGCGCGTCCTGCATTCGCTCGATGATGATCGCGCCTGCGAGCGCCTCCTCGAACGCCTGCAGAATCGCCTTCTCGGCGAGCGGCACCGCGAGTCGGTGGCCGTTCGAGCATCGCGCCTTGCCCCCGTGGTGGTGGTTCGTGCACTGCAAGAACTCCTTCCCACGTCGGACGCGGACGTGCATGCTGCCGCCGCAGACTCCGCAGGCCAGGAACGGAGTGAGCAAGTGCTTCGACTCGGTCGGTCGGGACTTGAGCCGCCCGTCCTTCGAGCGCCACGTGGCCGCGGTGGCGGCCTGGTTGACCTGCTGCACGGTCTTCCAGAGTTCGGGTGTGATGATGCGCAGGGTGGGCACCGCCGCGCGGATGATCGCCTCCGGGGACTTCTCGGTGACCGCGGTGCCGCGGCGCTTGCTCTGACGGGTCCGCGCATACACGGCGACGCCGTTGTACGCCTCATTCACGAGGATGTTGCCGACGCCGTTCGGGCTCCACATCTTACCGCCGCGCGGGGAGGCGATGCCGTCGCGCTCTAACTCCCTCGCGATCTTGAAGTATCCGGCGCCGTGCGCGCGGCGTGTGAAGATGCGTCGGACGATGGCCGCCTCGGACGGCTTCACCACGCGCTGCCCATCCTGGGTTTTGTACCCGAAGAGGCGACCGCCCGTGAACCGGCCTTGCTCGGCCAGTTGCCGCATCTTGTCGCGGACGCGCTGCCCGGCCTTGCGTCGCTCACTCGCGCCTGCCCAGGACTTCATGAACTGCTCGACCTCGCCCATCTCATCATCGAGCGTGATCGGCCGATCCTGGCCAGCGTGCGGATGGTGTCGCGGCCGAGTCGAGACTGCTCGGAGACGATCAGCACGCCGAGCTTGTGCTTGCCCTTCACCGTTTCCAGCAACCGCGTGAGCCCCGGCCTGTTCTTGAACTCGGCGCCGGAGATCCCGTCGTCGGTGAACACGAGATCCTCGTCGAAGCGCCAGCCCTTCTTGCTGGCGTACTCCTTGGCCCGCTCGATCTGGCGCGTGACCGACTTCGCATCGTCGGCCACGTTCTGCTCGTTCGACTTCCGCACGTAGCAGCCCGCGATCATCTACTTCCCCTTCTTGTGGCCAGCCCAGCGCGCGCGCTGGGCCTTCTTCAGGTTTTTCATCGAGGCGGCCATCTTGGCCTTGGACCGTGACTTGCCGCCGATCTTGCCCCCGATCATCCCGCCCATCCGTCCTGCAATGCGAGTGTCCATGGGGTCCCCCTTTCGGTGGTACCACCGTACCAGGAAGGGCTTTTCGGGGCAAGGGTGCGTAAATAGCCGGGATTTACATCTCCTTCCGCTCCCAGAAGGGTTTCGGGTCGGTGCCGCCAGCGGGCGGGAGCCCGCGGCCATCCCAGGCGGGCTCGGGCTGACCCCGCGGGATCAGGGTCACGTTCTTCCGGGCGCGCTCGCGGAGTTCCTCGGGCGTCAGCGTCGGCGCCGTCGGCTTGGCGGGGTCGGGGGCGAGGCGCTTGGCGATCCGCACCAACTCCTTCAGCGCGGCGGCGAAGTCGTGCAGGTCGCGGCCATCGATCTCATTCATGGTGGTCTCCTGTTACAGAATTCTCCGGCGCCAGCAGTCGCCATGACCGCGCGCGAAGCCCCACTTCGTGCAGGCCGGGAACCCGGCCAGGTGGTCGCGCTCGGCCTGCGCAATCCCCAACATGCCCGCGCCCGTGACCTCGCGGCTACAGCTTTGGCACTGCGATGCGATCGTGGCCGGGCGGGGTGGCGGCGGTGGCGGCGGTGGTGCCGGGGCGAGCGGCGGCTCAAGCCCGCGCGGGTCCCGGTAGTACTCGGTCTTGCCGCTCGGCGTCGTGACCGCGTGCAGGCCCGTCTCGGGATTGATCAGCGTCGAGGCACCGGACTCGGGCGTCGCCCTCCACTTGCTCCGCGCCTCGCGGCACTCGTTCCGATGCGCGGCGTCCTCGATGTCGACACCGTGCGCGCGGCAGCGCGCGATCTTCACCGGCTTCGGCGGCTGGACGGGATCGGGAGCGGGCGCCGTCTGGAACGGCACCTTCTGGCGCCAGAAGGCAGCGCGCGCGGCGGTCGTGTCGGTGTGCGACCAGGCGAGACCTGGGAAGCTCGACACGGCGGCATGCACCAGCATGGCCGCCGCGGTGGCGAGCGCGGTTGCCTGGTCGTCCAGTTCACAGCGGACCATGGGCTTGGAGATCTTCATGCGGCCGCCCTCGGTGGGCCGCGCTTCGAGGTTCCGAAGCTCGCGCACCTGGCTCGGAAGGTCGAGCAGCCGGATGGAGCCCGTGCGGAAGAGCGGGGTGCACTCGACGAAGGCGTCCGACTTGTGCAGGTAGAGCAGGTCGCCCGCCCGGCGGATCTGCGGGTCCTTCAGCGTGAAGCGGTGCGCGCTGATCTCCTCGAACGTCTGCGCGGGCCAGGACCCCGCGTAGCGGTCGCTGAAGGCGAAGGCCACCTTGTAGTCCCCGGCCAGGGCCAGGATCTCGCGGACGACGCCCCGGAGGTTGAGCTTGCCAGAGGACGGCTTCATGTAGCGATCAGCCGACGTCGAGGCCCGACGTCGAGGCTCGGCGCTTGACCTGGTCGTGCTGATCGAGCACGCGGAAGGGAAGCAGTGATAGACGCTTATGCGGCGGTGGGAGACCGGGACCGTCGCGCGGTGGGAGACCGGGGTGTACGCCATCCCAGAACCGACCGCGCGACTGCTGCAGCGGATCCGCAACGAACGACGGGAGCCGCGCGCGCGCGCCACGTGATGGGAGGGCCGGGGGGGCGGCGCGTGGGCGCGCCACGCCCGCCAGGGGGCCCATCATCGCGCGACCGTTCAGGAGACATCGGCAAGGAGACGGCGTGATGAGCCGCCCCAGGATCCGCCGCCGAACTGGGCCTCGCCGGCGCGCGACCGAGGCGCCGCGGGTGGCCTCGTGGCCCGAACCGCAGCCCGTGCCGCGGGCCCGGCCGCCGGTGCCCGCCTTCAACCTCGCCTTGCTGCCCGACGCGCTCGCGCCGTGGGTCGCGGACGTCGCCGACCGAGTCCAGTGCCCCCCCGACTTCGTCGCGGTCGGGGTCCTCGTGGCCGCGGCCGCGGTCATCGGCCGGAAGGTCGCGATGCGCCCGAAGCGGCAGGACGACTGGGCGGTGGTGCCGAACCTCTGGGGGCTGGCCGTCGGCCCGCCGGGCATCATGAAGAGCCCCGCCCTCGCCGAAGCCCTCCGCCCGCTGCACCGGCTGGTCACCGACGCCCACGCCCAGGACGAGGAGCAGCGGCTCGCCCAGCACTTTCACCTCGCCGAGCAGAAGGCGCGGCGCCACGCCTTGGCCCAGCGGCTGCGCGCCGCGGTCGCGCATGAGGAATCGACGGAGGACCTGCGGGAGCCCTTCGCCGCCGTGTCGCGGGACACGCCGCGGGCGGCGAGGCGGTACCTCGTCAACGACACGACCGTCGAGAAGCTGGGCGAACTCCTCAATCACAACCCGAACGGGCTCCTGCTGTTTCGGGACGAGCTCAGCGGTTTCCTGCACACGATGGAGCGACCGGGCCACGAAAATGACCGGGCGTTCTACTGCGAAGCCTGGAACGGCACGGGGGCGTACACGTACGATCGGATCGGGCGCGGCACCCTGCACATTCGGGCCGCGTGCGTCTCGGTGCTCGGCGGGATCCAACCGGGCCCGCTCGAGCGCTATCTGCGCGCGGTCTTTGCCGGGCGCGGG
>WNFG01004612.1_pt1 | contig 21495 bp, 17 predicted proteins | sample 5400431 | NCBI WGS metagenome assembly WNFG01 (sample SAMN13153346, study PRJNA577476) | soil metagenome | isolation source: 120 cm saprolite under Douglas fir tree site 2 hole 3 replicate 2 | place: USA:California | collected 2015-04-18 | reverse complement strand
CACGGCAGCCGCTGAATTGACGGCGCGCCGCGTCATCCCCCGTTTCCCTGGCCTGCCTTTCCATGATCACGGTGTTTTCTCAGTCACCGCGACTGAGGAAACACCGTGCTCATGAACCGGATCTGACTGAGGTCAGCTCGCGCCGGTCGGCTCCAACGGCTGGGTGTTCGCCCACCCGGGTGCCGGGCGTATGGTGCGGAGGTGGCTGATGTCTTTTTCTACCGTAGGGCGGTGGGCAAGAGTCGAGGTGCCCGGCCAGGCGTGAGCGGCGGGCAGGATGACTGCGACCGCTGAGGAAGAGGCCGCCGCGATGGTGGCTGCCGTCCGAGACGATCCCGCCCGGCGCCTGGAGCTTGCCGCCCGCTTCTACGACCGGCGGATCGGGCGGGTCAGCATCCGGGCGTACCGCCGGGCGGAGATGGCATTCATGCGTTGGCAGGTCAGACGGGGGGTCCTCGCCGCGCCGAGTGCGGACCGGCCCGGCAGCCCATGGTGGCGGGCGGTCAACGAAGACCTCCTGCGCGATGCCTGGCAGGCCGAGCTGCTGGTCAGCGACCAGCCCGGAACAGTAAGCCGGCCGAGTGTCGCATGCTGGGTCCGGTTTCTGCGCCGGCCGTCGGCCGAGGCGTGGTACCGGGCCCACAACGCCAGCATCGTCGCCGGGTACCTGGCCCACCGCGACCTCTCCCAGCAGGAACACCCCGTAGAGCGATTCTTCATGGACGTCGCCCTCATCCGGGTGCTGTACGCCCACAGCATGCTCACCGCCCCGCGTCTGGCCCTGGGCCGCCTCGCTCCAGCGGGCCGGCTGCTCGCCGACCCCCGCTGGCGCGGTGCCGACGTGTTCCTCAACCTCCACAACGTCCTGCCCAACCGATATCCGCTCGACGGGCTCACCATGCCAGAGATTCTCGAAGCCGAGAACTACCTGGGGCGCCTGATCGACTACGCCGTGATCCTGCCTCGGACGCACGCCCTCTACGCCCACGCGGCAGCCGACCTGAACGAGCCACAACTCCTCAAGATGCTCCGTGACGGCTGGCCCGTCTACGCGTGGCCATATGAGGAGCGGCACGTATGGACGACCGCAAGGGCACCGCTGGCGATACGCACCCTGAGAAGGCTGACGAGAAACACCGAAATCGATCAGTCAGGGGGAGCTCGCCAGGTATTACAGTCGCGGTTTCACGTTGGGTATCCAGGTGCTTCCCGTGGGTTACTCCCCTGGACGGGCTCGCGCGGTGCTATGTCACGGTGAGTGACGATGTTCCGGGCGCGTCTACTGGGGCGGAGAACTACATTGGTGTAGTCTGGGGCGGCCGTGGCCCGTCTTGGATGTGTGACGAAACAAGAAGAAGCCACGGCCGCGCAGGCCAGCATAGGAGATGTCGCGGGGTGCGCCGCGCGGGTGGATGCCCAGGTCAGGGCGGTCCTGGGCCGGGTGCTGGCGCAGCGGCGCAGCGTGGAGACCGCGTTGGGGTACGTGACTGTGCTGTCGCCGGGAACGCGGGCGAACTGCTGGGCGATCGCGGAAGCGGCCGGTCATGAGGGCTGGGGCCGGATGCAGGGCCTGCTGCGGTCGTATCGCTGGGACTGGGCTGACCTGCGGGCGCAGCTGCCCGGGCTGGCCGCTGCCTGGCTGCCCGGCCGCCAGGAGGACCTGACCGGCCCGGGGATCGCGATCGACGAGACCGCGCACATCAAGGCGGGGGACGCGACGGCGTGCGCTGCTCCCCAGCATGCGGGGTGCACCGGGCAGGTGGAGAACTGCGTGACCACGGTGTTTTCCGCCTACGTCACCGCGGGCGGGCAGGCCTGGGTGGACTTCGACGTGTACCTGCCCCGGCGGTGGGCGGGGGATCTGCCGCGCCGGGACGCCGCCGGGATCCCTGCTGACCTGGAGTTCGCCACCAAACCGCAGCTGGCGATGAACCAGCTGGACCGGCTGGCCGCAGCCGGGCTGCCGGCCGGCTGGGCGGCCTACGACGAGGTGTACGGCCGCAGCGAGCCGCTGCGCAAGAAGACCGCTAAGGCCGGGCTGGCGTACGTGGCGATCATCCCCTGCGATTACCTGGTCCCCATGCCATCCGGCACGGCGATCCGGGCAGACCAGGCCGTGGCGGACGCGGTGTTCGAGCGCCGCTCATGCGGGAACGGGTCCAAGGGCCCGCGATACAGCGACTGGGCGATGACCGCCACCGGCATCGACGGCCAGTACCTGCTCATCCGCCGGCTGATCTCCCGCCCGGACCAGTACACCTTCTATCTGTGCTGGGCGCCGCCGGGCCGGCCCGCCACCATGACCTACTTCATCGCCATCGCCGGGCGGCGCTGGCCGGTGGAGGAAACGTTCAAAACGGGCAAGGACGTGCTCGGCTGGGACCAGTGCCAGGCCCGCACCTTCGACGCCATCTGCCGGCACACCGCCCTGGCCGCCCTCGCCCAGCTCCGGGCCGCCGCCATCCGAGGCGCCCTGTGCGGCGCCATCGAACTGCCCGCCGCCGACGGCCAGGACGCGCACGACAGCAGCGCCACCAGCAACGACGGCGATATCACCGACGCTGACCTGCAGATCCCCCTCGGCGACGCGCCCGTCCCCACCCGCGGCGGGCAGCCCTGCCCGCCGCGCATCGCCCCCATCAGGCTGTCGATCGCCGAGACCGCCCGCCTCACCCACCTCGCCGCGCAATACACCGCCGGGCTGATCACCCGCGCCCGCCTCGCCTTCGCGCTGCGCTGGTCCGCCCGGCGACGGCAGCACCAGGCAGCCGCCCGCTGGCACCACTACAACGCCCGGCTGCTCAGCACCGCCGCGACCGGGTAACCAGCTGCGGCCGAAAGGAGGTGACCGAATGTAACCGCAGCAGCCGGACAGCACATAGCGCTCAGCTACAGCGCAGCCACGCGCCGGAAATGGTCTGTCAAGTCTCCGGTGTAACTGATCTTGTAAGTGCTACTTCCGTCCGGTGGTCAGGCGGCCGTCGAAGGTGATGTCGAAGGCGTTCAAGGCGGCCTTCCACCGGTTGGTCCAGCGTTTGCGGCCCTTCCCGGTCGGGTCCAGGCTCATGATCGCCAGGTACAGGCACTTGAGGGCGGCCTGCTCGGTCGGGAAGTGGCCGCGGGCGTTCACCGCCCGCCGCAGCCGGGCGTTTATCGACTCGATAGCGTTGGTGGTGCAGATCATCGTCCTTATTTCTCGGTCGAAGGCCAAGAATGGCACGAATTCCGCCCACGCGTTCTCCCACAGCCGTATAATGGCCGGGTAGCGTTTCTCCCATTTCCCGGAGAAATCGGCGAACCGGTCCAGCGCGTCCGTCTCGGACGCCGCGGTGTAGACAGGCCTGAGGTCTTTCGCGATCTGCGCCCAGTCCCTTTTCGACGCGTACTTGAACGAGTTCCGCAGAAGATGAACGATGCAGGTTTGCACGATGGTCTTCTCCCAGACCGCGCTGACCGCGTCGGGCAGGCCCTTCAGACCGTCGCAGACCAGCATGCACGCGCCCCGGACACCGCGGTTCTTGATCTCCGACAAGACCCGCAGCCAGTACTTGGCGCCCTCGCCGTCGCCGTGCTCCCCGGCCCACAGGCCCAGCACGTCGCGCTCGCCGTCCACCGTCACGCCCAGGGCCAGGTAGACCGGCCGGTTGGCGACCTGGCCCTCGCGGATCTTCACGTTGATCGCGTCGATGAACACCACGGCGTAGACCGGGTCGAGAATCCGGCTCTGCCATTCGGCCATTCCTTCCATCACCCGGTCGGTGATCGTGCTGATCGTCTGCTTCGACACCTCGGCGCCGTAGACCTCGGCCAGGTGCGCGGCGATCTCCCCGTGCGTCAGCCCCTTCGCCGACAGGGAAATCACCATGTCATCGACCCCGGTGAGCCGCCGCTGCCTCTTTGGCGACGATTTTGGGCTCGAAGCTGGAATCGCGGTCCCGAGGCACGGTGATTTCCACCGGCCCGGTATCGGTGAGCACGGTCTTAAATTAGCCCGGTGGCCGTTGCGGGAATTCCCGCCATTACGGCCCGCTGGGTCATGCCTGCCGTAGCCGAGGTGGTCATCGAGCTCGCCCTCCAGCGCGCCCTCGACCACCATCTTGGTCAGCTTGCCCAGCAGCCCGCCCTCGCCGGTCAGCTGCAGCCCGCCGGTCCGGGCCCGCTCGGTCAGCTCTCGCAGCACCTGCTCATCGGCCGCCGACAGCTGCGCCGCGTCCTGGCTCTCACTGTTCGTCACGTCTGTCACTGGTGTCTCCTTGTTTGTCAGGAGTTACACCGTTGAAATTACAGTCCCCCGGAAAACCGCGACTGTAGTACAGGGCGCCTTTGGGCTCTAGCCTATGAGTGATGCTTTGCAGTGGATATCCGCTGTCGCGGCGATAATCGCGGTTGCTGTCACCTCAGGCGCTGGACGGCGGCTATCTGTTTCCGGAAACTGCCCGGTGACCGCCCGCATTTTGCAGGGGATGGCCCGCGTCCAATCCGGGCAGGCTGCGGCCTGGGGAGGGGCGGTCTTGCTCAGCCCGAGGTCCAACGAACTTCTTGCCCGGGCACGAGCACGGGGTGGATGTTGTTGGTGACCAGCGCCCGCAGCGCGTATTCGAGGATGCCCGCCAGGGGCTCCTCGCCGGTGGGCTCGTCGGCGAGGAGGACTCGCACCAATTCTTCGGCGAGCTGCTTTGACGGGCCCTTGAGGTCCGCGATCGTGAGATCGTTCATCCTTCGGCGATCGTTGGCTGTTGATGGCGGCTCGGGGACTCGGGGACACATCGTAATGCCTGTGTTGGCTCGCTTCCGACATTTAAGCCTTCACCGCCCCGGTGCCGTCGCACGCCGTGCAGATCGCGGGTGTGCAGGTGTGTGCGTTCGTACCGCAGGTGCATTCCGGGCCGGGCACCAGGCCGCCGCCGCCGCACGCCGTGCACTGATCGTTGCTGTTCATGGCCGCTCCTGGCCCGATGGCCTCCCACCTGGTGGCCTTCACCCGATAGGCGCCGATCACTGCCCGGAGCGGGAGCAGTCAAGGGCCTGGTCCCGAAGGGACTTCCACGATGCTTTGGCCGTGCGGAGGCCGGCAAGGCGCGAGGGTCCACGCCTACGGGATGGACGCGGCCAAAGGATCTTGGAACCCGTGACGGCTCCCGTGGAGGGCTGATACTTCCGCGCCGGGTGAAGGACCCCACAGCACGAGCCCGTCCCCTACCGCGCGCAACGGATCGACGCCTGGATACGCGACAGCGCTGCAACCTTTTGATCCGTAGGAAGGGGCGGACCGTCCACGGCCGTCCATGCGCGTCCGTGAACTGGGCCGACATTCCGCCTTAGGAGCGGTCCGGGCCACGGCCGGGGCGCGGCGCGGCCAACAAGTGTCTCCGGAGAATCCAACGCTCTCACGGCGGATTCTCCGGAGACTGCCTTCACGGCGACGCAACCCTGCTTTCCTGCAGATAGTCCGGACCGGCAGCCCGGCATTGGTGTCTAATCGCCTCTTGTCAGCGATCACCGCCAATGACCGGAGGCCGCCGTTGCCCGCGATCCGCGACTTCGCGACCTGGGCGCCGCTGCTGGCGATCCTGTGGGGCAGCCAGCAGGGCGTTGACTACGCAGGCGGTTACGTGGACGGCCAGGTGGATTACCGGGGAGGGTTCGGCTGGCACATGTCACCCGGGCTGCAGCACATGTCCACCGCGGTGGTCAGGGCCGTGGCCGAGCAGACCGGGGTCGACCCGATCGCCCTGGTGCGGGAGGCGCTCGCGGATGCCGGGATGAACTACATCTCGTTCGTGGTGGAGTTCCCAGGGGGCGGGCGGGTCGTGCTTCACCTGATCGAGCTCGGCCCCGCCGTGGAGGTCACGGCCGGAGGGATAGGCCTGGGCTCGCTCGTCCTGGTCGAGGGGGCCGTTCCCGAGCTGTGGCGCCGCCAGCCGGCCCCGGCACCGCGCGCCAGGCCCGCCGAATCGGCGGACCCGGAGCTACTGGAGCGGACGCTTCGCGAGCGGCTCCCTGATGCCGTCGGCGCGACCGACGCGGAGATCGCCGCCGCCGAATCCCGCCTCGGCATCCCGCTGCCCGACGAGCTGAAGGTGCTCTACCAGGTGACGGGAGGGCGCTGGGGCAGCGACGCCGCGGCCTCGGAGCGTGTGTTCAGCGCGGTCGGCTGCTATCCCTATCCCCCGGACCAGGCATACATCGCCACACCGACCAGCCGACGGCTCCCGTGGGTGTATGCGGCGATGGAGGCGGCCGCCCCCTCGCCCAGCGCCGCCGTGCAGACGCTCGTCGGCTCGCCTGGCTGGATCGTCTTCGGCGGCCCCGGCACCCGCGACAGGGTCGCGATCGACCTGACGCCAGGCCCGCGCGGGAACGTCGGCCAGGTCATCATGATCCGGTACGACGAGTACTACGGCGCCCGGCTCTTCGCGCGTTCCCTCACGGACCTGGTGATGAGGAAGGGGAAGTTGCGCGGCGGCGGCCGTCGGGGCGAGATGCCCGCCGTGGCCAGGGTTAACCGGGGCGCGCTGCGCAGCATCGAGGCCGTCGCCAACCCTGACCTGGAGGTGCTGTCCATAGGGGTGTGGGAGGGCGAGCCGCTCAGCCTCGCCCCGGTCGCCGACTTGCCCCGGCTGCGGACCCTCCAGGCCATGCCCGGCACGCTCGCCGACCCGCTGGAGATCGCCGGGCTGACCAGGCTGGAATTCCTCGCACTCGGCCCGGAAGAATGGCGGGTTCTCCTCGACGCGGGCGCCGTCCCGCGCACCCTGTCGGCCGCCGCCGTCGACTCGCACGATGGCCGAAACCCGCTCTCGCTCGTGGCGATCTCCAACGAGCTGCTAGCCCTCTGGGGCCGCCCCCAGATCACCCAGAACCTCCTCGAAGGCGATCTGCTCCAGGAATGGCCGTCTGCTTAGTCTCTCCGCGTCAAACTGCGGCCACCGGCTTGGCAGCAGTGTTGGCAGCAGTGCACACACCGGGGCTGGTCAGCTGTCAGGTGATCCGAATCCACTCCGTGGCAGTCCCGGTGAAGTCCTCAATCTGGCGTGCAACCTGCGCTATCAACTCATCCGTGTTCAGGTGCGCGATGTCACCGTCGACGCTCACTTGCCAGCCAGGATCTTCACCGGAAAATGAGATCTCATAATCCGTAGCGCCGAGGTGAAGGTCCCCGAAACCGTCCCCCGGTTCCGTGGGGTACCCACGTGGCGTAAGCACTTCAGCGAGCTAGCGGGGATCTCGAGCCAGCCCTCGTGACTGGATGGCCTGATCAGATATCCGGCTTCTGGCACACACGGATCATCCCACGGGAAGCTAGTCCCAGCTTGGAAGGCTGCGACTGGGCCCCGCCAGACCAGCGATTGTGCAGGTCATCGTCATGGCGTAGGCCCCATGAGTGACCGTGAGTGTCCGGGTCTTACCGCTTGATCGGGCACGTAGCGGGCACGAGCGGTTTAGTCGATCCAGTACGCCGTATCGGGATTGCCGGCAAGAACACTGTCAACTCTTGCTTGACACTGATCTGCAGAGATCTGCGAGCACAGACCGTAGACCGTCTGTAGGCCGCCGAGTCACCGGGCACATATCCGGCATCCGGAATGATCGAAGTCCTTGAAGAACGGGCCATGGCCTGCCCCCTCCCACGGCGCCTGGCGAGCCCACGTGTATCCGGCAGTTATCAGTCCCACCTTGTCGAACGGCTCAAGCCCTTTCCCCGAGGAAGACAGGTAGCTCTGGGCCAGCGCCTCACGGAAGCCGGCCGATCCCGGATCGTCAAGGCCGCTGAGATAGGCGCGGAGGTTAGTCGCCCATTCCTCATCGCCGGTCATCCAGCTCATTTCCTCGGCCCATACGGCGAGGTAAGCGCCCTCCACCGCGCCGACGTAGCCCAGCCACAGCTCGGACATGTCCCGGAATACTTCGGGCCACCGGCGGCTCCAGTCCTCCAGCCGACTACGCGAACGCTCGATGCATTCGCTTGTGGGCTGGATGACGGCCGTGTAAGGAGAGCCGTCGTGGATGCTCGGCCAGGTCACCAGGCCATCAGTGTCAAACAGCGAGAGCCACAGGATCGGCACGGAATAGTTCGCTCCGAGCAAGGCATCGCGGAAATACCGTCCGTCGTGGTCCCATGGGGGATCGGTCGAGTACATAGCCAAGAGCAGCGCACGGTTGGCCACGCACTCAGCTTAGAAGCTCGCGGGCTGCCATCGAGGCAGCCGGGTTGGCTGGAGTCCACCACCCATGATATCGACACACCGGCAACCACATCGTGGCGGCTACCGGCGCGAGCCTTCGGGAGCTGATGGGCCGGATGGTCTCAGCACCACTCGGGCCGCGTTGATCTACAAGCACCGTACGACGGAGCGAGATCGGCTCATCGCTGCTGCCATGAGCAAGATCGTCGAATCCGAGCTAGGCGAGGCCGACAACCCATCGGGCACGCAACGAAGCCACGCGGCTGTCCGTAGCGATCACAGGTTGTTCGGTCTCTTGGCTCCCAGGTTGGCTCCCAATGGCCAGGTCGCTAAGGCTCAACGGTCCCCGCGAGTGACCGCTGCGAACCTTCAGGGGCTGCTCGCCCTGGCACGGACCGTTCGCAGCCGTCACAGCCAGGAGTCGGGCACCGGCGGCGGATCCTCGACCTCGGGGGGCAGCATGGCCTCAATTTCTGCGTTTGTTGCGGCCCGCCACTGCCCTGTCATGGGGTCTTGGACCCGGATCGGCTGGTAGAGCTTGTGTTATCGGCCTATTTATCTGGGCACGGATCGATGATCAACGGCAACGCTCTTTCGTGACGGGCTACCCAGGCCGGCTGTCCGGCTTTCAGGATCACGAAGACATCCGAGGCAGTATGCATGCAGGACGCCGTCAGCGAATGGCCGACGGCGGCCAGGCGTCGGTTCCGTGGCGGCTAGCACGGAGCGTGATTGACTCGGTGGGCCCGGCGGGCGCCAAGTTCGCGCGGAACGGGGCCGAATACGAGCGGCGTCGCAACTGTGTTGGAAGTGCGCGTGTCGGCGCACCGATTGTCCGGTTCTGCGCACCGATGGGTCGCTGGGTCCGACGACCCGCATCGCGGCAAAGTAGTGCGTGGTCCTCGCTGGGTGGTCACGCGGCTGTTCGGCTAGCCTGGCTTGCCGCCACAGCCCGCACGAAGCAGATTCCGGCCGCCAGGTCCCTCCTGCTTGTCCGCCCGTCAAGCGCCAAGAAGCCGGCGGACCAGCCAGGGCACAAGTCAGGCGATCAGCAGCCGGGCGCCCAGTTCGGCTTCGGCCAGGCCGGTGATATCGCGGTTGCGGGCGGCCCACCGGCCGGAGGCCAGGTCCAGACTAAGGTCGTGCATCACCCGCTGCTCGGCCTGCGCTCCGATCACGGTGAAGATTGAGATGCCCCGGCGGACCTCCCGACGCAGGTACTGCTCGGGCCGGCGCCAGTACGCGTGAAAGAACCCGTCCGCGCAGTCCCACGGGACCGGCACCGGTTCGAGCCTGGCTCCGATCGCCTCCGCGCGCTGCGTCATCGTGGGGTGCCCTGAGGCAAGCTGCGCGAACTCCGGCAGGTAGTCGCGGGTCAGCCAGAACTCGCCGGCGTGCTCGGCGCCAAAGTTAAATACGACCACCCGGCGGGCCACCCGCCGCATCTCCCGTAGCCCGGCGATCGGATCGGGCCAGTGATGGTCGGACAGCACCGCCATGGCGGCGTCGAAGGACTGGTCGGCGAACGGGAGGCTGTCCGCCGTCGCGGCCAGGCAGAGCGCCGCGCTAGCGGGCCGCTGCGCCCTCATTACCGCCGATGGCTCCACCGCGGTCACGTCGCGGTCGGGAGGCTCGTAGGACCCGGTGCCGGCGCCGACATTCAAAACGGTGCGGGCGCCGCCGAGCGCTGCCCAGATCCGTGCTGCGATCCGCGGCTCGGTCCGTCTGGTCGCAAGATAGCTAGCGCCGATGGTGTCGTACAGCTGGTCGGCCGACACTCCTGTTCTCCTTCGATAGCTGCCAGAACCCTGCCAAGAATGCTCTCCCAGGACTCAGAGTCAACGCTGGACGAGATCGGCAGCTCGAACCATGGACGCCACCGTGGAAATACACCAGCACCGGCAGCCGGCCTGGCCCGGGGCGGTAAAGACGCCCGTCAAGGCCGCCCGAGACCGGGATCGTCAGGTCCTCGACCGAGTGCAGGGCCGGTGATGGGCGCTGCAGGCCGAGCATCGCCGAGTCCTCAGCCCGCACGTCAGCAGCGGTCAGCTCGCTGAGCCGCACAGCGGGTTCATGCCCCTCGAGCAGCCGCCTCAACTGGGCGTCAAGCTGTGCCAAGACATATCACCTAGCACCGGACATCTTAAAGCCTTCTGCCCGCGCTCACCGAGCATGGCTTCCGGCGCCACGGCCACCCCAGATCACACTGCTGTAACTCGCGACCACCAGGCTGCCCCGCCTCCGAAGGCCGTCACTCACCGTAACTCCGGATCGAGAACCGGCCGCTACTCAACTGACGCAGACAGCAACTCAACGTAAAACCGCGACTGTAATACAGGCCGAGGGCGGCAGCTAGTGCCGGGATGTCCCCCGTGGCGCTGGTGAGCGGTCTTCAGCGCGAGATCGATATTAGATCTGGGCGATTGGTCCTGGATCTATGCATCGGATTGGACCTTATCAACAGGACCGATTCCTGTCAGGGTCGAGGTGTTCCCTGACCTATAGCTGATGCGCCCTGATCCTGGGCAAGGGAACCGGTGGTATGCCGAGGCAATCCCCGGCCCTCTGTTCGTGAGGTACAGAGTCACCTCGTGCGAGCTCAGAGGCTTAGCCTCGATTCCCGGGGGCGGTGCGGAGTCTGTGCCCGCCCGGCGTACTTGGCTGCGCCTGGGGTGTTCGTGCTGGCAGATGGGCGTGTTCCCGTTGCTCTCGCAGAGACCTCAATGAGTTAGCCTGAACTAGTGCCCGCTTTTTGGCCGCGCTGGAATCGGACATCCTCGGCAAGATCCTGGCCTCTGACCGGCGCGTCGCCGTTCTTGCTCACCGTTATAGCTCTACCCTTGTGGGGGATATTTCAGCAAGATACGTTGAGGTATCAGGTGAGAGAAGGCGCGGAGTACTTCACGGCACCCGCCGGCGCGGCGCAGCGCCGGTATGAGGCGCTGCGCGCCTACTTCCTCGACGAGATGCCCGCCGCCGAGGTCGCTGACCGGTTCGGCTACTCCACCGCCAGCGTCCATCAGATGGCCACCTTGCTGCGCAAGGGAAGGCTGGCCTTGTTCGCCGGGGCCAGGCCCGGCCCCAAAGGCCCGCGCAAGGCCACCGGCCAGCTGCGGGCCCGGGCGCTGGAGCTGCGGGCGGCCGGGCATTCCGTCACCGAGATCGCCGCCGCGCTCACCGGCGAGGGGATGCCGGTCTCGGCGCAGACCGTCTGGCAGATCCTCGACGCCGAGGGACTGCCGCGGCTGGCCCGCCGCGACGACGGACGCCGCGGCCCGCCGGCCAGGCTGGCGCCGGTCAAGGCCGCCGCCTTGCCCGGCTGGCCAGCCGGGCCGCTGGCGGTGCCGTGCGATCATGCCGGGCTGCTGCCCGCCATGACCAGATCGGCCTGCCCGACCTGATCAGCCAGGCCGGCTACCCCTCCACCAGGGAACTGTCGCCGTGGCAGTCGATCGGCACGTTGCTGCTGGCCAAATGCGCCCGCCGGCCCCGCGTCCACCACACTGGGACGCTGGCCGACGACGAGGGGCTGGCGTTTGCCCTCGGCCTGAGCGCCCTGCCCAAGACCACCCACCTGGGCACCTACTCCTGGCGGGTCCGCCGCGACTCCAACCGCAAGCTCCTCACCGGCCTGATCAAGGCGCTGCGGCCGCTCGGCCTGGCCACCGGCGAAGCCGGGTTCAACTGCGACTTCCACGCCATCCGCCACCACGGCGAGCAGGCCGTCCTGGAAAAGCACTACGTGCCCCGCCGCTCCCAGCGCACCCGCGCCGTCCTGACCTTCTTCGCCCAGGACCACGCCTCCGCCGACATGGTGTACTCCAACGCCGACATCACCAAAGCGGAGCAGGCAGCCGAGATCATCGCCTTCGCCGGCTACTGGCAGCAGGCCACCGGCAGTGACCCCGGGCTGCTGGTCTTCGACTCCCAGCTGACCACCTACAAGATCCTCGACCAGCTCACCGGCCGCGGCATCAGCTGGCTCACCCTGCGCCAGCGCGGCAAGACCGAGCTCACCCGCCTGGCCGCGCTGCCCGCATCGGCGTGGAAGACCGTCACCATCGCCCGGTCCGGCCGCTACCGGCGGCCCCGCCTGCACGAAGACATGATCAAGATCACCGGGATCAGCTCCAGGGCCCGCCAGATCGCGGTCAAGAACATCGGCCGTGACGAGCCCACCCTGCTGATCACCAACGACGTCACCGCCGCCGGCAAGAACCTGTTCGCCCGCTACGCCGAGCGGATGATGGTGGAAAACGAGCTGGACGCCTACATCAGCGGATTCCACCTCGACGCCCTCACCAGCGGCGTCCCGCTCAACGTCGACCTCGGCACCACGCTCACCGTCGTCGCCGGGAACCTCTGCCGGCTCCTCGCGCTCAAGCTGTCCCGATACGAAAAAGCCACCCCCGAAACCCTCTGGCGGGACTTCCTGGACGCCACCGGCACCCTGCACGTCACCAGCGAAACCGTCACCTGCGCACTGAACCTGCGCAGCCACCACCCCGCCCTCATCGACGCCGGCTTCGCCGACCTCCAAACACCCATCCCCTGGTGGGGAGGCCGCACCCTCCGCTTCCGGTTCCCGCCACGATGATCACCAAACCGCGAAGAACCTCAACTCAATTACCTGACCGGGAATCGAGGTTAGTCGCAGAGGGCGCAGCGGGAAGGTTGGGCCCGACGGGCAACGGCTCCTTGCGGACCGTACTGTGCCGACACCGGGATCCTCGTAGAGTGGCTGGGTGGTTTCCCCCGACATCGGTTCCAGGGTGGGCGACGCGTCGGAGGTGCTGCATCGCGTCTTCGGCTACGACTCGTTCCGGGCTGGGCAGCAGGAAATCATCGACCATGTCGTCGGCGGTGGCGACGCGCTCGTGCTCATGCCGACCGGCGGCGGCAAGTCGTTGTGCTACCAGATTCCCGCGCTGGTGCGCATGGGTGTCGGCGTAGTCATCTCACCGCTGATCGCGCTGATGCAGGACCAGGTCGACGCCCTGACCAACCTCGGCGTCCGGGCCGGCTTCCTCAACTCCACACAGGATCCAGGCCAGCGCCGTGAGGTTGAGTCCGCCTTCCTGGCAGGCGAACTGGACCTGCTCTACCTGGCGCCGGAGCGGCTGCGCGCCGAGTCGGCGCTCCGGCTGCTCGACCGCGGCACCATCTCGCTGTTCGCGGTCGACGAGGCGCACTGCGTGGCCCAGTGGGGGCACGACTTCCGGCCTGACTATCTCGCGCTGTCCACCCTGCACGAACGCTGGCCGGCGGTGCCCCGCATCGCGCTGACCGCGACCGCCACCAGAGCCACCCACGCCGAGATCGCGTCCCGGCTGAACCTGACGCAAGCCCGTCATTTCGTCGCGAGCTTCGACCGCCCGAACATCCAGTACCGCATCGCACCCAAGAACGATCCCAAACGGCAACTCCTTGAGCTACTGCGCTCCGAGCATGACGGGGAGGCGGGCATCGTCTACTGCCTGTCCCGGGCCTCGGTCGAGCAGACCGCTGACTTCCTGGTCGGTAACGGGATCGTGGCCCTGCCCTACCATGCGGGCCTCGACGCGCGGACCCGCGCCGCGAACCAGTCCCGCTTCCTGCGCGAGGACGGCGTGATCATGGTGGCCACGATCGCGTTCGGCATGGGTATCGACAAGCCCGACGTGCGCTTCGTCGCCCACCTCGACCTGCCCAAATCGGTCGAGGGCTATTACCAGGAAACCGGCCGCGCGGGCCGGGACGGGCTGCCGTCCACCGCCTGGCTGGCCTACGGCCTGCAAGACGTCGTGCAGCAGCGCAAGATGATCGACACCTCCGAGGGCGATGACGCGCACCGGCGGCGGCTGGCCACCCACCTCGACGCCATGCTGGCCCTCTGCGAGACGATCCAGTGCCGGCGGGCGCAACTGCTCGGATACTTCGGCGAGCACACCGCCGCGTGCGGCAACTGCGACACCTGCCTGTCACCCCCGCAGACCTGGGACGGCACCGTCGCGGCCCAGAAGCTGCTGTCCGCCGTGTACCGGCTCAAGCATGAGCGGAACCAGAAGTTCGGCGCCGGGCAGGTGATCGACATCCTGCTCGGCAAGACCACACCCAAGGTCACCCAGCACCGCCACGACTCGCTGACTGTGTTCGGCATCGGCACCGAACTACGCGACACCGAGTGGCGCGGCGTGGTGCGCCAGCTCCTGGCCCAGGGCTTGCTGGCGGTCGAGGGCGACTACGGCACGCTGGTGCTGACCGGGTCCAGCACGGAGGTGCTGCGCAAGCAGCGCGAGGTCGCGTTGCGCCGCGAGCCCGAGCGCCCGGTCAAGCCGGCCAAGGCGCGCCGCGCCGCGGCCGCCGCGGCCGTGGCCGCGGACCTGCCCGAAGCGGCCGCGGGAGTCTTCGAGCGGCTCCGGGCCTGGCGCGGTGCCACCGCGAAGGAGCAGGGGGTGCCCGCGTACGTGATCTTCCACGACGCGACCCTGCGGCAGATCGCCGCGCGATCTCCCTCGACCCTCGCCGAACTGGGCACCATCAGCGGTGTCGGCGAGCACAAGCTGGCGAAGTACGGCCAGCAGGTCCTGGACACGCTCACGGACCACTAGACCCCGCGAACCCCTGCCCGAGCAGCTACTCTGGCGCCCAGAAAGCACAGGCGGCGATCCTGCCGGGAAATTCAGCGTGAGATACTCACCATTTGGCGCAACGGTATGAGGCGCGGGTCCGTCCGGTACGTGTTCAGAGCGCCGGGCTGCCAGAGAAGCGTCCCCTTCAGGCCGTGGTCCTCGACGTACTTTACCTTTGCCGCGACCCGTGCTTGGGTCGAGTCATAGTAGCCGCTCGTGACCCCGATACCCAGGAGCAACTTACTCGCCGGTATGCCCGCCCGGGTGTAGGCCGCGATGCTGCTCAAGCCGTTATCCTGGAAAGTCTCGACATTAATAGAGTCGACATACGGGGCGACCTGCGTGGCGATGTCAGGCGGAATCTGGCCCGTGTTGACTTCAGTGGCAAGATACATGTGCCTCGCCGTGATTCTCGCATTCAGTGCACTGCGCAGATTCTTGATCAGCGCTACATAATTCGCTTGGTTCTGGGGCACATACTCCTCCCAGTCGATATCGACGCCGTCAAAACCATACCTGGACACGTAGGAAACAATATTATTAACGAGGCTGGTCCGGTACTGCGGGCTAGCCCCACCGACAAAGCTGCTGCCCAGGCCCTCCTCGCCGACGGCCATGATGATCGACTTCCCGGCCTTGTGAGCATCCGCCACGGCGGGCGGTATATTAGCCAACGACTGCATATCGCCGACGGCGATGCCGCCCGTTGCCGTCGGCCAGAGACCAAAGTCATTGATGATTGTCCACGGCGTGTAGTCAAACTTGCTGGGCGGGATACTGGCCTGTATCCAGCCCGGATACGCCGTGAAGGAAACGTACGGGGGCCCACCGGCCTTGGGGGTTCCCGAAGAAGCCGGGGTTGATTGCTGCCCATGTGCACCGCCGCACCCAACAGCCAATAGCGCGGCTACAGTGCCCACTAGCGCACCAGCCCAGCGGCCCAATAGCGGTTTCCGGCGTTCACGTGTCAGTTGCATGTGCCCCCCGGCGCCCCTCGGTATCCCCCTGGATCAAATACCGCACGGAGGACCGAAAATCAACCTCCGCGGCCGGCCACCACAGAATAGACCGCCGGGGACAACGGGCCCGCTAACCACCGGGTGACAGCTCGCCTAGCGGCGGCGCTGCCGGGGACCGTGGCGGAACCAGAGGAACGCGAGGAGCGCGATCAACATCCACCAGAGGATGTCTGGCCCTCCTCCGAAGGGCCAGAAGAAAAGTCCCCGTACCAGGTCTTGTCCGACAACGACGGTGATCACGATGACGAGGACGAGGAAAGGGATGCGGTAACGCGGGCGTCCGGGCCCCTGGCGTCCGGCCCTGGGGACGGGCCGCTGGGGCGCCACCGCCTCGGATTGCTCGATGGCTGGCAGGTCGGCGAACAGCCCGCTCAGGTCCGAGTGGGTTTTGGCACTCATCGCCTGATCGAGGCGCCCGTTGAACTCGGCCTGGTCGAGCCGCCCGTCGCCGTAGTGCTTGGACAGGCGGTCGGCGACCTCGGCGCGTTCGGCATCGGAGACCCGCAGGCCGGGGTCGGGCGGGCTGGCGCGGCGCGATGCGGATCTGCGCGCTGACATGTCGATGCGACCTCCTTGGTCGGTGTGGTCAGTGGTCAGTGCGACCGGGCCTGCAGGGACTGGATGAAGTGGCTCGCGATGGACTGCTCGGCGCCCTCCTCGGGGATCAGCAGCCAGCCGGCGAGGTAGATGGGCACGCCGGCGCCGCCGACGACGGCCAGCACGGCGAAGACGATCCGTACGACGGTCACGTCGACGCCGAGGTAACGGGCGATGCCGGCGGCGACTCCCGCCAGCATCCGGTCCTGGATGGGGCGGGACAACGGCTGCGGCTCGCGGTGGGTGCTGGCTTCTGGGTCCGTCTCGGTGTGGTGGATGGCTTCTGGATTCGCGGTAGTTGTGTTCATGGCTCCAGCGTGCTGCCGCCAGCCCGGCCTGGGTATCCGGAAGACCCCCGATCCGACCCTGAGGCTGCCACCCGCCGGATCAGGGTCGGCCCGGATAGCCGACAGACGGTCATGGCGCGATGATGGATAGGTGGAGAAACCAACCGGCCCCGTGTCGGGCTGGGACCCTGCCCGTGGGCCCGGCGGTCCGTGGCAGCGTTCGCCGGGCGATGATGACACGGCGACGCACGGGCCTTGGCCGAGCCGCAGGCGCTTCCGGCGCCGCGGCCTCGGCCGATGGGCGCGGGGGCCCAGGAGCAGCGGGCCGTTGCGGCGCGGGCGGGAGGACCGCCTGGCCGGCGGGGTGGCGGCCGGCGTGGCTGCGCGGACGGGCTTCGACGTCACAGTCGTGCGGACCGTGTTCGTGCTGGCCTCCCTGCTGGGCGGCTTCGGCGCGGCGGCCTATGTCCTGGCCTGGCTGCTGGTGCCGGCTGACGGCGGGGACAGCAACATTGCGAGAGAGGCGCTGACCGACCGGCGGGGCATCGCGCTCGCCGCCGGTCTCGGGTCGCTGCTCGTTGTGGTGCTGCTCATCGCCTCCGCGCTCGGCGCCGCCTGGCTCGGCAACCTGGCCTGGCCGCTGGTCATCAGCGCCGCGGGCATCGTGCTGATCTGGCGAAACGCCCCCGCCGACGAGCAGGCGCTCATGCGGCGCCTGGCCGAGCCACTGCCGGGCCTGACCGACGGCAACAGGCGGTCCGGGACGGTGCTGCGCCTGTCGTTCGCGGCCCTGTTGCTCGCTGGCGGCCTGATCGCGCTGCTGTCCGGGAACGAGAGCATTGCTTTGCTGCGGCCACTGGGCGGGGTGGCGCTGGTGATTGCCGCGATCGTGGTGGTGCTCGCCCCCTGGTGGCTGCGTATCGCCCGCGATCTGGTCGTGGAACGTCAAGCCCGGGTCCGGGCGGAGGAGCGGGCGGACATGGCCGCCCAGGTGCACGACTCGGTCTTGCAGACGCTCGCCCTGATCCAGCGCCGGGCCGGCGAGCCCCAGCAGGTCATCCAGTTGGCCCGGGCCCAGGAGCGCGAACTGCGCGCCTGGCTGTTCGACGGCCGGGCGCCCGGCTCGATAGATCGCCAGGGCATGACTTTCGCCGCAGGGGTGCGGCTCATCCAGCAGGAGGTGGAGGCTCAGCACCGGGTGGCCGTCGAGGCGGTGACCGTCGGCGACTGCGAGCTCGACGATGATCTCAGCGCCCTGCTGGCGGCGGCGCGTGAGGCGACGATCAACGCCGTGAAGTGGTCCGGCGCCGAAGTCGTCTCGATCTTCGCTGAGGTCGAGCCTGCTGAAGTGTCGTTGTTCGTGCGGGATCGCGGGCGAGGATTCGACCCCGAGTCGGTACCCGGCGACCGGAAGGGGCTGGCCGAGTCCGTTCACGCCAGGATGGCCCGCCGCGGCGGTTCCGCGGCCGTCCGCAGTGCCCAGGGTGAGGGGACCGAGGTGTCCCTGACGATGCCCCGCGCCGCCGGGGAACGCCAGCCGAGCCAGACGTGAGCGAGCCGCCGGGGCGCGGTGCCGCCTGGACTGAGGAGCGAGGAACGAGCGACGAGGGAAGGAGGCGCCTGAAGGCGCCCCGGAGGCGAGCGGGGGACACCGCGTGAACATGTCCGGCAGGCAAATCCCCGGCGGCGACAGGCCGAGGGTCGTGATCGTTGACGATCATGGCCTGTTCCGCTCCGGGGTCCGATCCGAAATCGGCGATCAGGTCGAGGTCGTCGGGGAGGCAGACGACATCGAGCCCGCGATCGCGCTGATCGCCGGGTGTCTCCCCGATGTCGTTCTCCTCGACGTGCACCTGCCCGGCGGGGGTGGGCAGGCCGTGGTCACGGCGATGAAGGCCACGCACCCGCAGGTGCGTTTTCTCGCCCTGTCTGCCTCAGATGCGCCCCAGGACGTGATTGCCGTCATCCGGGCCGGTGCGCGGGGCTACGTGACGAAGACCATCTCCGGCGCCGAACTGGTGGATGCGGTGCGCCGGGTCGCGGCCGGTGACGTGGTCTTCTCGCCCAGGCTGGCCGGGTTCGTCCTCGACGCCTTCGCCGCGCTCCCCCCGGACACCGCGGGTCGCCCGTCCTTCGATCCCGAACTAGACCAGCTAACACCCCGCGAGCGCGAAGTCCTGCGCCTGATCGCCCGGGGCTACACCTACAAGGAGATCGCACGGGAGCTCTACATCTCCATCAAGACGGTCGAGAGTCACGTTTCCTCGGTGCTGCGCAAGCTCCAGCTCTCGACCCGCCACCAGCTCACGCGGTGGGCGACCGAGCGACGCCTGGCCTGACGCCTGGAGGACGCCTGGCCCGAGGCTCTAGAGGGGCGGGGGCTCGTATCTGCCGGTCACGTCCGCGAGCAGTTCGGCAAACGTGATCGCCGTGTCGTCTTCGTAGCGCGGGCCCACTATCTGAACGCCGACGGGGAGCCCGCCTGCCGTGCGCCCTATGGGTGCGGCGACGGCGGGCAAGCCGGGCAGCGAGGCGTGCGAAATCCAGAAGGGCTGACTGTTGTAGGGCCGCTCGCCTTCGGGCGTCGTGATCGTGCGCTCCTCGAAGGGCCGGGCGTCGTGCGGGAAAGCGGGCGTGAAGTTCACTGGGCACAAGAACACGTCGATGTTGTCGAAGTAGCGGTTCCAGGCGGCACGGGCTGCCATCCGCCGGGTCTCCTGATCGATGACCTGGGAGAGCGTCGCGAAGTCCGCACCGGGCTGGGTGAAGGCGAAGAACAACCCCACATGGAAACCGAACGATTCGCTGCTGCGCACCGGATCCACTCCATCGGGCCACCCTTCGGCAATCGTCGCGCCGGCTCGGGCGAGTGCGTCCACGGTCCCGGACATGAGCGCGATGACCTCGCTGGAGACAGGAGCCTGTGGGTGGTCGAGTACGACGCCGACGCGAAAATCCTGTAGCCGGGTTCGGCGCGGTGGCGGCAGGGTCCAGGAGCAGGCTTTCGCAGCCTCGTCATCGGGCCCGGCGGTGACGCTCAGCGCCGTCCGCAGATCGCGTGCGGACCTGGCCAGCGGGCCCGCCGCGGACATATAGGTCATCTCGCTCGGACCCGTCGGGGGCCCGGGCGGCTGGAATCCGTTCAGCGGGACGATCCCGGCCGTCGGCTTCAGCCCGTAGACCCCACAGAAGCTGGCCGGGATGCGAATGGAGCCCACCAGGTCCGATCCATACTCGAGGAACGTCATCCCCGCCGACAGGGCCGCGGCCGCTCCCCCGGAGGAACCGCCCGGCGTGCGCGTCGTGTCCCACGGATTATTGGTGACGCCGTACAGATCGTTGGCTGTCTGGCCGAAGTCGGCCAGCATGAAGGCCACGTTGGTCTTCCCGACGATGATCGCGCCCGCCTGCTTCAGCCGCCGCGCGACCGTGGCATCACAGTCGGCTACGAAGTCCCTGAAGGCGGGGTTGCCCCAGGTGGTGTGCAGCCCGGCGACGTTGAAGGCGTCCTTGATCGTCATGGGCACGCCGTGCAGCGGTCCCGCGCCGGCGCCGCGGGCGATCGCATCGTCGGCAGCGGCCGCTTCCCGCAACGCCGCCTCGGGCCGGATCTCCACAACAGCGTTCAGCACGGGGTCGACGGCATCGATCCGTGCGAGCATCATCTCGGTCAGCTCGCGGGAGGAGATCTCCTTGCGGCTCAGCATCCGTGCCGCATCAACCGCAGGCTGAAACAGTGTCTCGTCCATGTCCCCTGGCCCCCGTCAGCTGGCGATCGGTTCTTGGAGTTCTGTCACCCACGTGTCCTTGTCCTCGCCGCACTCGATATACAGCTCGCGGGTGTATCCAGCCGAGCGGTATCCATTGGCGTCGATCCAGCGAGCCAGGGTCTGAATGGTCGGCATGACGTTGTCCATGGAGCCACGGTGCACGATCGTGGCCGCCTGCTCGATCTCGGGCAGATCCACGATCGCGAAGCCGTGGCCGTCGCGGGGATCGGCATTGACCGGAAGGCTGGCGTGGACGAGGACCCCGTCACCATTCGGGGAGTCCTCGTAGTAGGCAATCGCCGGGCCGGCCGGAGTCAGCCCGGCACGATCGAGCCGAACGCACAGCTCGTCATACAGCGGCTGGATCACCGGGGAGATGGACTCGGGCGCGAAGCTCGCCGCGACGCCGGTGAGCTCCGCGACCCGGACTCCCGGGATCCGCTTGATCAGTACGTCCTCGGCCGGCATAACGCCCTCCCCTTCGATGATCTGAAGCCTCACCTCGACCTGCGCGAGCTTGGCGCTGTCGGTCGCGATCTGGGACTGCAGCTCGGCCTGGCGCAGCCTCAGCATCCCGCGCAACTCCTCGACGCTCACCTTGTCGTCCAGGATCGACTGCACCTGCTGGAGGCTGAATCCCAGGTCCTTCAGCGCGACGATCCGGTTCAGCCGCGACAGTTGCTGGGCCGCGTACGAGCGGTATCCGGTCGCTTGATCGACATGTGCGGGCCGCAGCAGCCCAATCGCGTCGTAGTGCCGCAGCATGCGCACTGACACGCGGCCGTAGCTGGCGAAGTCTCCGATGCTGAACATTACGCCTCCAGGTCTACGGCCTCACACAGTGTCAGGGTCAAGCCGTTGCAAGTCAGTGCACTGTGGTGAGTGCGTGGCTGGCAGCCGGGTCTTGCGGCCCGGCGGTCCCGGTCTTGCCCGCGTGCGCGGTGCCGGGTTCCTGTTTCGCTGGCCGCTGCCCGGCGGTGCCAGGTCTTGTGCAGCCTCCGCAGGCGTTTTGGCTCTCCGCCCCA
>WNFG01001243.1_pt1 | contig 21498 bp, 12 predicted proteins | sample 5400431 | NCBI WGS metagenome assembly WNFG01 (sample SAMN13153346, study PRJNA577476) | soil metagenome | isolation source: 120 cm saprolite under Douglas fir tree site 2 hole 3 replicate 2 | place: USA:California | collected 2015-04-18 | reverse complement strand
TTGCCAACTATACGAATACCGTTCTGACGGCGAACCCAAAGGGGCAAGACCTCAACCGCGGCTACCTGGCAGCCGGATCGACGTCGCGTCATCAAGTGTCTTTCAAGTCGTTTCTCGATCTGCCAGCGCATCTGCAGCTCGACGTCTTCCTCCGTTACGTTGGAGAGATACCGGCGGCAGGGATTTTGGTCCCCGGCCAGGATACCCCCACATACGCAACGATGGACGTGCGGCTGGCTTGGGAAGGTTGGAAGCCCCTGGACATCTCTGTCGTAGGGCAGAACCTTTTCCAGGACCATCACCGGGAATTCCCCGGCGGCTCGGAAGTGAAGCGCGCCGTCTATGCGAAGCTCGCCGGGCGGTTCTAGCCAACGCCCTGCTAAGTGATTCCGTTCGCGGAGCCTTTGTCTCGCGAACGGGGAAGGAAAACCACGAATTCCGACCCCTGCTCGGGCTGGCTGCGAACGCGGATGCTCCCGCCAAGGGCTTCGACGATCTGGCGGACAATCCACAGACCCAATCCCAGACCACCGTAGTGCTGCCCCGACACCGCCCGTTCGAAGCGCTCAAAAATACGGGCCTGATGTGCAGGCGCGATCCCTATTCCGAAATCCTTGACGCTCAGCGTCGCTCCGGCTTCGGCCGACTCGAGCGTGACTTCAATCGGCTTTCCCCTCCCGTACTTCATCGCGTTGGAAAGGAGGTTGGTGATCATCTGGTCGAGCTGCAGCGCGTCCCAATGTCCCGAGACTCCCGGGGCGATCGTCAAGCTCAAGGAGCATTCGCAGGCGGCAAGCTGATCCCGGAAACGATCGGCAACCTCCTGCACCAGCGTCGATAGATTCACGTCTTCGGATTCCAGCTGGGTCAGATCGTTGGTGAATCGACCCACTTGCATCAGCTCGTCCATCAGAAGCATCAACCGCTGCACCAAGCGATTGGCGGCATCCAGCCGAGTGATCACCTCCTCGGCCGGGAGGAGCTGCGCCGAAGAGCGTCTGGCTTGCAAGGTCATCGTTTGAAGCCGCAGCGCCAGCCCGCACAGAGGCGTCTTCAGCTCGTGAGCGGCCACCGACAGCAGCTCATCGCGGGCGCGAACGCCTTCTTGAGCCTCGTGAAACATGCGGGCGCGAGCCTCGTCGGTGTGCAGCCGGTTGATGAATTTGCCGAACCGCCTGGCGATCACTTTCACCGTGGCGAGGGACTCACCGGAATACGCGCTCGGCTCGCGGCTGAAGAGCTCAAGTACGCCGCTGACCTCGCCCGAGGCGAAGATTGGAAAGCAGATGGCCCGAGGCCCGTCGAGCACCGAGTGGTCAGACGAGCTCCCGGTTCCCTTGATGCTGACGACCATGTCCCTTCTCTTCCAGGCCTCACCAGGGAGACCTTCTCCACTGCGCAGCATCACCGTCTTCATTCGATCCGCCAACCCCTTTGCGGCCACCCCCTGGGATTGCCAGGTTGCCGCGGTTCGAAGGACGTCCGATGCCGGATCGACGAGCCATATCGCGGCGATATCCCATGAAAACGCTTTTCCTGCGGCGCTGAGAACCCCGAAGGCGCCCTCCCGAAGGGTTCTCGCCTGCGAAAGCACTTCCATCACTCTTTGCTGAGCGGCGAGCTGGTGTTGCCAGTCCAGCGTCGTTTCCACCGACTCCTCGAGAAGTCTCAAAGAGGCTATTGAGTGTTCCTCCCCATCCAGGTGATAGGCCCCGAGCGTCACCTCGACGTCCACCTCCATTCCGGCCTTGTGAAGAGCGCTGGTGCGGCGCGGCCGCCGGGCAATCTCGCTCGGGGCGAGCGCCTCCAAGCCGAGCCTGCGTTGGGACTGCATCGCGGGCATCACCACGGTGAGAGGCCGGCCGACGAGCTCCGACGAAGACCACCCAAGAATCCCTTCGACCGCATGATTGACATAGGAGATTTGATCGCGTGAATCGATCGCAATCACCGCATCTGGAAATTCATCGAGAACAAGGCTCCGGTCGATTTCGGGCATGGTAGTTGTCAATCTAACATCCTATCGATGTATGGTTCACCGCCAGAATTGAGTTTGTGTTTTAATTCCAACTCGGAAGCATCGCGCTTTTCAGTACACTTCCAGTGCTGGGAGTTTTCATGACAGCTCAATCTGCAACGCAGTCTCAACTTTCCAATGAAGCGCCGTCCGCGGACGTCGAATTACCGGCGCCGAGCGCCAGCGGCGCGGCGTTGCGCCGGAACCGGCGATTCGGAGTAGCACTCGACGTGACCTTCGATAATTTTCCGCCTCGCGCGGTGCAGCGGACCACGAACATCAGCAAGTCGGGCGTCTTCGTCAAAACAGACTTGTCGCTGCCCTTACATACCCGTCTCGCAATCCAAATCAGACTGCCGAGCGGCGGCCAGCTTACGACGACCGCGGAAGTGATGCATGTCGTTACTTCGGAGCAAGCGGACGGGAAAGCCTACCCGGCTGGCATCGGACTTCGCTTTTTTCATTCCAACCCGGACTTTCGCCGGCAGCTCTCCAGCTACATCACCGATCTCCAGTCCGGCTATCCACGAGTATTGATCGTCGACGATGACGAAGACTTCAGGGCCGCGCTCGCGGACGGACTGGGAGTCTTAGGGATGACGGTAGACTTCGCCGAATCTGGCGAGGACGCTCTCCAAAAACTGGTGGAACACCTGTTCCAGATCGATCTGGTGCTGCTCGACATTCGAATGCCTGGCCTGGACGGCCGTGGTTTCTTGCATCGCGTTCGCCAGCTGGGAGGGGAGATGGACCTTCCCATCGTCGTACTCTCGGCCGCACCTCGTGCGGAGTTACAGTCGCTCAAAGGCCCTCATGCCGCCAACGACGTTCTCTCCAAGAACGATCCACTCGAGGAGATCGCCGCCCGGGTGAAGGACGTCCTCGGAAGATAGCAAGTCAACTCCCTGTCAATATCAGTTTCCACATCTTGTCTGTAATTGACACGGTGTGCGACCTGGTTTGTAATTAGGAGGCCTGAGGCACTTTTGTTATTGTCGCCGTCCGTGTTCTGGCGCTGGCTCCCGTGGGCTATGGTCTGGTCGTTTTCCACGCTCCCCGGCGCGTTCGCCGAGCCGAGGGCGACCGCCGAATATGAAGTAAAAGCAACGTTCCTCTATAACTTTGGAAGATTCGTTCACTGGCCCCAGGATCAATTGGGGGACTCGACGACGCCTTTCCTGCTCTGCATTCTCGGGGAGGATCCGTTTGGCCGGTTGATCGATGAGATCGCCGCGGGCAGGTCGGTCCAGGATCGCCGATTGGCGGTCAAGCGGATGAACAGCGCTGTCGAGGCATCCCGCTGTCATGTCCTGTTCATCAGCCGATCCGAGCGAGCGAATCTCGATCGCATTCTCAAGACAATCGATGGCAAGAGCGTCCTCATCGTCAGCGAGATCGATGACTTCCTCGAGCGCGGTGGAATCATCAATTTCCGGCTGGAGCGGAAAGACGTTCGATTCGACATCAATGTCACAGCGGCAGAGCGCCGCAAGCTCAAAATCAGCTCACAGCTCCTCCGGCACGCGGTGAAGGTCGTCGGCCGACCCCAGGAAGGCTAGGCGCGGATGCTCACCTCCATGAGCTCTTCAGTGAAACGCGAGCTGACCTGGATGAACATCCTTGCCAGCAGCGCGACGTTGCTTCTGGCCTGCGGCGCATTCATGGTTTACGAGCGGATGACGTTTCGGGATTCCCTGATCCGCAATCTTTCGACGAACGCCAAGATCATCGCGGATAACACGGCCACCGCCCTGCTCTTCAACGACGCGCGTGCCGCCACGGCGACCCTGCTCGCTTTCAAGGCCGAGCCGAACATCGTCTCGATCCAGATCGTCCACACCGACGGGCGCGTTTTCGCGCAGTATCAGCGTCCCGATGCGGTGGAATTTCCCGCTTTCGTGCATGTGGCCGAGAGAGCCGCCGGACATCAATTCAGCAAGGGGCGCCTCGTCTTGTTTCATCCGATCTTCTCCGAGAAGAGCGAGATCGGCATGGTGTATCTACAGTCCGACCTGGGGGATATGGAAGCGCGGGTCCGGCAATACGCGCCGATCGTCGTCGGCGTCCTCTTCTTTTCGCTGCTCACCGGAGCGGCCTTGAGCTTTCGACTTCAAAGGAACATCTCCGGGCCGATTCTCGAATTGGTCAAGAAAGCCAAAATCGTCTCCGCGGAAAGGAATTACTCCATTCGGATCGAGCAGGCGCGCAGCGACGAGCTCGGGCTCCTCGGCAAGAGTTTCAACGAGATGCTTACCCAGATCGAGCAGCGAGACCTGGACTTGAGAACCGCGCACGACGATCTCGAACGCCGGGTGGAGATGCGAACCCACGAGCTGCAGCTCGAGGTTGCGCGGCGGAAAGCGCTTCAAGAAAAGTTGGGCGAGCAGAACGAGGGGCTCGAAAGCCAGAACAAGCAGATCCAGATGGCGAACCGGCTGAAGAGCGAGTTTCTGGCCAACATGTCGCATGAGCTGCGCACGCCTCTCAATGCGATCATCGGATTCTCGGAGATGATGCAGGACGAAAGAGCAGGACCCATTCCGGGGACCCAAAAGCTACATCTGGGTTACGTCCTCGCCAGCGCGCGGCATCTCTTGTCGCTGATCAACGACGTGCTCGACCTTTCGAAGATCGAGGCGGGGAAGATGGAGCTCCGGCCGGAACGGGTCGACCTCCGACCGCTGGTCGGCGAAGCCCTGGACATCCTCCGGGAGATGACCGCGAAGAAACGGATTTCGATTTCCACTGAGATCGATGACAACCTGGAAACGGTCACTGTCGACCCCGCCAAGCTGAAGCAGGTTTTGTACAACTATCTTTCGAATGCGCTGAAGTTCACTCCCGACGGGGGTTGGGTAGCCATTCGAGTGCGAGGTGAGGGAAACGACCGCTTTCGCCTCGAAGTGGAGGACAGTGGAATCGGCATCAGCAAGGACGACCTGCCCCGGCTCTTTGGCGAGTTCCAACAGATCTATTCGGGCTCGGTGAAGAAGTACCTCGGCACCGGTCTGGGCCTCGCGCTGACCAAGCGAATCGTCGAGGCCCAGGGCGGAACGGTCGGGGCTCAGAGCGTTCTCGGTCGTGGAAGTACCTTTTTCACGGTTCTGCCGAGAACGACCGCCGGGCGGCCCACTCAGGCAGCGGGCTCCAGTCCCGGCCCACTCCTGCCGCCACAATTGTCTTTGGAGGGCTCTGATGCCCGGTAAAACGATACTCATCGTGGACGACAACGCGGTTAATCTTACGCTGCTCCAGTTCCTTCTCCGATCGGAAGGATATGACGTCCAGGTGGCAACCAGCGGCCAACAGGCGCTGGATCTGACCCGGAGTCTTTCTCCCGATCTGATCCTGATGGACCTTCAGCTCTCCGACATGCACGGTTTCGAGGTGACGAGGAAATTGAAATCAGAGCCCGCCACTTGGGGAATTCCAATCATCGCAGTGACGGCGTTTGCGATGAAGGGAGACGAGGAAAAAGCGCTGAGCGCCGGCTGCGACCAGTACGTGACCAAGCCGATCGACACCCGCGCGTTGCCCAGGCTGATCGCGAAACAGCTGGGTCAGAGCCTGCCGGAAGCAATGCCGGTTGGTTCCGCTTCAGCCAAAGTGCCTGAAGGGCTGGCCGAGGGAGAGCGGGAAAAGCCTCTCGCTCTGGTGGTGGAAGACAACCTCGAGATGAATGTCTTTCTCTCGCTTGCGCTGTCGAGGTCCTGCCGGACGGTATCGGCATACGATGGGCAGGAAGGCATCGAAAAGGCGCTGGTACTGAATCCTGATCTCATCTTGAGCGATCTGCTGATGCCCAGAGTGACTGGGGCACAGCTGGTGGCGACGCTTCGCGCGAATCCCCGGTTCGACGGGGTTCCGATCGTCCTGCTCACCGGTCACGACGACGATCCGGCGCTCAGAGCAAGGCTGCTTCGCGCGGGAGCCCAGGACTACCTCACCAAACCCTGCTCCGCGGAGGAATTGGACGCTCGAGTCGGAAATCTCCTCACGATGAAGCGCGTCCGAGAAGTCCTTCAGGGCGAGCTGAGGACAAAGCTCGGCGACATCGAGAAAATGGCCAGCGAGCTGGCCGCCCAGAAACGGGAGCTTGGAACAACGCTCGATAGCGTACAGGTCGCTCGTGACGAGGCAGAGCGCGCCAGCAGGGTGAAGACCGATTTTTTGCGGATGGTGTCCCACGAATTGCGGACGCCCCTCACCACCGTGCTTTTGCAGGCACAGACGTTGGCGCGATCGAGCAGCCTCAAGGATGCGGAACAGGTGCGGGTCGGGCGCCTGGTTCGCGCCTGCAATCGCCTCACCGATTTGATCGGGTCGCTGCTCGATTATTCGCAGATCGAGAGCGGACGGCTCAATCTGAATGTCGAAGAATTCGACCTGGAAGTCCTTGCCCAGGGGATCATCGAAGAGTTTCGTCCGCAAATGGAAAGCCGGCGCCTGGAGAGCCGCCTGATCGCGCCCGCCGAGTTGCCGAAATTGAGGAGCGATCGCCGCCTGGCTCAGCTCGTGATCGTCAACCTTCTTTCAAATGCGATCAAGTTCACCGAGCGGGGGTATGTCCAGGTCGAGCTCGCTCATGCAGATGGAATTCATCGGGTCGAAGTCCGGGACACCGGGCCGGGCATTCCCCCCGAGCAACAGGTCAAGATCTACGAGCCCTTTTGCCATCTGGAGCCGCTTGCCAATAAACACACCCAGGGGGCTGGGTTGGGATTGTCGATCGCCCAGCAAGTGGTATGGGCGCTCGGCGGCAGCATCGAGCTGGCGTCGAAGGCCGGGATGGGAAGCAAGTTCACCGTGACCTTTCCCGAGCGAACAGGTCCCGCAGTGAGTCCTTCGCTGATCGAAATGTCGAGCCGGAGGTCGATGGTCGGCAGCAGTCTCGAACGGTGAGGAACGAAACACTCACGCTTTCGAAACCCGCTTTGGGTTGCCGCTCCATTGAGGCCCGTAGCACGCCGCAGGGATCTCGCCCGCCCAGACCACCTGCGCCGTCGCCGTCTCCTCACTGCTCATACGTATCGCCATCGTACTTGCATCGTCGGCTAACCACGCGGAATCAGATCGCTTCGATGGTTTAAGCTGTTCGGTGCTCTGCGCCTGTCGGTCATGCGTACTGCGCTACTCCGTTCCCGAAGGACCAGTTCTCTTTCGCCACCTCGACGAGTGAAACAAAGAGATCCTCCTTGCGGATACCGGGCGATTCAGCGAGCAGCTCCACCATCCGCGCATAGAGCGCTTTCTTGATCTCGACGGAGCGTCCAGCGCTGAGGGTGATCTGCACGAGCAGAACATCATCGCTGCGCTGGATGTCCAGGTACGAAGGGTCGTAGATGAGGTCGCCCGCCGAGTGCTCGGTCACGATCTGGAATCGATCCTTCTCCGGAATCTTGATCGCATCCACGAGCGATCGATGGATTGAGTCGGCAACGGCGCGGCGGTACTGGGGCGACTTTCCGCTCCTCAGCGAAATTCGAACGAGTGGCACAGGGTCCTCCTTGCTCCGTGGTTGGAAGTGTCTTCGATGCTCGCCTGGCGCAGCCGTTGCGATTACTGGCACCCCGGCTGCGCCATCTCGCCCCGGAGAATCCCTGGCTGACGGCCGGTAACCGGCAATTCACGGTCTGCATGCCCCGAACGGGCTCATGGTTCTGGTCAGGCGCGGTCTTTGCGTGATAGCTGCGTGACCTCTGACGGGAGCGGAGTGAGCCCCCATTTGGAGCTGGAGGCCAGGATGGCCGGACTTCCCCCGGAGAAGTGGCGCATCCTGAGCCCCTACCTGGACCAGGCGCTCGAGACTTCTCCGGATCAACGCGCGGCTTGGCTGGCTGGGCTCAAAGAGCAGGATCCTGCCCTGGCGGCCGAGCTTCAAGTTTTGCTTCGGGAACATCGCGCGCTCGTAGACGAGGGATTTCTTCAGGCTGGCGCGCCGGCACCGCCCAAGGCGCCGTCCCTCGCAGGCCAGGCGGTGGGCGCCTACACTCTGGAGTCGCCGCTTGGTCAAGGAGGAATGGGTAGCGTCTGGTTGGCCCGGCGGAGCGATGGCCGCTTCGAGGGTCGAGCGGCAGTGAAATTTCTCAACCTCGCGCTCCTTGGCGGCGTGGCCGAGGGACGATTCAAGCGCGAGGGAACCTTTCTCGCCCGGCTCGCCCATCCCAACATTGCTCACCTGGTCGACGCAGGCGTGTCGGGAACCGGCCAGCCGTATCTGATCCTCGAGCACGTCGAGGGGAAAGAGATCGATCGGTATTGCGACGACCATGCCCTCGACGTGCGCGCGCGAATTCAGCTCTTTCTCGACGTACTGGCCGCGGTGGCACACGCGCACGTCCACCTGATTGTCCACCGCGACCTCAAGCCGTCCAACGTCCTCGTGACGGACGATGGCCGGGTGAAGCTGCTCGACTTCGGCATCGCGAAGCTGCTCGAGGACGAGAGCCCCGCGGCGATGGCGACGGTGCTCACGCAGGCGGGCCAGAGCGCGCTCACCCTGGCGTACGCAGCGCCTGAGCAGGTCACGGGCGGGCCGATCACCACCGTGACTGACATCTATTCGCTGGGCGTCTTGCTCTACTTGCTCCTCGCGGGGAAGCACCCGGCCCAATCCGCCATTCACTCCTCGGCGAATTTGATCAAGGCGATCGTCGACAGCGAACCGACCCTCCCCTCCCATCTCGTCGCTTCGAACAAGAAGCTGAGCGCGGCACTTCGAGGCGATCTCGACACGATTATCACCAAGGCCCTGAAAAAGAGCCCCGCCGAACGCTATGCCTCAACCACCGCCTTCGCCGACGATCTCCGCCGCTACCTGCGCGCGGAGCCAATCAGCGCCCGACCGGATACCTTGCCGTATCGAGCGAGGAAATTCGTCCGCCGGAATCGGGTGGCGGTGGTGCTCGCCTCGGTGGCGTTCATCGGGACGATTGGCGGAGCGATTGGTACGGCGTTCCAGGCCAGGAGCGCGCGCACCGAGCGCGATTTCGCGCTCCGCCAGTTGTCGCGCGCCGAGGCGATCAACGAGCTCAACTCCTTCGTCCTTTCTGACGCGGCGCCGTCGGGCAAACCGTTCACGGTCAATGAGCTGCTCGCCCGGGCAGAACAGGTCGTCGGGCGTCAGCGAGGCTCCGACGACGTGACCCGGGTGGAGCTGTTGATGTCCATCGGGCGGCAATACACCGTTCAGGAGGAATACGGGAAAGCACGCCCGCTTCTGGAGCAGGCCCATGCGCTCGCTTCAGCGCTGCCCGAGAGGTCGACACGGGGTCGCGCAGCGTGTGCGTTGGCCCAAACGCTTGCCAATCAAGGCGATCTGAGCGGGGCGGAGGGACTGATTCAGGAGGGCCTCCAGCAGCTTGGGGGAGATTCGCGATTCGCGCTCGATCGGGTGTTTTGCCTGCAGCGAGGCAGCGAGGTTGCGGGCCGGCGTGGCGAGGCAAAGGAGCAGCTCAGTCGTGCTCAGGAGGCCGAACGCGCCTTGAAACAATCGCCACTCCGGTCCGAGTTGCTCGAATTGGATAATCTGATCGGCCTCGCCGCCGCGTATCGCAATGTCGGTCAGGTGCCTCAGTCCAGCGAAGCATTCCAACGGGCGGTGGCGCAGCTCGGCTCCCTCGGCCGGGACGACACCCAGCGGGCCGGCACGGTGTTCAACAACTGGGGCGTGGCGCTCTATGTGTGGGGACAGCCGCTCGACTCCGAACGGATCCTTCGCCGAGCGATCAAACTCAGCCAGGACGATCAAGGCGAAACCGCGACCTCTCCGATGCTTCTGCTCAACTATTCTCGTGCGCTCGTAGAGCTGGGGCGCTTGAACGAAGCGGCCGACTACGCCGAGCGCGCGCACGGCAAGGCAAAGACAGGCGGGGACAACGTGGCCGTCAACCAGTCGCTGTTGGTGCGGTCTTCCATTTATCGCGGGCAAGGCGACCTGGAACGCGCCACCACGATGCTCTCGGAGGTCGAGTCGACATTGCGCCGCAGCGTTCCACCGGGCCACATCGCGCTGGCGTCCCTTGCTTCGCAGCGAGCGCTCCTCGAACAGGCACGGGGTGAGCCGCAGAGCGCGCTCGAGCTGGCGAACGAATCCGTGGCGACCGTGGAAGCGTTGATCAAGCAGGGCCGCGAAGGCAGTAGTTACCTTCCTATTTTCCTGGCGCGGCGAGCTGAGATCCAGTTGCAGCTCGGCCGACGAGAAGAGGCAAGAAGCGACGCGGCCCGGGCAGTGAAGATGTTCGAGGCGATCCAGCCCGGAACGTTCTCGGCGCACCTGGGACGGGCGTACCTGGCGCTCGGACGCGCGCTATCCGCACTGGGCAAAGAAGAGGAAGCCCATGCCCCGCTCCGGGCCGCCGTTGAGCAGATGCACAGCGCGCTCGGGCCGGACAATGCCGAGACGCGAAGCGCCCGCCAACTCGCAGAGAAGTAGATCCGCTGGCCCATCCAGCTATGACTCAGTCCAGCGTGGAGGGATCTCTGATCGTCCGATGGAGATAGATGCGCGCTTTTTCCCATGCGCGCTGGATGGTGCGCTCGGACACGCCGCGCATCGCCCCGATCTCGGCGAACGAGAAGCCGCAAAAGAACTTGAGATCGACGACCTCCGCCAGCGAAGGGTCGACCTTGGCAAGCTCATCCAGAGCGTCGCTGATTCCAGTGAGGTCCTCTTCGTTACCGACCTTCTCGGCGACCTTGGTGTCCAGCGCCGTCAGCTCGAAGTGGCCGCCTCGCTTCTGGGCGTGTCCACTGCGGGCGTGATCGATGATCAGCCCGCGCATCACCCGCGCGGCGTAGCCCATGAATCTGCCCCGGTCGGGAAATGACCCCTCTCGCCCGGCGATGTCCATATAGGCCTCATGGAGCAGCGTGGTGACGCCAAGGCCCTCGGCGCCGCGCCGAGCCAGCTCCCGCTTCGCCAACCGGTGCAGCTCCGCGTAGAGCGCGGTGAAGAGCGCCTCCGCCGCGGGTCGATCTCCGCCCTCGGCTGCCGCAATCAGGGACGGAATCGTCGATTCCACGCCGGCCCCCCGAAAAATCGTGAGCGTCCAACGAAGTGGAGAGTCCCGGCTTTCTTACGTACAGTCAAGCCCGCTGCGAAAACAGCAAAGCTCGACGAGGTTTCCATGACCAGGGCAGCGCCCGAGACCCGGCACCAATTTCGACACTTTCGGTCGATCTCCACCCGCTGGATGGACAACGATGTCTACGGACACGTCAACAACGTCGTCTACTACTCGTTTTTCGATACCGCGGTGAATCAGTATTTGATCGAGGAGGGCGGCCTGGAGATCGATCGGAGTGAAAGCTTCGGCGTGGTGGTCGAATCGATGTGCCGCTTCCACCGGTCGTTGAGCTTTCCGGACCCGGTGGAAGCCGGCATCCGGGTGACCCGGATTGGAGCTTCGAGCGTGCGCTACGCGATCGGGATCTTCCGCCCCGGCGATCCGGTGGCCCTCGCCGACGGCCACTTCGTCCATGTCTATGTCGACCGCGCGTCTCGACGGCCAAGCCCGGTGCCGGCTCGGGTCCGCGCCGCGCTTGAACGTCTCCTCGTTCCAGCGGAGGCCGGTGGATCCGGTGAGCGTTGACCCGCTGGATTGGCCCCTTCTAGAGTGCCGCCCCTTCCAAGGAGTCGAAAGATGACGCTCGTCGTGCCCTCCCGTCAGATCGCCGCGCTCGGAATTGCTCTTTGCCTCGGCGCCTGCGCCACGAATTCCGGCAAGCCCGTTACCCCAGCCGCTGCGAAAGACGCGCCTGCGGCTCCCCTCACCAGCCCGCTGCTCGCCGCTTGGCCGGGTCCCTGGGGCGGGGTGCCTCCCTTCGGCAGCTTCCAGGCGGGGGACCTCAAGCCTGCACTCGAAGCAGCGATGGCGGAAAGTCTCCGCGAGGTCGATCGGATCGCCGCGGATCCCTCGGCGCCGACATTCGAGAACACCATCGAGGCCTTCGAGCGCAGCGGGCGGGTGCTCGAGCGCGTCAGCGCCGTCTATGGGGTGTACACCTCGACCCTGAACGACGCGGGGATGCAGGCCATCCAGCGCGAAATGGCGCCGAAGCTTGCCGCCTTCCGGGACAAGATCGTCCAGAACAGCCGCCTCTTCGCGCGGATCGATGCGATCTATGCGGCGCGGGAGGGCCTCAAGCTCACCGAGGAGCAGCGGCGCCTACTCTGGCGCAACCACGCCAACTTCGCCCGGGCCGGGGCAAAGCTCGACGACGAAGGCAAGCGCAAGCTCTCCGAGGCCAATCAACGACTCGCCGGGCTTTTCACCCACTTCAGCCAGAACGTCTTGGCGGAAGAGGGAACGCAGACGATCCTCATCGAACGCGAGGAGGATCTTGCCGGCCTGCCCCCCAGCCTTCGCGAAGCCGCGGCCACCGCCGCAGCCAGCCGGGGCAAGGGCGGGCAATGGGCCATCGTGAACACGCGCTCCAGCGTGGACCCCTTCCTCAGCTACTCGTCGCGCCGGGACCTGCGCGAGAAAGTCTGGCGCATGTTCACCTCGCGCGGAGACAACGGCGACGCGCACGACAACAACGAGATCATCCCTGAGATTTTGAAAATCCGTGCCCAGCGGGCAAAGCTCCTCGGCTACCCGACCCACGCGCACTGGCGCCTGGAAGACGCGATGGCGAAGACGCCCGAGCGCGCGATGACGCTGATGGAAGCAGTGTGGAACCCCGCCGTCGCCCGCGTCCGCGAAGAGGTCGCGGACATGCAGGCCATCGCCGTCAAGGAGAAAGCCGGCATCCGCATCGCTCCCTGGGACTATCGCTATTATGCGGAGAAGGTACGCAAGGCGAAATATGACCTCGACCAGAACGACGTAAAGCCATACCTCCAGTTGGAAAAGCTGCGCGAGGGCATGTTCTGGGTCGCCGGCGAGCTGTTCGGTTTCCGCTTCGCCCAGGTCGCCGACGGCTCGGTGCCTGTCTACCATCCCGACGTTCGCGTCTGGGAAGTGACCAACGCACAGGGCCGGCACGTAGGCCTCTGGTACTTCGATCCCTACGCGCGGCCGGGCAAGAACTCGGGGGCGTGGATGAACGCGTACCGGCGCCAGTCGCGCCTCGACGGCGAAGTTTCGACCATCGTCTCGAACAATGCCAACTTCGTGAAAGGCAAGCCCGGCGAGCCCATCCTGATCAGCTGGGACGACGCCCGTACTCTCTTCCACGAGTTCGGCCACGCGCTCCACGGCCTGAGCTCGAACGTGACCTATGCTTCTCTGTCCGGCACCTCGGTGCCGCGAGACTACGTCGAGTTCCCGTCGCAAATCCTCGAACACTGGGTATCGACGCCCGCCGTGCTCGATCAGTATGCGCTCCATTACCAGACGGGGAAGGCGCTTCCCGCGGCGCTGGCGCAGCGGATCGAGCGCAGCCAGACCTTCAACCAGGGTTTCGACACCGTGGAGTACCTCTCCAGCGCGCTGATCGACATGAAGCTCCACCTGGCCGGGGAGGCAACGATCGACTCGCGCCAGTTCGAACGGGACACGCTCGCCGCCCTGGGTATGCCGTCCGAGCTCGTGATGCGCCACCGCACGCCGCACTTCCTCCACGTCTTCTCCAGCGACGCGTACTCCGCCGGCTACTACAGCTATCTGTGGTCCGACACCCTTTCCGCCGACGCGTGGGAGGCGTTTATCCAGGGAGGCGGCCCGTACGACAAAGCCGTGGCGGCCAAGCTCCGCGAGAACGTCTTCAGCGTCGGCAATACGATCGATCCCGCCGAGGGCTACCGGGCGTTTCGGGGCAGGGACCCGGGCATCGGCGCACTGATGCGCAAGCGCGGCTTCCCGGTACCCACGGGCCCTGCCGCATCGCTCAATAAAGCAGCCCCCTGAACCGCGATTCCCAGACGCGTCCATTGCGCGACCGAACCCTAGTCACCGAACAGTGAAACCATCGAAGCGATCTGATTCCGCGTGGTGAGCCGGTGATGCAAGCACTATGGCGCTTACGTATGAGCAGTGAGGAGACGGCGACGGCGCAGGTGGTCTGGGCGGGCGAGATCCCTGCGGCGTGCTAGGGCCCCAACCTTCGAAAGCCGGAGTGTGTCTACGCCTCCCCGCATGCCGGGTCGGGCGCGCGAAAAAAAGCCGGCTCGAAGGTATGAAGGGCTTCGATGCAATAGCGGGTTCCCCGATTTTGCTGGAAGATCGAACAGATAGACCGACACATGTTAACAATGTTTTAAATACAAAGACTTAATACCTCCGCGCCTCCAAAAAAAACTGCCGGGAGGCCTCGGGCCAGCGCGATTCGACCTCGACGGATTTCCATGAGCGACCGTACGCCGCCCACCCACGCGGGCGGAATGCACGCCCACAGAGAGCACCATCTCCCGAACCGGCCACATGCCGCCTCGTGGGGCTTTAGGCCGGTGAGAGCTTCAGCCCAGAGGGCCAGCCACGTGCGATTTGAATTCGAGGCCCGTAGCGCGCCGCAGGGCTCTCGCCCGCCCAGACCACCTGCACCGTCGCCGTCTCTTCTCAAGCCCTGCTTGGTCGGGGGTGGATTCCATACAACACACCGTGTCGAATCGGCGGTGAACGAAGCTCCCGGGCTGCCCGCATGTGTTCCTTCTGGCCCTGATTAACTACGACCGGTAGAAGGCGCGCGAGAGTATCATCCGAAGCACTCGTGCCGTTGCTGCGATCCCTCCTCTCATTTTCTGTTTTGCTATGGCCTTCAGTCGGACTCTCCGCGACCGCCAGGCCCAGCGTCGCCTTCTTCTACGGCCATTCGATCCCGATCGCCCAATTGTCTCACTTCGACTGGGTTGTGGTGGAGCCGGAAGACGTCAACGACAAGGAACTATCTGCATTGCAGAGCAGGAAGGTCGAGGTCTTTGCCTATCTCAGCGTGGGAGAGGCCCACCGAAACAGGCGCTGGGCCAAGGACCTGAACCCGGCATGGATCATCGGATTCAATTCCGCTTGGAACAGCGACATCGTCGATCCCGCCCAAGCCGGCTGGCATCAAATCATTCTCAAGCAAATGGAAAACTTCTGGCGCGCCGGGTATCGCAGTTTCTTTCTAGACACCCTGGACAGTTATGAGTCGGTATACAAAACGGACCGGGACCTCGACATCCGATCCCAGGGAATGGCCACCCTGATTCGCGCGATGCACGAGAGACTTCCCGGAGTTCGCCTCCTGCTGAATCGGGGCTTCCGCTTTCTCTCTCAAGTTTCGTCACTGGCCGTCGGAGTGGTGGCAGAGTCCCTGTTCGAGACCTGGCGCCCGTCAGAAAAGCGGTACGCGACAGCCCAGGCCGAGGACACCGAGTGGCTGCTCGAGCAACTCAAGAATGTATCAAGCCGCGACCACCTTCCCATTATCGTGATCGACTACGTTCCGCCCGGCGACCTGGTAAAGGCGAGAGCCATTGCGCGGCGGATTGCCTCGCTCGGCTTCATCCCCTGGGTGGCAACCTCGTCGCTGGACTCGATGGGAGTCGGTTTACTGGAAGTGGTTTCCCGGCAAATTCTTGTCTTGTACAACGGTGAAGAACAACCGACGCCCTGCTCGAGCGACGCCCATCAAATGGTCGTCCCACTCTTGGAGTATCTCGGATACGCGGTGGACTACCTCGACCTGAGAGGCGAGCTCCCCGATCAGAACCTGATCGACAGTTACCTCGGTTTGGTGACCTGGTTCTCCAGCGACACCGTTCCCCAGCCCAAAAGATATCGCGCTTGGTTGTCGAAACAGATTGTTGGAGGCCTTAAAGTTGCCATCTTTGGACGATTGGGGTTCGAGCCCGATTCGGCCCTCTTGAAACAATTGGATTTACGGCCAGTGGCCAGGACGCCCCGACCGCCGTTCTCCGTCGGCGCGAGCAGCGAGCTGATGGGCTTTGAAGCGAAGGTTCTCCCGCCGTCGGAGATCTCTTTCCCCTGGAACGCAGGACCATCCTTGCGCAGCCACCTGAATGTCCAGGACTCGCTCAAGCAAGAGCTCAGCGCGGTGGTTACCGGCTCTTGGGGAGGAATCGCCGTCGACCCTTTTCTCCTCGAAACCCTGGACGAACATAAGCGGTGGATCTTGAATCTGCCTGAGTTTCTCCGACTCTCGCTCCAGCTTCCGATCATTCCCGCCCCGGACGTCACCACCGAAAACGGCCGCCGGATTCTGACCATTCACATCGATGGAGATGGGATCGGCAATCGAGCCACCATGCCGGGTACGCCACTCGCTGGCAGGGCGATTCTAGAGAAAATGCTTCAGCGATTTCGTCTTCCCACCACGGTTTCGGTGATTGAAGGCGAGGTATCAAGCGAAGGCATGTACCCGGCTCTCGCTCCTGAGCTCCAGGAGATCGCACGTGAGATTTTTGCGCTCCCTTACGTGGAAATCGCCTCTCACACTTTCAGTCATCCGTTTGAATGGGAGCACCTGCCGCAGGGCAAGCTTGTCGAAGAGGTGAATCGGTCGCGTCCTGCGGGGCAGAAGGCAACCCTTTCGATTCCCGGTTACCGATTCGATCTGGATCGGGAAATCTCGGGATCGGTCGACTTCATCAATAGCCGCCTGGCGCCCGAGGGGAAGCGGGTCAAAGTCTTTCTCTGGAGTGGGACGGCGAATCCATTGCCCGACGCATTGGCCAAGACCGTGCAGGCGGGCTTGCTCAACGTCAACGGTGGCAATACCACGATCACCGAGGAGGCGGCCTCCCTCACCGAGATCGCTCCGATCGGTTGCCCGATGGAGGGAAACTATCAAGTCTACACTCCCGTTCAGAACGACAACATCTACACGAATTTATGGACCGGTCCCTTCTACGGCTACAAGCAAGTCATCGAAACATTCCGTTTGACGGACTTGCCTTACCGCAAAAAGCCCATCTCTCTCTACTATCACTTTTTCTCCGGCTCCAAGGTCGCTTCATTGAAGGCCCTGGAGAGCGTTTACCTTTGGGCCTTGTCTCAAAATCCTTTTCCGATCTGGCTGAGCGAATATGCGGTGAAGGCTCGCGATTTCAATTCGGTCACTTTCGTTCGAAGACTGGACGGCGCGTGGGAGGTCGACGGTCTGGACAACATCCGGACGCTCCGGCTCGACCCGGTCCTGGGTTGGCCCGATCTCGAGAAATCGGAAGGGGTGATCGGGGTCCGAGACCTCGCGCAGGGAAGATACGTCAGCGTCGTCGGTGGGCGGATTCGCCTGGCTTTGACCGATCATCCGCCCACGGCTCCCTATCTGGAATCAGCGAATGGCTCCGTGCTTCAATGGGATCGCCAGGGTCAAAACATCGGCTTTCGCATCCGCGGACATTTGCCAATCCAGGCGCAGTTTGCCGGGACCTCTCGGCTCTGTCAGGTCAAAGCCGGAGGTCTGACGATCAAGGGCGTGTCCAAGGACGGACACCAGTCCTTCCACTTTGCAGCCGCTGACACCGGACCGGCGACGCTCACGTGCCGGTAGTCCTCTCACCCAACTTGCGCGACGATGAGCGGCTCCTCAACCCGCTCTCGGTGACGGTGATGGTGGTCGCCCTGGGAGCGCTCCTGGTGCTCCTGTTTCCCAGCGATCAAATGGAGGAACGCCTGGCCCAGTTCGAGGTGGCGGACGAGATCTCCGCCAAATACCTTCAAGTCTGGCTAAGGGTGGAGCCCTATGACAGCTCAGCGCGGCTCTTGTTGGTTCGCCACTTGCGCGCGCTGGGTCACACCCACCAGGCGTTGGCCGAGCTTCAACCGCTGCTCAAACAGAAGGGTCCGCTGGGAGCTCAGGCACGCCAGCTCTCGGTTCATCTTCGGCTGGTGAAATGGCAAGCTTTAGCCGTCGATGAACCCGAACGTGAAGCATTGACCGGGGAGCTGATTGCATCAATTCGGGGATTGTCGAAAGAGGAGCTTGCCCCGGAGGAAAGGGTTGAGCTCGCCGTCGCCTGCTTGTGGATGGAACGACCCGAGTTGGCGGCGAACATCTACGCCCAGCTGGCATTGGAACAGCCAGCTCGAAGTTTCGATCGCTGGTTGGAGGCAGGCCGATGGTATCTTGCCTCCGGGCGCCCCGACAAAGCAGCGAAAGCGTTTGATTCCGCGGCCCGTTCCACGAGCTCGGCGGTCGAAGCACCCAGAGCCGCGGTGCTGGCGTTGGACGCGTCTCGCGCTTCAAACGACGCACTGGAGCGGGCCCGGGTATATGCGGCGGCGTTCGCCAATCAGCCAACCGTTCTGGATCGCGCGGTGAGCATCGCCCTGGCTGCGAACAACCCTCGTCTCGCGTCGATCTGGATGGAGGCCCGAGCGCGCCTCGATCCAGAGGATCAGTCTGTCCTTCGGCGGAAGCTCGAGGTCGAATTGGCCGCCGGCCATCTCCAAGACGCCTTTTCGACATCCCTCGAGCTCGTCCGTCTGGAACCGAAAAACAATGCCTACCGCCTTCGATTGGCGGAAATTTCGGAATGGGTAGGGCAACCGCAGCAGGCGCTGACGCAATGGACCTGGTTGGCCACTCATTCCCCCTCCACCCACGCGCAAGACAAAGCCTTGTCCCTGGCCAAAGCCCTCTGGGACTGGGACGCGATCGTTTTGCTGACGGACTCGCGCTCGCGCCGAACCGGCCTGTCGATCCCGGAGCTGCTGCTCGCCAATCGAGCCCTCGAGGAGCTCGCCGAGCCCGATCGGGCTGAGAGCTTGACTCAGACATATCTGGAGCGCCGTCCCGGGGATAAAGAGGCCTGGGAGTATCTGGTTTCCTTGCGGCGCAGAAAACGCGACCTCGAAGGCGCACTGCAGACCCAGGAGGCGATCGATGCCAGGTTTGGAAAACAAACGAAGAGCCTCGTCGTGCAGGCCCAGATTCTACGGCAGCTTCGCCGGCCGGATCAGGCCCTGGCGCGCCTGCGGGACCATTCCAGAACAGCTGATCCGAACGAGGCTGACTTCTGGGCGTTGCTCGGAGATCTGGCCTGGATGGGACGCGATTACGCCACGGCCGAGCAGGCCTATCTCTGGGGATGGAAGGCAGGGGTTCTGGACGAGGTTTCCACCGAGCGCCTGATCGAAGTCTCGATGCGAACCGGTCCGCCCTCCAGATGGCTTCCGATCGCCGAGAAAGCCTGGGAGAAATTTCAGAAACCCACCGTCTTGTTGCGCGCAATGGATGCGCTGGCTCGGACCGAACAGTGGGACAGGCTCGCCTTCTTCATTGGACAGATCCGTGCCAATGAATCGGCGTTTTCAGGACATGAGCTCTATTGGCTTGCCAGGGCGCGTCTGGCCGCTCATCAGCAGCGCTACGCCGAGGCGTTTCAGGCATTCCGCCATGCCCTGTCGATCCAGCCCGGCTCGGAAGTCGCCAGATCCGAGAGGCTGGCTTTGGCCCTGGAGCACGGAAGTCGCTCGGAGCTGGCGAGTGCCGCGGACCCCTATGGCCTGAAACTGACGGACGATCCGGGAGAGCTGGCGCTCTACGCGGATTCGCTGTCGCGGCTCGACCGCCGATCAGAAGCGCTCTGGTGGTTCCGCCGCGCCGCGATGGCCAACGACGCTCTGCCCGGGGCCAGACTGGCTTACGCCACCCAACTCGAGCAGTCCGGCTACCTCGAAACAGCCAATCGGGTGCGAGGGGATTCGCGGCGGCGTCTGCACTCCACCGTTTCCGTCCCTCGCCTCGACCTCTCCTCGGCTCAAGCCCGTCAGTCCCTGAGGTTGTATGCCGAGCTGGTTTACCGCCGGGAGGGAGTGGCTCCGGCAATGCGATGGCTGCAGCCGCTCTTGGCCGTTTCGGATCCCGAGGCGCGAGAGTTGGTGATCAACTGGCAGGTGGAGCGCGGCAACATTCCGATGGCGCGATCGTTTGGCCACGCGAAGCTTCATCCCTGGACTCGCCTCGCCCTCGCCATGGCAACCCATCAATCGGCGGAGATCCGAAGAATCACCACCGAAGAGGGAGACTCACTCTCAAGCATGGACAAGGTCGCCGCTCTACGGCGTTTGAATGAGCCCGATCGCGCGCTGCGATTGACGCGATCCTCGCTCGCGGGGGCGCGTGGCGCCGATGCCGAGGCACTCAACGTCCAGCTCCAAGACTTGAGCCGCGAGCTACCATCGTCGGCAAAGGTCACCTCCACCCTTCACCAGCTGGGGCCTCTGCGCCTGCTCGGGGTGGCGGCCGACTACGACCAACCCACTTCCTCCACCCATGCATTTGGATTCACCGCGCAGTTTGCGCAGCTCACTCTTCGGGGAAGCGAGGGCAGCCTGAAAAACGACGCGGGAGAGGCGCAATTCGCGCTTCGTTCCCACTGGCGCACCACGGCCGGCGATTCTCTTCTGCTCGCGGGGGGGAATCTGCGCGACAATCAGTGGCTTTGGACGGGGAAGGCTTCCCATTCTCAAACGCTCTTCACCCCCTCACTCGAAGCGACCGCCCTCGGCGCGTTCAACGAGACCGCGGACGAGAGCGGCGTCCTTCGCATGCAATCCACCCGGCATGAGATTCAAGCGGGCTTGAATTTCAATCTGACTTCGCGCGAGTTGATTCAAACCAGCCTCGGTTATCGCCATTATCAAGGCCGTTCGGGCGGCCGGCTGGCGGATGGATTGCTTCTTCGCCTCGATCTGGTGGAGCGCCTGTTCCTCTCTCACCCTGACTTGCGCATCCGTCTGGACGGTTCAATCGCCGCCAATCGTCCGAGCAGTACGCTCCCTTCCGACTTTCTGGCGTACGTTCCTCCCGGGACGCCGCCGAGCGCTCTGGTGCCGGCGAGCCTCAACACCGTCGGGGTCGGCCTTTCCTGGGCCTGGGGTCCGGCTCAAAGCAGAGGTTTGATTCAAGCGCTGAGATACGAAATCGACACCTGGTGTGGCTGGATCGGACCTCCAGGACGTGTTGGCTATAGTTTCAAGGCCAGCGCGGGGCTACCTGTGCTGCGGATGGGAGAGATAAACATCTCTGCTTTCCACGGAACCTACCATGGCGCTCTCCCCGGGCAGACAGACACCTCGGTAGAGATTGCCTATCTCCAACGTCTGTTGCTGTAGAATCCGAGGCTTGGGGGTTTATCGCGTTTTCATGAACCGAGTCATCGCTTGGAACATTGTTTTGCTCTTGAACCTGGGATGCGCCGTGACCCAAGTGTCGCGGGGCCCCCCAGTGGATCTGAAGGCACATTGGGTCCAGCTCCCAATGCTGAATTATTGCGAAAACCCTCACGCCGGTGAAAGAGCGGAATCGATTGTGGGCACGCTGCTGCGCGCACGCGGAGTGGCTGATTTGTCGCACTATCCCGCCTCCCGGGTGGACAATGGCCCTCCCGACTTCGACGAGCAGCGGCGCTTCGAGGACAGCCTGGCGTGGGCCCGCACCAAGGGTTTCGTCTACGGCTTGACCGGCACCGTGGAAGAGTGGACCTATCGCACCGGGCTGGATGGAGATGCGGCCGTCGGGCTTACGCTTCAAGTGATCGAGCTGGAGTCGAACCGGGTGGTCTGGTCGGCATCCGGCTCGAGATC
>WNFG01001239.1_pt1 | contig 21531 bp, 17 predicted proteins | sample 5400431 | NCBI WGS metagenome assembly WNFG01 (sample SAMN13153346, study PRJNA577476) | soil metagenome | isolation source: 120 cm saprolite under Douglas fir tree site 2 hole 3 replicate 2 | place: USA:California | collected 2015-04-18 | reverse complement strand
CTGAACCCTGGGCCTGCGGGGACTGCGACTGCACGGCGCGGCTGGAAGAGAAGCTCAAAGCCCGGGGCACGCCGTTCCTGGAGTCGCTTCGCGACCAACTGGTCAAGCTTCCCGCAGAAAAGTCAGATACTTCGGAGTCCCATTCCTCGTAATGTCAGCAGTGCCCGTCATACACCAGTACTAAGGACACTTAACCGATCCAGCCTCCACCCACCACCACTCCGCCATCGTAGAAGACCGCTGCCTGTCCTGGCGTAATTGCGCGCTGCGGCTGATCAAAGCTTACAAGGATCTCGTCAGCACCGACTTGCTCAATGGTGGCGGGCGCTGGCTCGTGGCGATGGCGAATCTTCACGACGACGCGCATGGGATCGCGAAGATCGTCCACGGCAATGAGGTTCACGCGCCGAGTCCGGAGAGTGCTCGAATAAAGATTCTCTTCCCCGCCGACCACGACCTGCCGCTCGGCACCGTTGATCTGGATCACGTATAGTGGCGAGCCAGTGGCCACGCCGAGTCCCTTGCGCTGGCCGACCGTGAAATTGTGAATGCCACTGTGCTCTCCCAGAACTTCGCCGCTTGTGGTGACAAGCTCGCCTGCTGTGTCGGGCAATGCTCCGCCCTGCTCGGCCAGGTAAGCATCAAGAAAGCGCTTGTAGTCGCCTCCTGGGACGAAGCATATCTCTTGCGAATCGGGCTTCGCGGCGAGTGCCAGTCCGTGCTGACGGGCCAGTTCCCGCACTTCGGGCTTGGTCATGTTTCCGAGCGGAAAAAGAGTGCGGCTCAGTTGCTCCTGAGTAAGCCCAAAGAGGAAGTAAGTCTGGTCTTTGCTCAGGTCTGCGGGCCGGAACAGCAACCACCGGCCGCGAACCTCGTCATAAGTGACGCGGGCATAGTGGCCAGTAGCAACCTGCTCAGCCCCAATCTGTTGTGCCACGATTAGCAACTGGTCAAACTTCAAGTGATTGTTGCAGAGGCTGCAGGGGATCGGAGTTCGCCCGGAAAGATACTCTTCGACGAACGGACGCACCACATCGCGCTCGAACCGCTCCTCCTGGTTCACGACGTAATACGGGATGCCGATATGCTCGGCGACCCGGCGCGCATCGTATACGTCATCGATTGAGCAGCAACGTCCCTGCACCGACTCCGGCATGCCCTCATGCCCAGCTAGCCGGCGCTGGTTCCACAGCTGCATGGTCAGCCCGATGATGTTGTGCCCGTCGGCGCGCAGCATAGCCGCGACGGTGGAGGAATCCACACCGCCCGACATGGCTACGGCAATGGTCTTGGTCGATGACATTTGTTTAATCGTTTAGCCCGAAAAACTCCGTCCCACAATTGCCACATACAATGGCTTGGACGGAAAAATCAACCTCAGCGGCTGAACAGTTTGCGGAAAAAGTGGCATTGCAGTCTGAGGAGCAGCCTCAGCGGCTAAAGCCGGATTGATTTTGTGGCACTTACGGCGCGGCTTGAAGCCGCGCCCTTTCAAAACAAAATCAAAACTGGAGTTTTTCAGCAAACTGTGAAGCCGAATCCCTTCTTGGAAACTTGCGGCATGACTGAAGTCATGCCCTGATACGAACCCGGATTACTGGGCACAGCCGCTGACTACTTGCTTCTTGTAGACCGGCGACAGTTTCCGCAGCCGAGCTACCGTCTCGGGCACGAGAGCCAGCGCAAAGTCAACGTCCTCCGCAGTATTCTGCTTGCCCAAGCTGAAGCGGACACTGGCGCGCGCCCGATCAGGACGAAGCCCCATAGCCAGGAGCACGTGTGAAGGCTCGAGCGCACCCGACGAGCATGCCGCACCGGTAGATACGGCCAATCCTTTCAGGTCGAGTGAGATCACCATCGGCTCGCCATCGATGGAATCAAAGTAAATGCTTGAGGTGTTCGGAATACGAGGCGCGCCTTCCCCGTTCACTCCAGATTCATCCGCCTGGGCGAGAATTCCCTGCTCAAGTCGATCTCGCAGCACGCTCATTTTCTGATCTTCGCTGCGATTAAAGCCTCGCATAGCTAGTTCCGCGGCTTTGCCCAGACCAACGATCCCTGGCACATTCTCGGTCCCAGCACGCCGCGAACGTTCATGCCGCCCGCCGTAGAACAACGGCTGGATGCGCGTTGACTTGCGAACATAGAGAGCGCCCACACCCTGCGGAGCATGTAACTTGTGACCGGAAATCGAGAGTGCGTCACATCGAATCCTAGCGACATCAATCGAGACTTTCCCTGCCGCCTGCACTGCATCGGTGTGAAAGAAGACGTCCGCCTCGGCAGCAATCTTTCCAATTTGTTCCACCGACTGCAGGACTCCGGTCTCGTTATTCGCCAGCATGATCGAGATCAGTTTCGTGTTCGGCCGAAGTGCGCGTCGCAGATCGTCTGGATCGACCACGCCGCATCCATCGACAGGAAGATAGGTCACGTCACAGCCTGTCTCCTCCAGATGCTTGCACGCGTGCAGCACGGCGTGGTGCTCGATACTCGAAGTAATGATGTGGTCCCCGGCCCCGGCCAGCCCGGCTATCGCCAGGTTGTCGGATTCGGTTCCGCCTGAAGTGAACACCACCTCTGCCGCATGGCAACCAAGCAGGGCAGCCACTGACTCTCGCGCGTGCTCGACCGCCGCCCGTGTCTCTTGCCCCTGGTGATGAATGGAGGACGCGTTCCCAAAGCGCTCGCCAAAATAGGGGCGCATGGCGTCCAACACCTCGGGCAGGACGGGCGTGGTTGCGTTATTGTCGAGGTACACGCGCTGCATGATCTATCTATTCTACCTTTTTCCCTTGGCGGGCCCGGCTGGAATCGTTGGCGGCAAAAAAGCAAACGGCCCCCCGGAAGGCGCCATTGCATCGGCCGGAACCTTAAACTAATTTAGCGCTGAGTGCCTTACCGCTGATCCATGGGCACGTATTGGTTGGGATATTCCGGACCCAGGTACTCCGCCCGTGGACGAATCAGCCGGTTATCGTCAAGTTGCTCGATCACATGTGCGGCCCACCCGCTGATGCGGGAAACTGCAAACACAGGGGTGAACAGATCCTCGTCAATGCCCAGCGTGGGGTAGGTCGAGGCCGAATAAAAGTCTACGTTGGCGTTCAGTTTCTTTTCGGACTTTATGAATTTCTCGATCTTCTCCGACATTTCATACCACTTCGCCTGTCCACTCGATTTGCCCAAATCGCGCGACATTGCGCGCAGGTGGGTCGCTCGTGGATCCTCGGTGTGGTACACACGATGGCCGAAGCCGGGAACCTTCTTCTTCTGGGCCAGCATGTTACGCACATAGTCGACCGGATCTGCTTTCTCGCGGTCAATGGTTTGCAGGATGCGGAAAACAGCTTCGTTCGCGCCCCCGTGCAGGGGCCCCTTGAGAGCCCCGATAGCCGACGTAACCGCGGAATGCATATCGGAAAGCGTCGCCGCCGTCACGCGCGCCGCGAAGGTAGACGCGTTCAATTCGTGGTCGGCATGCAGAATCAGGGCAATATCCAGCGCCCGCTCCGCGGTAGATGACGGCTTAGTGCCATTCAGTTGCAGCAAGAAATTAGCCGAGTGCGAGAGGGACCGGTCGGGTTCAACCACGTTCTTACCCTTGCGGATGCGATCGTAGGCCGCGACAATCATCGCGATCTGCGAGGTCAGCCGGATGGATTTGTTTATGTTGGCATCGTGGTCGTTCTTCTTCTGGTCAGGATCGTAGAAGGCCAGCGCTGAAACCGCCGTGCGCAAAACATCCATTGGCAGAGCTTGCTTCGGCACCTTCCGCAAGAACTCAATAATTGCCGGGTCAAGACGACGCTCTTCCGCCAGTCGCTTCCGCAGATCTTCCAACTCAGTCCGCTTGGGCAAGCGTCCGAACCAAAGCAGATAGCAGGTCTCTTCAAAATTGGAATGGTCGGCGAGTTCGTGGATGTCGATGCCGCGATAGGCTAGAACTCCGCGGTCCCCGTCGATGTAGCAGATCTTGGAATTCGTGGCAACGACGCCCTCAAGTCCTTTGGGAGCCTGAGTTGTAGTCACGCTTGACATAGTCTGTCGCTCAGTTCGTAAGGTGATTTCTGGTTGCCGGACCGCGCGAGGAGTTACGCGGGTGATGCAACCTTTTGTTATACGCCAAACGGACTGAACTTTCCAACCCAGGCCAAGTGACTTTAGGACACGTCTCCGACCTTGAAATCGGCCCCTGAAAACCTTTCTCCGCGAATTTAGAAGCCTTCCGCAGTCCGCCGACAACCCTCGATACGCTTTGCCGGCTGGTCGCGGTGGGGCGTATATTTAAAAGTTATCCTACTGCCCGCCACGGCTCACTAGGCGCTTGTGCATCTCCTGATGGAGGCTCCCTTTAATGAAGCGTTACTTATCGGTCTGGCTCGTCTTCGGTTTCCTTTTTTCGACCATCGCCTCTGCCGACGAGGGTATGTGGCTCTACAACGAGGCTCCCAAGAATAAGATCAAGACAAAATACGGATTTGAACTTACGCAACAGTGGCTTGACCACGTGCGCCTTTCCTCCGTGCGGTTCAATAATGGCGGCTCGGGATCATTTGTTTCCGCTGACGGCCTGACATTTACGAATCATCACGTCGGGGCGGGCTGCGTACAGCAACTTTCCACTGGGGGACACGACTACATCAAGACCGGCTTTTACGCCAAGATCATGGCCGATGAGGCCAAGTGCCCGAACCTCGAGCTCAACCAACTCGTCGGTATCGAGGATGTTACTGACAAGATCAATACTGGGGTGAAACCAGAGATGTCGGCGGCTGATGCCGGGCAAGCCCAGCGCGCAAATATGTCGCGGATCGAAAAGGACTGCGCCACTTCCGCCGGGCTGCGCTGCGATGTTGTAACGTTTTACTCGGGCCAGGTGTACAACCTTTACAAGTATAAGAAGTATACGGACGTGCGTCTGGTCTTCGCACCGGAGTTTGATATCGCCTTCTTCGGTGGCGACCCGGACAACTTTACGTATCCGCGCTACGACCTGGATATCACCTTCTTCCGCCTCTACGAAAATGACAAGCCCGCGCATTTGGATAACTATCTGCAGTGGTCGCGGACGGGCGTGCAGGATGGTGACTTGATCTTTGTGTCTGGGCATCCCGGTAATACCAGTCGGCTGCTGACCCTGGCACAACTCGAATACCTTCGTGACGTGCAATACCCAGCTGCTTTGCGCATGTACAAGCGGCGCATTGTCCTGCTGCAGGACTTCAGTAGTCAATCGGAAGAGAACGCACGCATTGCGAAGGAGGACATCTTCGGTCTGCAGAATTCGCAGAAAGCGGTTGCGGGTTTCCAGTCAGGCTTAGTCGACAAATCCATTATCGATGCCAAGGCCTCGGATGAGGCCAGCCTGCGGGCAGCCTTCAAGGCGAATCTGAAGAACGCAAACGTGGGTGATCCGTGGGATGAGATCGCGCAAGCCATGAAGCTGCAACGCGACATCTTTCTGCAGTTGACCTATCTGGAGCGTTTGCGCGGATTCGCTTCGGGACTGTCGCAGATTGCGCGTGTTCTGGTGCGTGCCGCCGCTGAGAAGCCTAAACCGAACCAGGACCGTCTGCGCGAGTTTCGAGATTCCGCACTGCCTTCGCTGGAGCAGCAATTATTTTCGACGGCGCCGGTTTATAAGAACTTCGACACGGTGCTGCTCGCTGACTCCCTGGCAGAGATGCGGGATACACTCGGCCAGGACAATCCCGACGTGCAGAAGGCTCTGAACGGTAAAACGCCGGCTGACGCGGCAAAGGAGATGGTCGCCAATACCAAGTTAGACGATGTTGCCGTCCGCAAACAGCTGTACGAAGGTGGGCAAGCAGCTATCAAGGCTAGCACCGATCCGCTGATTGTCGTGATGCGCGCCATTGACCCGGACGCTCGCGCCGTCCGCAAGCAATTCGATGACAGGATCGATTCAGTCGTGCGCCGGGACGGAACTACTATTGCGAAGGCTCGCTTCGAACAAAACGGCTTCACACAGCCGCCTGATGCGACCTTTACGCTGCGCTTGAGCTATGGCGCAGTGAAGGGCTATCAGGAAAACGGCAAGGCAATTCCCTACTTCACCAATGTAGGCGGTGCCTACGAGCATGCGGCTGAGCACAACAATCAGTCTCCATACAATCTGCCGGAAAGCTGGATGAAGGCAAAGCCGAAGGTGGACCTGAAGACTCCGCTCAACTTCGTTTCGACTGCGGACATCATTGGAGGCAATTCGGGATCTCCCACCGTCAACAAGAAGGGCGAAGTCGTGGGCATCATTTTTGACGGCAACATCGAGTCGTTACCTTGGAATTTCGCCTATAGCGATGCGCAAGGACGCGCGGTGTCGGTAGATTCGCGAGGCATTCAGGAAACGCTGCGCGGGATCTACGGTGCGACTGCGTTGGCCGACGAACTGCTGGGAACCAAGGCGCAGGCTGCGAAGGCCGGAGCGGGCAAATAAACCCGGCGCAATTCTGGTGGTGAATATCGGGGCGTGCCTTGAAGGTGCGGGGCTTTGTTTTTGGCCTTGGGACCCCAGGTAGCTCGACTCAGGCGGGCCAAATACTGAGCGCGGTCTTGCTCAGAATCTGCTGCTGTACTTCAGGGCTTAGCGGCAGGGCGCGAAATTCTTCGAGATTTTTCTTGATGTCGGGCACGCCCGGACCCGGCCAATCCGTTCCGAACAGAGTTTTGTGGGCGATTTCTTCCAGTCGCGGGAAATACTTCAGTAGAGTCTTCGGCGGAATGCCGCTGATGTCGAGATAGACATTTGCATGGCGGCGGATGAGAAAGAATGCGGTCTCCATCCACAACGGGCGGCCACCGTGGGCAAGCAGGATCTTCAGCTTGGGAAAATCCACAGCGACATCGTCAACATAGATCGGGTCGCCGTATTTGTTGCGAGCTCCTGGAAAAATCGAGGTGCCGGTGTGGAACATCACTGGCACACCATTCGCCTCGGCCGCGCGGTAGATGATCTCCAGTTCCTTCACGCCGCTTAGGTAGTCGTTCGGAAAAAGCAGTTGGTGTGGCGGATGAATCTTGATCATACGGATGCCGAGCCGCAGAATCTGCTCGGTGTCGGCCAGAACGTTGGTGGTGAGCCGCGGATGCAGGCTGCCGCAGGAGAGCAGGCGTTTGGGATCAGCCTTCACATAGTCGGCGATGAACTGGTTTACGCCGCTGGTGAACCCGATCACTTCCGGTGCCACGTAGTTGATGAGGGCCGCGCGGTCGATGCCACAGGCGTCGAGATACTTCAGAAATGCCTTAGGTGAGCGGCAGAATTCCGCAATCTGCTCGCAGTTCGGACGGTTTCTCTTTATGAGCTCCAGCGCGTGAGGTTTGAACATCTCGAGCGGCTGGATGTGGATGTGGCAGTCGGTGATCATCAGTGGCTAGTTACGGCTAACGCTGGAAGAATATCAGACGCACTAGTTAGCCGCCGCGGCAAGCACCGCGCGCTTGGTGAACACCCGAATCATCTCCCGCCGGTATTCCGGAGTAAGTGCTGATGTGGTGAGCGGCTTAGCCGTCTTTGCGGCCAGATCACCCACGGCTTCAGCCAGCGCTTCGTCCATGGCTTTGCCGGCCAGGATGGCGCTTGCGCCCTTCAACAGCAGGGGAGCGGGATTCACGGCAGTAATCGCCACACGAGCGTCGGCCACGTGTCCGTTGGAACGCCTGATTGCCACGGCGACCCCCGCGAGCGGGTAATCGATCGATCCGCGCACCCGCAATTTGCGGTAGATGCCACTGTAGTTCGCAGATCCGACAGGCAGGAAGACACGCGTGACCAGTTCGTTCGACTGCAGCTTTCGATAGTTGTCGCCAATGCCGGTATAGAACTCCTGCAACGAAATGCGACGCACGCGGGTGGCGCTTGCGATTTCGATTTCAGCGTCCAGGCACAACAGCGCCGGGGGAGTGTCGCCGGAAAACACGGCCCAGCATTTTGTTCCACCGGGTGCGACGTGGCACAAGTCGCCATCTTTCTTGATGCAGAAACCGCAACCTTTGCGCCATGTAAGCGACTGGTTGTACCAGAGGCACCGTGTATCGAGGCAGATATTGCCGCCAATCGTTCCCATGTTGCGCAACACCGGTGAGGCGACGGTTGCGGCGGCCTCGGTCAGTACTGGATAGCGTTGCCGCAATATTTCGGATCGCTCGACTGTCTTCAAACTGGTTAGCGCTCCGATTTCTATACCGCCATCAGCTTGGGGCTTGATGCCCTTCATCTCAGCGATGCCGTGCAGATCAAGTACATACTCCGGCTCGAAAAGTTTTTGGCGCATCGACGGAATCAGGTCAGTGCCACCGGCGATGATGCGGATGGGAACGCGTCCGGACTGTGCGTGCGAGTCGCCCGCGCCCACGCGAGAGGTATACCTGGCCAGGAATTCAACGGCCTCCGCCAACGTTCGCGGACGCAGCAGCTTGAATTGTGGAAGGCTCAATCCGCACCTCGTGCCGATGCTGGAGCTTCATTGCGCGCGGAGTCGAGCGCGTGCCGCTCCGGCCCTTTGCCTTTGAAGCAAAGTGCGCCGCCATGCTCGCGAAAGCGTTGAGGCGCGGTCGGGTCGACGCCCTCGGTCAAGTTCAATGCTTTGGCGTTTTTTTTTGCGCGCAGCGCCGCCAGCACGCGCTCTGGCGTAAACGGACACTCATGCAGTCTCACGCCCACCGCATCGTAAATGGCATTTGCAATCGCAGGAATCGTAGCTGCCAGCGATCCTTCGCTACACTCCTTGGCGCCAAACGGCCCTTCAGGGTCGATACTTTCTACGATGATGGCTTCGACCGCCGGCGACTCGATCGAAGATGGGCTCCGGTACTCGAGCAGCCCGGGATTCATCAGCATGCCATCTTTCCACACCATCTCTTCCGTAAGGGCCTGTCCCATGCCCATCCAGACCGAGCCAATGATTTGGCCTTCCACCGACACCGGATTCAACGCACGCCCGCAATCATGCGCGGCCCATACTTTGTGTACAGTCACCTCGCCGGTTTCCTCGTCGACGCTGACTTCCGCAACCTGCGCGGAATACGAATAAGCCGGCGACGGTCCCACACCCGCGCCTTTGTGTTTGCCCCCTCGCGCCTCCTGCGGAGGAGCATAGGAACCAGTCCCGGTAAGCGCGCCATGGAAATCAATTGCGGCGACGACCGCCTCCTCGAAGGTCATGGAATCTTTTGGGCCCTCGTCTTTACGCTTCTGCTGGAACGAACCACGCAAGACCTGGCCTTCCACGCGGCCGCTAACCGAGGCCTCAGGTTGTGTGGGGCGGACACTCCTGTCCGCCAACTCTCGCCCCGAAGACGCTGCCGCATCTTTTCGGCGAACCTGATCGCTCCGAAAGATCAGATCCCCTGTGGCACAACCCATCTTTTCTGCCGCCGCCGCCGCGATTCGCTTCTTCACGTCTTCCGCCGCTCGCAACGTTGCGTTACCGGCCATAAACGTCACGCGACTGGAATAAGAGCCGATATCGATCGGGGTGAGGTCGGTATCAGCAGCAATCACTCGTACGCGGGACAGCGAACATCCCAGAACTTCGGCGGCTACCTGCGCGGTCATCGTGTCCGATCCCTGGCCGATTTCCGAGGCACCTGTATATACGACGACTCCACCGTCCCGATCGATCTTGATGTTCACAGTAGAGTGCGGCATGTCGGAACGAATAATGGAATTGGCCGCACCGCTGACATAGTGACTGCACGCGATACCCAGGCCGCGTCCTTTCGGCAGTTTTCCCTTGCGCTGCTTCCATCCCGAGTGCTCGACGGTTTTGTCGATGCACTCCGGCAACCCGTAACTCTGAACCCGCAAACCGTTGACGGTGATGCACGGAGGCTTTAGCAGATTCCGCTGACGTATTTCCGCCGGGTCCATCCCGATCTTTGTTGCGAGTTCGTCAAGTTGCGACTCGAACGCGAAGCGCACATTGACGGTCCCATGGCCGCGCATGGCCCCGCAGGCGGGCTTGTTGGTGAGGACGCGATATCCGTCATATTGAATGTTTGGAATATCGTAGAGCGCGCCAAGCAACGCACCAGAGTAGAGAATCGTAACCACGCCGTAAGAGCAGTACGCGCCGCCATCCTGTACCACGCGGGCTTTGACGGAGGTTATGCGTCCATCATTCGTCACACCGGTTTTGAGATCGATGATAGTGCGTGGCCGCCCGCGATGCGCCCAGAACACTTCCTCCCGCGTATAGGTGATCTTCACCGGAGCCTGTGCTTTGCGCGCGGCTACCGCGGCAATGATCTCCAGAGGAATCACTTCGCTCTTGCCACCGAAGCCGCCACCGACCAGAGGCTTGATCACCCGGATCTGCGACATCGGCATTTCCAGGACCAGGGATAGCTTGTGCTGCAGGTAGTAGGGCACCTGCGTGGAAGACCACACGGTCAGGCGTCCCATGTTGCCGGTGTGCGGATCGAGTTCGAAAGATGCGAGCGTAGAATGCGGCTCCATGGCCGCGTGGGTCACTTCGTTCGCGATGAAGCGGGCTTCCGCTATGTGATCCGCCTCCGAGAATCCCTTGTCAGGATCGCCGAAAACGTGGTGATAATCCTTCTCGAGATTGTTCGGCTTGTTGTCGTGGATGAGGTCGGTTTTGGCCTTCATCGCCTCTTCGGGGTCGAAGTAGGCGGGCAAGACCTCGTAATCCACGTCGATCAGCTCGATCGCCTTCTCGGCGATCGCCTCGGACACCGCGACCACGCACGCTACGTTGTCACCCACGTAGCGAACTTTGTCGAGCGCCAGCGCGTGCTCGTCGTGTCCAACGGGGAGAATGCCGTAGGGGTTCGGCGCATCTTTGCCGACAACCACCGCGACCACGCCCTCGAGCTTTTCGGCGCGACTGGTGTCGATACGCTTGATGCGCGCGTGCGGAAAAGGCGAATGAAGAATCTTGCCAACCAGCATGCCGGGTAGGCTGAGGTCATCGGTGTACTTGCCCGCGCCGGTGGTCTTCTGGGCGGCGTCCACCATTGCTGTGGGCTTGCCGATGATGGAATAGTCACTCATTCTTGACTTTCACGAGCAAAGCGTCATTCTCGCCGCCCGCTATTTCGCGATTGTTGCCTCACGCTCTGCCACGATGGCAGATTTGATCGCCTCATACATCTGGTTGTATCCCGTGCAACGGCATAGATTGCTGCTCAGTGCGACGCGCAAATCGCCTTCCGACGGATCTGGATTCTCAGCCAGCAGCGATTTCACTGTCATCACGAAGCCGGGAGTGCAATAGCCGCATTGCGCCCCGCCCCAGTCGCCGTATGCCTTCTGAATCGCGGCCAGACTGCCATGTTCGCTGACGCCCTCGATAGTTGTAATGTCCTGCCCCTCACAGCTTGCGGCCAGGAGAGTGCACGACATCATGGCGACGCCATCCACCAGCACGGTGCACGCGCCGCAGGACGAGTCATCGCACCCGCGCTTCGTGCCGGTGAGACCCATGTCCTGCCGCAACACGTCAAGCAGCAACGCGCTCGGCTCGATGGCGAGTTCGTGAGCGCGGCCGTTGACTCGTAGCTCGATGAGTTCTTTTTTCATTGCTGACTCAGCTTCTAGCTTCTAGCTCCTGGCTGCTAGCGAGACCTGGCTACTTCGAGCTTGGCTAGTAGCTAGAAGCTAGCGGCTAGAAGCTGCCTCTAATACGTCGGCACTTTCCCATCCACAGTTCGCGACCAGGCATCGATGCCTCCGCGCATGGACTGCGCCCTCTCGAATCCCTGCTGCCGAAGCCATGCCGTCACATTCATCGAACGCACGCCGTGATGGCAGACCACGACGATGTGATCCTCCGGGTCGAGCTCCTGATGCGCCCGCGAAGGCACATCACCCATCGGAATCAACTTCGCCCCAGGCATGGACGCGGTTTCAAACTCCCATGGCTCACGGACATCTAGCAGAGTGAAGTGCTCGCCCTTGTCCAGCTTGGACTTTACTTCTTCGGGAGTGATCTCATAGTCCATGTCAGCCGTCTGTTACGCTCCCGTCCACTTGGGTTCGCGCTTCTCCATAAACGCGCGGATCCCTTCATGAGCGTCCGTTGTTTTCATCAACTCTTCCAGATAAACCTTTTCGGCTCGCGCCAGACCCTTGTCAAAGTGCATGGCGTCCCAGGTGTAGATAGCTCTCTTTGTCAGCGCCAGCGCCGCCGGACTCAGTTTCGACAATCCCTGGACGACCTCGTCGAGTGATCTACGGAGCGCGTGCTCCGACACGGCACGATTCGCCAGCCCGATCTGCGCTGCTTCTGTGCCACTGATGGTGCGCCCAGTCAGAATCAATTCAGCGGCCTTCTTCTGACCGACAAGCCCGGCCAGTGCGGTACACGCCACCGGCGGATAACAGCCGAGCTTGATTTCCGGAAATCCAAACTGGGCGGAGTCGGTGGTGAAGACGAGATCGCAAACCATGGCAATCTCCGCACCACCGCCCAAACAATGTCCCTGAACTGCGGCGATTGTGACTTTCTTGCTGGCGACCAGCGCGCGGATTACCGCATGGAACTTGTGCAGCATCTCCTCGACTTTGTCAGGAGTATGAGCGCCCACGTCGACCCCGGCGGAAAAGCCTTCGCCATCGCCGCGCAATACAACCACGGAAATATCCGCGCGCGCTTCGATCTCACTCAGCGTCTGCGCCAGAACCTCCATCATGGGAATGTCGATGACGTTCAGCGGCGGATGGTGCAGGACGATGTGGACCACCGGAGGCGCGATGTCCACGGCGAGCCGGCCGTGGACTAGTTCCACAGAAGTGCTGGTCATGATTTTCTCCGTGTCTCCGTCGCCCTGTGGCGAAAAGACGCCGCCTCTACAAATTGATCGCCGACTTCCTGACTTCTCCAATCGACGCTAGAGGATCGCGAGCGCCGACCTTTTCCGCAATCCATTTCTTTTCTGTGTCGATGATGTCGAGCAGGAGCTTTCTGTCCGCGGCCGATGGCATGTAGTCCTTCAAGTGCTGCTCGTAGGCGCGATCATCAAGCGCCTCTCCGGTCTGAGCATGAAACTTTTGCCCCGCCCAACGGCCAATGGCACGATTGAACTTGATGTCGGGCGCATACAGCTTCGGTTCGCCCGCCCTAAGTGAATTGTTGAAGCGCTCGATTAGGCCCGCCACTTCATCACGGTAAAGATTGCGGTTGTAGTCGTTCAAGTCGTCGAGGTCTGGTGACTTCTCGTTCTTGGGCTCGTCGTAGCGACCCTTGACACCCCACACGTAGGCCCAATGCGCCGACGAAGAGTGGTCTGTGCCGAACAAGTCATAGGAACTCGAAATCCATTTATTGAGATATTTCTGGATCAGCCAAGCGGGGATTACGCCGGCCTCGACGATGCGGCGCAGGCCGTCATTCCCCGTACCCATGTGGAAGGCTTCTTCGCGCAGCATGTACGACATGGACCGTCCCAGAGGCGCGAAGGCGGAGTACTTCAGCATCTGCAACTGGAATTTCCCGTCGCGATCGACGAAGTCGGTGTAGGTGAAAAAGTCCATCCAGTTATCGACATCGACATTGAACGCGCCCAGCAGGCGCTTATTTTCAAACGAGCGCCGCTCCAGCATCTTTTGCGCTTCGACTTTTCCCGAGTATCCGAAATGGTCCACCAGCAGCGCGCACATCTGCCAACCGTGGCGCATCTCCTCGATCATCACCCGCAGGATGGCCCGACGGTCCCAGTCGGTAGGAGCGTTTTCAAGCAAATTGCGCTGCTGCTCGACGCTGGCGAATTCGGTGTCTCCCTGGTAGACGATCATGTTCATCAGAGCATCGCGCATCTGCTGCGTGGGAATCTGCCGCAGGTTTTCCCACTTGCGCTTGCCCTTGTATGAGCCGAACTCGATCTCTTCCGTATCGATCGCGCCGTAAAGCGTATCGAAATGAAATGTATCAATCTCGCTGGTATTGACGCCGATATCTTTGCGCCAGTCGTTAAATAATCCAACCCAGTCGCTGAAGGTTCCGATCTTTGCTACTTTTCCGGGCATGAGTTATGACTCCGTTGCTTGCGAATGATTCTGGGCTGTCGGCACTCAGCCAGCACCGGCATCTCTTGGCTAAATGTTGAGTGCTGACTGCTGAATGCTTCCTATCCCATATTCAACCAAACCGTCTTCGTCTCCGTGTAATGCTCCAAGGCCCTGGCCCCCAGTTCCCTGCCAAAACCACTGCTCTTGTACCCACCAAACGGCAGTGACGCGTCCATCAGGCCATAGGTGTTGATCCACACCGTACCTGCCTTTAGGCGCCGCGAGACGCTGTGGGCTTTCTTTACGTCACGGGTCCAGACCGCCGCGGCCAAGCCGTAAGGATTGTGGTTGGCTTGTTCTATGACTTCGTCCACGTCGTCGAAGGTCAGCACCGAGAGGACGGGGCCGAAGATTTCCTCTCGCGCAATCGTCATGTCGTTTTTCACGTCGCCGAAGATCGTCGGCTCAATAAAAAAGCCTTTTCCCCCATCGACCGTGACGCGATTGCCACCTGCCACCAGCTTTGCTCCACCCTTTTTGCCCGCCTCGATATAGCCCAGAACAGTCTGCATCTGCTGTTGGCTGACGATTGCTCCCAGTCGGGTTTTCGGATCCAGAGGATCGGCGGGACGCATCTTGGATGCCCGCGCGACCAGCTTCTCGGTGAACTCGTCCTTCACTTTGTTTTCAAGAAACAGGCGCGAGCCCGCATTGCACACTTCGCCCTTGCCGTAAAAGATGCCGGTAATCGCGCCTTTGACGGCGTTGTCGATGTCAGAGTCGGCGAAGACAATGTTGGGCGACTTCCCGCCAAGTTCCAGCGTGATGCGCTTCACCGTGTCGGCCGCGTTTCGCATGATCTCCTGGCCAACCGCGGTCGAACCGGTGAAAGCAATCTTGTCGATGCCCGGATGCTTCACCATCGTCCGACCCACTTCTCCCGGACCGGTGACGATATTGATTACGCCGGCAGGCACGCCAGCTTCGACCGCCAGCTTTCCAAAGCGCAAAGTACTCAGCGAAGTCTGGCTCGCCGGCTTCCACACCACCGTATTGCCACAGGCCAGCGCCGGACCCAGCTTCCACGAAGCCAGCAGCAGCGGAAAATTCCACGGGACAATCATTCCGACTACTCCCACCGCTTCCCGCAGCGTATAGGTAAACGCGCTCTCGGAGGTGTTGACGGTTTCGCCGTGAATCTTCGTCGCCCAGCCCGCGTAATAGCGCAGAACGTCGATCACCATCGGCATGTCGACGTAGCGCGACTCGAAAATCGGTTTCCCGTTGTCGAGGGTTTCAAGCTCCGCAAACTCGTCAATATTGTTCTCGAGCAGGTCGGCGAGTTTCCAGATCATCCGCCCACGCTCGCTAGCGGAGAGTTTGCGCCACGCACCATTGCGGTCTTCGAACGCGCGCCGGGCAGCTTCAACTGCGTGATCCACGTCCGCACTCGAGGCCTCGGCGATCTGGGTCAGGACCTCGCCCGTCGCGGGATTGATAGTGTCGAATTTCTTGCCACCATCGACCCACTGGCCGTCGATCAGGAGCCGCCCAGACTCGATCTTCACTTTCGTAGCTGCAAGCATCTATCCCTCGACTCAGGTGCATCTGCCATGAATACTTCAGGCCTACTTCGCTTTAAACACTGCCGGCCGCTTCTCCACGTACGCGGCCAGTCCTTCTTTTGCGTCCTCGCTCTGGAACAGCAACTGCTGGTTCTCGCGCTCGACCGCCAGCGCAGACTCCATCGGGATCTCCCATCCCGTCTGCACCGCGCGTTTGATCCGTCCAACCGCCTTGGCAGCTTTGTTCGGAGGGCAGAACTGTTTGGCGTACTCCATCATGTTCTCCATGAATCCGTCCTTCTCATAAATATCGTTGATGATGCCCAGTTCCTGCGCCTCTTCGAACGAGAAGGTGTTGCCCGTTACCATCAGCTCAATGGCTTTGCTTTTTCCCACCAGGCGCGAGAGCCGCTGCGTGCCGCCTGTGCCGGGAAGCACGCCCAGGTTCACCTCCGGCAAACCAATCTTGCCCGCGTCTTTTCTGGCGATGCGGATGTCGGCCGCCATCGCAATCTCAAGCCCGCCACCCACGCAGTGCCCATTGATCGCGGCGATCACCAGCTTCGGAGTGTGCTCCAGCCGCAGTAGCATTTCGTTGGCGTGCAGACAGAAGTAATACTTGAAGGTCGGATCGACGCTGGAAAGCATCTTGATGTTTGCCCCCGCCGAGAAAAACTTATCGCCCGCGCCCGTCAGCAGGATTACGTAGACATCGTTTTCCATGCGCGCCTTCAGAATTGCCTCGTCGAGCTGCCGGTTCATCTCGTAGGTGTAGGTGTTGGCTGGCGGATCGCACATCTCAATCACTGCTACGCCGCCATCTTTTCGGTAATTTACGAGCTGCTTGGTGGTCTCGCTGGGGGTCTGCTGCATTGTCGTCGCCATGTCTAAGACTCCTTAATGTTTCGTACTGTGGTACTGAGCTATTTCGAACCTTTATTATTGTTTCGACTCCCTGCGTCCCTTCGCGCCCATGGTCACTCCTCGCAGGAAAATGTCACCCATCTCGCCGGCTACGTGCGCTGCGTCGGCATCCACGCGGGGGTTGTGCCATGTGTAAATCCAATTCATCATGCCGAACAGGCTGAGCACGGCAATGCGCGTGGAAAACTCCAGTCCACGCTCCCGCTTTAACTCGTCCAGCAAGCCCACACAGATGCGGTAATACTCGCGCTTGATGGCCGCGACTTCGGAAGCGAACCCATTCTTCAGCGCCTCCGCTTCATGGGAGAGCACCTTCATCGCTTGCGGGTTCGCCAGAAAATACTCCAGGTGGTTGAGAATGAAGATGCGGACTTGCTCTTCGGGATTGTTTACGCTGTCGAGGCGCTTTTTCAAACGCTGCACGATCGTACTGAACGTGTGCTTTTGGATAAGAAAAAGAAGCCGCTCCTTGGATTCGAAGTAGTAGTACAGCCCGGCCAGTGACATGCCGCTTGCGCGCGACAGATCGCGCATAGAGGCACCTTCGTATCCCTTTTCGCAGAAAACGTCAGTGGCGTGAACGAGGATTTCGGCCAACCGCCGGTCAAAGCGCGAGACTGGCGGGGCCACGGCGCGATGTTGCCGTGTGGATACCCGCGACGCTGTAGAGGGGCTTCCCATCCAACGATCCAAGCAGCCAATTCGAACGTTCGTTCGAACGTAGTATACGGCAACGTCGTTCAGGATTCCAGGCTCCTGTGTAGTCCACGTATATATGGGACTGGGACCCAATTAATTCAGGCTAGTTCCTTATATCCGCCATCAGGCGCTCGACTTCCGACTTTGCGTCAGCCGTCAGCGGCAACAAGGGTAGGCGCGCAGTCCCGCCGTAGTAGCTGTTGAAATCCATTGCGTGTTTCAGTGCCGAGATCCCCAGTTCGCTACCTACACGCTGGGCCGCTATGTTGATGCGCTCCTGCTTGAGGCGCGCAAGGTCGGCGTCGCCTTCTTTCCAAGCCGCATAAATCTCGTAGCACGCGGTCGGGGCCGGGCAGGCAAAGGCCAGAATTGCGCCCACCGCACCAGCTTCGAGCGAGGGATGTAATTTGTGCGCTGCGCCGACAAGTACCTGGAACCCGACTTCTTTCTGACGGGTCTTCATCTTGCCGACTACCGTCACCGCTGTCGACGACGGCTTTTCCAAAGACGAATCGGCGTGCCCCGTGGCTCGCCCTTTCGCGACACCTGGGGAACTTTCCTCGTTCCCAGCAACTGCCCCAACCTGAACAAGCTGTCCACCTTCGCCATTGGCTCCCGGTGAACCTAACGCCGCTGCCGCGAGCATTCGGGGAGTGACCGCTTCAAACGTCTCTGTCACCACAGCGCTGCGCTTGATGTGCCGTGTACCTTCCACCATCCTGCGAACCTTTTCCACATCGCCGCTCGATTCCTTGATTGCCACTACGTTCGGGTGCCCGGCCAGCTCGATCACCAGCTCCGCCGGGATGTCGTACGCGGTGAATGGCGGAACGTTGTAAATCATCACCGGCAGTGGCGAGCGGTCGGCCACGGTGCGGTAAAACGCCAGCAGGTTCGCCGGTTGCATCTGCTTTCTGTAGAAGTGCGGTGTGCGCACCAGGGCCACGTCATAGCGGAGTTCCGCCGCATACTCGGTGAGTCGCAGCGTCTCGATGGCCGATTCGCTCCCGGTGCCCGCAATCAGTACTTTGTTCGGCGCAGCCGCCTCACGAGCGGACTTAAGAACGTCACGCCGCTCCTGATCGGAAAGCATGACAGCTTCGCCGGTCGAGCCAAGCACGACAATGCCTGCCACGGGCGTGCGCGAGTAGCGCTCCACGTTGTGTTCGATCTTTTTGAAGTACACGTTGCCGTCGGGATAGAACGGCGTGGTGATGGGAGGGAAAATGCCGTGTAGAAGCATAGCGAACCTAGCGTATCAGTTCTTAGGTGGGGTTAGCAGCGGGATGGCCTCTCGCTTATTGCGGCGGTAGACACGGAAGTCTTTGTCAACTGTGATGACCACGTGCCGCCGATACAGCTCGCTCATCCGGACCAGGCAGAGATCGGCGAGGTCAGGGCATCGGTCGGCATAGCGTGTAGCGAGATCATGGAGTGATTCTAAATGGCTGGCGCAGTCGAATGCGATGCTAACCACATTGTCCTTCAGCATTCCAAGGACTCGCTCGCTTGACTGTAAATGATATGCAGTTTCTGCCAGCACAGCCTCGCACGTCAGAGCGGGCCCTGTGATCTGCCCTGCTATCTCGATAGCCCAATCGTGATATTGGTCGTTTTCCCTTGCCAGGGCGACCAGCAAGCCTGTATCGGCGATGGCGTTCATCCGCGGGAAAAACCTTTGCGGGAGGAAACGTCTGGCGGACCGCCCTTAATCACTCCGGCATACTTCCTCCAGGGCTGCTCCGGGTCCTTGGAGAGCGCGGTCTCAAGAGACTCACGGACCACGCGGCCTACGGGAAGGCCCGTGCGGCGAGACTTCTCCCGAAGTCGCTCTAGCAACTCCTCCGGCAGGCGGATTGTAAGTGTATTACTCATTGTTAATTATTGTAACACATCCGGCGTTAGGCTGGATAAACTGCCGGTAAACACCCACCTTAGCGATCCGGGAAGGCGCAAGGATGGATCGCCTAGACTCGCGCGAAACGAATCAGTAATTTTTCAGTTGATCTTTCACGCGCTGCTCACATTCCGCTCCGCATGCAAGTGCTGTAATGCCTTTACATTCACTTCCCCACGTTGCAGCGCCTCAATCCCCTCCGCGGCGGCACGGGCTGCCGAGAGTGTCGTAATCGTGGGAATCCGCGCCGTCACGGCGGCCCGGCGGATCGCCTTTTCGTCAAACCAGGGCTCCATTCCGCTTGGAGTATTCACGATCAACTGAATGCGCTGGCCCTTGATGAAGTCCACCACGTTGGGACGTCCCTCTTTTACTTTATAGACGCGCTCGACCTTCATGCTCGCAGCCTCGATGATGTCGGCCGTGCCTGATGTAGCGACCAGTTTGAAGCCCATGTCTACGAACTTGCGGGCGACCGACACAACGTGTCGCTTGTCATTATCGGTTACGCTGATGAACACGGTTCCCTGAGTTGGCAACTTCTGTCCCGCCGCCAGCTGCGCCTTGGCGAAGGCTTCGCCGAAATTGTCGGCAACGCCCATCACTTCGCCGGTGGATTTCATTTCCGGCCCCAGCACCGTGTCCACACCGGGAAATTTGTTCCAGGGGAAAACCGGCGACTTCACGTAGAAGTGGTTTCCAGTATCGAGATCGGCGCGGCGCTCAACGTACTCCGGCAAAAACTCGCGCAGCTTGCGTCCAGTCATCAGCCGCGCCGCAATCTTGGCCAAAGGTATGCCGGTCGCCTTCGAAACAAAGGGTACAGTACGCGAGGCCCGCGGGTTGACTTCGAGGACGTACACTTTCCCTCCCTCCGCGCCGTTCCCCGGCAGTTTGCCGCTCCCGCGTGGGATGGCGAACTGAATATTCATCAGCCCGACGACCTTCAACGCGCGCGCCAATTTGAATGTGTAGTCGCGCATGCGATCGAGGAGCGGCGCCGGAATATCTACCGCAGGCAGAACGCACGACGAATCGCCGGAGTGAATGCCCGCCTCCTCGATGTGTTGCATGATTCCGCCCACCACCACATCTTCGCCATCGGACAGCGCATCAACGTCGACTTCGATCGCGTCTTCCAGGAAGTGATCGATCAGCACCGGCCGATCGTGCGAGTACTCCACCGCCTCCTTCATGTAGCGGATGATGGATTCGTCGTCGTAGGCAATCACCATCGCCCGCCCGCCCAGCACATAGGAAGGACGTACCAGCACGGGATATCCAATGCGATTCGCTCCCGCGACGGCTTCGTCGATCGAGGTCGCCATCGCGCCCGGAGCCTGCGGAATATCTAATTCTTCGAGTAGCTTGTTGAAGTGTTTGCGGTCTTCGGCAAGGTCGATCGATTCCGGCGACGTGCCGATGATGTTCACACCTGCGGCCTTCAACGGTAGCGCCAGGTTCAAAGGTGTCTGCCCACCGAACTGCACGATCACCCCAACTGGAGCGCCTTTCGACGTCTCGTGCTGGTAGATCGCCCAGACATCCTCAAAGGTTAGCGGCTCAAAGTAGAGCCGATCGCTGGTGTCGTAGTCGGTCGAGACGGTTTCCGGATTGCAGTTGATCATGATCGTCTCGTAGCCGTCTTCATGCAGCGCAAACGATGCATGACAGCAGCAGTAATCGAATTCAATTCCCTGCCCGATTCGATTGGGTCCGCTGCCCAGAATAATGACCTTCTTCTTTTCGGTCGGCGCCGCCTCGTCTTCGTCCTCGTAGGTCGAATACAGATAGGGCGTGAAGCTCTCGAACTCCGCAGCGCACGTGTCCACCCGCTTGTAGACTGGCATCACGCCATGCTTCTTGCGCAGGTGGCGGATCTTCTCCTGTCCTTCAAGACGCCAAACCGCGGCCAGCCGTCCATCGGAAAATCCCATGCGCTTGCACTCGCGCAGGACTTCGGTGGGAATCGACTCAATCGGGTGCTTCTCCAACTCCATCTGCTGATCGTTAATCTCTTTGAGCTGGTACAGGAACCACGGATCCATTGAGGTCATCTTGGCAATCTGCTTAACCGTGTGTCCCTGGCGCAGCGCGTACTGTATGTACGCCAGTCGCTCGGGATGGGGCGTCACCAGTCGCTGGGTCAGGATCTTGGGCTCGATCTTTGCGCCGCCGACGCGCTTGCCGGTGTCGAGCGAACGGACAGCCTTCATCAACGCTTCCTTGAAGGTGCGTCCGATGGCCATCACTTCGCCGACCGACTTCATCTGCGGGCCCAGGTTTTCATCCGCGCCCGGAAATTTCTCAAACTGCCACTTCGGAATCTTTACCACCACGTAGTCGAGCGTCGGCTCAAAACATGCCGGCGTCTTGCGTGTAATGTCGTTGGGAATTTCGTCGAGCGTATAACCCACGGCAAGCTTGGCGGCAATCTTCGCGATCGGAAA
>WNFG01002733.1_pt1 | contig 21559 bp, 15 predicted proteins | sample 5400431 | NCBI WGS metagenome assembly WNFG01 (sample SAMN13153346, study PRJNA577476) | soil metagenome | isolation source: 120 cm saprolite under Douglas fir tree site 2 hole 3 replicate 2 | place: USA:California | collected 2015-04-18 | reverse complement strand
CGAATAACCGAGCTCGGCAGAAAGGTTTCGTTCCGAAGCCGGAATTATCAGCAGTCCGGCAGGTCGGTAGGAGCGCAACTCGTCAATGTACGCTTTTTCTTTGGAAGGATCATTGTCGGTATTGCACAACACCACGCGAAACGATTTGTTGAATGCAACGTCTTCCACGCCGCGCACGACTCCCGGGAAAAAAGGGTTCGTAATATCGGGAATCACCATGCCCAACATGTTTGTCGAGTTGCGTCGAAGCCCGCGACCCAACTGGCTCGGCTGATATCCGAGCGTGGCGATGACTTCGAGGATCCGCTTGCGAAGCTTGTCGCGAACCGGAGCGGTCTTATTGACGACGTGCGACACCGTGCCGATCGAGACTTGCGCGCGCTCGGCTATTTCTTTCATGGTTGCTGGCTTGGTCATAAGGGGCAATTCAGTTCTCGTTCGTAGGGGTCAGTGTGCGAGCCGCTCTCCGAGCTTCAGTCCACAGACCGTCTGGCAACTCACTGTGCGTCTTGAACGCAGCGGAATCCCAAAGCGCCTGAACGGTCCATGCTTGGCGCCATCATCAGGAGTTTACCGTGCTCTGTCAATTTATATGCCTGGGGGAAATACCAGATCGATCCCTGCGGCTGGTAATAGCTTCCGCCTCGCAGAATTCCGCCGCGGGTATGTTCGTCGGTGAACTCATCTGTCCATTGCCACACATTGCCCACCAAGTCCATCACTCCGTAGGGACTCGCTCCTTTCGGATGAGCGGAAACGGCATCGGGACCACGCATTGTGCGGCCCTTGTCCGGGATCGGGACAGCAGAAGGATCCCATTGATTGCCCCACGGATAGAGACGCCCATCCGTGCCTTGGGCAGCATATTGCCATTCCCATTCGCGCGGCAAACGCTTCCCGGCCCAGGCGGCATAGGCACGTGCATCTTCAAGTGAAACCCACGTGACCGGCTTGTCTCCCCAACCTTCCCGGTAGGTTCCATTTTGCCAGTCGTGCAGGAAGTTCAGGTCATCCTTAGGTCGATAACGGGTAGCTTCTAGAAATTTCTTAAATTCAGCATTGGTCACCGGATATTTGTCGATCCAGAACGGCTTTACGTGTAAACCGTGCTCATGGTATCGGCGGGGAGAGTCTTCCCACGGATATTGAACGTCGACCCCAATTTCGTCGAATCCTTCGATTTCAATGCCGTGAACTTTGAAGAGAAAGTCAGCCTCGGGAATTTGCACCATTTCCGCTGGCGTCCCGGACGGAGGTTTCGTCGAAGTGACCTCTGCCATTTGCTGCACCAGAATCGTTCGCCGGTCCGGCAGGCTGGAAAGCGGCGTGGCCGTCAGAGTTTTCATCGTTGCCATCAGACTCGCCCTATTTTCCGCGAGCGGCGATTTTGTTGCGAGCACTGCGCCGTAGTCCTTGGCACCCAGAGAAAATGCTAGGACAACCTTGTCAGCGCGGCGCTGTGGGGTGAGCTCCACTCCGTAGTACAGATCAAAGTAATGCATCCCTTCCTGAAAGGGCAGTTCCATTTGGGGGCCTGTGATGTTGTACTCATTTCGGTTGATGATCGTCCAAACCGTTTCTTCTCCCGTCGGCCAACGGCTCGCAAATACTCCAAAATGAAGCATCGGGAAAAATGGTTCCCAATCCTTACTTACCAGAAACGGCGCAACTCCGCGTTCGATCGTCGCTACTCGGCGGGTAGCTTCGCTGTCCCGAGGCGCGATGCCGTTCCAGATGCCCCAGATATTTTCCCAACTCTCCCAGCCGATTCCGTTGAAAAAGGCGAACTGCAGGTCATCTGTCTTATTGCGGTTCCAGCGATCCGAAATGTTGACCATGTGCCTAGTTTCAAGCCATTTGTAGCGATCCACTCGCGGAGCAAAAGGGAATTTGTATTGGCCCCATGTTAAAACATCATAGGTGATCGCTTCATCATGGGGGCCTCCCTCGGGCTGGAACGCCAAAGGATGTCCGAGGCGCTCCGCGGCCTCAGCATAGGCGCTCGGCACTCCGTCTTGCGTGTCCCCATTGATTCCGTCCGCTCCGAGCTCCGCCATCAGGGAGGCAATCGCGTCGGGCCAAGATTTCCCCGGCTCGCGTGTCCCCTGGTCCCACATCATCATCGGTAAGAGAACTCGAACGCCGCGCTTGTGAAAGTCCGCGATCATATGCCGGACTCCGGCGACGCCTCCCGGCATACAGCGAATCATGTCGTGCTGGTTGCGATTGTCGATGCCCATGTTGGGATAAGTCGGCCAGACCAGGACGGCATCGATTCCCCCGTAACGCTTCACCGTGTCATCAACGTAGCGGTCAACCGTATACCGGTGCGCGACGAGATCGTAGAGAAAACGGTCTTGGACCATCATTTGAGGTTGAATGAAACTGGATTGGGTCCATTTGAGGGCCGGCAACTCATAACGGAAGTCGCTGTAGCCAATGCGGATCCGCCGTTCGGTACGCCAGTGTGTTACGTCGGCTAGCCAATTTTCGTGATCTTCTGGTGTGCATGCGCTCGAGCCGCCTTCCCACGCACCCCTCATTTCAAGGCATTTGGGGCCGGCTATCTGTTGCCATTCTGCATCCCAGGCCGTCGCGCCACCCCGGACAAATGCTGTATCTTGAGCCCAAACAGGTTCGACACAAATGAGTATAAGAACAATGAATTGTAGGAAACGGAGAATCACATTATCCTCCTGGTTGGATACCCCTGCTATAACCGTGCACGGAAGCCAATATAAAACGTTTTAAATGGCAAAGTCCAGCCAAACTAATGCCGTTTCCCGGCGTGATACAAGAAAGTCGGAATCTTCGATTGAGCAGATTTTTTAACAATTACCGCGTGGGACGCACCCCTTTGGTCGCCATTTGCTCCCTAAGTCAGTCCCGTAGACCTTTCTTCAAATCGTTCAATAAGGACTCTGGGTAGTCAGAATGGAATGACCGACTCCGATTCGCGGACGTGGGTTATGCTGCGAATCGGAAGACCAGCAGAACAGAGCCACAAGCGAAAGGAGTCGGTCTATGGAGAGATTAAAGTTTGTCGGTTTGGATGTCCATGCCGAGACGATTGCAGTCGCAGTAGCGGAGCAAGGCGGGGAGGTAAGGGCGCTGGGGATAATACCGAATCGCGAAGAGTCGATTCGGAAACTGGTAAAGAAACTGGGACCTGTGGAGCAGTTGCGGTTTTGTTATGAGGCGGGTCCAACAGGCTACGCGCTGTACTGGCAACTGACCAGGATGGGGGCCAAGTGTGAAGTGGTGGCGCCCACCTTAGTACCGGTGAAGGCCGGGGATCGCGTGAAAACGGATCGGCGGGATGCATTGAAGCTGGCACGGAATTATCGGGCAGGAGAGCTAACGCCGGTGTGGGTGCCGGATGCGGCTCATGAGGCGTTGCGGGATCTGGTTCGCGCCCGAGAAGCGGCCAAGAAGGATGAACTTCGAGCACGGCATCGGCTGAATAAGTTTCTGTTGCGGCATGGCCGGCGACCGCCGATGGGAGTGAAGGCTTGGACGATGAAGTACCTGGAATGGATAAAACGGGAAGTACATTTCGAACAACTGGCCCAGGAAGCTACGCTGCTAGATTACCTCCACGAGGTGGAACATGCAGACGCACGCATTATGCGGCTCGATGGTGCGATTGAAGAAGCCGTGAAGTGTGTCCCGCCCAAGATGCGTGCCGTGATCGAGGCACTGCAAGCGCTACGAGGCATCGCGCGCGTTGCGTCGGTGACAATCGTAGCCGAGCTGGGAGAACTGTCCCGGTTTGCCAGAGCAAAGCAGCTAATGGGTTACGGAGGCATCGTGGCCAGCGAACACTCGAGTGGAGAGTGCACGCGACGAGGGGGTATCACCAAGACAGGGAATGCACATCTACGGCGGGTTGTGGTTGAGGCCGCATGGACCTACCGACACCGACCGGCCGTGGGAACTAGCTTGCGCAAGCGGCAAGAGAAAGTCAGCGAAGAGGTCAAAGAAATCGCTTGGAAAGCACAACAGCGGTTACATCAGCGGTATCGGAAGTTGTTGGCCAAGGGCAAGAACAAGGGAATCGTGGTGACCGCGGTAGGACGCGAGTTGCTAGGTTTTATCTGGGCCATTGGGATAAAAGTAGAAGCCGCACAGAAAGAATCCCTGCAGCAAGCAGCATAAAGTGAATTTGTTCTGAAGTCAGAAACTCAAAGGAGGCAGCGTGGGTAGTGGTCGAGAGGTACACGGAGAGGAGAATCCTCGAAAGCACTATGCGGAAGGTCTTCGGGCCGAACCCGCGTCGTTAGTCCGAGGCAGCTCCCGACGGATCACGATTATGCGGTTTCGACCCGCGAATATCAGAGTGATCAACCGTCGCGAAAACCATCTCGACCACGATTTACGCTGCCTCCTACGAGGCAAAAGAAGGAAGAAGAAAACCGTTGCCCCTAGTTGACAGGTCATTACATATTAGTGCTTTAGTCCACCAATCTTAAGTGACGTCACTTCGTCGGTATAGAGTTGATTCCACGATTGGGGACATAGTTCAGTTGGTTAGAACGCTGCCCCGTTGCCGCACACTGTCACGGGCGATGCCGTCCTTTCTCCTAAAAACAGAAGCAAAATCACGGTTTCAACTGAGGATGGTTTTTCTGCATCCATACTTCGAAGTCCGCCCGGAGCTTTTCTGCAAGCGACCACATCTTCGAGAATTTGAACGAGCTTGCCGAAAGCATCCGCGTTCAAGGTGTCATTCAACCGTTGCTCGTTCGTCCCGTGTGAACGACGTCTTGCCGAACTCCCCGACACGTTCAATTATCCAGCCTCGCCACCTAGCGGCAGATGATAGTAGGAGCCGGTTCATCCAAATATGTGGGAAAAGCTGTAAGCGCATGGATTCGGCTGTGGATGGTCGCACCCGGAGTCTGAGCGCCATTTGCAGCACCGTCACTGAGAATGGTTACGCTGCGCACGGAATTCAAGGCACGCACGTAAGAAGACTTTACCTTCTTCTGTTAGTTCAACATTTATCTGTTTGGACCGAAAGATATGGAAACAAAGTTGCTTTTCTAAACCGGAGATCTGTTTCCTCAACTCGGCAGGTGCAGTATTCAATCTCCCAGCTGCGCGAGAATAGCTCAATTCTTCTGCAAGCGTGATTACGGCCCGTTGCAGCTTGATCTCAATAGACTCGGGCACACCGATCTCCTCAACATAGATAAATAGTCTGGTGCCATACAATCAGGCTAGGCGCAAATCTTCTATCTGATATGGCAGCTCTGAACCCCCTGCTCTTAGATCGACGATCCTTCATCGCCAGGGCGGTCCGATGGTCCACCTGTAGCAGCAGTGGGCTTGCTGCCAAACCGCTTCGGCACTTGCATACGTGTGAGAAACGCGCAGAAAGCGCACCTAACTTTGATGAGCTCGCAAACGCGTGCCCGGCTGTAGTCTCGTGTCCGAAACCGACCTTTACACTGCGCAGGTACCCGCAGCGCCTGTCGGAACAGCCGGATCAATAGCGATCGTGCTACCAAGGTGAATCCTGGGGTCCTTCCCACCACTTGTACTTCTGCTGGAAAGTTGAGAACTCTGAAGTCGAATCATCTATCAAACCGCCTGACACTTGGCGGACGGCGGCATATTCCACGCTATCCAATCGCTGGTTGTTCAATTTGAATGCCTGCCATCTCTTCGACAAATGTGACTATCGCGGAGTGGTCCAAGTCACCCTTTCCTTGGTTCATGAGCGCGATCAGAATCTGTTGTATCGCGCTGGTAAGCGGCAGGCTGACTTTCATTGACTCGGCTGCCTGCAAAGCGTTTCGAAGATCCTTTTGATGCAAGCGTATTCGAAATCCTGGTTTGAAATTGCGACTGATCACCATAGGAGCTTTGGCATTGAGAACGGTACTCCCTGCCAATCCGCCTTTGATGGCGTTGAGCACGATGTTGGGGTCTAGACCGGCCCGTGTAGCCAGTACGAATGCTTCCCCCATGGCTGCGATGTTGCAGGCCACAATAATCTGATTGGCCAGCTTGGCGAAGTTGCCGGCGCCAACTGGGCCGGTGAGCGTGACACTAGATCCCATGACTTGCAGCACCGGCTCCGCCTCCCTAAATACGGCTTCTTCGCCTCCAACCATGATCGCGAGGGTTCCATCGACAGCTTTCGGTTCTCCGCCACTGACCGGCGCATCGAGAAATCGAACGTTCTTAGCTATACAACTCGCGCCTATTTTCTGTGAAACAAGCGGGTTGACCGAACTCATATCAATTACCGTCGAGCCGGGCTTCGCGCCTTCAAGGACTCCGCGATAACCAATAATAGCCTCTTCTACCTCAGGCCCATCAGGCATCATCGTGATGACAATGTTTGATCTTTCCGCGACATCACGTGAGGATTCGCCACGTGCAGCTCCGAGTTCAACCATGTGATCGATCGGACCGGTTGAACGGTTGTAGACCACCACTTTGTGTCCCACCTTTAACAGGTTCCGGCACATTGGGCCGCCCATAATTCCCAAACCAATAAATCCGATATCAGCCACGGTGTTGTTCTCCTCAGATTGTCGTTATTCGTAAGGTTGTTGTTACTCGTGCCTTTTGGGGGCAGGCATCTGGTTGAACCAGCTCAAACCGTAGGACGTACTGCTCGCCGGACGGTACTCGCATCCGATCCAGCCGCTGTAACCAATCGCGTCTAGATGGTCATACAGAAAAGCATAGTGAACCTCACCAGTGTTTGGTTCGTTGCGCTTAGGCACGCCCGCCACCTGTACATGTCCGCATTGTGGAGAATACTTGCTGAGCTTGACAGCCAAGTCCCCCTCCATGATCTGCATATGGTAGAGATCCATTTGCAGCATCAGATTCTTTGCCCCCACTTCCTGGAGGATGTCATAAGCCTGGGCCTGCGTGTTGAGAAAGAAGCCCGGCATATCGCGTGTGTTGATAGCCTCGATCAGAAGGGATATGCCATGCTTGGCGAGTTCGGCTGCGGCGAACGAGAGGTTGGCAACGTAGGTAGCCTTGGCGTCCGCTAGGCTGACACCTTGTGGAACGATACCGGCCATAGCATGGAGCCTTGTCGTGTTCAGTACCGTTGCATATTGAATCGCGGTTGCCAGTGCAACGCGGAATTCTTCTTCGCGGCCCGGTAAACACGTCGTACCACGTTCACCTGAGGCCCAATCACCTGGAGGCAGATTGAACAGAACATTCTCTAAAGTATGTGCCTTTAGTTCCGCCGCTATGAGTTCAGCAGGAAACTCGTAGGGGAATAGGTATTCGACGCCTGTGAACCCCGCATCCGCAGCGGCGGCGAAACGCGCGAGGAATGGCATCTCATTGAACATCATCGAAAGATTGGCTGCAAATTTAGGCATTTTGGGTCGTCTCCGAACGGTTCTCAAGTTTCCCAGTTGTAGATTTTCGTTTCAGTACGCGGCGAACGGCGCTAGCAATCGCTTCCACACTCATGCCGTATTTATCCAACAGATCAAGATATGGTCCGCATTCCGCGAATCTGTCATCAAGTCCAACTCTTTCCAGTGGAGTGGGGCAAATGCCGGCAAGGCATTCCGCGATCGCGCCACCGAGCCCGCCGATGATCGTGTGCTCTTCCGCAGTTACAATCGCGCCCGTTTCACGTGCACAAGATGCTACCAACTCGACATCGAGCGGTTTGATTGTGTGCATGTCTACGACGCGCACGTGAATTCCTTCGTGCCGCAATATTTCGGCGGCCTGAAGCGATCGAGCTACCAGCACGCCGCACGCAAAAATTGTCGCATCATCGCCATCGATTAGCGTCATCCCCTTACCGATTTGCGGTTGACAATCATCTGCGTAGATTTGTGGTACTTCATTGCGACATAACCGGAAGTAGACCGGCCTTTCCCAAGCAGCTATCTGTGGCAAAAGTCTTATTACAGACAGCGGATCAGCGGGCACGACGATCGTCATTCGCGGGAGGCTCCGAAGGATGGCGATATCTGTGATGGAGTGATGCGTGGGGCCGTCGAAAGAATCCGAGAGTCCGGCGTATGCCCCTGCTAATTTCACATTGGCCTGGCCATAACATAGATGAGTGCGCACCATTTCCAAGGCACGTGTCGCGATTAAGAAAGCAAAGGTGTTCACGATAGGAATCAAGCCGCCGTTCGCCAAGCCAACGGCTGCGTCGATAAGTGCAGGTTCGGCAATCCCGACGTTGAAGAAACGATCAGGAAAACTCTGCTCAAACATGTGGCTGAAGTCTGAGCTGCTGACGTCGGCACTCAACACCACCACGTCCTTACGAGCTTGGCCCAGTTCCACTAACGCATCGCCGTAGGCCTTTCGCATCATGATGGGCTGGCCAAATGGATTTCGAATCAGGCTTGCCATTGCTCAACTCCTTCTCGCAACTCGACCAACGCTTGGTCAAATTGCTGCTCAGTCGGCACCCCACCGTGCCACTGTGGGATGTTCTCCATAAAACTGACTCCCTTGCCCTTAGTGGTGCGGGCAATAATTACAACCGGTCGCCCGTGAATCTCATCCGCGTAGTCGAGAGCGTCCAGAACTGCGGCCATATTGTGACCGTGAATCTCGATTACATGCCAGTTGAAAGAAGCCCACTTGTCGGTGATCGGTTCTGTTGGCATTACATGCTTCGTGGTTCCGGTTTGCTGAACGCCGTTATAGTCCACGATGACAGTCAAGTTGTCCAAACTGAACTTGGCGCCCAGCAGCAGCCCTTCCCAGATCACGCCAGAGTTCAGTTCGCCGTCGCCCAGAACAACATAGACTTTGCGGCGGGACCCTGCCATTCGGGCAGCCAACGCCATTCCAGCGCCGATTGCAACGCCGTGACCTAGGGGGCCTGCAGCAACCTCCACCCCTGGCGTTTTTGCTGGTTCCGGGTGGCCTTGGAGGCGGCTGTTCAATGCACGAAACGTATTCAATTCGTCCACGGGGAAGTAGCCGCGGTGGGCAAGAACCGTATAAAGCATGGCGCAAGCGTGACCTTTTGAGAACACGAGCCGGTCGCGATCATCCCATCCAGGATTATCAGGATCCAATCGGAGTTGGTGGAAGTATAGGGCCGTCAGAATCTCCGCAATGGAAAACGCCCCGCCAATGTGACCGCTCTTGCGCCCGTAGACCATTCGAAGCACCTGAATGCGATACTCATAAGCACGCAGGGACAGGTCTCGAATCATTTCCGGAGTATGCCTGGTTCCGTATGCATACAATTTGTTTGATAAATCGGCTACGCATCCATTCATGTCATCCTCAGTTCGGTTCTTCCATTCGGCATTGTCGTTAATGGCCATAGTTTAAATCGGAGCTCCCTTCGTCCCGTAAATCTTGGGGTTGATGACGGGCGTGATATTGCGTACTACCAACAGAATGATGACGAACGATAGTGGGTGCAATAAGCCCGAGATGGCAAAGATTAAGGTGTAACTCTGGTACGCAGTCAGTAGCGCACCTACAATCAGATTGAACAGCATTCCGCCGAACGCGCCTGCTGCTCCAAGCAGACCAGCAACAGAGCCGACGATGGTTGAAGGAAACATGTCTGCCGTAAGGGTCTGTATGATCGTGGACCAGGACTGGTGGCCAAGCATCGCCAGGCTGAAGAAGACAATTGTGAAGGACAAGGGCGATATGGTAACCAGAAGTGACAGGGGCATGCACGCGGCGCTAATGCCGAGACATATCTTTCGGGAGGCATCAACAGACAGCCGACGCTGCACTAGGTAGCTCGATAGCCATCCTCCTAGCAAGCTACCTAAACTAGCTAGAGCATAGGGAATCCAAGCGAAGTATCCGATTGACTTGATATTCAGATGGCGCACGTCAGCCAGATATTTGGGCAACCAAAAAATAAGAAAGAACCATGCCGAGTCGGAAAAGAACTTAGCGGCTACGAGACCCCATATTTGCCGGAAATGAAAGAGATCGGTCCATGATAGGCGCGGGCTGGCGACTCCTCTCCCGGGAATCACCTCTGCTAAAAAGATCCGTTCGGGGTCTGTAATTCGTTTATGTCCCGCAGGAGGATAGTACATTCCGAGCCAGCAGACCGCCCAGACGAACCCTGTTGCACCCGTGATGAAAAATACCCACCGCCAATTGAGGCGCAACACGATTGCGGCAATCAACGGGGGGGCAATTGTGGCCCCGAGGCCTGATCCCGCATTACAAATCCCAAAAGCCAATGACCTTTCTTGCGCAGAAAACCACTCGGAAATCGCTTTTGCTGCAGTGGGAAAGCCGCCCCCCTCGCCGAGACCCAGCAAGAAAAGACCAAGTCCTAAGCCAAATACGCTCGAGACCGCCCCCTGCATCAGATTAGCCGCCGACCACCACACAATGATGACGAAATACCCCCACCGCGCTCCTAACGTGTCCGCGAGCTTGCCGCCAACGACGTACATTGCCCCATACGCAAGAAGGAACATAGACTGCAGGTTGCCGTACTGTTGGTCCGTAATAGGTATGGTTTTCTGAATCTCCCCGATTACTACGGGTAGCGTCTGTCGGTCGACATAGGCTAGCGCGCTCGCAGTAGCGAGTAGCCCGGCAATCCACCAACGTAGGTTTGGAATGCGTCTCATTATCACTGAATTTCTCTAAGTAGCTATTGTGTTGAGGGCTTTGGTCGCGTCCCTGGATCTGGAAAAAGTGAGATCTCTCTAGGCGACAGTGCCGGGTTGAGGTGCAAAATAGCCGGCAAACCGGGAGCGCAAAAATTGCACAGCCTGCTGTGCGGCCGAGTCCGGGTCAGGCTCAGGCAATATTTCCACCGTTACCCAATCGTTGTAGCCGATGTTTCCGAGGACCCCAAAGATCTCGTCGAACGGAATGTGTCCCCATCCCGGGGCGAGGCGATTCGAATCGGCTACATGGATATAGCCTATGAAGTCGCGGGCTAGGAGGAGCGCATCGCGAAACGAAGTGTCTTCAATATTCATGTGGAAGGTGTCAGGCATTAGCCGCACGCCTCGCAGCCCAGATTCGCGGACAAGCTCGAGACCTTGAGTGCAGTTGTTGATGAAGTTCACTTCATACCGATTCACGGGCTCCACGAGCAACTCCACACCAAGCGGTTCAGCGATATCAGCGCAGCGGCATACGCAGCCGATATAAAGTTGGCGAGCCATGTCCGGACCGTCTTCGGCGTGAATCATGCCTCGGACTCGACCTATATTCACCTTGGCGTTGAATTCTGACGCAAGACGAATCATGTCGATTATTCGTTCGACGGCACGATCGCGAACCACAACGTCCGGGTGTGTGAAAGACAGGTGGTCTGCCGCGAAGACCTGACCGGTCGAGATGCAAGGAACCTGGAGGCCGGTCGCCGCGAGCCGCTGCTTTATTTGTTGCACTTGTACTTGTGACGTATCACGTAATGCAAGTTCGACGCCGTCGTATCCGAGGTCAGCACAGCGTTCTATACAACGGCAAAGATCGTCACGGTATACGACGTACGCACTAGGGAGTGCGTCCACAGTTGAAACGGCCAGCCCAATCTTCATTACCAAGCTCCTGTTGTGACTTTCTCATTGCTTATTATTTGATCCATCGCTCTACCGTAGCCCCTCGTGAACCGAAGACGGTGGCTGCATCTACGAAGCTGTTCTTTGATCGAGAGGTCACAAGGCTGCCTGATCCGCCGGAATATTTCCTTTTCATGTCCGTTCCTTACCATCGCCCATCGGGTCTCCCGGCTCCCACACTCCGCAACTCGAAATTGCGCTTTCGGCATCGCGAATTAGACCAAGCGAAATCTGATGGCGACCACCCTCAAAAGGTGTTACGAGCCACGCATCTAGAATTTCCAGCGCATCGCGTCCTCCAGTAGTTTTCCCGCCGAGACAAAGTACGTTCGAATCGTTGTGCGCTCGAGTCATCTCGCCCATGTGCGTGCTTGTGCATAGCGAAGCTCGAATTCCTTTGTACCTGTTAGCGATGATGCTCATCCCAATTCCCGTTGAGCAAATCAGGATTCCTCGGCTTGCTTCTTTCCGCACAATGGCCTCGGCCACCAGCGCAGCGTAGTACGGGTAGCGAACGATTTCTTCCGAGTGGCAGCCGACGTCGTGAACTGCAATCCCCTTATTTGCGAGATGTTCGACGATTTGCGATTTCAGTTCAAAGCCGCCATGGTCATTTCCTATCCAGATTGCAGTTTCTTCGGTCACCGATCTGTCCTTTCCCGGTCTTATTCTGCATTGACCCAAAAGCTCGTCCATCTCGGGCGCAAGCGCCAAGCGGACATCTCGACGATTTGAATCTCGCCGACCTGAAGGCCTTAAGCGCTGCTAAAGCCCCGAATTGCAATTCTTAGGCGCTTGCGATTTGCGAATACTAAGCAAGTTAGCATATGTATGTCAATATATTTCGTAAATCATTGATTCATATAGACTAATTTAGTGGTATGACCTCCTACGTCATACCACATCTACAAAGATGTGAGCGATCGAATTGACTGGTGGGCTTGAGGATCCCAATGGGATTTGGCACACCTCAACCCATTTGTATTGCGTCTTCACTGCGACTGACCTGTCGGCGTACTTTCCATTTGCTTAACGAGCTGCTTTCTTAACCCGGTGGTGAAAGATGATGTTTGCCAGGGAAGGAATCGTGCGTCTATCAGATCCCAGCGCCCGCATACTTGGTGTCGGCCTCAATCTTGTCTCTACGTCGCAAAGGATCGTCTAAGCATGGCCTTGACGTGTTTCAGAAGTTTCGGCAATCAAGAGCCGCAGATCCCTCAGGTTCTGGCCCGTGGATTTCGTCACGACCAAATCACCTAGCGCAGTGAAGAGCGGGCAGGCATCGAATGCCGTCAGTGTTGCTTCAGCGTTATAACCAAGCGCATGTGCACGGGCAACTGTTGTCACATCCGCGATTGCTCCTGCAGCCTGAGTGTTCCCGTCGACCCCGTCCGAACCGGCGCTCAGAACAGTAAGCCGCTCTTCCGATTGTCGGTCCAGTTCTAGAGCGCATTGCAGCACAAACTGCTGATTTCGTCCGCCAACACCGGGGTTCTCAGTTAGTGTCACCGTAACTTCTCCTACTGAGATCAAGCACAATCGTGGGTAACTTCTACGTAACGCGTGGAACTGATCCAATAAGTAGCGCGCCGCATGTGCATAGTCCCAATCGTCGCAGCTGTTGTCCACCACCACGTAGTAGCCGGCCTTCTCCGCAATCGCTCGCGCATTGTCTGCCAGGTCGTGGCTCGAAAGCAATATCTCGAACCACGAATCACGAAAGGCTCCATCATCACCGTTTAGAAACGGAATTGCCCCCGATCGTGGCGTTGGCCCCACTCCCTCATTGCTCCGAGAGATTGACGGGAAGTCCTCATTCTGAGGAAGCTCAGCCACAGGGCATTGTTCAAAGAACCTGCGCACTGATTCGGGAAGCTTGGCGCCCAAGGCATACCGGTCAATCAACTCGCGCGCCTCCACCAGGCTCGAGCGATCAGGGAATGTCGGGCCAGAAGATAGTGCGTCTAGCGACTGCAGAGGTACATCGATCACCAGTAGATTCACCTTCGCGGCTTCCGGTGCGGTCATTGCCAACCGTCCACCTTTTACAGCGGAAAAATGTTTCCGTAGGGTGTTCACCTCGTTGATCGGCGCACCCGACCCGAGCAGCAGTCGATGAAACGCAATCGTCTCTTCGAACGTGATCTGGGGGTTTAGTGGCAGTTCGAACATCGCAGACCCGCCCCTGAAATTAGAAAGAAGATCAACGTGTCTTTCCGTGCCGTTTTCAGAAGCGTTAGGGCCGCGCGGGCCGCGGCAAACGAGTCCTCGTTCGGGACCGGGTGTCCGCCCTCAAAGAACTGGAATCGTCGGTCTTTTCTTCTCGGGAGTTGGTTTGAACAACAGATGCCGTGAAGACCCCTCCGCCGCTTCATCCGATTTAGTAACACATCTAGCATCGGCCCTGCGGCCTTGCCCAGAGCGACCACAAAGATTTGTTTGAAGCTACTCATATCTATGGTCGACGAGCTGGTGCCATCAGACGATGCAACACATCTCCCTCAAATCGGATGCACCGATCGAACGAAGATGCGATGTCGCATGCCTTCAGTGCGCCAAAGAAGATTTCCTTCGCCTCTGTATGCAGAACTTCTAATTCGAATTCGCTGGATGCGGGCACGCAGTTGCTCCTTGAGCCGCCCCGAGGAGCCTTATGCATCCCTTCAGCAACTTGTGAGAAATTGATTGGCGCCAGAGGCTAGACCGGCACCGATTTCATAGTGCATCTCTTCCCCTCGGAACGAAGTTTATTGAAGTTGAGGTTTGTTCCAGTATGAATTTCCTGCCTCATGACCTGGTACCAGAATGAGGTCATAAAGTCTGATGACGACCGACTGTCTCCTATACGCACCCAGATCAAGATGGACGTGCTCCCAATGACGTTCTGCGGCACTTACTTCCGGTACCGGTGGTGGCCCCCCCATCAGGTGCGTCACCGGCGGCCCTACTATCCATTTGTCAAGCACTCTGTCGTTGTTAATATAGATCTGCAAGTGCCAGGATCGGCCAGGATCGTGACGCAGGAGCGCTCCGCGCACCTCATCCCGCGGAAAAATCGACAGGACATCTCCGTCCAGGTACGTGGCTCCACGGATTCCCATTATCCCCCCGTTGCCTCCACCAAATCCTGCGCGTTCCAGAGACCACTCAGGGCTCCACATTTTGGTAAAGTCGGACAGCTTAAACAACTCTGGCGCCTGCGTTATCGGTTGCTCTGTAGCAACGATCAGGTTGTTCCCATCGAGTCTAGCTCCGTGCGCGAGGAGAATTTTCTCGCCAATGATTGCCGTCCGCTCTCCGAGGGCCGAGATACTTTCATCAACCGGCGGCGTCAGTGCGACACCCCCCATGGTGTCGCCGCGAACCCTATCATTGAAAGACGCCACCAATTCCGCCGGTAACGCGGACATGCCATGCATAGCGGCAACGACCGATGAGGCGTTGGCTGCGTTACAGTCTGTATCCGCAAAGTCGGCGGCGGTAACCGCAAGGTTCACCGTCTGCGAGAAATTCCCATTTCCGAACCAGACGCTAATGGCGACAATTCCTCCGTTGACGACTGCGTTATTCGTTGCCGGGTATTCGATACCCCAACGCTCATTGATGACGCGAGAGATTTCATCCGGCTGCTTTCCCGCATCGGCCATGGATATGACCATGTCCAGGCATTGGCGATATGGAGATAACGGCGATATCAAGCTTGCCGCTTTGCGGACGATTGTTCTGGTATCCGTCTCAACAAAGCCCAGACTGATCATTCCAGAGACGAATACGGCGCCGTCCGTTCCCTCTGCGTAGCCATTGACATGAGTCAATCGGCGAGCCATCTCGGCCGCGACGTTAGGCATACCTGGGGCGAGAGTGCCGTAGACATCGCTGCTGAACTCTGGCCCGATCGTCCACCATAATTTGTTGTAGCGCGGGCTTCCTGTGTCAGGTGGCTTGATCCCGCGCTTAAGTAGCGCGAGCGTTTCCCGGCTGGAACCCCAGGAGCCAGCATTATTTTCGAGCCACTGCGCTCCCAATTGCTCGACCGTCAGATCAATTCCATACTTCTCGAAAGCGCGGAGCGCCACTATCTCATAATAGTAATCATCGTCGGTTTCCGCGAACCCCTTTCCGTGAACCAGGGGTGTGTTACTCAACACGGAGGCTGTCCTATGCTCAAAACGCAGCCCCGTCAATTGGCCGATCATCTGGGCCATCCATACCGCCTTGGCGCGATCCAAATACTCAGACCGTGACATCACCAGATGACCTTTTCGCACGGGACTTGCGAAGACTAGGGGAGATCCTACAGTCATATACGAGCAAAAAGCGATGATAAGCATGCAAAGAGGCTTTGTGCCCCGCAACTTGACACTCATGATTTATTTTCCTTTGAGACTACAGCTAAAGTAGCTTTGGGTTAAGACCGTTACCACCAACGCCTTGCGCCATGCAGTGCGATCCCTTCCAGAATGCCGCCCTTCGCAATCTGCTGGAGATAACGGCTGATAAATCTCTTTAGAAAATCACTTTCGCGCCAAGTTGCAGAATTCTGGGTGGACCGAAGCCATTGATTCTACCAAACTGTCCACTGGTGATGGAAGTTGTCGGGTTATTCCAGGTTGGATGGTTCAAGGCGTTGAACGCGTCCACTCTGAACATCAATCCAACTTTCTCCACATGGAATACTCTGCTCACCGACGCATCCAAGTGGAAGGCCCCAGGCCCATAGAGAGAATTCCTGTGCACATTTCCAAACGTTCCTGCAGTTTGTTGAGCAAATGCCGCTGGGTTAAACCATTGGCTCGTTGTCTTCGTGCTCGGATAGGGATTTGCAAGAATCTGATTCGGCCGGTCGTTACCCTGGGCAGTTCCCGATATATCTCGTCCGCCATCGGTTATATTCAGAACATTTCCACTATGCCAGGTGACGATGGACGAAAATTGCCAATTCCTAACCAACATTTGCGTTATACCGGCGCCGAGATTGGGAACCGTGGCGACTCCCGATAGGTTGAACGAGTTGGTTATGTCGAAATAGCAGTTTCCACGTTCAAAGCTGAGCGAGTATGGGTTTGAACGAAAACTTCCTGCAACTTCACCTGTTAGCTCCGCATCGCCAATACAATGCGACCAAGTGTAATTACTCGTCATCTGAAAGTGCTTGGCGAACCCATGCTTTAGGCTTACCAGAAGTGCATCGTATTTTCCGCTGCCACCAGAATCGCCTGAATAAATTCCGGCGTAGTATTGCCCCACGGCTGGATTTTGTAGGTATAGGAGCCGTCTTTTGTTAGCTGGTGCAATACCGCCTTTAATATACACTGAAGGGTTAATATCGTATGCACTCCAGATATGGACAGACCGGGTTCCCAGATAGCCAATCTGGGCAAGCCAGTCTGGCCATAGCTTCTGCTGAATATTTACGTTCCATTGCATTTCATAAGTCGGCTTCATGTCGGTTGGAATGATGTAGTAGGATCCACCAATTGGAAACAGGGACGAGCTAGGGAATGGGTTGCCCCCTGGCTGGCCCGCCCATGGGTTGCTGAAGCTATCTCCGACTGGGTTGTTCAGAATTATCTGGGAGCCGAACGGAGGACTATAGGTCCAGCGTTCAGGGTAGTACAGCATTCCAGTATCATGCATTAGCCCGAACCCAGCTCGAATACTCTGCTTCCCATCGCCGCGGGGGTCGTAGATCAATCCGATCCGGGGTGAGACATCAAGCCAGTACGACTTCACCTGGCTCTTTCCTTGATAACTGCCAGTATCCCCTGGAAATACAAGGCCCGCCGGAGCTGTTGGATATATCTTGCTAACTGTCCCAGCATTGAAGGCAGTCTGTGAAAATTGCGGGGCACGGCCAAACTTATCATATGGAAATTCCGCCGGCTCCCAGCGTAGCCCAAAGTTTAACGTTAACCGCTTGGCAGCATGGAATGTGTCTTGTCCATAGAAAGAGATGACCGATTGACGCAGCGCATCAGGCTGTGGGTTTCCCTGGCTGAATGAGCCCATGCCTCCCAGCAACAGGTCTGCTAATGCATCGCCCGAATTGGGTCCATTACTCGTATAGGTTCCAGTAAATACAAAGCTCCCGTTTGTGGACGTGTTAGTTAGCATATTCGCCTGCAAGCGCCGGAAGTCTCCACCAAACCCGATCTCATGCTTGCCACGGATCAAGATCACGTCGTCGGAAACCTGATAAGTGTTTGAGTTGAAGTGGCCCGGTGAGCAGGTGCCACAACCAACATTGAAGTAATTTGTCGTCGCAACTTGAATAAAGTTTGGTATGGGCACCGTCATGTTGACACCGAGTGTCGCCGGATTGATGTCATTCGGCGCCACTCCACGATTATCGCGGCGCCTATTGAACGTGGCATGGAAGGAGTTGAGGAATGTGGGATTGAAAATGTACGAGTCGCCGAAAGTGAAGGTCTGTGACCGCTCTACTTCCCCTGGAGTCGCAGTGGTGAGAAGGTTTGAGCCGTTGAAGGCAGTTTGAGCGGTGAAATCGTAGATATAGTACCGAGCATACATAGAATGCTTCTGATTTAGAGTGTAGTCCAAGCGACCAATTACCTGGTCATCGGGGTTATTCGCCAGGAAGCCGAACTGGACGAGGCCGCACTTATCGGTTGAGATTGGAAGGTATTTTGTGAGGAGTGCAACCGCTGCTGGGTCGAACATGGATACAGGGATCTGATTGCCCGCAAATGGCGCTTTGGTGACAGGATTGTACAATTGCTTGGCCGCACCGTTTATGCAACCGTTTTTGCTTACGGGGGCCTCCAAGGTGCTAAAGTCACCTTTGAGCGCGGCTGCGGTCGCGACGTAACTATTCACATTGGGCGGGGTGCTTCGCTGCCGAGTCCCTTGGTATCCGGCGAAGAAGAACAGCTTATCGCGAATGATTCTGCCTCCTACCACGCCACCAAACTGACTGCGCTTCAAGCTGTCGCGTGCGGGGGTGCCGTCCTGGATGGCATCCATGGCGCCGTTACGCAGAAACTCAAATACATCTCCATGAAACGCATTGGATCCGGATTTCGTTACGGCGTTCACAACGCCGCCGGGGTGCAATCCATATTGCGCAGGCAAGGACGAGGTTTGAACACTAAACTCCTGGATCGCGTCGGGGAACGGGAGTGGCAGGTTGACGTTGAATATCGGGTCGTTGTTGTCACCGCCATCCAGTAAATAGTTGACGCCGTTGGCTTGACCTCCAGCTATAGAAAACGTGCCGGATCCATTGGATCCTCCAATATTCTTGCTGGTAATGAGATCTTGAAAAGCCGGCGCAGCCATAGTAGCCGTAGCAGCGCCGGTAAGTAGAATGAGCTCAGTAGGGTTGCGGCCATTCAGCGGCAGGTCGACCACGCTGCGCGAGTCGATTACTTGCGCGATAGAGTTGTCTTTGGTCTCGATCATTGTCGTATCGAACCTGACTTCAACGGTTTCGGTAGCAACACCAATCTCCAACTTCACGTCGATTCCAATATTGCTGGCGACTTGAAGAATGATGTGCGATTGGACATATTGCTTGAAACCCTTGCTGGAAACGGTCAGATTGTAGGTTCCAACAGCAAGGTTCGGAAACGAATATCTACCTCCTTGAGGGTCCGTGGTGGTCGTGTGTATCTGGTTTTGCTCGGTTTCAGTCATCGTCACCTGAGCGCCAGCTATCGGGTGACCCATCGGGTCTGTTACGTAGCCGGTGACTTCAGATACAGCGACTGTTTGAGCCATCGCCTTCGGGACAACGAGAGTTCCGAAAGCGGCTAAGAATACGGCAAAACAGAGGACCACTGCCGCTCTCAGTTCTCTAATCCAACTCTTTTTCTCGATTAAACGATTCATCACTTCTTCCCTCGCTTCTTTCCTAGCTTTGACCTCCGCGTCAGAAACGCAGTGGCCTCCAAAGTTTGTGCGCCTCTTGTGTAGGGAGCGCGGTGCGCTGTATTGAATCTGTGCTTGATTCCGTCACATGTGGACATGTTGACCTGCATTTCGAACGTGCTGGCGCCGATGATTCCCAATGCCGACACCTCCCGGTTGTGCTTGCATATTCCTGAAATACATAGCCCAGTCCTGGCGGGAAGGAAAACGAGTTCGCAAAACCGAGCGAATAGTAGGTGAAAGACATATGAAATGTCAATAAGTTCTTGCAACACATTTATAACAAATGACTTACGTTGTGGTATGACCTCGTACCTCCTACCATAGTGTAGGCATCGAGAGGGTCTCCCGTCAACTGATTGAATCGGTTCATTTATCCGTCAGACCTCCTACCACTTCTACTTGACGGGGTTTGAGAAGAATCTATGATGAGAGGATGATAATGCGGACCAGCGAATGACAAACTCGACGCTAAAGCGACTACCCAAACACCGTTTCGGCACAGTTGGCAATAAGAGCGCGTTGGTGGACAGGGTTGTTCACAGAATCCAGGAGCAAATCCTTTCAGAGCGCTTGGCAGTCGGCACAAAGCTCCCTCCAGAAAGAGAACTTGCTGAGCGATTAGGTGTGAGCCGTACCGTCTTGCGAGAAGCTGTGCGCGTTCTTGCGGCAAAGGGGTTGCTTGAAACGTGCCACGGAGTTGGCACGACGGTCCGCGCGTTGAGTCGCGAGGAGATGGTAGCGCCGCTGAATCTGTTCCTGCGTTCGTGGGGTCGAGATGTCAGCCTCAATCATTTGCATCAAGTCCGGTCTCTTCTGGAAGTGGAGAATATCGGCTTGGCAGCGGAGCAGGCTTCGAAGGAAGACATTCAGGATCTTCGTCGCATCCTAGAGGAGATGGAAGCGGCAAAAGGAACTCCGTTACTCTTTGCAGCTAAGGACTCCGAATTTCATAGACGTCTTGCCCAAACGGCACATAATCCGCTCCTCACACTGTTGCTGGACTCTATCCAGGACTTGCTGGTCGGGATTCGAGAGCTCGTTGCGGAGGAGAGTGGTCTAGTCGAAAGAGTAATGCCAGCACACATTGAAATGTTAGAATGTATCGTAATGCGAGATGCGAAAAGGGCTAGACAAACGATGCGTGCGCATCTCCTCGCTGCACTAGACGTTCAAAAGAAAGTAATCCGTTCCGAGTCAGATACCCAAGCGGCTCTAGCCGAGTCCGACGACGCAGGACTTCTACCTTAGACAAGTCAGGGCAGTGGGGTGCTTGTCCACTTCTCTAAGCAGCTCGCGTTCTAATTGGTTTAGCCTGTTTGCCTTCCCAATATCTTGCCGACAAAGCCTTGCACGATTTCGAACCCTGCCGACAGCCTTACATCGAGATCACATTCCCGGGCTAGCGCTTGGAACACCGGTTCCCACTCGGAGGGCGGCGGCTCAAGCTTACGAGGAATGGGGTGTGTCGCCCTTTTCGCAAACGTCGCTTTTATTGCAGCCGCAAGCCTCTGATTGTCGAGTTTTTCGTGTCGAATCAGAAGCAGCATATCGATCAGATCTTTCGTTCTGGTGTTCACGCGATCCTCGCGCGGCAGTGAGTACGCGTGCAGTTTCTCTGCAAACTGCTGTTCCCGCGAAATGATGGGAAACGAAGGTGGAGCGATTCCGCCAAACCCGAGCCAATCCCGTCCCTCGACCACCTCAACAGGCTCCATCACTTCGTCGCCGATCCCAATATCCACGTGAAAGCGCGCGAATCCTCGACCGTCCATGCGAGCATCGACAGGGTAGCGACTTCCACCCTCGGGCGCTCCGTCCAACTCTTCGCGCGGCTCTCCCACAAGAAACTCAAAGTAGTCGTTGAGTTGGATCGCGGCGGAGTCTTGTAGCATCGCTCGTACTTGCTTCCGCCGCTCGTCGGGGTCTTTGGCTAGGCGAGTTCCGTCGTGAAGCGTCAGGTCGATGTCTTTCGTCGTTCGCGCGGAGCGAATCCGAAGCTCCATCGCATAACCTCCCTTCAATATCCACGGATACGTTCCCTTTGGCCCCTTCGGAAACAATCTCGCCAGAAAGCGATCAAAGGCGACTTGCCTGCGCAGGCGCTGCAAGTCCGTCCGTTCCACCTGCGCCCG
>WNFG01003587.1_pt1 | contig 21598 bp, 19 predicted proteins | sample 5400431 | NCBI WGS metagenome assembly WNFG01 (sample SAMN13153346, study PRJNA577476) | soil metagenome | isolation source: 120 cm saprolite under Douglas fir tree site 2 hole 3 replicate 2 | place: USA:California | collected 2015-04-18 | reverse complement strand
ACAACTTTCCAGCGCTGGCCTTCGGGTGTGTCTGTGACCGTCACCCCGATGTCTGCGAGCTCGTCGCGTACGCGATCGGCAGTCGTGAAATCCCTGGCGGCGCGGGCGTGCGCACGTTTGTCGAGCAGGACTGTTGCACCCACCGGCAAATCGAGGTGCGGAGCGCTCCGGTCGAGGTCCAGCCCGAGGACCTGGTCCCATCGAAGTAGAAGGCGCGCCTTGTCGACTCCTGGCAGGCCTGAGCGCATCACCTCGGACACCAGCGCCATGGCGGCCGGAAGGTCGAGGTCGTCGGCAAGCGCGGCTCGAAAGCGAGCCTCGAATTCATCAGCTTCATGCTCGCCGGCAGGAGCGTCACCGCGCGCCCCCCAATCCGCTAGCCGATCGCGCAGGTGCGCGAGCGCGCGGTCCGCGCCGGCCAATCCTTCCGTGCTGAAGTTCAGCTTGGTCCGGTACTTCGCCTGCAGCGCGAGATAACGGAAGGCGAGCGGATCGAATCCCTGGTCGACCAGCTCGGTGATCCGAAAGAAATTGCCCGCGGACTTGGCCATCCTCGTGCCGGCGAGGAGAAGCAAGCCTCCGTGCATCCAGTGATTCACCACGCGATGGCCGGTCACGCCCTCCGACTGAGCCAGCTCGGCTTCATGGTGTGGGAACACGTTGTCCGCGCCACCGGTGTGGATGTCGAACCTCTCGCCCAGAAGCGACATCGACATCGCAGAGCATTCGATGTGCCAGCCCGGGAAGCCCGGGCCCCACGGGCTGGGCCAGAGCTGGAGGCGGTGCTCGCCGGCCGCCTTCCACAACGTGAAGTCGCCCGGGTGACGCTTGCGGGGGTCGACCTCGCCCCTCGATCCGGCGAGCAGCTTGTCGGTGGTGTTGCGCGACAGCCGCCCGTAGGCGGGGAAGCTGGCGATGTCGTAGTACACGGTGCCGTCCACCTCGTACGCATGACCCTTGGCGATCAGGATGCCGATGAGGTCGATCATCCGCGGGATGTATTCGGTGGCGTGGGGGTTGTGATCGGCCGGGCGGATGTTGACCAGGGCGGCGTCGTCCACAAACGCCTTGGTGTAGTGGGCGGCGATCTCCTCGGGTGGCTTGCTCTCCAGCCGCGCCGAGACGAGCATCTTGTCCTCGCCGCGGTCGAAGGAGTCATCTGTGAGGTGGCCCACGTCCGTGATGTTCATCACCTGCTCGGTGCGGTACCCGAGGTACTCGAGGCTGCGTCGGAGCAGGTCGGGGAGCATGAACGTGCGCAGGTTGCCGATGTGGACGTACCGGTAGACAGTGGGGCCGCACGAGTAGATCCGGACCAACCCCTGCTCCAACGGGATCAAGGGTTCCTCCTGGCGGGTGAGCGTGTTGTAGAGGCGCACGGTCGTCACGGGATCGAATCTATGCTCCCAGTAATGCGTGCTCACAGGTTGGAAGGCCGAAGCGCGAGCGCCGGTGACATAGAAGGACGCGTGCTCGTGCACGACCTCGGCCCTGACCTGCGCAAGGGCACGACGCTCACGAGTGATCACCTGGACCGAGTTCGGCAGTTTGGGGAGGTCCACGTCGTCGAGCTCGAGGACGGAGACCTGCACGAGGATGCCGCCGCCAGGCGGCTCGCCGCGGCCTTGTCGGGGCCTAACCTGGAGGCACGACCACCGGTCCAGAGCCAGGCTCGGCTCATAGCGATGAAGCGCGGCCTGGTGCGGGTTCGCGCCGAGCTCGTGGACGCGATCAACGCCCTCGGTTACGTCTCGGTCTTCACCCTCATGGACGGGCAGGCCGTGGCAGAGGGTGAGGAGGTGGCGGGTTGCAAGGTCACGCCGGTGGCCGTACCCGGACATCTGATTGACGAGGCCGAGCGCATCGCGCGCGAGCAAGGCCCGATCATCGAGTTGCTGCCGTTCCGCCCGCTCCGGACCTTCGTCGTGGCCACCGAGCGCCTGAAACCGAAAGCGCGCGAGCTGTTCCGCGCGGCCGTCACCAGCAAGCTCGGCTGGTACGGCGCCGAAGTGCTCGCGGTGCGCGAGGTCGCGCGCACGTCGGCCGCGGTTGCGAGCGCTTATGCCGAAGCGGCGGCGATGAGCGCGGAGCTGGTCCTCTTCGCGGGCGCATCAGCGATCGATCCGCTTGACCCCGCGTACGCCGAGCTCACCAACGCCGGGGGGCACCTCCTGCAGCTGGGCGCCCCGATGCACCCCGGCAGCATGCTCTGGCTGGCGCGTCTGGGCGACGCGGCCGTGGTCGGCGTCGCCTCGTGCGCGGGTTTCGGCCGGTCGAGCTCGCTCGACCTCCTGCTGCCTTTCGTTTTCGCTTACGGACGCGCCGACGCCAAGGACCTGCTTCGATTGGGCCCCGGCGGCTTGATCGAATCGGCTGCCGGGCGGCGTTTTCCTCCCTACTCATGACCCCCGGCCTGAGGCGCGGCGTGGAGCTCTTCAACAGCGGGCGCTACTGGGACGCGCATGAGGTCTGGGAGCTCGAGTGGATGCCCGATCGCAAAGGACCCGAATCAGGTTTTTACAAAGGTCTGATCCAGGTCGCGGCGGGCTGCCTTCATTACTCGCGGCGTAACCGGCGCGGAGCCGTCAACAAGTGGCGAAGCGGCGCGGACTACCTGCGGCCGTATCTGCCCGAGCATCGGGGCATCAGGCTGGCGCCGCTCGTGACCTCGGTCGACGGCTTCCTCGACGCGATGGGCGGACGTGGATGGCCTGAGCTGGCGATGCCGATAATCGCGTGATGGCGAAGCTGCCCGCGGAATACTCCCGCACCAACCTGTCCAGCGACCCGATCTACCGGTACCTCCGCATCACCAAGGGTGGGCCGGGCGGAGTGCCGGGAATGTCGGCGGAACAGGACCTGGTCGATTCCGCGTGGCTGCAGCGACTCCGCCGCATTCACCAGCTGCAGAGCGCGTGGTGGGTGTTCGCGACCGCCGAGCACTCTCGATTCCAGCATGCACTGGGCGCGATGCACCTTGCCGGCGAGTGGGCGCGGCATCTGTACCCTTCGCTCGCCGAGTGCTGCTCGGGCACGCCCTCGGCGGCGCTGGTTGAGGAGACGATGCGCATGGCGGGCCTCCTCCACGACGTCGGGCACGGCCCTTTCGGCCACTTCTTCGACGAGAACTACCTGGACACGTGGGGCATCGACCACGAGGTCATCGGACGCGCGCTGATCACGGGACCGCTGGCGGAGCTCGTCGCCGGACTCGGTGCGTCACCGAACGGCGATTTCGAGCCGCAAGAGCGCATCGATCCTCGCTGGGTCGCCTACCTCATCGCCGGGCCCGACCTCGCCGGGTTCGTCGCCCCACCATGGCTGGCCGCCCTGAAGCCGGCCCTGGTCGGCGCGTACTCGGCCGACAACATGGATTACGTCCCTCGCGATTCGTATATATGCGGGGTCGCCGCCGGACCGGTGGACGTCCAGCGCATCCTTCACTATTCCTTTATCTCTGAGCGTGGCCTGACCCTCCACGCCCATGCCGCTGAAGCGCTCTACATGTTCCTGAGTGCGCGGCTCTACCTCTATCACCAGGTCTACTTCCACCGCACCGTTCGACGCATCGACCTGCAGCTGCGAGAGGTCTTCCGCCCGACCGTCGAGCTGATCCTGGGCGGCAACCCGCTCGAGCGGCTGGACGACTATCTGATGTTCACGGAGTGGGCGCTGCTCACGGAGGTCAACCGGTGGGCGCTCGGCGAAGGCGACGCTCGGCGACGGGAGCTGGGCCAGGCATGGGCCGATGTAGTGGCTCGCAAGCTCAAGTGGAGGCTCGTCTACCAGGGCCACACCGATGCGGCGGACGTCACGGGCGCGTCGTTGAGTGTCACGCGGGAGCAGTTCGCGGGCATGCTCCGCGAGAGGCTACCGGCGAAACTGAGCAAGATCGAGTTCGAGGTCGATGTCGCCGCGCAGGAGTCGCGCGCCTTCAATCCGATCACGGAGACCGCCGACATCCTCCTTTACGATCCGCTCGAGGATCGCTATCAGCAGAGCCGCGTGCTCGACCTGTTCCGGCGCCTTCCGGTGCGTATGACGCTGTTCCGGATCTTTGCCCGTGACTCGGCGCACAGCCGCGAGCTGATCAAGGCGGCGAACGAGGTCCTGGGCACTACGACCTAGTGGCGTGTCCGGGAATCAGCTCGACAAGGCGCGGCCTCGGCGCCCGGTGCCAAGGAGCCGACGAGCACGTGAGGGAGCGCATCGCGTAGATGCGTGACCGAGCGCGCGCAGGAGGCGACGAAGGCATCAGCGCAGCCCGGGCGCCTGGGCCGATGGATTGGCGAGCGCTATCCCGGACGCGTCACTAATAGTCGTCGTCGCCGCCGTCGAACCCGCCTCCGGCATCATCGTCGCCGCCGAAGTCGTCACCCCCGCCCCCCAGATCATCGCCGCCGAAATCGTCCCCGCCGTCATCACCCGAGTGGACCGTGGCGAATGTCGAGACGAGTCGCTTGAGTGCCGGCTTGCCGCAATGCGGGCAGGCCGGGTCGGGAGACGAGAAGCTCGGCAGCAGGGCTGACGAGCGCTTGCCACACTCCTCGCAGCGGTACTCGTAGATGGGCATCCCTACGATTATCGAGATGATTGGGCTCGACCGCATTCGGGCCGCCGCCGGCCGAGCGCGTCCGTACGTACAAAGGACGCCGCTGGTGCCAGTCGATGGCGCGCTCCTGAAGCTCGAATGCCTACAGCCGACTGGCAGCTTCAAGGTGCGGGGCTTCTTCGCGGCCGCCACGGCGCTGCCGGAGGACAAGCGCAGCCGAGGCCTGATCACCGTCAGCGCCGGCAACGCGGCTCAGGCATGCGCTTACGCCGCGCATTCGCTTGGAGTTTCCTGCCGAGTCGTGATGTACGACACGGCTCCAGCAACCAAGATCGAAGGCGTCAAGCGGTGGGGCGGGACGCCCGTGCTCATGCCGCGACCTGCCCTCCTCGATTGGCTCTCAAACCGGGGCTGGGAATCAGAACCCGAGGTCTTCATCCACCCGTTTGCCGACGAGGACGTGATGGCGGGCCATGGTGGACTTGGGCTGGAGCTGGTCGAGGACGTCCCCGGCCTTGAGCGAGTCCTGGTTCCGGTAGGCGGCGGCGGCCTGATCGGGGGCACCGCGTCCGCGATCAAGGGCCTTCGGCCCGAGGTCGAGGTCATCGGCGTGCAGTCGGACGGCTATGCGCTGTGGACACGTGCCCTCGAGGCGAATGGTCCGGTTTCGATCACGCCCGACACCATCGCCGACGGCACGACGGCACCCTACGACGCCCGCATGCTCCCGCTCATGAAAGCGCTCGTCGACCGCTGGCTCACCGTGCCTGAGCCTAGGCTGCGGGCCGCCATCCCCGAGCTGGCCGCCGCGGCGAAGGTGGTGGCCGAAGGCGCGGGCGCTCTCGCCTACGCCGCGCTCGAGCAGCTTCCGCCGGGGCCCGTGACCGTGGCCGTGGTGAGCGGCGGCAACATCGACCCCAAGCTGCTGGCGAGCCTGCTCAGCTAGCGGGAGCGGGCGACGGTCCGGCCCACGCACTGGTCTTCGTGAGCATCCATATGAAGAGCGCCACACCGGGAATCCCAACCGCCACCGAGAGCCAGTAAGTCCACGAAGGTAACCCGTAGAGACTTCCCGGATAAGTGGATCCAGCCACCGCGCTGAACAGGTTGATCGGGAGGCCCAGGGTACCCAGTCCGAGAAAAACCAGAACGACCCAGAACATCCACGTCCACCGCATCAATGCACCGATCACGATGACTGCACAGATCGCGGCCCCGATGACAGCGGCCGACAACAGGAATCCCGACATCATCGAGGTCATGCTGCTCACGAACTCCGGCGGAGGCGGTGATACGTTCGGGTTGAGCTGCGCCTGCCGCTGAAAGCTCTGGTTGAAGGCCTGCGTCATCACGCCCGACATCCAGAACGGGAGGCTGACGGCATAGAGGCCGGACAGGGCATACCAGGCCGCCACGGCGTACTGCATCGGCTTCGTCCATGGCGTTGGAACCCGTACCGTCGCGGGCTGCTGGTAGTGGGGATAGACCGGCGCAGCCATCGGCGCCATCGGCGCCACAGGCACCCACGCATAGCCGTTCCAGCGTGAGCGTCCGTCGGGGGACAGGGTGCTGATCCACTGGCGGCCGTCCCAGTAGTAAAGCTCGTCCTCCGACAGCCTCAACTCAGCCACTTCCTTACTTTAGTGTCGCGTGAAAGCTGGACTGATACTGGCTCGTGGCCGCATTCGCACCCTGGGGCGCGATGGCCTCGCGACGCACAGCCACCTCGCGATCGCCGCCGGCAAGGTGATGGCAGCCGGCGGTGCCGAGGTCATGGGTTGGCGCGGGCCGCGCACCCGCGTGATCGACCTCAGGGGCGCCGCCGTGCTGCCGGGGTTCAATGACGCGCACGCGCACGTCGTCTATTACGGACTGACGCGTTTCGGGGCGGACCTCGGCGGCGCCCGCAGCGTGGCCGAGATCGTCAGTCGTCTGCGTACTCACGGCCGCACGCTCAAGCCGGGCGAGTGGCAGCAAGGCATGGGCTACCGCGTAGACGAGCTGGCCGAGAAGCGCGCGCCCCATCGGCTGGAGCTGGACCGCGCGACGCGACGGCGCCCGGCATTCATCGACGAGCGCGGCGGGCACGCCCGGGTCGCCAACTCCGCGGCTTTGGCGGCCGCCGGCATCACCGAGGCCACGAAAGACCCGCCGGGCGGCCGCCTGGGACGCGACCGCGACGGGACCCCGAACGGTCTCCTGCTCGAGTCGGCCATGAGGCTGGTCGCCGATGTGCAGCCGCGGTCGTCGCTTACGCGTCGCATGGAGGGAATCCTGAAAGCTCAGCGCCTTCTCCTCTCGAGAGGCATCACCTCGGTCGGCGCCGCGGTCAACCGCGGATTCGCCGACGACCTCCGCGCATATCAGTCGCTCGCCGAGCGAGGACGGTTGCGAATGCGCGTCAACGAGTTCCTGTCATGGGAGCTGCTCGAAGCCGCTGGGGGAATCGGATTGAGAGCCGGGTTCGGCGGCAGTGTGGTGCGGGCGGGGCCGATCAAGGTCTTCGTCGACGGTGGGGCGGAACGCGTGGCCATGCGTTCGGGCAAAGGGGTGTGGCGAACCACACCGGCTGAGCTGCGCGAGCTTGTCGGCGCCGCTTCGCGGGCCGGGCTTCAGGTCGCGGCCCACGCCATCGGCGATGGCGCGATAGCGGCCATGTGTGATGCGGTCGAGTCGGCCGGCGCGGTCACGCTGAGGCACCGCGTGGAGCACTGCACCATTTGTCCCCCCGACCTGCAGCGCCGGCTCGCCCAGCTGCGGATGGTCGCAGTCATGCAGCCGATGGCCGCTCGCTTCGCGCGCGAGTTTCCCTCGGCCTTCGGGGCCCACGATCGCTGGCACCTGGCGGCGCATGGTCCACTTCTTCGCGCCGGCGTGCCGGTGGCCTTCAGCTCCGACCTGCCGGTTGTGACCGACCCCAACCCCTGGCCTGGGATTCGCGCCGCCGTGGAGGACCGGGTCAACGGCATCACAGAGCTGGCGGCGCTCAGGGCCTACACAGTCACGGGCGCTTATGCATCCTTCGAGGAGGATGTCAAAGGCACGCTTGATCCAGGCATGCTGGCCGACCTCCAGGTTTACGAGGCGGATCCATTGGCCACGCCACGATCGGACTGGGACCGACTCCGCCCGAGGGCGGTGCTGCTGGGCGGGGTGGCGGTCTTCGGGTCCCTGAGCTAGCCGGCGGGCTCCCTCGGCGAGGGGTCGGGGATCGCCATCGACGGGGACTCCACCGTCGCCGGCATCACGGTTGGGCTGCTCGCAGCGCGACGCCTTGGCGCGGTGCGGCGCACAGGAGCCTTGCGCGTGGCTGCCTTGGCCGGCGCGGCCGCCTTTGGAGCGGTTGCCCTGGTGGTCCGGCGGCCGGCTGCCGGCCGGCGTGCGGCTCGGCGCTTCGGGGTCGGGGCAGCACGGCGCGCCGTTGCTGACCGCGCGATCGCCTGGACCTGCTTGCTCAATCCGTCGAGACGATTCAACGCCTTCTCCAGGTCGACCTGGCTGGCGGTCCGGTCGAGGCGTATACGGAGCTGCTTGAGCGCGCCCTCGAACGTCTTCTGTCCATCTTTGATGCTGCGGTCGATCTGCTTTCGAACGTCAGGCGGCAGCCTCTTTTCGGCTTGCCGCAGGTAGGACCTGCCGGCTTTGACCGCCCTCTTCAAAAGCCTCGATCGTGATGACGCACGCTTCTTCGTTGCCATGCCCGACCTCCCCTGCAATGCCTTGCGGTGGCCTTAACGCACCGCGTTAGTATTGGCCTGAAATGACGGTGCGAACTTGACGGTGTCCGCTCAGCGACACCTTATCAAGAAGTATGCAAATCGCAAGCTGTACGACACGCAGACGAGTCGGTACATCACGCTCGAAGGCATCGCAGAGCTCGTGCGCGACGGCCACGAGATCCATGTCGTCGACCGGGACACCGGCCAGGACCTGACGCAGGTCACCCTGTCGCAACTCGTCCTGTCGGCAGAGAAGCGCGGGCCCGCCCGACTGGTGGACGCGGGCGCGGACGCGATTCACGACCGTGGCCAGGCGCTGCTCGATTACGTGCGCAAGACGCTCAACGTGCCAGGCGACCTGGTCAACCAGGTGGAGCGGCGGCGCGGAGACCTGGAAGCGATGGTCGACGAGGCTATCGAGCGCGCGCTGCGCAGGCTGCGCATCCCGAGCCGGCGCGACATCGATCGGGTCAACGAGCGGATCGACAAATTAACGGCGGAGCTTAAGAAGCTCAACGGCGGCCGCGGTTCTACGCGCCGTTCGCGTAAACGAAGGGCCGCTGGGTGATCACGGCCCGTATCTCGACGTCCGACTCGACGCGATAAGTCGCCTGCCGCACACGCCGGTCCCCGCGCATCTGCTGCGTCATGAGCTCGGCGGTGGCCGCCAGCCGGTTGGCGTCGCCGATGACCAAGATGGTCCACGGTGGCAGGACCAGCGCGCCGTCGATGGTGACGCCGCTCGGCGTCTGCTGGATGAGAACCCCGATCGTCACCCGATGATCATTGACGGAGATCGCCTCAGCGCCCGCGGCGGCGAGGTTGTTGACCGCGTCTTGAAGGTCCAGCGCCTGCAGGCCCGCGGCGTCGACGACCATGACGATCCCGGGGCCGTGGACCGGGACGAGCCCTTCGATCGCGCGCAGGCGCGTGGCTTCGGCGGCGAGCTCCTGATCGGCGGCCGAGCTGCCTCCCGACTGCAGGGCGGCCTTTCTCTGCTGAAGGTCGGCGGTCTCTGCCGACAGCGCGTCGTTGGCCCGATGCAGGTCGTCGAGCAAGAAAGCGAGTGTGGTCGTGTCGGTGCCGACAAAGCTTTTTTCCACTTCCGCCTGGCTGCGAATCTGCACGGTTGCCACCAGCGCGACCAGTAGCGCGATGAGCCAGATCTCGATCGCGCGTCCCGATCGCCGCCGCGCCGGCGCGGAGCGTCTACGAGGTGCTGACATGGGGTATCTGCAGGCTCGAGTCGTAGGCCGGCAGCTTCACATCGGGCCTGCCGCTGATGGTGAGCACGATCTGGAAGCGGACTTCGCGATCCCGAAGGTCGGGAAGAGCTGACTGGTCGTCCAGAGCTACGACCATGCGGTCCCGGTCACCGACGGCGAGGATCTTGATCGGCGCCCTCAAGGGCGGGCCCTGGTCGATGATGACCTCGCCCTCCGAGCCGGAGAAGGCGCTGAGTGGCGTGATCCTGCGGCCGCTTACCGACACGCCCTCCGCTCCGTTGGCGAAGAGAAGATTGACCACATCCTGGACGTCCTGGTAGTTGATCAGGTAGCCGATCTGTACGCCCTGGTTGGGCGCCGGCGTGCCGTTGCCGAGATCGACTTCGACCCCGGGCCCGTGGACGGCCGTCAGCCCGGCATGAGCGCGGAGGTCGGCGACCTGGTTTTGCAGCGCTTGCGTGGTGGCCGATTGCTGGGCCGCCGCGCCCTCGAGGGCGTTGATCTCCGCGCGCAGGATGGCGATCTGGGCGCGCCTCGATTCGTTGGTTTTCTCGAGGTCCTGGACGCTGTGCACGAGCGCCTGGTAGCGAGCGACCTGGTTGGACGGGGTCAACAGCTGGGATTTGACCTGGCCGGCCACCAGGAACCCTGTCGCCATGGCGACCACGGCCACAGCCAGGATGCCCAGGACCCGGTCGCGCGTCATGACGCAATTCTCGTTGACAAGGCAAGGCGCGGGAGGTCGCGAGGTGTAGGATCGGAATCCGCAAATGGCGGTCGAAACTCGCGCTTCCGCCTTCAAGAGCGCCCAGCGTCGCTTTGATGCGGCGGCTGACGTGATCGGCCTCTCAGACGACGTACGCGCGGGTCTCCGTGAGGTCAAGCGAGAGCTCACCGTGCACTTCCCGGTCCACATGGACAACGGCTCGGTGCACGTGTTTACGGGCTGGCGCGTCCAGCACAACATCAGCCGCGGGCCGGCCAAGGGCGGGATCCGCTATCACCCTGACACCGACCTCGACCTGGTCAAAGCGCTCGCGATGCTCATGACCTGGAAGTGCTCGGCGGTGGGGCTGCCGTACGGCGGTTCGAAGGGGGCGGTCGCCGTCGACCCGGCCAAGCTTTCGCTGAGCGAGCTGGAGCACCTCACCCGCCGCTACGCCACCGAGATCGCGATCCTCATCGGCCCCGAGAAAGACGTCCCGGCGCCGGACATGGGCACGAACCCACAGGTGATGGCGTGGATCATGGACACCGTTTCGATGCACTCTGGCCACTCGGTGCCGGCGGCGGTCACCGGCAAACCAGTCGACATCGGTGGGTCGGAGGGCCGCGTCGACGCCCCTGGGCGCGGCGCCACGTACCTGACGCTCGAAGCCATCAAGTACCTCCACGTGGAGGACGAGGCGCCGACCGTCGCGATCCAGGGCTACGGCCAGGTGGGCAGGTCGGCAGCCCGCCTGCTCGCCGAGGCAGGGCTCAAAGTCGTGGCCGTCAGCGACTCGAAGGGCGGCGTCTACAACCCCAACGGCCTGGACCTCAACGCCCTCGACGAGCATCGCCAGGTCCGCGGCGGTGTCACCGGGTTCAAGAAGGCTGACGGCGTCACGAATGCGGAGCTGCTCGAGCTGCCGGTCACCGTGCTCGTGCCGGCGGCGGTGCAGGACGTAATCACAGGTCAGAACGCCGGCCGCATCCACGCCCGGCTCATCACCGAGGGCGCCAACGCGGCGGTGGCACCGGAGGCCGACCCCATCCTCCACGACCGCGGCATCTTCTTGATTCCCGACATCATCGCCAACGCCGGCGGAGTGATCGTGTCCTACTTCGAGTGGGTGCAGGACCTCCAGGCCTTCTTCTGGGAGGAGGAGGAGATCAACACCAAGCTGCACCACATCATCACCCGAGCCTTCTACGAGATCCTCCATACCTCTGTGAACAAGCGCATCGACATGCGGCTGGCCGCGTATGCGATTGCCGTGCAGAGGGTGGCCAACGCAACGATGGTGCGCGGGATCTATCCATAATCTGGGGGTGACCCCAGCGATTACTCCGGCGTTTCCTCAGCGCGTCCTGATCACCGGAGTTTCCAATCCCCTCGGAGCGGAAGTGGCGCGGCGTCTCGCCGCCCAGGTGCCCTCGCTGTTCGGCTGCGACGTGGCCGACCCCGTGAGCGCGATCGAGGAGATGGACTTCGTCCACGCGGACACGCGCCAGTCCGTGATCGGCAAGCTGGTGCGTCAGCTCCGCATCGACACCGTCGTCCATATGGCTGTCACCGTGGACTCGGCCGCGGAGGACAGGTTGGCTCACGAGACCAACGTCATCGGGACGATGAACGTGCTCGCAGGCTGCGCGGGACCATCGAGCCCGGTCAGGAGACTTGTGGTGAAGTCGAGCCAGGCTGTTTATGGCGCAGCCCCGGGAGATCCATCATTGCTCACCGAGCAGGTGGCGGGCTCCGATCGGCCCGCGTACGGTCTCAAGCGCGACCTGCTCGAGATGGAGCAGCTGGCGCAAGAGTTCTCGCTCCGCACCTCAGGCTGCAGCGTCTGCATGCTGCGCCTCGGCTATCGGGTCGGCGAAGGCACCAAGCTCGGCAGCTACCTGTCCCTTCCCATCGTCCCCACGTTTGCGGGATTCGATCCACGCCTGCAGTTTTTGCATGACGACGATGCGGCCGAGGCATTTGTGCGCGCCACGATGGGGGCCCATGAAGGGGTGTTCAACGTTGCCGCCGACGGCATCGTGCTCCTGAGCCAGGCGATCGCGATCATGGGCGGGAGGGCCGTGCCCATCCTGCCGCCTTATGGCCGGTGGCTCGGACGCCTCGCCCTCCGTGCCGCGGGCGTCGACCTCTCGGAGCACCTCACCGATGTGCTCGCATTCGGGTCGGTCGCGGACTGCTCCAGCCTGGCCGCGGCGTTTGGCTGGAAGCCGGCGTACAACACGCGGGCGGTGATCGACAGCCTGGCCCGGGGCAAGGACGTCGAGGTGATCGAGGCCCCCTCACCGCCGCAGGAGTACGAGCTCCAGGTCTACCTTCAGCGCCGCCGGCGGCGGGAACGAAACGGGCACGCGCATGCTGCCCTGGCCCTACGGCGTTGACGGCCCAACGGACAACTGCGCTCGCGAGCAAAGAGCTGCGCCGCCGCAGCCGCAAGGCCAAAGTGGTCGCGCCGCCGCGCGCCTCTCTCCTGCGAGTGCCCAAACCCATCCGCCGACTCCAGCGCCAGGCGCCCATGTACGCGATTCAGGGCATCAACGGGTTGTCCACGCGCCTGCGCGAGATGACCGGCCGCGAGGTCATCGACATGAATCGCGTCATGGCGGTCATCCGGTTTCTGTACCGGCAGGGCGAGCTGGCTCGGCGCGGTCCCAATTACGAGGTCGACGACTTTGGCTTCGACGCGGAGTGGACGGAGTCGTTCCTGTCGGTGTTCAAAGTTCTGTATCGCGATTTCTGGCGGGTGGAGGCCACCGGGATCGAGAACGTTCCGGCCACTGGGCGCGCGCTTCTGGTCGCCAACCACGCCGGCGTCCTGCCGTGGGATGGCACGATGATCAAGACGGCGATGTTCGCCGAACACCCCCACCCGCGGCATGTGCGTGCCCTGGTCGCGAGCCTCTTCATGGGCATGCCGATGCTCAGCTGGTTTCTGCGGCGCACCGGCCAGACCGTGGGACACCCCGATGACACGCGCCGTTTGCTGGAGCGGGATGAGCTCGTCCTGGTGTTTCCCGAAGGCGTGAAGGGGACCGGCAAGCCTTTCAAGGACCGCTATCGCTTACGGCGGTTTGGCCGTGGAGGCTTCGTCTCCACCGCGATCCGCGCGAGATCGCCGATCATCCCAGTCTCCGTGGTTGGATCTGAGGAGATCTATCCGATGATCGCGGACTTCGCGCCGATGGCGAGGTTGTTCGGGCTGCCTTACTTCCCCATCACGCCGATGTGGCCGTGGCTCGGGCCGCTGGGCATGATCCCGCTGCCCAGCAAATGGCGGATCCAGTTTCACCCGCCGGTGCACACGGAGACCCACCCGCCTTCAGCCGCCGACGACAACCACCTGGTCATGACGATCTCGGACGAGGTGCGCAACACGATCCAGAAAGGCATCTACGACAACTTGAAGCTGCGCCGAGGTGTCTTTGTCTAACGGCCGCTAGTTCACCACAGGGAGCGGCGGCGTCGGCTCGGGCTCTTCGATGATGTCCAGCGCGGTCGCCTGGCTGATCCAGTACTGCACGTCTGAGCGGCGCGGCGCGCCCGCGAGCCCGACGGCGTCGGCCAGCTTCTTGTGGAGGTCGTCCGCGTCCTGGGCGCGCAGGTCTTTCATGGTCTCGACGCCGAATCGGCGGATGGTCTGGAGGTGGCGCTCCATGCCCGACACCTCCATCAGCGTGCACTGGTGCGCGAACCCGAGCAGCCTCTCGGTCGTGATCCCCGTGCGCTTGGACAATCGCGCGCGATCGATTTCGAGCGACGTCCGGTGCAGGAGCTGGTTCGTGTGCCTGATCCCGGTCGCGCGCAGGCGGCGCACGTCGTCGCCAGAGATGCCTCGCAAATACTCGAGGGTGCGATACATCTCTGAAAGCATATGGGTTACTCGAGTCTCCCCACCCGGGCTCTGCAAGCAGAGCCCGACCTCCCCATGAATGGGGAGGCGATATGGGTTGCACGGGTCTCCCCACCCGGGCTCTGCAAGCAGAGCCCGACCTCCCCATGAATGGGGAGGCGATTTGCGTTGCTCGAGTCTCCCCACCCGGCGCGCTCACGCTATCTCTTATAATTCAGCGCAGCCCACCGCCATTGGAGTAAGCACACCCTGAATCAGAGCCGGCTCGCAACCCGTGAGGCGTTGACCGGGGAGCAGTCTGGCCTCGAGATCGGGATCGGGCGGCGCGCGCGGCGCGCGTACGGTTTCGACGAGGTCGCACTCGTACCCGGTGGCGTCACGCTCAATCCAGACGAGGTCGACATTTCGTTTGCGATGGGCGAACACTTCCGGCTGGCCATCCCCGTCTGGGGTGCGGCGATGGATGGGGTCGTCGACGTCGACTTCGCGATCGCGATGGGCAAGCTCGGCGGAGTCGCGGTGCTGAACCTCGATGGCGTCCACACGCGCTACGCAGATTCGAAGCCGATCATCGAGCGGATCGCCGCCGCCGACAAGGCGACCATCAATGCAGTTCTCAAAGAGGTCTACCGCGAGCCGGTCAAGCCTCACCTCATCACCGAACGGATCAAAACGATCAAGGCCGCAGGGGTGCCGTGCGCGGTTTCCACCGTGCCTGCTCGAGCGGAGGAGCGCGCCCAGCTCGTGCAGGCGGCCGGTGCGGATGTGCTGGTCGTCCAGGGCACCGTGCTCACGGCGCGCCATTCGTCAAGGTCCTATCACCAACTTGCGTTCGAAGAGCTCGTGCGCAATTGCGAAATCCCGGTGATCGTCGGCAACTGCGTTCACTACGAGACCGCGCTGGAGCTCATGGAAACGGGCATCGCGGGCATCCTCGTCGGGGTCGGCCCAGGTGCCGCATGCACCACGCGCGGCGTCCTGGGCGTGGGTGTCCCACAGGTCACCGCCACCGCCGACGTCGCGGCTGCGCGCGATGAGCACATGCGCAGGGGTGGCATGCGGGTCGCCGTCATCACGGACGGTGGCATGCGCATCGGTGCTGACGTCTGCAAGGCGTTCGCGTCGGGCGCAGACGCCGTCATGATCGGGACGCCGTTCGCCGGCGCCGAGGAGTCGGCGTCCAAGGGCTACAACTGGGGCATGGCGACGCCCGATCCCAACCTCCCTCGCGGCACACGAATCCACGTGGGCACGAAGGCCACGCTGAAAGAGATCTTGCTCGGCCCGGCCCGCGTCGACGACGGCAGCCAGAATTTCGCGGGCGCCCTTCGGTCTGCGCTCGGCGTCTGCGGCGCGCACGACATCCCCGAGTTCCAGCACGTGGAGATGGTCATCGCTCCGTCGATCACGTCCGAGGGCAAGTCTCTCCAGCAGTCGCAACACGTGGGCATGGGGAAGGGCTGAGCTGAGCCGGACCGCCGCGGCTGCCCGGCCTCGGAAGGAGACCACGCCCGCGGTGCGCCAGCAAACCGTCCTCGTCCTGGATTTCGGGTCGCAGTTCAGCCAGCTGATCGCCCGCCGCGTGCGCGAGGCCAAGGTCTACTGCGAGCTCGTGCCCGGGACGACTCCGTGGTCCGAGCTGAAGGAGCGCCAGCCGGCTGGATTGATCCTCAGCGGAGGCCCGGCGAGCGTCTACGAGAAAGATGCCCCGCAGGTCGACCCGGAAGCGCTCCGGGCCGGCATTCCCGTGCTCGGCATCTGCTACGGAATGCAGCTCATCGCCCACCACCTCGGCGGCAAGGTCGATCCCGGGCGCGCCCATGAGTACGGGCCCGCGCTGCTCGCCGTCAGGGAGCCGGCCGCCTTGTTCGAAGGGCTCAACGTCGAGCTCCCCGTCTGGATGAGCCATGGCGACGCGGTGACCGAGATGCCGCCGGGCTTCCACGCCCTCGCCTCGAGCGGCAACTCGCCGGTGGCCGCATTCACCGACGGCCACGGGATCTATGGGATCCAGTTCCATCCTGAGGTCGTGCACACCCCGAGCGGACGTGAGGTGCTGCGCAACTTCCTTTATCGCGTCTGCGGTTGCGACCCTTCGTGGACGGCCGGCTCATTCATTGCCGAGGCGATCGAAAGCATCCGTGCCCAGGTCGGGGATGGTCGCGTGATCTGTGCGCTCTCAGGTGGCGTGGACTCGGCCGTCGCCGCCACCCTCATCCACCGCGCCGTCGGCGACCAGCTGACGTGCGTGTTCGTCAACAACGGCCTCCTGCGCAAAGAGGAGTCCGAGCGGGTGCTGGCCGTGATGCACGGCAACCTCGATATGGACATCAAGTACGTCGACGCCACAGCGCGATTCCTCGACGCGCTGCGCGGAATCATCGACCCCGAAGAAAAGCGACGGATCGTCGGCCGGGAGTTCATCACGGTTTTCGAAGCCGAGGCCAAGAGCCTCGGGCACATCGACTTCCTCGCGCAGGGGACGCTTTATCCCGACGTGATCGAGTCCACCGCCCCCGATGTGTCGTCGACTGCCGTGAAGATCAAGACCCACCACAACGTCGGCGGGCTGCCGCCCGGCTTGCGATTCCAGCTCATCGAGCCCCTCCGCTATCTGTTCAAGGACGAGGTGCGCGCGGTCGGCATCGAGCTCGGCATGCCGGAGGAGATGGTGTACCGCCAGCCGTTCCCCGGGCCGGGCCTGGCGATCCGCTGCCTTGGAGAGGTCACCGCCGAGCGCCTGGAAATCCTGCGCAACGCCGATTGGGTCGTGGTGGACGAGATCAAGCATTTCGGCCTCTACCGTCAGGTCTGGCAATCCTTTGCAGTTCTGACGCCGCTCCAGACCGTGGGCGTGATGGGCGACTATCGCACCTACGCCAACGTCGTCGCTGTACGGGTCGTCAGCAGCGAAGATGCGATGACCGCGGATTGGGCCCGGGTGCCGTACGAGGTGCTGGCGCGGATCAGCAACCGGATCGTGAACGAGGTCAAAGGCGTCAACCGGGTCGTGTTCGACATCACGAGCAAACCGCCCGGCACCATCGAGTGGGAGTAGTCGGCGCCTGACTACCGGCGCGATCGTGATCCAATAACCGCCACTCATGAAAGTTCTTGTCATTGGGTCTGGCGCCCGCGAGCACGCACTGGTCTGGAAGTGTGTGCAGTCGGAGCTGGTCGAGCGCGTCTATTGCGCACCGGGCAATGGCGGCACTGGCGGCATGGCCCGAAACATCCCCATCGGCGCGGCGGACGTGGTGCGGATGGTCGAGTTCGCCAAGCGCGAGCGGATCGGCCTCGTCGTCCTGGGCCCGGAGGTGGCCGTGGACGCGGGGATGGGCGACGCGCTGCGCAAATCTGGATTCAACGTGTTCGGCCCCAATCGCGGCGCGGGCCGCATCGAGTCGAGCAAGTCCTTCGCCAAACAGCTCATGGCCCGGGCCGGCATTCCCACGGCCGAGTACGCCGTCTTCACCGAACCGGCGGCGGCTCGCGCCTGGGCCCGCGAGCACGAAGGCAAGGTCGCGGTCAAGGCGGATGGGCTCGCCCGAGGGAAGGGCGTGATCGTCTGCGCAAGCGTCGACGAGGCGAACGCAGCGATTGACGCGATGCTGGTCCAGAGCCGTTTCGGGCGCAGTGGCGCCACCATCGTGGTCGAGGAAAAGCTGCAGGGACCCGAGCTCTCCGTGCTGGCAATCACGGACGGGACCGACGTCATCGCCCTCGCGCCTGCGCGTGACTTCAAGCGTGCTCACAACGGCGACCGGGGACCCAATACCGGAGGCATGGGTGCGTACTCGCCGCCAGTCGGCGTGGATGCTGCGGTGCTGGACGACATCATGGGCACCGTGCTCCGGCCTGCGATCCGGGAGCTGGCGGATTCGGGCGACGAGTTTCGAGGCGTCCTCTACGCCGGGCTGATGCTCACGGCGTCGGGCATCCGCACGCTGGAGTTCAACGCCCGCTTCGGCGACCCTGAAGCGCAGGTCGTGCTGCCCCGCCTGGACTCGGACTTCGTCGCTCTTGCGCTGGCGGCGGCCAAGGGCACGCTGGCGAGCATGCCCGACCCGAAATGGGACCCCCGGCCGGCGGTGGGGGTGGTGGTGGCGTCCGCCAACTATCCCGAGGATGCTCTGATGAAGACCGGCTTCCCGATCCGCGGGCTGGCCGAGATGCCACGAGGCGTCCAGGTCTTCCATGCGGGGACGCGCTTCGAGCCCGGCCGTGGCCTGGTCACGGACGGGGGCCGCGTCGTGACCGCGGTCGCGCTCGGCGACACCGTGGTGGAGGCTCGCGATAAGGCGCTGGCCGGGGCGCGGCAGGTACGATTGGTACGATTCCAGGGGGCTTTCTTTCGTACTGACATAGCTGAGGAGGCGGTGTAGTGCAGCCAGTCGTCGGCATCATCCTCGGCTCCAAGTCAGATTTGCCGCTGATGGAGTCCTGCGTCAAAGTCCTCGACGAGCTCGAGTTGATGCACGAGGTCAAGGTCTGCTCGGCCCACCGGAACCCCAGAGGCGTCATGGAGTGGGCCACCTCGGCGCGAGAGCGCGGGCTGAAGGTCGTGATCGCGGCGGCGGGCGGCGCCGCGCATCTTCCCGGCGTCGTCGCCGCCTGGACTGATCTCCCGGTGATCGGCGTCCCCGTCCCGACACAGCATCTGGGTGGCGTCGACTCCCTGTATTCGATCGTGCAGATGCCCGCCGGGATCCCGGTGGCGACGGTCGCCATCGGCGAGGCGGGCGCCAAGAACGCCGCCTGGCTCGCAGCGCGCATCATCGGCATCTCGGATGGCGCGGTTGCGCAGCGGCATCTAGAGAAGCGAGCGGCTCTCGCCACGTGACCGCGAAGAAGGCGCCCCGCGTACGCCTGCTCGACACCACGTTTCGCGACGCCCAGCAATCGCTGCTCGGCGGCAACCTGCTCGGGGCCGAGATCGTTCCCGTCGCCGGCAAGATGGATGCCATCGGGTTTGCCGCGATGGAGGCGTTCGGCGGCGCCACCTTCGAGACGCAGGTGCGGCGGCGCGAAGATCCATGGGCTTACCTCCGCAAGCTGAACAAGGCGACGCCGAACACTCCGATCCAGGCCCTCATCCGCGGCCAGAACCTGGTCGCCAATCGCAACTTCGCCGACGACGCGGTCGAGCTCTTTATCAAGCACTCGGCCAAAAACGGCATCGACGTCTTCCGCGTCTTCGACCCTCTGAACGACCTCCGCAACATGGAGGCCGCGATCGGAGCCGCGCTCAAGGCCAAGAAGAGGGTGCAGGGCGCGTTGAGCTACGCAGTCTCCCCAGCCCACAGCATCGAGCTTTGGTGCTCGCTCGCGAAGGGACTGGTCGACATGGGCGCCCACGACATCGTCATCAAGGACACGTCCGGGCTGCTGAGCCCTCAGGCGACCTGGGAGCTGGTGACCGCTCTGAAGCAGACGGTCAAGGTCCCGATCAACGTCCACTCGCATTGCTCGAGCGGGATGGCGCCGATGGCATACATGGCCGCGGTCGAGGCGGGCGCGGACGTGCTCGACGTCGCCATGTCACCGCTGGCCTGGGGAACTTCGCAGCCGGCCGCGGAGAGCGTCATCGCGGCGCTGCAGGGTGGCGAATATGACACGGGGTTGGACCTCGACAAGCTGTGGGACGTCCAGCATGACGTCGAGTCGCTGAAGCGAGAGCACATCGCCGAGCTGAGCCCGGTGGCGGATCGCGTCGATGCCAGCATCCTCCGCTACCACCTGCCCGGCGCCACGCTGGAGGACATCCACCGGCAGCTCGACGCCCATGGCGCGGCTGACCGCCTGGCCGAGGTCTTGGAGGAGGTCAGCCGAGTCCGGCTCGAGCTGGGCTACCCGCCGCTGGTCGCGCCGATCCGGCAGATGATCGCGACGCAGGCCGTCTACAACGTCATCGGAGGCGACCGCTACGCGACCGTTACCCAGGAGCTGAAGGACTACCTGCAGGGGTTGTACGGACGGCCGCCGGTGCCGGCCGACCCAGAGCTCCGCCGCCTGGTCCTCGGCCGCGAAGAGCCGATCACGATCCGGCCCGCCGATTTGCTCGAACCGCAGGTCGAGGCAGCGCGGCAGCAGCTCAGGAAGATGAACCTGGATACGAGCGACGATTCGGTTCTCATCCAGCTTCTGTTTCCCAATCTCGCGATCGATTACCTGCGCGAGCCCGCGCGGTCCGACGGCGAAAAAAAGCGGCCCGCCCCTGTGAGCACGGCCCCGCCCACACCGGCGCCCGAGCCGGCGCCGGCAACCCTGGCTGCCGCACCGCCGGTCACGGCTGAGTTCGACGTCGAGGTCGACGGCGAGGTGTTCAAGGTTCGCGTCAGCGGCGCCGGCATGACCGTCATTCCAGGCACCGGAGCGGCCGCGGGCTCGGCGCCACCTGCGAGTCCCGCGCCGCCTCGGTCCGGCGAGGGCACGGTGATCGCGCCGATGCAGGGCTTGATAGTCAAGATCCCCGTCCAGGCAGGCGACGCCGTCAAACTCGGCGACGTGGTGGCCGTGCTTGAAGCGATGAAGATGCAGAACGACATCGTCACCACCGTGGCCGGCACCGTGCGAGAGGTCTACGTGAAAGAAGGCGAGGTCGTGAGTCCCAACCAGCCTCTGCTCGCGGTGGGATGAAAAACAAGCTCTTTACAAAAGTCCTGGTCGCCAATCGTGGCGAGATCGCAATTCGCGTCATGCGCGCGTGCCGGGAGCTGGGCATTGCGACCGCGGCGGTGTATTCGGATGCGGATCGAAACGCGATCCACGTTCGGTACGCCGACGAGGCGCATCACATCGGCGGCGCGTCACCGTCCGAGTCGTACCTTCAACTCGATCGCATCGTCAAGGTCGCTCACGACTGCGGCGCCGAGGCGATCCATCCCGGCTACGGCTTCCTGTCCGAAAAGGCCGCGTTTCCCGACGCTTGCGATGCGGCCGGGATCAAATTCATCGGCCCGCCCGGCTCGGCCATGCGCGCACTGAGCTCGAAGCTCGCGGCGCGCAAGCTCGCCGCCGATAACGGCGTCCCGGTCACTCCCGGAAGCGGCGCGATCTCCGATCACGCCGCGGCTGTCGCCGCGGCCAAAGAGATCGGCCTGCCCGTTCTGGTCAAGCCGTCGGGCGGAGGCGGCGGGATCGGCATGAAGGTGGTCGAATCAGAGCGAGAGCTGGCGGGTGCGATCGAAAGCAGCGCGCAGGCGGCCCGCTCAGCGTTTGGCGATCCGACGATCTACATCGAGCGGTACGTGCGTAAGCCGCGGCACGTCGAGATCCAGGTCATTTGTGACCGCGAGGGCAATGCGGTCCACCTAGGCGAGCGCGAGTGTTCAATCCAACGCCGCCATCAGAAAATCATGGAAGAGACTCCGTCCCCGGCAGTTACCCCTGAGATCCGCTCCGCCATGGGCGAGGCCGCGCTCAGAGCCGCCAGGGCGGCGGGTTACGTCAATGCCGGAACGGTGGAGTTCATCTTCAGCGAAGGCGAGTTCTACTTCCTCGAGGTCAACGCGAGGCTCCAGG
>WNFG01001232.1_pt1 | contig 21623 bp, 16 predicted proteins | sample 5400431 | NCBI WGS metagenome assembly WNFG01 (sample SAMN13153346, study PRJNA577476) | soil metagenome | isolation source: 120 cm saprolite under Douglas fir tree site 2 hole 3 replicate 2 | place: USA:California | collected 2015-04-18 | reverse complement strand
CGCCGAACGGATTCGTGGCGCTAGCGGAGTTTGACACGCCTGCGTTAGGCGGCAACGGGGACGGACAACTCGATAGCCGCGATCCCCTATGGACAACACTTCTTCTTTGGATTGACGCAAATCACGACGGCCGTTCACAGCCAAGTGAATTGATAACGCTGGCAGAGGCCGGCGTTCAGTCCATCGATCTTCATTACATTCGGTCCAACTACACCGACGACAATGGCAATATCTTTCGGTTCAGATCCAAGGCCTTAGTCCGCAGTCCGAATGGCAAGTTGCACAACGCCAAGATTTACGACGTGTTTCTCTCAACTTCTGTTACTGGTAGTAACGGCGTGCCCTAAATCCTATCTCGCTGCTGCAGTCGGCTATGGTCGGCGTGGGAGCACGTGACGCTGTGGGAACACGTGACGCTAATGGTGCACGGCGCGGTGGCGGGGTGCGACCTGCGCATCGTCGTTGACGATCGTGCAGATCGCGGGCGCGACCCGCATTTCTCACAGGATGGCTTGAACCTGGTAGCGCCGCCGCTTCGTCGAGAGCCTTCTCCCCCCGCGGTTTTTTGCGGGGGGAGAAGGTGCCGAAGGCGGATGAGGGAGGCGCTGAGCAGCATGTTTCTTACTCCTCATGGACTGGCGCTGCATCCTGCCAAGCGCCCCCTCATCCGCCTGTCGGCACCTTCTCCCCGCCAAGAAACCGCGGGGGAGAAGGCTCTCGACGGGTTCAGGCTGCCGAGGATTCCAGGGAGAGCGTGAGAAATGCGAGTTAGTCCCGAGTTAGTCCTCGAGCAACTCCTCCAGCTCCTCCACGGTGAATTGCTTGACCAATGACGGATCGTCGGCGCGGATGACGTCGTCGGCCAGTTGGGCCTTGCGGGCGATCAGGGCGTCGATCTTCTCTTCGACCGTGCCACGGGTAATCAGCTTGATCACCTGCACACCCTTGTTCTGGCCGATGCGGTGAACGCGGTCGGTGGCCTGGTCCTCGCGGGCCTGATTCCACCAGCGGTCGTAGTGGATGACCACCGAGGCGCTCGTAAGATCGATGCCGAGGCCTCCGGCGCGGAGGCTGGCGGTGAAGACGCGGCAGTCGGGATCGTCGTGGAAACGGGCGATCTCGGCGCCACGAGCGCGCGTCATCCCCTTGATGGAGGCGAAACCCACCTCCCGGCGATGAAGCTCGCGCTCGATGAGCTCCAGCATCTTCAGGTACTGGCTGAAGACGACCACCTTCAGACCGCTGCTCATGCACTCATCGAGCAGCTCCAGAAACAGCTCCCACTTGCCCGACGTCACGTTGGCGTCGTCGAAGCCCCCGCCGGCCGACGCGGGGTGATTGCAGATCTGCTTGAGGTAGTTGAGGGCGGCGAAGACGTGGACGTACGACACAGCCGTCCCGGCCCGGAGCTGCGCCCGTAACGGCTTGGCACGCGCCTCGATCACGCGTCGGTAGAGCGCCCGCTGCTCCGGGGTCAGCTCGCAGTAGCGCTTGTCGACGATCTTCGGAGGCAGCTCGGTCAGCACCTGCTGTTTGGTGCGGCGAAGAACGAACGGCCGCACCAGCCGCTGCAACGTGGCCCGATCCTCGACGCGGCGCGACAGGTACCCGGGGACCACGACGTCGAGCAGCGTCATGAGCTCGCCCTCGTGATTCTCGATCGGCGTGCCGGTCAGTCCGATGGCGATGCGCGTGTCGATGGACCGTAACATCTGATGGGTGGCGGTATCGGCATTCTTGATCGTCTGCATCTCATCGAGCACGAGGAGCTCGAAGCGCCGGTCTCGAAACTGCTCGTTGCGGCTGCGAACCATGCCGTACGACGTCAGCGTGACGTCCGGCCCGGCGTCGTAGCGCGCGAGCTTGTCCCGCCAGTGATCGAGCACCGAAGTCGGGCAGACCACGAGCACGCGTGCTCCTGGATTCGTCAGAGTGACGGCGCGGATGAGGGCGATGGCCTGGTGCGTCTTGCCGAGGCCCATGTCGTCGCAGAGAAGAGCGCCGAAGCCGTTCTGCTGCAGAAGCCACAGCCAGTGATAGCCGGTCTGCTGATAACCATAAAGGTCCATGCCGAACGACGCGGGCGGCGGCGCGTCGCCGGCGCCCGGGAGCTCGTCGAACACCCGGAAGATCTGCTGACAGGAAGCATCGCCGCGAAAGACGGCCCTGCCGCGCAGCGAGCCGCGGATGCGCAGGAGCTCGAGCTTGGTGACCAGCACCCGGCCGCGCGGCCCGAGCGTCGCGTCATCCAGCCATTCGAGCTGCTCGTCAGCGACATCGATCCAGATGTTTCCGCGCACCAGCGCACGAACGCCGGCGCGCCGCGCCAGCGCGAGATCGCCAGCGCGCACGAGGTCCCCGCCGGCCTCGAATACGATGTCGACTTCGAGCAGGTTGTCCGCGGCCGGCGAGAAGTCGAACACCACCTCGCCGTCGAGCCGGTGCGGCTGCGCGTTGCGAACCACGTCCGGTGCCAGAGAGGCCGGCATCCCCGCGAGCTCCTCGCGGTGCGCTTCGACGAACGCGAAGGCATCCTCCTCGGCGATCAGCGTCTCACGGTCGAGAGGCAGTCCGGATGATGGCCGGACATCGAACAATGAGGTCTGTTCCGTCTTCCATCGCTCGGCAAACATGGGAGAGACCGCGCCCGCCGAGGCGAAGCGTCCCGGTAGGAAAAAGAACTTCCCGAACCGGGGCAGCTTCTCGCGGAGATGAACCGTCTGCCCCTCGAGCAACACCGGGATGAACCGCAATGCCCGCTCGGCCGTCAGCTCGATGCGCAGCGACGGAGTGAGGGACTGAGGCGCGACCTCGAAACCGCCGGCCGCCGCGATAGCGCCTCCACGGGCGGTGATGACGTGTTCGACGGCGCCAGCCGGCAACGCCACCGTGGCCTCGCCCGTGGTATCGCCAGCGATCAGATGGAAGCGGTCGTCGCGTTGCTCGATACTGACTCCCTCACCGTCCGGAAAGCGGGAGAACATTCCGCGCGCCCAGCGATACCAGGGCGAAGCCTCCCAACGGAGGCGTGCCGAGGCGGCGCCACGCTTCAGAAGCTCCCCTTCCTGGCTGGTCATGGTGAGCTTGCGCAGAAGCGTCTCCCGGGGGTCGGATTCGGTACCCATGTCGAGCGGACGCCCCTCACCGGCCAGCTCGAAGCCGACAGCACGCCAGAAGCTCGACTCGAAACGTTCCGCCAGGAGGATGCCATCGGGATCGACGCAATGATTCAAAAGCGCGCCGATGTGCCAGCAGAGGCTGTCGATCGGCATCTCCGGTAAGCAGGTACAGCGTGCATGCGAGACTCCGGCGGAACTCATAACGGCGACCGTCATGTAGCTGCGCCGGCGGTTCTCGGTGACGTTCGCCGCGTACGCCGATCGGAAGAAAAGCGGAGAGGTTACGACTAAACTCGCGGCGTGTTTCTCGAGGGTTTGCAGGGTCGCCGGGGTGAATGACCTGTGCAAGTGTTCCGGGAGCATTCGCGAGCCGCCCAGTGTAGCAGTGCCGCGCGCCGCCTATCGGTGGCGGCGGCGACGTCGACGGGCGCAGCGGCCTGAACTTGGCGCTATGGAGCGCTGGCGTCAGGCGCCACCACCCTCAATGCGCCCAAGAAGCCGGAGAAATCCGTCGAGGATGGTGAGGGGATGGGGCGGGCAGCCGGGGATGAACAGGTCGACGGGGAGCATGCTTTCTGCGCCGTCGTGCTGCTCGGGGTGACTGGCGTAGATGCCCCCGGAAATGGCGCACGCGCCCACGGCGATCACGATCTTCGGGTCGGGAATGGCGTCGTACGTCTTGCGCACCGCCAGCCGCATATTCTCGGTGACCGGTCCCATGACGATCATCCCGTCGGCATGCCGCGGAGAGGCGACGTATTGGATGCCGAAGCGGCCGCTGTCCCAGCCGATCGTACCGAGGACGTTGACGTCGGAGGCGCAGCCGTTGCAGTCGCCGGCGCTCACGACGCGGAGCTTCAGCGACCGTCCGAAAAGACGGCGGAGCTTCGCGTCGAGCGCATCGGCGAGTTTTCGCTCCTCCCCCGCCAGAAGGTGGAGATCCGCGCGCGTGCGGGTGGCCAGGCGATAGTCATCGGTGAATGTGATCGCACCCTCCGGACAGGCCGACTCGCACTCCGGGCAGAAGATGCAACGCCCGAGATCGAGGGCCACGGTTCCGCCGGCAACCGTGATGGCGTCTGTCGGACAGGCGTCGGCGCAGACGCGGCAACCGTCCGGGCAACGGGTGGGATCGATGCGCGGCACACCACGGAAATGCGCCGGCAACGGCGGAGGCGGCCCGTCGGGATAGCGCATCGTCCGATGGCCCTGTCGCGCGCGTGCCAGCAGTGCTTTCAACATGGGAAGGCAGAAGGCAGAAAGCAGAAGGCAGAAGTGATCTGCGTCTGTTTCACCTTTCCTCGAGATTGAAAATCGCCGCGAACGTTACGAAATCTCATCCTTCTGCCTTCATCCTTCTGCCTTCTGCCTTTCACAGGTCGTGGCCGCAGTACGACAGGTTAAAGCTCTTGTTGCAGAGCGGGAAGTCGGAGATCTGGCCGTTGCGCAGCGCGAGCGCCACACCGAACCAGTTGTGGAACGACGGGTCGGTGATCTTGTAGCGCGCGAACCGGCCCTCGGCATCGGTGATGGCAACATGACAGATCTCGCCGCGCCATCCTTCGGTGAGAGAGGCGACGATCGCGTCAGGCGCAAGCGATTCCGTCACCTCCATGCGGATCGGTGTCGCCGGGAGCGTATGCAACTGCCGCGCGACGAAATCGGAGGAACGCTGCAACTCCAGCCAACGAACGAAGGCACGGGAGTTGACGTCACCGTGATGGGCGGTCATCACCGGAATGTGGACGAAGCGGTAGATGCCAAAGGGAAAATCATGGCGGACATCGATGCTTCGGCCGCACGCGCGCGCCGCAACGCCCACCATCCCGATTTCGTCGCTGGCATCTGTCTCGACGGTACCGGTGTTCTCGAAGCGCTCGATGACGCTCGGCGTCGTCCAGAGGAGCCCGGCCGACTCGACGGTGTCCCGCGTCGCGGCCTGCAACCGTTCCGTGAGCGTGGCGATCCGATCGGTGGGCAGGTCGAACATAACCCCGCCTGGGCGGACGAAACCGCGGCCGAAGCGCGAGCCGCAGAGCTCCGCGGTGAGGTTCAGATAGTCGCCGCGGGTGCGCCCGCAGGATGCGGCCGCGGGCAGGTAGGCGACGTCGCCGCTCAGCGCGCCGAGATCTCCCGTGTGATTGGCGAGCCGTTCGAGCTCGAGCGCGATGCCGCGCAGTACCTGCGCGCGGGCCGGCACTCTCGTGCCTGTCAGTGCTTCGATCGCCTGGGCGTACGCGAGCGTGTGGCCGATGGTCGAGTCGCCAGCAGCCGTCTCCATATAGTGGATGGTCTTCGCGGACGGCCCGCCGATTAGCGCCCGCTCGATCCCGCGGTGCTGGTAGCCTAGGGCGATCTCGAGATGGAAGACATGCTCGCCGTGGCACTGGAACCGGAAATGCCCCGGCTCGATGACGCCCGCATGGACCGGCCCTACCGCAACCTCGTGGACTTCGTCGCCTTCGACGCGGAAGAAGTCCGTTACTCCAGGCACTGGCTCGCCGAAGACCTCGTGCCCCGGACGCCACGACTGTTGGAATCGGAGCGGTTTCAGCCACGGATGACCAACCGGCTCGACGCCGTACTGTTCGGCGATCTCACGTTCGAAGAGCTGGACCTGAGGACACTCCGGCGTTAGCGACTCGAAGCAATCCTCGGTGATGCGGCTCCGGACGAAACCGAGCTCGCTCCGCGTGTCGTCCGCAAGGACCGCGACCAGCTCGATCCCATCCACGACGATCCGCGCGAAGTACGACGCGACACGGCAATCGTCGCGGACAGCATCGAGGACGGCGGTGCGGAACGCGGCGAGCGGGACAAGCGGCACATCGGCAAGCGGTGCCGGTTCCGCGTTGCGCCGCGTGAGGAGCGTACCGTTCATCTCAGGAGCCTCCCAGCAGCCGTGCGGCGGCGTGGAGTAGCGTCAGGATCCACCCCGGAATCCAGACGCCCATCATGACCACGAGTGCCAGGCTCGCGATGATGGGAACGGTCTTGAACGCCGACTCGCGGAAGCTGCGCCCATCGGCATCCTCGGGGGGCTCTCCCTGCACCACCGCGAGCACGGTGCTTCCCATCCCGATGAAGATGATCGCGAGAAGAATCAGATATAGCGCTCCGACGACGTAGCGGTGCGCGTCCATCGCGGCCGTGAGGACCGACAGCTCGCTCACAAACGGCCCGAACGGAGGCGAGCCGGTAATGGCGAAAAAGCCTGCCAGAAAGAGGCCGGCTGAAATCGGGAGTCGCCGCAGGGCCCCCGTCACGTCCTCCAGCCGCTTGCTCTTGAAGGCGCGATGGATGTTTCCCGCCGCGAGGAAGAGCACCCCCTTCGTGAGGGCGTTGTTGACCGTGTGCAGAAGCGCCGCGAAGATCCCTGCGCCACCGATCCCGATACCGAGCACGAGGATGCCCATGTGCTCGACGCTGGAGTACGCGAGGAGGCGCTTGAAGTCGCGTTGGCCGACCATGAACGCCGCCGCGGTGGCCATGGAGAGCAGACCGAAGACGACCAGGAGCTGGCGCGCGAAGACTCCCTGTCCCGCGGCATCGGCGATGCGGTAGACCCGGAGCAGCGCCAGAAAGGCGCATGTGGTCATGCCGCCCGCGAGAAGCGCGCCGACCACACCGGGCGCTTCGCCGTATGCATCCGGCTTCCACGTGTGGAGCGGAGCCAGTCCCATTTTCGTGCCGTAGCCGACGAGGAGGAAGACGAAGGCGGTCCTTACCCAGGGAGCCGGAAGGTGCGCCGCTCCTTTGACGAGATCCCGGAAGAGGAGCGTCGGCTCGCCGATGCCGAGGCGGGCACCGTACGCGAGGAACAGCGTGCCGAGCAGCGCCAGGGCGATGCCGACCGAGCCGATCATGAGGTACTTCCAGGTCGCTTCCAGCGATCGCTGGTTTTGATTGAAATAGAGGAGCACCGCGGTCGCAAGCGTCGTCGCCTCCATCGCCACCCACAGGATCGTGAGGTGCTGGGCCAGTGCCACGAGGCTGGTCATAGCCAGGAAGAAGAGCAGCGCCGTGCAGAAGATCCGGTTCGGCCGTTCCGCCCGCAGGCGTAGATACCCGATGCAGTAGAGCGCACAGATGCAGAAAATGGTCGACACGACGAGAAGCACCAGCCGGCCGAGCGCATCGAAACGGAGCCACTCCGACGCCAGCCCGGCCTCGCCGTTCGCGATCACCGCCGTCGCGAGCGCCAGGTGGAGCACGGCCACGATCGCCACGATCCACGGCCGCGGGCGATCCGAGGGCAGCAGGAACGCGGCCAGGGCGCCGATGAGCGGAACGACGATGAGGTACACGGCCATCCTTACTCTCTGAGGCGCGACAGACGTTCGGTATCGAGCGAGGAGAACTCGCGTTGGATGTGGTTGAGGACGATCCCCATGACGAAGATGCCGACGAGGAGATCGAGGAGCACGCCGACTTCGACGATCATCGACTGATACAGCAGCAGGCCGAAGACGTAGATCCCGTTTTCGAGCACAAGGTAGCCGGTGACCTGTGAGATGGCCTTGCGCCGCGTGGTGAGACCGAGAAATCCCGAGAAGAGCGTGGCCAGCGACGCCGGAACGAAAAGGCCGGTGCGGTCGGCGGCCGCGAGCGGCAGGTGGTCCGCGAACAGAAGCGCCAGCGCCGTGCCGGCGGCACAGAGAAAGAGAGTCGGCACGAAGCCGAGGTACGGCTCCACTTCGTGACGGATATGGACGTCGCGCAGCGCCTTCATCAGAAGGCCGGGGATGACGACGCCTTTGATCGCCGCGGTGGCGATGACCAGCAGGACCAGGCGCACGGTTGCCTGCGACTCGACAAAGAACGGCAGCACGCCCAGCAGGAGCCCCTGCAGCGCCACGCCCCGGATCGCCGAACGGAGGTTGGCCGTCCCGAGAATGAAGAAGTTCGTCAGGAGCAGGAGGATCAGGATGGAGTCGGCAATCGGCGGCAACGGTCTCACCTCAGAACGAGCACGACGGCAAAACCGGCCACGAGGCTGGCGGCGATGAGGAGTTGCGGAACGCGCACGAGGCGCAGGCGGGCCATGCTGCTCTCGACGAGCCCGATGACCACCCCGATACCGAGCACCGCCCCCAGCGTCGCCGCCGCGTCGATGAGCGGATTTCCCGTCCGCGGCAGCGCCACGTCCGCGATGAGCGCACTGAAGACGAACAGCTTCAGCGCGCTCCCATAGAGAATGAGCCCGAAGGCCGGGCCGCTGTGGTCGAGCACCATCACCTCGTGAATCATCGTCAGCTCGAGGTGGGTGTTCGGATCGTCGAACGGTACGCGAGAGTTTTCCGCGAGGAGCACGATGAACCAGCTCGCGATGATCAGCACGAGCGCGGCGCTCGCCTTGCGCCAACTGGTGCCGTCGACGGTGAGCAGTTGGGAAAGCGACAGCGAGCCCGAAATGCGGGCGAGCGCGAGCAGGCCGAAGAAAAGCGCCGGTTCCGCCAGGGCTGCGAAGGTGATCTCGCGCGCAACGCCCATCCCTTCGAACGCGGAGCCGGTGTCGAGCGCCGCTGCCGTCGTAAAGAATCGCGAAAGCGCGAAGAGGTAGACGAAGAGAATGAGATCGCCGGTGAACGCGAGCGGCGCGTGCGGTCCGGCCAGTGGCAGCAGCAGCGACGCCAGAAGCGGAACGACCACGGCGACGGCGGGACCGGCCAGGAACACCCACGTCGTCGTGCTGCTGAGGACCGTATCTTTCCGGAGCAGTTTGACGAGGTCGTAGTACGCCTGCAGAAGAGGCGGCCCGCTTCGCCCTGCAACGAGCGCCTTGGTTCGGGTGATGACGCCCAGCAGCAACGGCGCCGTGAGAACGACCAGCAGGAGTTGCAGAACAGCGGTCATCGGGCACTCCAGGCCAGAAGCGCGACGAGCGTCACCCCGAGATACAGGAGATAGAGCTGCATGCGGCCGTGCTGGAAGTAGCGGGCAAAACCGAGCACCCATCGCGCGCCGCGGAGCGTTGGTAGCAGGGCCCGGTCGAGGACTGTGTCAGGGATGTGGCTCTCGAACGCTGCCGCGAAGGGAAAGAGCGTGAGCGGGCGCGGCGTGTGGATGACCGGCCGCATCGCCCAGCCGAAGAGGCCCACCACGCCGCGCGCGGTGGACGACGCCGTGTACTGCATCCGCGCGTTCGGTGCCGCGTAGCCGCAGTCCCACGTCAGAGCGGTGGCCGCGCGGCGGGTCACCGCGAGCAGCGCGAGGACCGCGGCGATGGCAATGCCTGCGATGACGAGCGCCGACGTCTGGATCGGCTGCAGCAGCGCGGTCAACGTCGCCGGCATCGGCAGTCGTGGTGCCGCGGCATGAACGGCGCGGCCGAGGAGCGGCCCGAAGAACGCCGGCACGAGGCCGATCGCGGCGCACCCGAGAATGAGCGGCACCGTGGCCGCCCGCATCGTGGCCGGAACTTCACGCGCGTCCGACGCGGCTGTCGAGCGCGGCGCGCCGAGGAATACCGTACCGAATGCCTTAACGAAACAAGCCAGCGCAAGCGCGCCGGTGAGCGCGAGGGCCGGTACGACGAGGATGAGAAGGAGCGCCGGTCCGCCGTGTGGAGAGCTGGTAATACTCGTGAAGCCCGCGACGTACAGGAGCCACTCGCTCACGAACCCATTGAGCGGTGGGAGTCCGGTGATGGCCACGGCGCCGATGAGGAAGGCCGCGGCCGTCCATGGCATCCGCCGCGCCAGGCCGCCCATGCGATCGATCTCGCGCGTGTGTGCGCTGTGAATGGCCGCCCCCGCGCTGAGGAAAAGCAGCGCTTTGAAGAGGCCGTGGTTCCAGACGTGGAGCAGCGCCCCCGCGTAGCCGAGAACCGCGAGGAGCGGCTGACCGTGCGTCTGCGCGACGACGCCGATCCCGAGCCCGGTCACGATGATCCCGATGTTCTCGATGCTGTGATACGCGAGCAGGCGCTTGAGGTCGTGCTGCGCGATCGCGAACGCCACGCCGAGAATGCTCGAGGCGATTCCGGCCAGCAGCAGCGCCGTACCGAACGCCGATGGCACCGCGTCAAAGAGCGAAAGGAGGCGCACCAGCCCGTACACGCCCATCTTGATGGCCACCCCCGACATCACCGCCGAGACATGACTCGGCGCCGCCGCGTGCGCGCCGGGCAGCCAGATGTGAAAGGGCATGAGCCCTGCCTTGATGCCGAAGGCGATGAGTGCGAGACACAGCAGAGCGTGCCCTGCCGGGAGCGCGCCTGTCCCGGCGGCGAGCGGCACGAACGCCCAGGTGTGCGTAACGCCGTGGAGGAGCACCACGATCGCGAAGAGCGCCAGTGTGGCCACATGGCTCGCGGTGACGTAGATCCACGCCGCGTTTCGGCTCTCTGCCAGCTCGTGCTCGGTGGCGATGAGAAAGAAGGACGACACCGCCACGATCTCCCACGCCGCAAGAAAGAGAATCGTATTCGCGGCGCACATGACCAGCGCCAGCGCCCCTGTCATGAGCCCGAAAAACGCCCGGACGTAGCCCGCACGCGTTCGTGCGGCGGGCCAGTAGCGATCGGCATAGAGCCCCCCCGCGCCGGCCAGCAGGAACACCGGCGCCGCGAAAAACGCGGAGAGCGCATCGACGCGAATGGCCAACACGCCGCCGGGAATGTGCCACGGGAGCGAGAGACCGGCCGCGCCCCCTGTGAGACCCAACACCGCGCCGATGACACCAATCGCACTGCCGGTGACGATGAGCACGGTCGTCGCGGCGCTCGCCCGCCGCGTAGCCAGCGAAGGGAGGCCGCTGGCCATGCAGAGGGCCACGCCGGCGATCACGAGGATCGCGCTCACCGCGACGCTCCCACGTGGGGGAACACCACCACCCAGGTCACGCTGGCAAGTAGCGCCACAAAGATATAGAGAAGGTAGAGTGACAACCGTCCCTGCTGAAGCCAGCGAAGCCACATCGCCCGCGCCGCCCAGCGTGCCGCGGCCGGTTGCAGGATGCGATCGGCGAATGGCTCGTCGATATCGACGCTGAATGTCGCTGCCGCCGGGTAGAGCGCCGTCGGCGCCGTCACGCGAAACACGGGGCGCAGAAACCTGGGAAGAAGCCGGCTCGTGAACCACTCCGAAAGCGAGCCCGCGGTGTATTGCATCCGTGCGGTCGGCTGTGCGTAACCGCAATCCCACGTCGCTCGCCGCGGACTCCTGCGCGTGGCCGCGAAGAGAGCAACCACGGCCAGCGCTGCGGCCACAACCGCCGCCTGCAGCGGCACGCTGATCGCGCGAAGAAACGGCGCAATGACCCCACGGACGCCTGTGACCGTTTCGAGCGCGCCGGCGGTGATCGTTGGAAACACGCCGAGCGCGATGCAGGCCACCGCCAGGACGACGAGCGGCGCCCGCATCAGGAAGGGTGCTTCGTGAGCGTCTGCGGCCGCCTCGCTGCGGGCGCTTCCGAGAAACGTCGCCCCTGTAAGCCGGACAAAGCAGACCACCGCGAGCGCACCGGCGAGCGCGATCACGGCTGCCGCAAGCGTGGCGATCCCTCCCCGTAGCGCCTCACGAATCAGACCCAGATAGACGAGCGATTCGCTCACAAATCCATTGGCGCCAGGGAGCGCCGCGGCGGCAACCGCCCCAATGACGAAGACCGTTCCGGTCACCGGCATGTGGCGAAGGAGTCCGCCCATCCGGTCGATGCGCCTGGTGCCTACGCCGTGGAAGACGCTGCCGGCGCCGAGGAAGAGGAGCCCTTTGAAGAGACTGTGATTCCAGACGTGCGCGATGGCCGCGGCAAGGCCGAGCGCCGCGAGCGCGCGAACGCCCGTTGCCCGCCCCACGACGAACAGACCGACGGCGACGATGATGATCCCGACGTTTTCGATGCTCGAGTACGCGAGCGCCCGCTTCATATCCGCCTGGGTGATCGCCAGTCCGATACCGGCCAGCGCACTCGTCAGCCCGAGGATGATGAGCAGGCCACCCCACCACACCGGCGGCCTGGGCAGCAAAAGAATGATCCGGATGATTCCGTACACGCCAACCTTCAGCATCGCTCCGGAGAGCAGCGCAGATACGTGGCTCGGTGCATTCGCATGTGCGCCGGGCAGCCAGAAATGCAGCGGGACGATGCCCGCCTTGAAACCGAACCCGACGAGCGCAAGAAAGAAAATCGTCGATGTGGTGATCACCCCCGCCGACGCGGCGACGGGACCGAGCAGGAACGTTCCGCGTTCGGCGCGCATGACCACGAAGAGCGCGAAGAGCGCCAGCGTGCCGGTATGCGTGGCGATGAGGTACAGCCACGCCGCCCCTCGCACCTCTCCATCCGTATCCTCGGCCGCGATCAGGAAGAAAGCGGCGATCGCCATCGTCTCCCACGCAACGAGGAAGAGCATGGCGTGCGCGGCCACGACGACGGTTGCCATGCCCGCCAGCAGCAGCCCCATGAAGGCGCGCACCCGGCCGGCCGACGCTTGATGCCGGGCCGGCCAGTAGCCGAGGCCGTAGACCGATGCCAGCGCGCCGAGGACGAAGATCGGAAGGAGAAACGCCGCCGCCAGTGGATCGAGGCGCATCGCCAGCAGCGCGTTCGGCAGTTGCCAAAGGGAGGCTGCGGCGGCGGTGCGGCCGGATGCCAGCGTACGGCCCGCGGCGCTGAGCCCGCCGGCGGCGCCGAGGAGCACGAAGGCGGTGCTGGCGTACTCGCCTGCCCGGCCGCGCGTGAGGAGTGCGGGCGCGCCGCTCACCGCCAGGAGAACGATGCTCGCGATGAGGAGCAGCACCGTCAAAGTGCCCCTTCCAGTGCCGCCGCGATCCGCACGATTTCCTCCGGGGAGGCACGCCGGCGAACGGCCTCACGGAAGGTTGCGTCCTTCAGGCCGTAAGCGAGTTTGGCGAGCATCGCCAGATGCATGTGGATCGTTGGGCAGATGAGGAGAAAGAGCGTGTCGATGGCCCGCCCATCCGAGGCGTGGAGGTCGAGCGAATTGGTGAGGAAGGAGAGGGCGATCACCGCATCCGTGGGGGCGAGGATGATCGGCGTCCGCACGTGCGGAATGGCGATGCCATCGCCGACCGGTGTAATGCCGAGCGTGTCGCGCGCCAGAAGGATGTGAAGGAGCATGTCGCGGTCGGCGTCGTCCGGGAGCGGCAGCAGCTCGACGATCGCCTTGATGATCGTCGCCAGGTCGGCTCCGCCGATCCGGTGGTGGACCCCGCCGGCCCGCAGCGCGTCTGCGAGCGAAGGCGTTCCCCCGTCGCGGCTGAATGCGCGCGGCGAGACCCCCATGTTGTGCTCCGTGGCCCACTCCAGCAGGTCCGACCGGTTGATCCGGTACTGCCCTCGGATCTTCTGTGCCGGCAGCGCCTCCTCTTCGATCCAGTCGTACACGCGCTCCTCGGCACTCCCGAGAAGTGACGCCGCTTCGCTGATGGTGAGCTTCACGCCTCCTCCGTCTGTTTCGCCCGCGAAAGCAGCGTCTCGGCGTCACCGATCAGACCAATCGCCTCGTCCGGCGTCTGTGCGGCGTGGAGCCCCTCGAGAAGAGTGGAGTCGGAGAACAACTTGATCGCACGCGAGAATGCCAGAAGTTGTCCCTGGACGGAACGCGCCAGGATCGTAGCGACGACCCGTGGACGGTGTCCATGCGGATCGAGGAAGTCGAGCGGCTCGCGAAGGACGGCCAGGAGGACCCGCTTACGTGTGAACCGGAAGGGGCGCGGATCGACAGGGTGAGGGAACGCTGCTCCTTCGAGGACCGCCGTCGAACAGATCTCCTCGCGATCGCGGATCGATCGGAAGAGCTGGTCCCGGTCGACGTGGGCATCGATCGACGCCTCTCGCGTCAGGAACGCAAGCAACTCGTCGCGCGACGCCGGCGTCACCGAGAGCCAGATGTTGTCCGGCGCCAGGAGCGGCGTGATGGCGATCTCGGACGCCGCGAACGCATCGAGCGCCCCGCGCTGCCCGTCGTACTCGACGCGGCGCACCTCTTCGGCCAGCCAGGTATCGATGTCCAGCTTCCGAAAGCGCCACTGCGCTCCCACCCGCATGGCCGGCAACTCGTTCCGGTCCAGCATCCGGTAGACCGTCTTCTCGGACACCATGAGGTACTCCGCCAACTGACGGATCGTCAGAATGTCCCCGGCGGTCTGTGTCTCCGGCACCGTGTGAGTCTAAGCACCGTGCCTTTGGCTGTAAAGGACAACGATGGACAATCATGGACAACACACGCCACGTTTGCCCACGCTGAGCGTTCGCGAAGCTTCGCGACGGAGTGGCGTCTCGCCGGCTGGCCCAGGGCGTCTCGCCCCCGCGTCTGCGGCGAACGTAGGGTTCTCCACCCAGTAGAAAAACTTGACTCTTCCCCGATCCCGAGGGAGCCTCGGTGCGTGAGGAGGTAAAGACTAATGTCTGACGACCACGATCCGCTCGCGGAAATCGAACGACTCGACCGATTCTTTGACGGTGATGAAGAAGGGGAACGTCCGATCGACCTCTTGCGCGACAAGGGCGTTTCGATCCCGGACGAGCACGACCTCGATGACGCCACGCTTCATACGAGACTCTGGGATCTCATCAACGCCATGGCCGCGGCCTGCGTGTTCGTCGAATCGACGAATCACCTGAGCGACCGCGAGCTGTACCGCTATCTCGTCGCCCACGGGCTTCGCGAAGAAACGCTTCTCCCCACCCCCGGCTCCGGCGGCGGATGGCACCTCAGCCCGATCGGCGAATGCAGTGACGAAGACACCGAGATCTACCTCCGCTACTACGCTGACGACGAAACCCGCGAGCGCTGGCACCGCGACTTCCACGCAACCCTTCCGCCGAAAGAGAAACCACCATTCGACCGCGATCGGTTGCTCCCGGTGCAGGATTTTTCGGTCGACGAAGAGATCCAATGATGAGGAAGGGAATGAGGCAAAACGACAACCGGCTCGCTGTATTCGAAGGTCGTCAGATTCGAAAGGTGCTTCATGAGGGCGAGTGGTGGTTCTCGATCATCGATGTGGTCGAGGCATTGGTGGGAGGAGACCGTCCTCGGAAGTATTGGAACGACCTGAAGAAGAAGCTGTTCGACGAGGGCTACGATCAGTTGTCCGAAAAAATCGGACAACTGAAAATGCCGTCCAGCGACGGCAAGCTCTACGAGACCGACTGCGCCAACACCGAGACACTCTTCCGAATCATCCAGTCCATTCCCTCGCCGAAGGTAGAACCGCTCAAGCGCTGGCTGGCGCGCGTCGGCAAGGAACGCATTGATGAGATCGAGAATCCCGAGCTGGCCATGAGCCGGATGCAGGAGCTCTACGAAAAGAAAGGCTACCCCAAGGAGTGGATCGACAAGCGCCTCAGAGGCATCGCCGTCCGACAGGACCTCACCGACGAGTGGAGGAATCGCGGCGCTTCGACCAGCGCGAAGTTCGCCATCCTGACCAACGAGATCATGCAGGGGACCTTTGACCTCCCTGACCATGTTACCGAGGCGACGACCATGACACTGCATCGTGGTTTCTGCACGTGACGCGAGATTTCTTCCAAAACCGTGCGGCTGCCCCGAGAGAACAAGAGCTTGCGCTTCCTAACATCGAGAGCCCTTCTCCCCCAGCGCTTTTCAGCTGGGGGAGAAGGTGCCGAAGGCGGATGAGGGGGCCGTGCTTGCCGCGCTCTCGCCGGCATCCACGAAGAGGATTGACCGATGAGCAGGACCGTCAGCGACGAATACCCTGAAGTTACGCTGCTGCTACGCCACTGGAGCAACGGCGGCAGCGCGTTACCGGCTGTGAAAAAGCTGGTTGCGTGCGGCTACGCGGACGACGCGGCAGCCGTCGCGCGCCTGGCGTTGCGAGCGCCGGATTGCGCCGATCTTGAGGCGTTGGAAGCAGCAATCGCGCAGGCCGCGAACATATCTGACGGCTGGGTGAGAGCGATCGAGGAGTTCGCGAATCATCCCAGCGAAGAGCGATGGAATGAGCTGATGCGCTTCGTCCCCGTCGAGGAGCACTATCAGCGCCTCCGCTACACCCTTGCCCTTCTCCTCTCCCTTCATTGCGACGGCAACATTCTCTTTCAGTGCGCCACGAAGCTCGGAATGACCTCGGACGCGTTCGATCTCGCCCGAAGCGGTACAGTCGACCCGGAAGTGATCGAAGCGCGAGGTGACGGATCGCCGGCGCGTCCCGCCTGGTTAGGCCTGGCTGCCCTGGCCGCTTTCACGCGCAACGACCGGTGGTCGACCCTCCGCTATCTTCGCGAAGCGAGCCAATACGGAGAGAGCTCCGTCCTGTCGTGGGCCAGCATCTCTGAGATCCGGAGCGAGGCCGATGAGGAGCTCAACGAAGAGTTGGACCGGGTCGGGGTACCGCGAGTGTAGCGCGCGGGACGCAGCAAGATGCTCTGCATGAACCCGCGGAATGTACTAGCGATGTATATTGTGATGTATGCGAGGTCGCGGCTAACGATGATTCGGAAACAGGTTTATATCGAACCGCGTCACGAGCGCATGTTGAAGCGCCGCGCCAAACAACGTGGCGTGACGGAAGCCGAGATCATTCGTGAGGCTCTGGACGGCGTCGAGACCGTCGCGGTTGTCCGCAGGCAGGAGGTCGATGAGGTTGCCGCCCGGCAGGCTCTCAAGTTCATGTATGCGCTTTGTGACTCGCTTCGCAAAGCTCCCAGGGGCCGCACGTGGACGAGGGAGTCGCTCTACGGCGATCGGATCAGTCGATGGACGAAGTTCTGATCGACACTTACATTCTCGTCGATTCGAAGGTGTTTCACGAGGGTGCGTGGTGGTTCTCTATCATCGATGTGCCTGAGGTGAGCCCGTCTTCGCAGAGGGCTATATCGAAGTGTCCGAAAACATCGGACACTCGAGATGCCGAAACGGGATCCCGATTTGGGGCGAAGCCCTCAGAGGGGGGACAATTTGCGCCCCCTTGGAGTTTGCGACGGCTGAGCGGCCTCAGAGAACAGTCGCCTCGGAACCGGCACTTTCGACCAATCTTGTACGATCTGGATATGAGTCAGCGAGATGGAGACCACCCGAAACAATTGACGATTGCGCGCACGATTCACATTCCTGTTGCACTCCGCAAGAGGATCGCCCCGGATGCAGGGCAATGTGAACCGCAGTTTCGAGGGACAGGCTATCGCCTTGCTGCGCCGGCACTACGGAGAGGATGTCGACATCCCTCCGAGGCCGGACGGGATTCTTTCGCTGGCAGTTGCCAGTCTCGCCGATATTCCGGCTTCGGAACGTGACCTGCTCACCCGAAAGCTCGGGGAGCGAGGTCGATGAACAGTAATCGACACCTACACGTTGTCGGATCTGAGCCGAGGGAACCCGCACGTCAACCTGTTTTTCTTCGAACCCTTTACGCCGGAGGCGTGACGGACGGTAGCCAGTGGTTGAGCGCGAAGCGCGATACCACCGGCTAAACGACCAATAAAGTCTAGCACTCCGGAAGGCGTGCCGGAGAGTTCCAGCACGTCGGTCAGTCGACCTGCGCGACCTGCTCTATCGATGAGCTCCGCTATCCAAAGAATGAACGTGACGCCACTGCTTACCGAACTAGTCGACACCTGGCTTTACAATTGCGCCGCTTTTCATCAATGCAACGATTGCGCGGGAAACCAATGTAGAACTAATCCCGAGCTTCCCACCGATTATGTGCTGCATGCCCTTTGGCCAAAGACCTTTCGGAATCTCCTCCGCCACTGCCTTCAAGAGGTACCGCAGAGCGTCAGGTCTTTCCTCCCCTGGTAGCATACGGGCGCGAACTTCGTCCGCATCGCGAGGGATAGCGTTGATAAGTAACCGGACCTTCGCCTCCAGTCTATCTAGTGTGCCGGTCTCGGCCAAGGCTCTCAGAACAGCTGTTTGTATCGCATACTTTACATAGGCATCGCCAGAACCGGTCAAACGCTCCCGGGAAACGTCGAATTCGACTTCGTCACCGCCGCTAATATTCAGGTCCATCAACATCGACAGTCGGACGCCGGATTTAAAACGAAGAATCCTGCTAGTCCTGAAACTCCTCACGTTGAAGCCATTCACTGTCAGTCGGTTCCCGGAGTAGTCAGCGATAACAATCCTCGGATCTACACCGCCGGGTTTACCCTCCTGAAACTTAACGCGGCCGCCTTCCCTTTCCACGGACAGGTTGCCGTGGTCGTCCCGGCCAAAGAGGATTGCGATCAAACCCGAAAGTCGTTCGCTCCACCTCGACACATCAATGATGAGCGCCTCGTAGCCCATCGCGCGCAGCACATTCGTTGCATCAGGCGCAAGATTGTATCTCGCACGCCGGGGATCGGGAACGTAGAATTGATTCCGCGGGCCAAGAGATACCCGGATCAAATACCAGGGTTGAACGAGGAGCCATCGAAGATAACCCGCCGCTTCCGCAGCGAAACTTTCAAAGCGTGCCGCAATGTCCTGCCTGAGACGAATTCGAATCTCGGTGCCAGCCGCGGTACGATCACAGTCAGTCACAAATGCAAGCCCACCCAGCCTTTCAATCCGAACCAGCCGAGAACGCACGTCGCCACGTGGCGAAAACGCGCTAAGCGTTCTGACCTCTAGGACATCGGCAAGCATGAATACAGACACTATGCCAATACCAAATCTGGATATTGGTCTAAACGGCTCATCACTATTTTGAGTTCGGGCGAAGTTCCGCTTGAACTCGGTCGAGTGATAATAACTGTCGCCAAGCTTCAGAAAGAAATCACTCAAGACATGCTCGTCCATACCGATACCATTGTCGCCGACGGTTATCCACTTTCTTCCGAAGTCATCATCGCTGGACACCACCTCGATAGCGGGCGTGTAGTTCCCACCCCCGTCAACTCGCCGCCGCACGTCACAAGCGTCCAAAGAGTTTTGGACGAGTTCGCGAAGGGCTACGCCGGGGTGCGAATACAGTCGGTCTCCCATCAGCAAAGATATGATCGCAGACTGGTTTAGACGGAGCGACAAATCGCGATAGGAATAGCCAATAGAGTGAATCCGAGGCCGGACAGTTTGTGGCAAATCAATTGCGTATTGCTGCAAAACCGCATCCGGGTTGCGCTTGAGCGTTGCTATGGTGTCTCGTAGCTCTCTTTCGATCAAAGCGCAGAATTCGCGAACCGTCTTCTCGATCACCGGATGGTGACATTCAGCTGACACGACGACCTCATCTGCGCGAATGTCGATAGAGTGTACAGCCATATGCTTTTCCCATTCGCGCAATGACACCTCGCCACCGGGAAGCGATAGCGAAGCTATGCCGAGACTTTCGAAAAGAATGTTTGGGGTTCGCTCGCGATCAAAATCTAGGATGTCCGCCAGTCGCAGTACTGCCGCGCAGAATTGAGTGTTAACTTTGTATTGGGCGATCGTAAGATCTCGCGGGAATCGGTCTTCGTAAGCGTCGGTGGAATCGCTCAATACAGAAGCGTCCAGATTATGGCTAGCGCAGATATCAATCAGCCAGTTCTCAAACGACACGCCCCGAAATGCGAACAGATCTGGAAGGTTGGCGGCACTTGTAAGTTGCGAGAACATCTGTCTATAACGTTCCGGCGTAGCGTGCCTTGGGCGAAGATAAGCACAAAGCGCTGCCTCTTGAAGTTGAAAGATCACTGTCTCGGCAGCCAATCGAGCTCCCTCATCGAGATCGAGCAACCGGTGCCGTGCTTGCTCAAGGGCTGAGCAGACTTCCGGCCAATCTCGAAGACTGTCGTGGAACTCGGGTGTAGCCAAAATGCGCTCGCGTTCAGTCGATGTTAACGCCATGCCCATGTCGTGAAGGAACACCGAGTAAACTATGAATAAACACTCTAGGACAGAAAGTTGGTCGAGAATCTCAGGTGGAACAAGATAGTCGATCAGATGTAACAACTTCTTCGCGTGATCGCGGTTATGAAGTGTGAAGTTGCGAAATGGGCCCACTGCGACGAAATCAAGCATCGGTGTCGCCACGGATATAAACTGTTGAACCTTAGCCGCGACTCCGTCGTCGGGAGCGCTCTTCCTCCACAGGACTTTCAGAACCCCGCAGTCGTTTATGTTCACAGGCGCAGCAGGAATGATTGGCATAGCAAAGCCTCGTCGATTACAACCTTACAATCTCCCTACAAGCAGATCCGATGTCGCCACCGGGTTCTCGGATCGTCGGCGACCGAAAGGAAACATTTGCCATATCGTATCTCTTTTTCGTGGAGTCAGCTGTGCCAGCCTTTGCACGTTATTGGAGGTAGGGTCGGAGAACTCTCGACTTGGGGTCGTGATACGAGCCAGGCCTTCGTTTTCTGCTCCAAGCTAAATCACTGAACGAACGGCTCTTACCGCTTCCCGATGTCAGTGTCTCGGTGTCCATTCTCCGATGAGCTTCACCTTCGGCGCGTTGTCGGTTGTCGGTGTTCGGTTGTTGGAACAGACCTCTGCGTTCTCCATTAGGAACTGGTAGGAAAACGACAGGCCGAAATTCACGCACCCAGTCTCACTCCCTCCCGTCACATTTACATCCGGGAACTGCCGGACGTTCCGGGATCCTCCACCTCCGGATTAGCCGACTCCGACGGCGCCGGCGTGCCGCGAGCCTGCGCCATCTTCTTGCAGCGATGGAAGCTCTTCAACCTCTTGATCTCCTGCACGTGCGGCACGATGACAGCGTCGGCGGGTCGCGGGCGATCTGAGAACAGATGTACGCCTGCGCCGTGATGAGGGCGATGCGCTGGCGGCGGATGAGGTTCGTGCCGGAAACGCCGTTCCGCATTGTCCGCGGTTCATCCTCCACCGCCGTCCAGCGGTTGGCCTCGTCGCACAACTGATGCACCCCGTCGGCCGGCCTGACCGAGTGCCTGCGAGACGTTGTCGAGCACGCAGATGACGTTGATCGACGATTGCAGGATTGGATTGGGACGTGCGTCCAGGATTGCGCCTTCAAATCCGACCGAATCGCTGCGTGCGCGGGACGAGTCACACCGTGTACGGACCAAAACACACCGTGCACAAGCCGAAACACAGCGTGCATCGACCGAAACACAACGTGCGGGGCCGAAACGCCAGCGTGCACGAGCCGAAACACAGCATGCACGGGCCGAAACACACGGTGTACGGACCGAAACACAGCGTGCACGGGCCGAAACACAGCGTGCTCGGGTCGAAACACAGCGCGCACGGGCCGAAACACACCGTGCTCGGGCCGAAACACAGCGCGCACTGGCCGAAACACACCGTGCTCGGGCCGAAACACAGCGCGCACGGGCCGAAACACACGGTGTACTGACCGAAACACAGCGTGCACGGGCCGAAACACAGCGCGCACTGCCAAAACACAGCGTGTACGGACCGAAACACGGCATGCACGGGCCGAAACACAGCGCGCACTGCCAAAACACAGCGCGCACTGCCGAAACACACCGTGCACGACCGAAACTCACCGTGCGCGGCCGAAACACACCGAGCGAGGCAAAGGCGAGCTCACGATCGCTCTCCCTTGACTCTTGCGCGCCGGCCGTCTCGCCGCACCGCCGGCCGAGCCAGTC